>Ga0265295_1000216_pt1 | contig 120268 bp, 105 predicted proteins | sample Munlansysbiofilm_FD_192503 | JGI IMG/M metagenome (GOLD analysis project Ga0265295, IMG submission 192503) | Leachate microbial communities from a municipal landfill in Southern Ontario, Canada - Methane capture system biofilm | ecosystem: Engineered > Solid waste > Landfill > Unclassified ...
TCAGGGTCTGTACGAATTACGCGATGGTTGGATTAAGCTTCATCATTCTCAGTGAAACGCCCTGTGCGGAGCCGCATGCAGGGTGTTGTGGGGGCTGAGGGCTAGAAACCCTCGGCTACCCGATTATACGCTTTAATCCTTTATCCCTTCTTTTTTTCTCCGTTCAGTTATCTCGTGTTCGATTCGCTCTTGCTGTAACTCTATCAAAGCACTAGGAAGTTTGAATGAAAGAAAACAAGATATTGTTGCAAAAAACATATATCCGTACTCAAGGATTAACTGAACTGTCGGGTATTTATTTTTAATGACAATGGAGACAAATATCAAAAATAGAGTTATTAAATATGCTTTAAACAACCATTTATGCCGAATAAGACGATTATATGTTAAATCACTACCTAATCTTGCAACCTGCCAGCCCCCAGCAGGCAAAGATTTGGGGTCTCCAACCAATGTAATGACTGCGACCAAAAAACCAGCAAGAATTGAAAAGACTGTAACAATTACGTTTATTGCGTCTTGATTGCCATGAATTAGAGGTTGACAAAAATAAGAGCCTAAACCGCCCCAAAGCACAAGGCATATGGCCAGTTTGATTTTATCTTTGTCAATTTCTCTGCTCATTGCTTGAATACACCATCAGCATCTAGTCTATCGTGATACTCTTTTAGCTTAGTCCAAGCTGCGCTTTTACTAAGTGATTTCCCAAGAGTTTCAACTCTAAATGAGTCAGACACACGAATTTCATCAGAAGTAATTCTATTGCCTGCACCAGTTACAATGACAAAACCATTTTCATGCTCTTCATCAAATTCAGCAATAACTTGTTCAGCGGTTTTTTCAAGTCGCTTTTTGCCTGCCTTTCCGAATTCAGGGTCTTTTGAATTTCGTCTTGCTTCCATACCGTCAAACTTGATAGTAACCTTAACATTAAGGTTTTCTTTTTCAGTTATATCTTTTAAATCCTTATCTTTACTGAAAACGGCAGAAAGCTGATTCGCCATTGCTTTTTTCCAGCCAGAAACTTTAGGGTTATTCTGATCCATATGGATCAAACTAGCCTCATAAAGTGAGGTATTTAAATCAATTTCTTTAACACCTTCATCCTTGATCATTCGAAGCTTATTGGTTTTTGCAACTTTATCTAACTCAAACGTCTTAGCAATTTCTTTCTTTTCAATAGCTCTTAAAACGTGCCAGACATATGTCTCGACGACGGTTTCCCGAACGCCAGAAGGACATAAAATTACGTGATTACCTTTGATATAAACAAAAATCTCACCATCAAGATAGTCCTTTCCGTCAGGAGCGGTCTGTGCAGTAACGTTTGATTGTTTTGCTCGTTTGCTCTTGTCGATAATTGAGGTTGACTCACCTGGTACATATGAGGCTATTTGAAGGTATAACCCGCCATCATCTTTAAAGCTCGCGCCCCTAATTTCAGCACCAGAGCTAACCTCAAAAGTTCTTTTCCCTACAGTATCAAGTACTTGATGAGCATCTATCAAAAGTGACTCAAGTGATTGCTTACCTTGATCATCCCATTTTGCTCTTCTGTAGTAGAACTTCTTATTCTTAAAGTTTGGTTTTTTCCCTGCCATTTTTAACTCCTAAAGGGCAAAAAGGTAATTGCGTATAACGCTTAGCACACGAGCGGCAAAAGTGAAGCTTTTGACGTCCAGCCACACAGTGGCGTTCGTGCTGTGTCTTGTTAGTGTCATTAGATGGCATAGATAGTAAATAATATGATAGGGCTTAACAAAATAATTAAGCCTACTGCAATAACGATTCCTTCATTAGAGTCCTTTGATGGATACTTTCCGAACGATACTACTTTTAGAAAACCACAGCCAATGCCCCAGCATATAACTTGCAAGAAGATTTCGATAATCAGCCAGCCAATGAATCTAGCGATGGCCCCTAATATTCCAATTCCAATCTCTTCAACAGGCACGATGTATGAATCCTTTTGGGCCACTAACATTATATTAGTAAGCATGCGCGTTTCGCCGTTAAGCCTACTTGGTTAATTTAACAGTAAGACATTGTTTATACGCAGCTTTTCCGCCCTTAGCAAGACAACTATCTGCAGCAATTCGTGCTTGCTCACATCTCTCTAAGTGAGTGCACATTAACCGCCTTTGCAAAGCGCCAATCCTTTATATTTATTGGCTCACGCTAAGTGCCAAGAGCATTAAGTGTGCATTGTTCAGTGAGAATCTGTGCACTTTACTTTTTAACAGCTACAGTGAGTCATAGAAAGTTGGTTTTGATAAAGGAGTATCAAATGTCTAACAGCCCTTTTCTTAATGCTATTAGCCAAGCAATGCGGCAAAAAGGCTATGCGTTAAAAACAGAACAAACTTATCTGCATTGGACCAACCGCTTGATCTTATTTCATGGCAAACAGCATATAAAAAAGGGCTTTGACTTTTATGCTCGCCATAAACAAAAAACTGAGCCCACACACAAGGCATGGCTCAGTTCAATATGAATCGTTTGCGGCTAAACGCCTGTGTTTAGATCTGCGACTGCAGGTAGTTTTCTAAACCGAGCATTTCGATTAAGCGCAATTGCTTCTCTAGCCAATAGGTGTGATCTTCTTCGGTGTCGCGCAATTGCGATAACAACATATCGCGCGAGACGTAATCCTTGTGCTGCTCACACAGCGCCATGGCTTCGCTGAGGTTTTTCTGCACACTGTATTCAACAGCTAAATCTTTACGCAGCATCTCGGTTACGCTTGTGCCGTACTCAAAGGCATGCGGGCGCATGTCTGGGCTGCCTTCCAGAAACAGAATGCGGCGCAAAATATCATCGGCGTGCTGGGTTTCTTCTTCCATTTCGTGATTAATGCGGGTGTAGAGCTGGGTTAAGCCGAAGTCTTCGTAATAACGTGAATGCACAAAGTACTGATCACGCGCGGCTAACTCACCACGCAACAGTTCGATTAAACATTCAACAACGTCTGGATGACCTTGCATAGCAACCTCCACTCATAATCAATGCAGCCATCATAAAACAGCGCTAGATGAAATGTAGAGTTTTATCTGATGGCCGAACCAAGTCACACCAATAACAGCTGCTGATATGTACAGCGCATCGACATATGCCATCGACACAAACACCACGCAACACAAACCAAAACAGCACTAAGCGACACTCTGCAGCCAATAAAAAACCCGCAGGCTCTTTGACCAAGCAGGCGGGTTTTGATTAGCGCGATAATCTTACTTGATGTTTTTATACAGCTCGCCGCTGGCGTAGCGCAGATACATTTTTTCTAAGGAAATCGGCTTAATTTTTGATGCATTACCCGCCGTACCGAAGGCTTCGTAACGGGCAATACACACATCGCGCATCGCCGTTACAGTTGCTGCGAAGAATTTACGTGGGTCAAACTCGCTTGGGTTTAATGCCATGTGACGACGCATTGCACCGGTTGAGGCCAGGCGCAAGTCGGTGTCAATGTTGACCTTACGTACGCCGTGCTTGATGCCTTCGACGATTTCTTCTACAGGTACGCCGTAGGTTTCTTTAATGTCGCCGCCGTACTGGTTGATAATCTGCAACCACTCTTGGGGTACAGAGCTTGAGCCGTGCATCACCAAGTGGGTGTTCGGAATGCGTTTGTGAATTGCTTTAATGCGCTCAATGGCTAAGGTATCGCCGGTGGGTGGCTTAGTGAATTTGTACGCACCATGGCTGGTACCAATGGCAATCGCCAAGGCATCCACTTTGGTTTTCTGCACAAAATCAGCAGCTTCTTCTGGATCAGTGAGCATTTGCTCCATGCCCAGTACGCCTTCTGCACCAATGCCGTCTTCTTCGCCAGCCATGCCGGTTTCTAAACTGCCTAAGCAGCCCAGCTCACCTTCCACCGAGACACCACAAGCATGTGCTAAGGCAACAGTGCGACGCGTGACGTCAACGTTGTAGTCATAGTCCATTGGCGTTTTGCCGTCTTCACCGAGTGAGCCGTCCATCATCACTGAGGAGAAGCCCAACTGGATGGAACGCTGGCAAACATCAGGGCTGGTGCCGTGGTCTTGATGCATGCACACCGGAATATGTGGGAACTCTTCGATTGCCGCTAAAATCAGGTGACGCAAAAACGGTGCGCCAGCATATTTACGTGCACCAGCCGAAGCCTGCACGATCACTGGAGAGTCGGTTTTATCTGCGGCTTCCATAATGGCGCGCATTTGTTCTAGGTTATTGACGTTAAACGCTGGTACGCCGTAGCCAAACTCAGCGGCGTGATCAAGCATTTGACGCATGCTAATAAGAGCCATAATTTTTCCCCGCAAGGTCATTAAAATCTATCCGAGCCACTTTATGTGAGTCGGTAATTATTGGTCAACGTGCAAACGTAACCGTTTTAGGCTTTGGCACGTTCTTCTAAAATAGCCACCGCTGGTAAAACTTTACCTTCAACAAACTCAAGGAAAGCACCGCCACCGGTTGAAATATATGAAATTTTATCGGCAACATTGTATTTATCAATGGCTGCTAGCGTATCACCGCCACCTGCAATTGAGAATGCGTCGCTATCAGCAATTGCTTGCGCCAGCACCTTAGTGCCATTGGCAAACTGGTCAAATTCAAATACACCAACCGGGCCGTTCCACAGAATGGTTTTTGAATTCTTCAGCAACTCGGCAAACTGTTGCGCAGTTTCTGGGCCGATATCTAAAATCATATCGTCTTCAGCCACATCAGCAACCGCTTTAACTGTCGCTTCTGCATCGGCGGCAAAGGCTTTCGCTACCACGACATCAACCGGTAACGGTACGCTGACTTTAGCGGCAATCGCTTTAGCGGTATCAATTAACTCAGCTTCGTAGAGTGATTTACCAACGGGGAAACCAGCAGCGGCTAAGAAGGTATTAGCAATACCGCCACCGACAATCAGTTGATCGCACAAATCAGCCAAACTGGTCAGTACATCCAGCTTGGTTGACACTTTAGAGCCGGCAACAATCGCCGCCATAGGTTTGACTGGTGCGCCCAATGCTTTACCTAAGGCGTCCAACTCCGCAGACAACAACGGACCTGCGCAAGCGACTTTGGCAAACTTGGCCACGCCATGGGTTGAACCTTGTGCGCGGTGCGCGGTACCAAAAGCGTCCATCACAAACACATCACAGAGTGCAGCGTATTGCTTGGCTAACTCATCGGTGTTTTTCTTTTCGCCGCGGTTAAAACGCACATTTTCCAGCAGCACGATCTCACCCGGTGCAACTTCAACACCGTTGAGGTAATCACGCACTAATGGAACCTCTCGACCCAATGCTTTACTTAAATAAGCAGCAACTGGAGCAAGGCTGTTTTCTTCACTAAACTGACCTTCGTCAGGACGTCCAAGGTGTGAGCAGACCATGACTGCCGCGCCTTTTTCAAGGGCTAAACGAATGGTGGGTAGCGCTGCCACAATCCGTGCATCACTTTGCACAACACCGTCTTTTACTGGCACGTTAAGATCTTCACGAATCAATACGCGTTGATTGGTAAGATCAAGGTCGGTCATATTTAACACTGTCATGAATTTCAGTCCTTTACTGAGCGGTGAGTGGTACAGGCAACGTTTAAAAAGTGTTCTGCTACATCCAGCATACGGTTGGCAAAGCCCCATTCATTATCAAACCAGGCAACAAGATTGAGCATGCGTGGGCCGCTCATCCGTGTTTGGCTGGCATCAAAAATAGCTGAATGTGGGTCATGGTTAAAATCGCAACTGGCGTGCGGGAGTTCAGTGTAATCAAGCAAGCCGTGCAGCGCACCTTGCGCCGCGGCGTGCTTAAACAGCTGGTTAATTTCTGCAGTATCGGTGTCACGCTGGGTCTGCAAGGTGATATCCAAGCAGGACACATTAACCGTCGGTACACGCATGGCTTTGGCTTGGATTTTACCGTTGAGCTGCGGTAATAAACGCTCAATACCGCGCGCTAAGCCGGTAGACACCGGAATCACCGATTGGAACGCTGAACGAGTACGACGCAAATCTTTGTGGTGATAGGCATCAATCACCGGCTGATCATTCATCGCTGAGTGAATGGTGGTGATAAAGGCATGTTCGATACCGACGTTTTGCTCCAATAACTGCAATAAAGGTACGCCACAGTTGGTGGTGCAAGAAGCATTCGAGACGATCTGTTCAGTGCCACTTAACGCTGCATGATTGACCCCATAAACAATGGTGGCATCCGCATCGACAGCACTTTCCATCGGTTGTGAGAGCAATACCCGTGGTACGCCCGCATCAATAAAACGCTGTGCATCGGCGCGCGTCGTATATTGTCCGGAGCATTCCAGCAACAAATCAATATCCAATGCGGCCCAATCAATGTCTTCAGGTTCGCTCACGCAGAGCACTTTGACGCACACGCCATCAATGTGCAGGCAATCGCCATCAACGCGCACTTCGCCAGGGAAACGTCCGTGAGTGGAGTCAAAACGGGTCAGGTATTCAATGCTGGCTTGATCAGCAATGTCATTGAGCGCGATGATTTCAAAGTTCGCGCCGCCTGGGCGTTCACTTAACGCACGCAGCACGCAACGACCGATACGGCCGTAACCATTAAGTGCAACTCGAAATGGGCGTGCAGACATATGAATCCTTTACAGAAATAAACCGCGCACAGCTCTACGCTCTACGCGGTATAACAGTGAAACAAACAGCGTTTATTCGTCGTCAAGCAACTCGGCAGCCACGTTAAGTACATCGTTCAGAGTAAAGCCAAACATCTCGAATAATTGATTGGCTGGTGCCGATTCACCGTACGTTGTCATACCAATCACGCGGCCATCAAGACCCACGTATTTGTACCAGAAGTCGGCATGCGCCGCTTCAATAGCAATCCGCGCACCGACTTCGATGGGCAATACGGCTTGTTTGTACTCGGCATCTTGCGCATCAAACACGCTGGTGCATGGCATGGAAACGACACGCACTTTATGGCCTTGCTCAGTCAGCGCGTTATACGCATTAACCGCCAAACCTACTTCTGAACCGGTCGAGATCAAGATCAACTCAGGCTCGCCTGCGCAATCTTTTAAAACATAGCCACCGCGTTCAATATCAGCAATTTGCGCTGCGCTGCGCTGTTGGTGATCGAGGTTCTGACGGCTGAAAATCAGTGCGCTTGGCCCGTGTTTACGCTCTAAAGCGTACTTCCAAGAGACAGCAGACTCCACCGCATCACAGGGACGCCAAGTGTCGAGGTTCGGCGTAGTGCGCAGGCTGGTCAATTGCTCAATCGGCTGGTGGGTTGGGCCATCTTCACCCAGACCAATCGAGTCGTGAGTAAACACATAGAGTACGCGCTGCTTCATCAATGCTGACATACGCACCGCGTTACGTGCGTATTCCATAAACATCAGGAAGGTCGCGCCGTAAGGAATCAAACCGCCATGCAGCGCCACACCATTCATAATGGCGCTCATACCGAACTCACGCACACCATAGAACACATAATTGCCGGAAGCATCCGCGTCAGACACACCCTTGCAACCACTCCACAAGGTTAAGTTAGAACCGGCCAGGTCAGCAGAACCGCCGAGTAACTCAGGCAATAATGGGCCGTAGGCATTCAGGCTGTTTTGGCTGGCTTTACGGCTGGCAATGCTTTCGCCTTTGGCGGCCACTTCAGCAATGTACTGCGCGGCTTTGTCTGCAAAGTCAGCAGGCAAGTCACCGGCCATCCGACGCTTAAACTCAGCCGCTAATTCTGGAAACTCGGCAGCGTAGGCGGCAAAGCGCGTCTCCCACGCCGCTTCTGCTTGAGCGCCTGCTTCATCGGCATTCCACTCAGCGTAGATATCGGCAGGGACTTCAAACGGCGCGTGCAGCCAATTCAGCTCGGCGCGGGTTAAAGCAATTTCGTCGGCACCTAAAGGCGCACCATGGCAGGTTTCTTTACCACCACGATTCGGCGAACCAAAACCAATCACGGTTTTGCAGCAAATCAGCGTCGGCTTGTCACTTTCACGCGCCGCTTCAATCGCTACAGCAATTTCATCAGCATCATGACCATCAACATTACGGATGACCTGCCAGCCGTAGGCTTCAAAACGACGTGGGGTGTCATCACTGAACCAGCCCTGCACCTGACCATCAATGGAAATACCATTGTCATCATAAAAAGCAGTCAGTTTGTTTAGACCTAAGGTACCGGCCAATGAGCAGACTTCATGGGAGATACCCTCCATCAAGCAGCCATCACCCAAGAACACGTAGGTTTGGTGATCCACAATGTCATGTGCTGGGCGATTGAACTGCGCCGCCATAACTTTTTCAGCCAAAGCAAAACCGACCGCATTGGCCAAACCTTGACCCAGTGGGCCGGTGGTGGTTTCTACGCCTGCGGTATAACCATACTCAGGGTGACCTGGGGTGCGGCTGTGTAATTGGCGGAAGTTTTTCAAATCATCCAGACTGACGTCATAGCCCGTTAGATGCAGTAACGAATACAGCAGCATTGAGCCATGCCCGTTGGACAGCACAAAGCGGTCGCGGTCGATCCATTGTGGATTTTTTGGATTGTGCTTCAGATGATCACGCCACAGAACTTCGGCGATATCCGCCATACCCATCGGGGCACCCGGGTGGCCACTGTTGGCTTTTTGCACAGCATCCATGCTGAGGGCGCGAATGGCATTGGCTCGCTCACGACGGCTGGGCATGACTCAATCTCCTGAAACTAAAATAAAATAAAGACGGCTATTTTCGCCCACCTAAGCGCAGGGGGCAATCATTGCAGTAAATCAAAGGCCGGATTATAGCGGATAACCGCACAGAAGGCGGCATTAAAGACAGCGGAAAGTTAAGCGAAAGATAGAAGATATACGGCTTTAAACTATTTTTTGTAGCGAATTCAATTATTTTGCAACGCATTCATCGTTGCGCCATAACAGCTTCACGCAACGCGCAAAGCTGTTATGTCTAAACGACTTACAGACCGGCAGAAGCGCGTAACGCCTCAGCGCGATCGGTTTTCTCCCAAGTAAAGGCAGTGAAGGTGTCATCACCGACCGTCATTGCATACGGTGTACGGCCAAAGTGACCGTAAGACGCCGTGGCTTGATACATTGGGTGCAGCAAGTCGAGCATGGTAGTGATCGCATAAGGACGTAAGTCAAATACGTCACGTACCAGCTTAATGATTTGCTCATCGCTGATTTTACCGGTGCCGAAGGTATTTAAAGAAATCGAGGTGGGCTGTGCCACACCAATCGCATAAGACACCTGAATTTCACAACGCTCAGCAAGACCCGCCGCCACGATGTTTTTCGCGACATAACGGCCTGCATACGCAGCGCTGCGATCCACTTTAGACGGATCTTTACCCGAGAACGCACCACCACCGTGACGTGCCATGCCACCGTAAGTATCAACGATAATTTTACGACCGGTTAAACCGCAGTCACCCACAGGCCCACCGATCACAAATTTACCGGTTGGATTGATGTGGTACTGCGTGTCTTTGTGCAGCAATTCAGCGGGAAGCGTGTGCTTAACAATCAGCTCCATCACCGCTTCTTCTAAATCTTTTTGCGAAACATCTGGATTATGCTGCGTCGACAGTACCACCGCATCAATGCCGGCAACCTTACCGTTTTCATAGCGGCAGGTGACTTGGCTTTTTGCATCAGGACGCAACCAAGGCAACACGCCATCTTTACGTGCTTCAGCTTGACGCTGCATTAAGCGGTGCGCAAAGGTAATCGGTGCAGGCATCAAGACATCGGTTTCATTGCTGGCATAACCAAACATTAAGCCTTGGTCACCGGCGCCCTGCTCTTCTGGGCTAACGCGGTCCACACCTTGGGCGATTTCTGCAGACTGCTTACCAATAATATTGATAATTCCGCACGTCGCGCCGTCATAGCCGACCTCGGAACTGTTGTAACCGATATCAATGATCACATCGCGGACCAGTTGCTCTAAATCAATCCACGCATTGGTGGTGATCTCGCCAGCAACAATCGCCACACCGGTTTTTACCAATGTTTCGCAGGCCACACGTGCTTGTTTGTCTTCAGTGATAATGGCATCTAACACTGCATCAGAAATTTGATCCGCAATCTTATCCGGGTGACCTTCAGATACGGATTCAGAGGTAAAAATCGAGTATTCGCTCATGTCGGTTCCTTTAACTACCGGTGCGTGAGAGTGCTTCGTGAATCCGGCTTGGCAAAATGCCGTAGCTGAATTTGAAAGCCGTTTTTTAAACCCAAGTAAAGACTTTCACTGGGTATCAGTCCTGCGGCATCAGCCCATAAGGCCAGTTCATCCTGATCGAAACCTAACCACAGATCGCCGCAGGCCTGCTTGGCCCAATCTTGGTCGTGTCGGCATAGTTCAGTGATCAATAAGCTGCCGCCCGGCTTCAGCAAACGTGCCAATTGACACAAGGCATCGGCGGGAACAGCAAAATGGTGCAAGACCATATTAACCACAACACAATCCGCAGCTAACACGTCATCGTGCAACGCATCAGCCAATTGTAATTGCACATTATGCAAAGCATGCTTTATGCAAGTTTGCCGTGCCAGCTCTAACATTTGCGCGCTGTTATCTAACGCGCGCACCTGTTGAAAACGGCTGGATAATTCTGTTAAAAAGCCACCATCACCTGGCCCGACTTCAATCGCGGTGGCCTCCGCAGAAAAAGTCAGTGAATCCAATAACGCCAGTAAACTGTCACGAAATTGCGGCAAGCCAGCGATTAAATCTTGGCGGCTTTGAAAATCACCGGCCATACGTTCAAAAAACTCTTGGCTGGCCTCGGCACGCTGGGCATGCACCTGTTTGATGCGTAACGCCACATCCGTCGGCACCGACAAGTCATCCAAACTGGTCAACAAAGCATGGTGCAATAACTCATCAAGACTTTGGCTTTGCGGCAAGCTGCGTCGGTAAAAGATCGCATTGCCTTCACGACGCGAAGTTACTAAGCCTGCTTGGGTCAGCACTTTTAAATGGTGGCTGATTCCCGATTGCCCAGTGGCAAAAATATGCGCCAACTCTAAAACACCAAAGGAGTCATTACTCAAAGCACGCAAAATATTTAATCGCAAAGGCTCACCGGCCGCTTTACAAAAAGCAGCTAAGGCGTCCGTCGGACTAAAGGTCGATAATTGCGCGGCAGTACTCATAAGTTGCGCAGTTTAGTCGTAGATCAGATACACAGCAACAGCTATATCAATAAAAGTTGATATAGCATAAAAAGCCTCATGACTGCGGTTTTTGCTAGAAACCACAGTCATTACACAACAAATCAATAGGTTAGGCTGATCAACACAGTGAACTGTTCATAATTTTGTAACTCAAAGGCGCTATAAAGCTGTCATCAAAATATGGAGTTGCACTACGATGTCTACCCTAAATGAACTCGCTGAACAGATCAGCCGTCTCTACCCTGTCGAAGATACGCGCAAGGGCATCCGCTATCGAATCGTCGATCAACTGGCCGGCACCACCGAGCTGGAAGCCATTGGCGGCGAGTCCCGCTATGTCGCAACACATGCGCTGGAAGATCAAAGCCTGTGGCGATTGTCTGCTTAAAGATGATGCATCTTGCCGTTTAGTCAATCTTGTGCCAGCCTAAAACCTTGTTTTACGGATATTGCTAACCCCCTAGACGGCACAAGGATCATGTATGAGCCCGATCTCTTTTAGTCACTCTCTACGCCGCTTATGGGCGCTGGAGCGTTTTGGCTCGAGCTTACGTTTTTTTATTGCACTCGCAGGCTGCATGACTTGGTGCTGGTATACCGGACAAATGGCCTTACTCACGCCGTTATTTTTAGGCGTGATTGCCAGTGCATTGGCCGAATCAGATGACAGCTGGCAAGGGCGTTTATTTTCGCTGTGTGTGACCTTAATTTGCTTTTTCATAACAGCCACCGCTGTTGAATTCCTGCACCCTTACCCTTGGCTGTTTATCGGTGCGTTATGCGCCGCTACTTTTTGCTTAATCATGCTCGGCGCGCTCGGCGAGCGTTACGCAACCGTTGCTTATGCCACCTTGATTCTAGCGATTTACACCATGATTGGTTTAGAACAAAACCACGATGCGCTAGCGCCGATATGGCAGCAACCAATGTTTTTGGTGATTGGTGCAGCGGTCTATGGCGTGCTGTCGGTGGTCTGGTACGGGTTGTTTTCACAACAACCGCTGCAACACAGCTTGGCACGTTTATTTCGCGAACAATGCCATTACCTGAAAGCCAAGTCAGCACTTTTTGAGCCGCTACACAACGCTGATACCGAGAGCCAGCGCTTAGCCTTAGCCAACCAAAACAGTCGTGTAGTCGCCGCATTAAATGACACTAAGGCAATTATTTTGCACCGCGTGAGTGGACGCAGTAACAGCAAGATCAACCGCTATTTAAAGCTCTATTTTCTAGCGCAAGATATCCATGAACGCGCCAGCTCTTCGCACTACCCTTACCAAGAGCTCTCCGAGGCATTTTTTCACAGCGATGTGCTGTTTCGCTGTTTGCGTTTATTGCGCCAACAAGGTGATGGTTGTAAAGCGCTGGCTAAGGCCATTGAGCTGCGCCAGCCCTTTGATTACGGCGGCGGACACAGCGCGGCACTGGAAGACTTACAAGCAGCGATTGCTTACCTTAAACAGCAAAACAATCCTGAGTGGCGCGACTTATTGCGCTCATTGCGCGCGCTAGCCAACAATCTCAGCGCCCTCGACCATTTGCTGCGTGATGCCGCCAATCCAGATGCCTTGGCGTTAACCCAAGACAACACTATTTTTGATCGCGACCCGAAAACCTTTAAAGAGGCTTTCGAACGCATCAGACAACATTTTAGTATTCACTCATTACTGTTTCGTCATGCCTTACGCCTGACTATTGCTGTGGCGGCCTGCTATGGGGTGATGCAATTGTTGCACGCCAACCAAGGCTACTGGATCTTATTAACCACGTTATTTGTGTGTCGCCCCAACTACGGCGCCACACGAATTCGCTTGGTGGAACGGGTTATCGGCACCATTTTAGGGCTAGCTGCTAGCTGGGCACTGTTCGAGCTGTTCCCCGAGTTGTGGGTGCAAGCGCTGATTGCAGTGGCCGCCGGTGTTGTTTACTTCGCCACGCGCACCAGCCACTACAAAATATCCACCGCATTTATCACCTTAATGGTGCTGTTCTGCTTTAACCAAGTGGGCGATGGTTACAACTTATTCTTACCGCGTTTAACTGACACGCTGATTGGTAGCGCCATTGCCGGTTTAGCGGTGTTTTTTATCCTGCCCGATTGGCAAGGTCGTCGTCTAAATGTGGTGCTTGCGCAAACCTTACGCAGCAATGGTCGTTACCTAAAACAAATCATGCAGGAATATACGCAGGGTAAAACTGACGATATGGCCTATCGGGTGGCGCGCCGCGATGCGCACAACGCCGATGCTGCACTGTCGAGCACGTTGACCAATATGCTCAAAGAGCCAGGGCTTTTCCGGCGTCAAACAGATCTTGGCTTTCGCTTTTTGCTGCTCTCGCACACCTTGCTCAGCTACATCTCGGCACTGGGCGCGCACCGCGAAAAACTGGCCGACGCACCCACCTATCTGCTGCTCAATCAGGAGGCGATGCTGCTGGCCGACAGCTTTGAGCAGATCGCCCAACAGCTGATTAAGCGTGAACCGATTGATGTGCATAGTGAGGTTGAGCAATTGCAATCGTATCGCTTGCGGGATTTACCAGAAGAAGAAGATGACACCTTGCGCCTCTTGCAGACGCAACTGCTGTTAATCAGCCAGCAACTCGGTTCGATTCGTACCTCAGCCGCCCATGTATTAAACAAAAGTGAATGATATCGGCGCTTGACCAGCGGTGAGTCGCCAGAAATCCTGCCCTTCAACTTGGCCACGACGTAATGGGTTTTTAGTGCAATAGGCAACGTAATCGGCATCAACAAAACGATAAGGCAAATGTTCATCGCGTCCTTGGGTAATCCCGAGACGACGCGCTTGAATAATTTCTTGTGGACGCAAACCACAGTCGTCAACGTAAAACCGCTCAACATCAAAGCGTTGATTATCCCAATCAGGCACTTTCAGCCCTAAACTTTTACACAATAAAGTCTGCCCACTGCAGAGCTTTTGCACAGGCCGTGGCTGGCCTTGGCGATCAGGATTATTGGCTTGCAAGATACTCAAGGTGGATGCTGGCGATAACCTATCAAAATATGGATAAGCAGATTTAATCAACACTGCATTGCCCTCGCCCTTGGCACTGAAATTCATCGAATCTCCGCCGCGCGAATAGTACATATAAATGGTACCGCCATCGGCAAATAACGCTTGGCGTTTCTCGGTATAACCCAGCGAGGCATGGCTGCCTTTGTCGGTAAGCATATAGGCCTCCGTCTCAATAATCCGCGCACTGAGCCAAACACCGTTATTGCGATAACGAATCACCTTGCCGAGCAGGTCAGGGGCCAGTTCGAGCGCAGGGCGGTTGAAGAAAGTGTCAGGGAGCATTACAACCTCTAAATATCTAAGTCACTCATTAGCAGCTCAGTATCAACTTAAAGCGTTAACACAGAATCATTGCTGCAAACTTTGCCTTCCTTTCTATGCTTACTGCTTGTGCACAGCACTCAACCCTTGCCAATCTTCCAAATCCTGCTCAGGTTTCTCTGCGCGAAAACGGGCGTAAAGTTCGATGCCTTGCGGGTCTTCTAAAATGTCGACCTGCACGCCTTTTTCCTGCAATAACGCTTCAGTACCGGACGCATTAGTAATATCGCCGACTACTACGCGGCTAAAACCACGCATATAAAGCAGGGTGGCGCAGACTTGGCATGGACTGAGGCTGGTATAGATTGTGGTTTGGCTAAAATCGATGCGCCCTGCGTCGCGAAGCGCGGAGGTTTCACCGTGATTATAAGGGTGGTTTTCTTGCGTGAGCGTGTTGTGACCTTTACCGACAATTTTATGGGTGGCGTTATTGACGATCACCGCACCAATCGGGCAACCACCCTCGTCATAACTTTTTTGCGCCAGCAACACGGCAATGCCCATGAAATCTGCATCGGTTAACCGCTGTGCAAAATCATCATCCATTAAAATCGGCAGACTTGCAGTTGGCATATGAGCAATAGCTCTGAAGGCCTGCTCGGTTTTTGCTGTGTGTTTATCTAAGAGCGTCTGCATAGTTGCTACCCAAGTTTGGCTTAAAACGAGACTAACATCGCAGATGTAATCTGTCTCAATATCCAAAGTCCTGACGCAACGCTAACTACAGTTATGAGTTGCAGTGAAGCACAAAAAGGCATACCTGCTTGTACTTCACCACACTCTCAAAAAGATGCGAACTACTGCTCTTCAGCACCCACTTGAATCACCAACTTACCAAAGTTAGTGCCTTGCAATAAACCGATAAAGGACTCTGGCGCATTTTCTAGGCCCTCCACTCGATCTTCACGGTAGGTGATCTGCTGATTGGCCAACCACTTCTGCATATCCGCACTGAACTCTGGATAACGCGGAGCATAATCATCAAAAATGATAAAGCCTTGCACTTTTAAACGTTTAATTAAGATAGTGCTCATCAGTAATGCCAGACGATCTGGACCAGGCTGTAAAGCGGTAGCATTGTAGTGTGCAATCAAGCCACACACGGGAATACGTGCAGCCGTATTGAGTAGCGGCAATACCGCATCAAAAACTTTTCCACCGACATTTTCGTAGTACACATCAATGCCTTGCGGGCAGGCTTGCGCCAATTGCTGAGCAAAGTCTTCGGCATGGTGGTCAATGCACGCATCAAAACCTTGCACTTCGACCGCGTAACGGCATTTTTCGACGCCACCGGCAACACCAACAACACGACAGCCTTTGATCTTACCAATTTGCCCAACGGTAGCGCCAACAGGGCCAGTCGCAGCAGCCACTACAAGGGTCTCGCCTTCTTTGGGTTTACCAATATCGAGCAAGCCCATGTAGGCGGTAAAACCTGGCATACCGAGAATACCCAGCGCGTACGAAGGATTCTTCGGCGCGTTACCGAGCGGCATTAAGTCAGCACCATCACTGACCGCGTAATCTTGCCAACCGGTATTGGCTAATACCCAATCACCTTTGGCAAATTTTGCATGCTTTGACTCCACCACACGGCTGACGACAGCACCGACCATCACACCATCGACGGCGACCGGTTCAGCGTAGGATGGGCCATCACTCATGCGCCCACGCATATACGGATCAAGGGATAAATACACTGTGCGCAACAACACCTGACCCTCTGCTGGGGTCGCAATAGTTTGCTCTTCAATCCGGAAATTATCTGGGGTTGGCGCACCATGCGGGCGCGAAGCCAGAACGACACGGCGATTACTCTGAGTAGATTGGCTCATATAGAACTCCTAAAAATACAATTAAAGACTGGCTTCAAGCACCCGACGGCTCACCGCCAGATCAATATCCTGATGCTCGCCCAACTTTTTCATGCCGTGCTGTTCGAGTTGTTTCAGTGCCGCGTCAACGGCCGCTTGCTCAAGACCATAATCTTTGAGACGGGTTTTCACGCCAAGGGTTTCAAAAAACGCACGCGTATTTTCAATTGCAGCATCAATACGTTGCTCGTCATCACCGTCACGCAGATTCCACACACGCTCAGCGTATTGCAATAACTTCTCACGCTTGGCGACGCGACGCTCGTGCATCATTGAAGGCAAAATCACCGCTAAGGTTTGCGCATGATCAAGACCATATAACGCAGTGAACTCATGACCGATTAAGTGCGTTGACCAGTCTTGCGGCACACCTGCACCAATCAAACCGTTCAAAGCCATAGTGGCGACCCACATCAAATTGGCGCGTACCTCATAATCATCCGGCTGACTCAGCGCCAATGGACCTTGCTCAACCAATGTTTGCAGCAAGCCTTCAGCAAAGCGGTCTTGCACCGGCGCATTGACTGGATAGGTTAAGTATTGCTCCATGACATGCACAAAGGCATCCACTACACCGTTGGCGACTTGGCGCTCAGGTAAAGTGAAGCTTTTCGTCGGGTCTAGAATCGAAAATTTAGGGAAGACTAAGTTGCTATGGAACGGCAGCTTCGCTTGCAAAGACTTACGGGTAATGACGCTGCCGTTATTCATTTCTGAACCAGTTGCCGCGAGGGTCAATACTGTCCCTATTGGCAGCGCTGCTTTGACATCACTGCCACCGCTGAGCAGTATGTTCCAGGGCTCATCCGCATAAGGCACCGCTGCGGCAACAAACTTAGCACCATCAATCACTGAACCACCGCCGACAGCCAACAAGAAATCAATATTTTCTTCACGTGCAATCTGCACGGCTTCCATCAGTTTTTCGTAGGTTGGATTGGCCTCAACGCCGCCAAACAAATGCACCTGACGTTCACCCAGTGCTGTTTTTACTTCATCTAAGGTGCCGGTGCGTTGCGCACTTTGTCCACCATACAGCACCATCACTTTGGCATCGACGGGCACGAAACTGTCGAGCTTAGCGATACGGCCTTTACCAAAACTGATGTGGGTCGGGTTGTAAAAATCAAAATTAAGCATAATAGTCGGTGACTCCTGTTATAGATAACGACAGTCTTATGATTAGACTGGTCGTCTATTTTTCAAAACAACAATACCTGCTCACGGCAGGTAAATGCGCTGAAACTAATTTAATAAAAGCGTACGCGTCATCTGCATCGCTTGCTCCATTGGCAGGCTATTGCGATGTAATTTGGCCAGCAAGCTGGCACCCAACCATAATTGATACAGCATCACCGCGGTTTCCATCGCATCAGTGACCACTAACGAGCCATCCACTTGACCGGCACGTATGCAGTCAGCCAACTGATCAATGAACGTGTCAGTACCATCCCGTAAGGTCAAGCGCATCGCTTCAGACAAATCAGCAACTTCTGCACTGAGCTTCACAACTAAACATTTTTGCGCATGGCACGCACCGCTATTACACAGTAACCATTGCTGCCAATAGCCTAACAAACGTTCAGCGGCAGATATCTGCGAATCATTAAATCGCTGCTTTTGTGCGTCTAAATACGCACAGAAATAAGACTCAAGCACCGCTTGGCCATACAGCTCTTTAGAAGGAAAGTAGTGATAAAACGAGCCTTTAGGCACACCTGCAGTGCGCAATATTTCATTTAAACCAACACCTGAAAAACCCTTGACCGCCATAATTTGCTGACCGGTCTCAAGTAAATGTTGGCGAGTATCATCGTAAGTGGGTTTCATGCCAGCTAGAGTAATTAAAAACAGACCAGTCGTCTAGTAAAATTATTATTAAAAGACCGTCACTTCAATAGTTGCTCTCAGAGCCGATTAGAATGCAGTTCAAAACACCTTGAGCTCGATAGAAATCACCAACAGTTCACTCAAGCGCAGCATGACAACGGTTATACTGCGCTTCCTTATTTTTGTTTATGCAAAGGATTAGCCATGCAGATGCTACGTAACGGCCTGTTTATGTTATTGACCGCCACACTTCTGATTGCTTGCTCATCAAGCAATTCACCAGAAAAAGTCGCGCAAGAATATATTAATGCGGTGTTGGCGAACGACATTGATAGCCTCATGAACACGTTATACATCCCTGCCGATGCACCCGAAGAGCAAGCCGTATTAATGCGCGGCAAGCTCACGATGATGCTCGCAGAAACCAGCACTCGAGTGATCAGCCAAGGTGGCGTCAAACAAGTCACCTACTCAGACGCGGAATACAATACTGAGAAAACCCGCGCTAATTTGGTTGCGACGATTCACTACAAAAAAGATAACGCACCCAAAAAAGATGAAATGATCGCCTTAGTCAAAACTGATGATGGTTGGAAAATTTCTCTGTAAGGCAATGGTTTCGGGTGCTCTATGCTGAATATCACGACGCGCCGCGGCCAGCGTCACGTATATATTGCACTCTTGATTGCTGCCACGCTGGGTTTGAGCATGCTGTTCTACACCGCTCAAACCCCTGCCATCCGCCCAGCCTTCACAACACCTCAACTGCCCGCACTCGCGGTGGGCGACTGGGTATTTCGCTCAGGCACATCAACAGAAAGCCATCTGATTCAAACACTCAGTAATGGTGAGTTTTCACATATCGGGATGATCGTCAGCGTACAGCCCGAGCTCTTGATCGTCCATGCCACCACTAACGATGATCCGCAACGCAGCAACCAAGTGCTAACCTCGACGCTAAACGCTTTTATTGATCCGCAGCGCGCACGCAGCTTTGCCATTGCCCGACCGCTATTTGTCACTGCAAAAGAAAATCAGCAAGCCGCTACATGGCTACTCAAACAACTGCGTCAACCCTTTGTCTTAGCCGATCGCAGCAACACACACTTGTACTGCACCACCCTGCTGGCCGATGCATTACAGCACACCCAGACCCCTTTCAAGCCTCTCTGGCAACAGATGAATGCACCCATGTTCAGTGGTGAATATCTATTTCCACAAGCCTTTGCTGATTACCCAGATATTGAGTGGCTGTATCGCTCCAGCGCTATTCAGCACCCGCAATAAAAGGGTGACATGCACAAACATGCCACCTGCACTCAAACGGTACAACCTTAGCGTATTTGAAAATACTCTTTATGAAAGTGACGGGCAGGACAACCCAGCTCGCGCATACCTTTTTGCAATGCCTCTGCAAAACCTTGTGGACCGCAAAACCACACTTGCGTTTTGGCTGACTGATGTTGCAAAACGTTCTCTGCACACAGATGCCCCTTTTGATCACTGTAATGCAGGTGCAACGTGATGTTAGGCACGCTCGCCGCTAAGTGCTGCAACTGGTCGGCAAACACCGCTTCTTGTGCATTGTTAACACAGTAATACAGCGTCGCTTTCGGTGCCTGCTCAGGCTTGCTTTGTAACGCTTGCAACCAAGCAATGAAAGGTGTCACACCGATTCCTGCACCAATCCAAACTTGCTCACCTTTACTTTTAAGCTGCAGATCAAAACAACCATAAGGCCCTTCGGCAGTCACAGAGCGCCCTACCTCTAACTCAGTTTGCAAACGACGGGTATAATCACCCAGCGCTTTAATTGCAAAGGTCACTTGACCATCCGCATGATCAGCGCTGCAGACAGTAAACGGATGCGCACCTTCAAAACGATCAAAAGTTAAAAACGCAAACTGTCCCGGTTGATGCGACCAACTTTTCGGCAACTGACAAGTCACTTCCAATACGCCGCTTTTATGTCGTTTAACGCCCAGTACGCGACCTTGGTAACGACGTTTTCGACCGATGCGCCCACTCAGCGCAATCACTGCACCATATATGCCGACCAATGCGGACACCGCCAACAACAGTCCAGCCGGCTCTGTCCACCAGCCCGCCGGCGCCAGCACAATCCCGTGAAACGCCAACAGCAGATACACCACGGCTAAGGTTTTATGCGCATAACGCCAGATATGGTAAGGAAAGCGTTGCCATAGCGTGATCACCAGCATGATGCCAAGGATCCATACCGTCCACTCGCCAAAGTCTTTAGCAGTGCCGCGAAACACCTCTAGAAACGTTTCAATGCGCGGCTCTTTCACGCCACGCTCAACAAACACCAACAATAAATCTTTTGATAGATCCAATAAGTAATGGCTGATCGCCAAGCCAATCGCCCAAATACCGGCCCATTTATGCAGAAGATACATTTTATCTAAACCATGCAGCGGTCTTTCCAACCAACGCGGTCGCACGGCCAACAGCATAATCAACGACATCAAGACAAAAGAACCAAGCCCGGTCAAAAAGATCAACTGCTTACGCCACCACCACACATCCATCGATGAGCTATGTCCAAGCATGGTCATTGCCCAAACAGCCAGAACCATCAAGGCCACAGCGTACATTATCTTTTTCATTACCTTCACCTCTAAATATCCTACGCATGAGTTTAACGCTGAGGTCTTAACTGAACCTTAACCAAGACACTGGAAAAATTTCGACTACACTGAACGCGCACACATAACAGCAAGGATGCTCACTATGTTTAGCTCTAAGTTATCTAGCCTCGTATTCATCAGCACACTCTTCATCGCACCTTTCGCCGTGGCAGATTGTCCAACGTGGACGGCGGAACAAGCCCAGCAGGAAATCCGCACCTTGCGCCAGCGTATTACCGAATGGGATCGCAGTTATCACCGCGATGCAGGTGCCCCAGTCACCGATGAAATTTATGATCAAGCACGCGAGCAGCTACAGAGTTGGCAAGCATGCTTGGCTGATGCTCAGCCACCACAACCGCTGGATACCGCACTCACATCAGCGCGCGGCAGCCTAAAGTTACCTTTCAGCCAAATGGGCTTAAATAAACACGATGAGACGGCATTACAGCAATGGATACAGCAACGTAATGACTTGTGGGTGCAACCTAAAGTCGATGGCGTAGCCGTCACTTTGCTCTACCAAAAAGGGCAGCTGACACAGATGCTCAGTCGCGGCGATGGCTTAGCAGGCCAAAGCTGGCTGGCACATGCCAAGGCGATTGAGGCCATCCCGAAACAATTATCCACTGCGCAAGCACGCATCACCTTGCAGGGCGAACTGTACTTGCGGCAAGACCAGCATATCCAAGCGTTAACGGGGGGTAATAATGCTCGCTCGCAGGTTGCAGGATTATTAAATCGCCACACACTCAACCCTCGCGATGGACAACAAATTGGTGTGTTCATTTGGGAATGGCCAGATGGCCCCGCCAGCATGCTTGAGCGCTTAACGGCGTTACAACGCTTTGGCTTTACCGAAAGCCTCACCTATAGCCAGCCGATTCAGAATTTCTCTGAAGCCAAGCACTGGCGTCAGCAGTGGTATAACTCAGCCTTACCTTTTACCAGCGATGGCATCGTGATTAAACAAGGTCAGCGCAGCATTCAGCAGCCACTTAGCGCTTATCCACCGTCTTGGGCCGTGGCTTGGAAATACCCTTTGCAGCAAGCACTGACCGCTGTCAATCAGGTCACCTTCAATATCGGTCGCAGCGGCCGAATCACCCCTATCGTTCATCTACAAGCAGTTATCCTTGATGATAAGACCATTCGTAAAGTCAGCTTAGGTTCCTTAGCACAGTTGCAGAAACTGTCGCTCAGTCGCGGAGATCATGTGGCTATTGCCTTGTCTGGGCATGCCATTCCACAACTCAAAGAAGTTATCTGGCGCAGCCCTCAGCGGCAAATGCTTGCTCGACCTATAGCAGAAAATTACCATGCCTTAAGCTGCTGGCAAGCCAGCCCGGAATGCCAGCAGCAATTTCTCGCCCGTCTCACGTGGCTAAGCAATAAGCAGGCTTTAAATATGCAGGGAATCGGTGCACAAACATGGCAAGCATTAATTGATGCAAGGCAGGTCAGTCGTATCGTTGACTGGCTAGCACTCAAGCAACAGGATTTAGAGCACCTACCCAATTTCGCCAAGAAACGCAGCGCGCATGCGGTGCAAGCATTTACTGAAGCGAAGCAGAAACCTTTCAAAACTTGGTTAAAAGCGCTCGGCGCACCTACCACCGTAACGGTAAGAACCAATGATAATTGGCAAACCCTCTCGGCATTAACAGAACACGCGTGGCAACAGCAACGTCATGTCAGTCGCTCTCAGGCGCAGCGAGCCTATGCTTTTTTTCAACACCCAGCACTGCAAGCCGCCGCTTTAAATTTGCAGCAACATGGCGTTGCTGGTTTCTAACATCAGAATACCCCCAACAATTTCACCAGCAACCACGATTATCTCAGACAAAACACCCTCCAAAAGGCGTATTGCAGCAGCCTAGGCTAATGCCCATGATACGCGCGTTTATTTACGCTGCAGTTCATCGTAGCTTTTCACTTGCGCCTTTGCGCCCATCATAAAAATAAGAAACATTAGCAAGACAGATCTTCATTGGGTTACTGCACAGTAACCCTTTGCGCCTGTCTTTTTGTCTGATGCATAAATCAAAAGAGCAATGACATGGTAAATGAAAACCCTAAAAGCTACCGCGAACTGCACCGACCACGTAGTGAGTTTGCTTCTCGTCAAGCTTACTTAGAGCATGAACTCAGCATTATGTCGCCACGCCGCTGGGGCATAAATTTACCGTTTCGCGACTACCGCTTTGAAGCAGAAGATTGGGTGCCAGCGATGGCGGCAACCATTGGTAAAATTGTCATGGTGGCAGCAATTGTCGCTGCATTTGCCGGCCCTTTAGGTCTTTCCAATGCTTTTGTGATTGAAAATGCGCGCTATGAAATGCTGATTGCCGCAATTTTATTCGTCGTGCTGTTCTCTGGTTTTCTTATTCCAACAGCTAACTTACCTGGAACCCATGGCCCATTAATACCGCTGGTGCCCATCATTGTTGCTTCAGGTGGCCACCCCATGGCGCTGGGCATTATGATCGGTGCTTTAGGCTTTGTGCTGGGGGTATTCCGAGGCGGAAGCTTGCTAGCGAGGCTGACCAGTGATGGTGTTTGTGGAGGGCTACTGCTGTTTTTAGGCTTTATTGGCATGACCTCGCAAATTAAAAACCTGTACACGTGGGCTAACGGGTTTGATATGGGCTATGTTGCCTTCGCCGTGGTGCTCGCCACCATCATTATGTATGCCTATTTAGAACATATTGGTAAGCGCTGGCTGGCGATTCCCTTAGGTGCTGTATTGGCCGCGTCGATTGCCTTTGCCTTAGGTGCGCCGTTTGAATTCACCACCGAGCCAGGTATTCCAAACCTCAACCCGGCACACTGGTGGGGCGAAGACACCGGTTGGAAACTGGGCTTGCCTGAACTGCACCATTTTATTGCGGTAGCGCCTTTTGCGGTGCTGGCAGTGGCCATGTGGTCACCCGATTTCTTAGGGCATCGCGCTTTCCAGCACCTCAACTACCCAAAAAATGCTAAAAAAGTGGTGATGAATATCGATGACACCATGTGTGTCGCCGCCGCTCGTCAAGTGGTCGGCACCGCTTTAGGTGGCGGTAATATCGCGTCATCATGGGGTACTTATATTGTTCCAGCAGCGATTGCCAAGCGCCCCATCCCCGCAGGTGCAGTTTTAACGGGCTTACTCTGTGTGATCGCGGCAGTTTGGGGTTACCCAATGGATTTAGCCATTTGGCCACCAGTGCTGAGTGTGGCGCTGATCGTGGGTGTGTATTTACCGTTACTTGAAGCCGGCATGCAAATGACCCGCGAAGGTAAAACTTCGCAATCTGCAGCAATTGTGATTTTCTCTTCTGCGTTAGTAAATCCAGTGTTCGGTTGGTCTTTGACCGTCCTACTGGACAACATTGGCATCATTGGCGACAAAGAGCGTGGACAGAAAATGACTCGGACTGACCGCTGGATTATTCCATCCATCGTATTTATTGTGCTGTGCACGGTCATGGCAGGTATCGGTATGTTCCCAGGCCTTCCCGCGTTATTGGAATCTTTCCGCGCGCTGCATTAAGCCTACATCAGACAGCTAGGCGCTCAACCATTGCGACATGAGCGCCTCAGCAACAATCTGGATTAATACGCTCGAAACGCTTTATGACACGACTCACACGCATCCTCAACGGCTTGCATACGTAAAGTCAGCACACTTTCATTAAGTGGCGGCTGCGTAGTACTGGCGACTAAGCGTGCAGTGGTTCCTTCCAACTCGCGCGCTAACGCTTGAAAACGCTCTTGCTGCTGCCAAACATCATCACGCGCTGCAGTTTTTTCCTCTTCTTTAATACTGGGAAAATGCTGCCAAGGCGTTTTTACTAAAGCATCCAGCTGCACTGCCTTCTCAATAAATAGCGTTTCATCGTACTTAATCCGCCCCCGCAGCATGCCACCTAAGTCCTCGCTGACATTGAGCATTTCTTTAAAAATCGCCTTACGTTTACCCAGTGGAGAATCAGGATCAACACCACCACAGGCAGCCAGACTCATCACCATTGCCAACAATACACCACGCTTTAACACACGCTCACCCACTTTAATCGACATGAAATGACTGTTCAGAGCAAAACCTGCTCCCAGTAAAGACCATTAAGTATCCGCGTTTCTTGATCACAAACCAAGCATCCGCGCAAACCTAAAAGAAAAAGCATCCAGAAACTCAATCTGATCCGGTGTTTATTTAAAAATCTGCTGCTGTTACTCATGTCAGATCAGCTTGATCATACACATCTGCTATCCGTCGCCAGAGAACTCAACATGAGCCAACGCATCCCAGTGCAACAGATCAACCCTAAAGTCACTGCAAAAGCATCCTCGTCTTTTGGCAAAAGCATTGTTACGCGCAGTTACCAAGGGCTGTTTAGAAACATCCGCATTTACAGTACAGCACTCCTACTGGCTTTGTTTTTTGTCACTGTATGGTTTGAATGGGAGGGACGCCAAGCGGTGCTATGGGACTTAGCAGGCGGTAAGTTTTATATTTTAGGAGCAACGTTTTGGCCACAAGATTTAATCTTGTTATCAGCTTTATTGATTATTAGTGCTTTTGGATTGTTTTTCCTTACCGTGTTAGCGGGTCGTATTTGGTGTGGTTACAGCTGCCCTCAAAGCGTTTGGACATGGATATTTTTACGCATTGAACACATAACCGAAGGTGAGCGCCATCAGCGAATTAAACTGGATACGGCGTCTTGGTCATTGCAAAAGATCCTCCGTAGAGCAGCCAAACACAGCCTTTGGTTGATCGTCAGCGCAGTTACCGCATTAACATTCGTCGGTTATTTCACCCCAATTCGCGAGTTAAGCCTTGATCTCTTGGCGTTCAGCGTGGGTGGGCTAAGCTTATTTTGGCTGGCATTTTTCACTGCCGCCACCTACCTCAGCGCAGGCTGGCTACGCGAACAAGTATGCTTGCATATGTGTCCCTACTCACGTTTTCAAAGTGTGATGTTCGATGACAGTACTTTGTTAGTCAGCTATGACTCGCACCGGGGTGAAAACCGGGGTGCGCGCAAAAAAACCAGCGACCCAAAACAGTTAAACCTAGGTGACTGCATCGACTGCACACTATGCGTTCAGGTATGCCCAACCGGGATTGATATTCGTGACGGTTTACAACTGGCATGTATCAGCTGCGGTGCGTGTGTCGATGTCTGTAACGATGTGATGCAACAAATGGGCTATGCGCCCAACCTCATTAGCTACACTTCAGAGCGCGCCTTAGCCGGCCAACCCACGGAGTGGTTGCGTCCACGTTTACTTGGCTATGCCGCTACTTTAATACTGATGCTAGGCGGTTTGTCCTGGGGTTTAGAAAACCGTTCTTTAGTCTCTTTAGATGTCAGTAAAGACCGACTCATGTTTCGTGAAAACAATGCTGGGCAGATTGAAAATATGTACCTGCTAAAAATCATCAATAAAACTCAACACTCTCAAGAATACCGAATCAGCATGCAAGGGCCGAACAGCTTAGCTCTCAGCGCTCCCAAAAAAGTACAATTAAGCGCAGGTGAAATTGCTACAGTAGCCGTCACTGTCAGCCAACTCGATACAGCTGCTGGTGGATTAACGCCTCTAAACTTTACGGTTGCTAGCACCACTCAGGATAATATTTCCAGCAGTAGCGCTAGCAATTTCACCTCGCCACTGGTGCGCTAGCGCGGAATCGTTGCAGTCATGGAGCCAGCATTATGAAGCGCTACGAAAAACTGGCGGCAGAAATTACTCAACTGATTCATAGTGGCGTACTCGTCCACGCTCAGAAAGCTCCTTCGATACGCCAAGCCAGCCGTACCTACGGCGTCAGTCCTTCCACAGTATTTCAAGCCTATTATTTATTGGAGAGTCGCGGCTTATTACGTGCGAAAGAGCGCTCTGGGTATTTTGTGTGCAATCACAGCGCGCAACGTTTAGATGAGCCACAAATCAGTCAGCAACACATCGAAAGCCATGATGTAGGTGTAAGCGAGTTGATTTTCTCAGTGATGGACTCCTTGCGTGATGCCAGTACCGTTCCCTTTGGATCAGCTTTTCCAAGCCCAGAACTGTTCCCTCTGGCACGACTCGCACGCAGTTTATCCAGCAGTATGAAAACCATGCCAGCACACGCCATTATTAGCGATATGACCGATGGCAATCCCAACCTAAGAAGACAAATTGCTTTGCGTTACAGCCAGAATGGTATGTTCTTACCACCTAATGAGCTGATTATTACCAATGGAGCTTTAGAAGCGCTCAGCTTATGTTTGCAATGCACCACTCAGCCTGGCGATTTAGTGGCTATTGAAGCACCGGCGTTTTACGCCTGTTTACAAATGCTTGAGCGCTTGCAACTCAAAGCGGTAGAAATACCCGTGCATCCGCGTGAAGGTATTGATTTAGCCAGTTTAAAAACGGCTCTGGCCAACCTGCCAATCAAAGTATGCTGGCTGATGAGCAGCTTGCAGAACCCGATCGGCGCCAGCATGGATGAAGAGAAAAAGCAGGCGCTCTATGAACTGATTCGCACACACCAAGTGCCGCTAATTGAAGACGATGTGTATGCAGAGTTGTATTTCACCGCCACTACTCCGTGCTCAATCAAAAGCTATGATCGCAGCGGCTTAGTCATGCACTGCAGTTCGTTCTCAAAATGCTTAGCACCTGGTTATCGCGTTGGCTGGGTGGCCGCTGGACGCTTTGCCGAACAGATCAAACGCCTGCGCTTGATGACGACTATTTCACCCGCCATTCCATCACAAGCAGCACTAGCCGATTATTTACAACATGGTGGCTATGACTTGCATTTACGCCGTCTACGTCATGCCTTAGAAAGTCAGCAGGCCGCGATGCTCAATGCTGCTGAGCGCTATTTCCCATCTGGAACCCGCGTGACCAGACCTCTGGGCGGTTATTTCTTATGGTTTGAACTGCCTGACAACATCGACTCCCTGACTCTTTTCCAACAAGCGTTACACCAAGGCATTAGTTTAACGCCGGGGCCTATTTTCTCAGCGACTCAGCGTTTTAAAAACTGTATCCGCTTAAGCTACGGCCACCCCTGGGATGATCGTAGCGAACAAGCAATGCAACAGCTGGGACAACTAATGAATAAACTCCGTCAAACTTAAGCGGCCACAACAAACAAACTAACAATCACAGCAATACCAGCAAACCATACCAGTGAGCGCAATGCAGCCCAGTCGGCGATATAGCACAGAGTATACAACACGCGACTGAGTACAAATGCCATCGCCAGCTGATCAAGCAAGGCTTGCTCAGCACCTCCGGCTAAATGGGCAATGATCACCGCAGCAGCAAACGCTGGGGTGATTTCAAAACCATTTTGCTGCGCATTATTTGCACGCTTAGAGACCCCTTCGACAGTCGCTAAAAACGCACGTGGATCATGATTACTCTTCGGCGTAAAGCCGCCCGCACTGGCTTTAGCCCAGACGGTTGAAACATAGGGCAGCACGATAGCCGCCAGTACACACCAATATGCAATTGTCATAACCACTCCTGCATCTATTATTTTTATATGTTGAAAGACTACTTTAATACAAATGCCTTCATACAAAAGAAATTCTTCAACACTTACCTCTTGGGCAATTGACCAAGCATCGTTATAATCAGCCGCGCATAACGGCCCAGCCGTGATCGCCAACAGATTCGAGGGGCGCTGCAGCAGGGTTCACCTGTCAGGCTCGAAACAGTTGCCTTCCAGTTGTCTAGACAACTGCATATTTGCAAACTGCGCCCATTCGCTAATTACGAATGGAGAACTCAATTTATGAGCGCTGTTGCTGGTTTTACTGATTATAAAGTTGCTGATATGTCACTGGCCGATTGGGGTCGTCGTGAAATTATTATTGCTGAATCCGAAATGCCTGCCCTAATGGGTTTGCGCACCAAATATGCTGGCGCACAGCCGCTTAAAGGTGCAAAAATTCTCGGTTGCATTCACATGACCATCCAAACTGCCGTGCTGATTGAAACACTGATTGAACTGGGTGCTGAAGTACGCTGGTCAAGCTGCAATATTTTCTCAACCCAAGACCAAGCTGCTGCAGCGATTGCGGCTGCCGGCACGCCAGTGTTTGCATGGAAAGGTGAAACGGAAGAAGAGTACGAATGGTGCATCGAGCAAACCATCCTTAAAGATGGCAAGGCTTGGGATGCCAATATGATTCTTGATGATGGCGGTGACTTAACTCAAATCCTTCACGAGCGTTTCCCGCACGTTTTAGAAAACGTCCACGGCGTGACCGAAGAAACCACCACGGGTGTACACCGTCTGCTCGATATGCTGAAAAAAGGCACGCTTAAAGTGCCTGCGATCAACGTGAATGATTCAGTCACCAAAAGCAAAAATGACAACAAATATGGTTGCCGTCACAGCCTGAACGATGCGATTAAACGCGGCACCGATAACTTGTTATCAGGTAAGCAAGCGCTGGTTGTTGGCTACGGTGATGTGGGCAAAGGTTCTGCCCAATCACTCAACCAAGAAGGCATGATTGTTAAGATCTCTGAAGTGGACCCCATCTGCGCCATGCAAGCGTGCATGGACGGTTTCGAATTGGTTTCACCGTACATCGACGGGATCAATGACGGCACTGACGCCAGCATCGACAAAGCTTTACTGGGTAAGATCGACTTAATCGTGACCACCACCGGTAACGCCAATGTCTGTGATGCAGGCATGCTTAAAGCACTGAAAAAACGCGCTGTCGTATGCAACATTGGTCACTTCGACAATGAAATCGACACTGCGTTTATGCGTAAAAACTGGGCATGGGAAGAAGTTAAACCACAGGTACACAAAATTCACCGCACCGGTGCAGGCCAATTTGATCCGCGCAACGACGACTATTTAATTCTGCTCGCAGAAGGTCGTTTAGTGAACTTGGGTAACGCCACGGGTCACCCAAGTCGCATTATGGATGGTTCATTTGCCAACCAAGTTCTCGCGCAAATGCATTTATTTGAGCGTAAATTTGCTCAGTTAAACACGGCACAAAAAGCTGCGGCATTGACTGTTGAAGTGTTACCGAAAAAACTCGACGAAGAAGTCGCCTTAGAAATGGTGAAAGGTTTTGGCGGCGTCATTACCCGCCTAACTGATGTGCAAGCTGACTACATTGGCGTTGCTGTTGATGGCCCTTACAAGCCAGAAACTTACCGCTACTAAGCTGCTAAAAAGGGGTGGCATGGCTGCCCCTTTTGCATTTTCGGCTGCCCATACACTTTGATATTTAGGGACGTGTTCTATGAGCAATCAACCTCGCATTAGTTTTGAGTTTTTCCCCACCAAAACCGACGCAGGCCACGAAAAACTGCTAACCACAGCAGCGAAACTGGCCACTTATAACCCCGAATTTTTTTCCTGCACTTATGGTGCGGGAGGCTCTACTCGTGATCGTACGCTGAATACTGTTTTACAGTTGGACGGCGACATTAAAGTACCCACTGCCCCGCACCTTTCTTGTGTCGGTGACAGCAAAGAAGATTTACGCGAACTGCTGCATCTGTATAAAAACGCTGGGATAAAACGCATCGTTGCTCTACGCGGCGACTTACCCTCTGGCATGGGGATGGCCAACGGCGAATTACGTTACGCCAATGAGCTGGTCGAGTTTATTCGCCACGAAACAGGCGATCACTTTTATATTGAAGTGGCGGCCTATCCCGAGATGCATCCACAAGCCCGTGATTTTGAAGTAGATTTACAAAATTTCGCGCGTAAAGTGCAGGTGGGTGCGGATAGCGCGATCACCCAATATTTCTTTAATGCTGATTGTTACTTCTATTTTGTCGAGCGAGCGCGTAAACTGGGTATCGATATCCCAATCGTGCCAGGCATTATGCCGATTACTAATTACAGTAAACTGGCGCGTTTTTCTGATTCTTGTGGTGCTGAACTGCCTCGCTGGATACGCAAACAACTGGAAGCGTACGGCGATGACACAGCAAGCATTCAAGCCTTTGGTGCAGAAGTCATTACAAACATGTGCGAACGTCTATTAGACGGTGGCGCACCCGGTTTGCACTTCTACACACTTAACCAAGCTGAACCCAGTTTAGCTGTTTGGGATAATCTCAAGCTTAACCGCTGAAATAAGGCCTACGTGCCACTATAGCGATATACCTCCATCCAGTTTTATGCCCAGCGCAGGACATGATTTGTGGATGGAGTGCATACTTTTTATGCACTTGTATGGAGCATTTATAATTTTGCGCCCCAAAGTCGGCGGGCCGCCGACAAACAGGAAGACTGCATGTCCTTTTCCTCCCTAGGTCTCTCTCAGACCCTGGTTAACGCCGTTGAAGCTGCCGGCTATACATCTCCAACGCCTGTGCAATTGCTGGCGATTCCTGCGGCAGTTCAAGGCCGCGACTTGATGGTTGCAGCACAAACCGGTACCGGTAAAACCGGCGGTTTTGCCTTACCTATTTTAGAGCGCTTGTTCCCCAACGGTCAGCCTGACCGCGAACAACGCCACCGTCCGCGTCAGCCTCGTGTGTTAGTTTTAACCCCAACACGCGAGCTCGCCGCACAAGTACACGACAGTTTCAAACTGTATGCCCGTGACTTACCTTTTGTCAGCGCCTGTATTTTTGGTGGTGTGGGTATGAACCCACAAGTCACCGCCGTTGCCCGAGGCGTTGATGTATTGGTTGCTTGCCCTGGTCGTTTATTGGACTTGGTGAACCAAGGTAAAATTGACTTAAGCGGCATAGAAATTTTAGTTTTAGATGAAGCTGACCGTATGCTAGATATGGGCTTTATCCATGACGTGAAAAAAGTCTTAGCTAAATTACCTAGCAAGCGCCAAAACTTGTTGTTCTCCGCGACTTTTTCACAAGACATTACTAATTTAGCTGGACGCTTACTGCATAATCCAGAGCGCATTGAAGTCACTCCGCCAAACACTACGGTAGAGCGGATTGAACAACGTGTGTTTCGTATTCAAGCATCACTTAAGCGCGCCCTATTAGCCCACTTAATTACCCTGGGTGCTTGGGAGCAAGTCTTAGTGTTCACCCGTACCAAGCACGGCGCCAACCGCCTCGCTGAATACTTAGAAAAAAATGGTTTAGCGGCGGCGGCAATTCATGGCAACAAAAGCCAGAATGCACGCACTAAAGCCTTGGCTGACTTTAAAGCCGGCCGTGTTCGGATCCTCGTCGCAACGGATATTGCTGCACGCGGTTTAGACATTGATCAGTTACCTCACGTCGTTAACTTTGAACTGCCTAACGTTGAAGAAGACTATGTGCACCGTATTGGTCGTACTGGCCGCGCCGGTCGCGCTGGTGAAGCCGTGTCTTTGGTTGCGCCGGATGAAGAACGTTTGCTGAAAAGCATTGAACGCATGACCCGCCAGAATATTGCTGAAGGCGATACCTTAGGATTTGATCCAAGCAGTATCGAAATCGAAAAACCAGAGCCTCGCGCACCACGACCTGTACGTGGCAGCGGTCGTGCTTCACCGCGCGCAGCAACTGCAGACAAAACAACCCCTTCGGATAAGCCAAGAGGCAAACGTCCTGACGCACGAAACGAAGGCAGCAGTGCAGCTAAACCGGCGCAACGCGCACGTAATAATCCACGCAATACACGCAATGAGCGCCCAGCAACAACGGCTGGCGCTACGCCGATACCCACACAATCAGCGAATCGTGATCCAGAGGTTTTTTTGGATGACGCCATTGATAACTTTGGTAACAGCGTAGATTACGTGAGCCCGTATCAAAACAAAGGCCGTGGTCGTCGCCCCAATAGCAATGCACCCGCCTCAACAGCGACTGCTGCGCGTAACCCACGCCCCGCGCGCCAAGATCGTAACGCTAGCGCACCGCTTGCCAGTGATAAACGTCGGCCAGCAAAGAACCCACGTAATAATCCGCGTCGCGATGACAGCCGCTATGTCAGCGCCAGCGAAACCCCTGCTGTTCGCGAAGCACGCAGCACGCCACAACCGTTGATTATTCGTAAGGGCGAGCGTTTGCCGAGCCTTGAACAACTGGAACAATTGGAGTCACGCTCACGCAAAGAAAAGCCTGCGTTACTGACTTCGCACACAGACTAAGTGATTAAATCGCTCATCTGCTGCACAATGCCCTCAATCGTTGCCCAACAACATTGGGGGCTTTTTAATCATGATCCAACCATCAGATCAAGATTAAATGTCCTCTATACTGCGCGCAGTATCTGAAAGTTTTATTATTCAGACTGTATATACAGTCTGAAAATATTGTATTGAGCACTGTTAAGGAGTTCACATGGAAACACCCAGCCCACGCAGCGTCACCATTAATCCCCCGGTATTTTATGGTTCCGCTGTCCTCATTGCCGCATTAGTCATCTTCGCTAGTGTTTTTCCCACTACAGCGCAAACTTTTTTTGGTCAACTGCAAAGCTGGATCTTAGAAAACGCCAGTTGGTTTTACATTCTTGCCGTTGCAATTATTCTACTCAGCACTATCTTCCTCGCCGCCAGTCGTTACGGTGACATCAAGCTGGGTCCTGATCATAGTGAACCTGACTACAACAACCTCACTTGGTTCGCCATGCTGTTTTCCGCAGGTATGGGTATTGGTTTAATGTTCTTCGGCGTTGCCGAACCGGTGATGCATTTTGTCTCTCCGCCAGTGGGTGACCCCAATACCGTAGAAGCAGCACGTGAAGCCATGAAGCTGACGTTCTTCCACTGGGGTCTACATGCATGGGCGGTGTACGCGATTGTCGCGTTAATTTTGGCATTTTTCTCCTATCGCCACGGTTTACCGTTAACCTTACGTTCAGCACTATATCCGCTGATTGGCGAGCGTATTTATGGCCCGATTGGCCATGCCGTCGATATTTTTGCGATTATCGGTACCGTATTTGGTATCGCTACATCGCTGGGTTACGGCGTATTACAGATCAATAGTGGCTTTAACTATTTATTTGATCTGCCGATCAGTACAAATATCCAAGTCGTCCTCATTATTAGTATTACCGCCTTAGCGACCTTATCGGTTGCAACCGGTTTAGATAAAGGCATTCGCCGCTTATCCGAGCTCAACTTATTACTCGCCGTGATTTTACTGACCTTGGTTCTGGTGCTCGGCCCAACCGCGTTGCTACTGAAAAGCTTTGTGCAAAACACCGGTGGCTACTTATCCGACATCGTGAACAAAACCTTCAACCTCTACGCCTATGCCCCAACCGACTGGCTCGGTGGTTGGACGCTGCTGTACTGGGGTTGGTGGATGTCTTGGTCACCTTTTGTCGGTATGTTTATCGCCCGCGTATCGCGCGGCCGTACCATCCGTCAATTTGTAACAGGTGTGCTACTGGTACCGACCGGCTTCACCCTAATTTGGATGACTGTTTTCGGTAACAGCGCCATTTACTTGATCATGAAAGAAGGCATGACCAGCTTAGCTGAGACGGTCAGTGCCGACAGCTCCTTGGCACTCTTTGCCTTCTTAGAGCACTTCCCCTTTTCCACTCTGTTGTCGATGGTGGCAGTGTGTATGGTCATACTGTTCTTTGTGACCTCAGCAGACTCAGGCTCATTAGTGATTGATATGCTGGCCTCCGGCGGCAAAACTCAAACACCGTTGTGGCAGCGCATTTTCTGGGCGTCATCCACCGGCATCGTGGCCATCACCCTGTTAATCAGTGGTGGTTTAGGTGCATTACAAACCGCCACGATTGCCAGCGCTCTGCCGTTCTCCATCATTTTGTTGGTGGCCATTTGGGGCTTGTTTAAAGCGTTGCACATCGACTCAACCAAGCGCGTACTCAGGCAGCAAACCTCTGGGCACTCACGCCAGCAAAAAAATACCGGCGGCTGGCAACGGCGCTTGCGCAATATGGTGATGTTCCCACGTCGTGCGCACGTCAACCGTTTCATTGATGAAGTGGTGCTGCCCGCCTTTGAATCAGTGGCAGAAGAGTTACGCAAGCAAGGTTATGCGGTAGAAGTCGTCAGTCAAGACGATAAGCGTTGCAAAATTGAAGTGCAGCACAATGCTGAAGTGAACTTTGTTTACGAAGTGCGCCCACGTGCTTATGTGCAACCTGATTTTGTGATGCACAATGATGCTGACGATGACCGTGAAGAGCGTAAATATTTCCGCGCGGAAGTACATTTGCTCGAAGGCGGCCAAGATTACGACATCATGGGCTGGTCACGTGAAGAAGTGATTGACGACATCCTTGATCAGTATGAGCAGCACATGCACTTCTTGCACGTGGTGCGCTAACGGTCCCTAACAAGGCGCTCTACTTGAGTGCCTTGTCATTTTCGCAATGGATAGCAAACATCCGTCGCTCATTCAACCCCTATGAGCGCATCCTCGCAAAGCCACTTCAATGCTAGAATAACCACCTTTAATAGCATCGGTCTGTCCATGTCTAAGCTTAATCCTCGCCAACAAGAAGCAGTCAACTATATCAGCGGCCCCATGCTGGTACTGGCCGGTGCAGGCTCGGGCAAGACCAGTGTGATCACCCGAAAAATTGCCTATTTAATTCAGCAATGCGGTATCTCCGCACGGCATATTGTTGCGGTGACATTCACCAATAAAGCCGCTCGCGAAATGAAAGAGCGGGTCTCTTCTTTATTACGCGGCGCTGAAGGTCATGGGCTAACCGTTTCAACCTTCCACAATTTGGGTTTAAATATCATCCGCCGTGAGCATGCGCTACTCGGTTACAAACCTGGCTTCTCGATTTTTGATGACTCTGATGTAAAAAGTTTACTCACCGATATCATGCAAAAAGAATACGCTGGCGATGACGGTGTCGATGAAGTTAAAAACCTAGTCAGCAATTGGAAGAATGATTTAATCCTACCCGAAGAGGCTTTAGAGCTGGCCCGTGGAGGTAAAGAGCAAACCGCCGCCATCGTCTACAGCCATTATCAGCGCACACTCAAAGCCTACAACGCAGTGGACTTTGACGATTTAATTTTCCAACCGGTAAAACTGTTTCAAAATCACCCTGACGTGCTGGATAAGTGGCGCAATCGCATTCGCTATATGTTGGTGGATGAATACCAAGACACTAATACCAGTCAGTATTTACTGGTTAAATTACTGGTCACCGAGCGTGCGCAGTTCACCGTAGTGGGCGATGATGACCAATCAATTTATGCTTGGCGTGGCGCGCGTCCAGAAAATCTGATGCAACTCAAAGAAGATTTCCCCTCATTAAAAATCGTTATGCTGGAGCAAAACTATCGCTCCACCAGTCGTATTCTTAAATGCGCCAATATTCTCATCGCCAACAACCCACATGTGTTTACCAAAGAGCTGTGGAGTGAGATGGGTCATGGCGACGAAATTCGCGTCATTCGTTGCCGCAACGAAGACGCCGAAGCCGAGCGCATTGCTATGGAAATCCTCACTGAGCATATGCGCACGCAGCGGCCTTATAGCGATTTTGCCATTTTGTACCGTGGCAACTATCAAGCCAAGATCATGGAGCTGAAGCTGCAGGTACACAAAATCCCCTATCGTTTATCAGGAGGCACCAGCTTTTTTGGACGCCAGGAAGTGAAAGACTTGATGTCGTACTTCCGTTTACTGGTCAACCCGGACGATGACAATGCATTCTTACGCGTGATCAATGTGCCGCGCCGTGAGATTGGCTCAACCACCCTGGAAAAACTCAGCAGCTACGCCACGCAGCGACAAGTTTCGATGTATGAGGCCTGCGCTGAACTCGGTTTAGGTGAACATTTAAACGCCCGCTTCACTGAACGTTTAACCCGTTTTAAGCATTATATGGACAAATTGCGCCAGCGCTGCTTTGCCGATGAACCCATTGCTGCACTGAAAGAAATGATCGTCGATATTGATTACGAAAACTGGATCAGGCAAAACAGCTCCAGTGAAAAAGCCTGCGAATACCGCATGAGCAATGTCTGGTTTCTCATTGATGCATTAAAAAACACTTTAGAGCGTGATGAAGAAGGTCAAATGACCATCGAAGAGGCGATTGCCAAACTGGTGTTACGCGACATGCTCGAACGCCAAGAAGAAGATCAAGACGGTGCCGATGGTGTGCAGATGATGACCCTACACGCCTCCAAGGGTCTGGAGTTTCCCAGTGTGTATATCATGGGCATGGAAGAAGAAATTCTCCCTCACCGTTCCAGCATTGAAGCGGATACGATAGAGGAAGAACGTCGCTTGGCCTATGTTGGTATCACTCGGGCACGGCGCAACTTGGCCTTTACCTTTGCCAGTAAACGCAAGCAATATGGTGAAATTATCGACTGCGTAGCCAGCCGTTTTCTTGAAGAATTACCGAGCGCAGATTTGCAGTGGGAAGGCCTTGAAGAAGCACCCGTGGAAGTTAAAGCGGCGCGGGGCAATAATGCTTTAGCCGATATTCGCGCGATGCTAAAAAAATAAAAATAAAAATAGACTGAAAGAGAACTGTATGCAGACCATTGAGCGAATTTATCCAAAGCAGCTTGATCAGCGCTGTGCTGATGATCAAAACACCCTGCGCATTCACCTAGAGCGCTACCAGTTCGCAGCACAGCATGCACAAGGCTCAAGCATTCTTGACATGGCCTGCGGCTGCGGTTATGGCACCTTTTTGTTAGCGCAACAGCATCCTGACAAGCAAGTAACAGGGGTGGATTTAGATCCACAGGCGATTGCTTATGCACAACAACATTACCAGTGTGACAACTTAGAATTTATTTGTGCGAACGCCGAACAATTCAGTAGCGAACAGCCCTTTGATACCCTTGTCAGTCTAGAAACCCTTGAGCATCTTCCCTGCCCAACCCGCCTCGCTAAAAATCAGATCAAATTACTCAGTACAACCGGTCGCCTCATCGCTTCAGTGCCGATTACACCAACCCTCGACGGTAATCCACACCATTTGCATGATTTCAGCCAGCGCTCATTTTTACGTTTATTTGCTCAATTCAATTTGCACTCAATTGAGCACTTTGAGCAAATTCAATGGTGGCAGTTTAAATATTTATTTTCACGCCAACCGGATCTACAAAAGAAATATCGCTCACAAGGCGTGGGCAATGCCGTGGCATGCTATTACATAAAAAACCCGCTGTACTTGCTAAAACGCCTGTACTCTATGTTGCGTTACGGCTTCAGTAATCGTTACCTTACCTGTGTATTTACACGTTAACAGCCTAAACCAGCGCCACTCAGAACAGTTGCAACCCGGCACACCTGTTCAGTTAAGTAGACGCATCAGTAGCTCAATTTTATAGTGCAATAAGGATCACGGTTATCACTCAAGCACACACCAAAAACCCTCTCAGTTTGCAGCTCATTATCCTCCTCGCGTCCCTTAGTGCTCTGGTGGCGGCGGCGATTGATATGTATTTACCCGCGTTTCCAACTGTCGCCACCAGCTTGAATATTAGCGCAGGCCAAGTACAACAAACCCTCACGGTGTTTTTGATTGGCTTAGGCATTGGTCAAGGCTTATATGGGCCGTTACTCGACCGTTTTGGACGACGCCCGCCACTGCTGATAGGTATCACCTTATTCAGCTTAGGCTCACTCGCTGCAGCGCTGACAACCAGCTTTGAAGGCTTACTGGTGGCGCGTTTTATACAAGCCATTGGCGCAGCCGCAGGCTCTGTTGCTTCACGTGCCGTAGTCACCGACACCTGCGACCCACAAAGCTCAGCACGTATTTATTCGATGCTGATGCAAGTGATGATGATCGCACCGATTACCGCACCAATGCTTGGCGGCCTGATTCTACTGTATGGCGAATGGCATTTGATTTTCTGGGTGCTGGCTTTATTCGGGATTGTCTGCGGAATTTTTACCGTGCGTTTACTGCCAGAAACCTTACCCCTGGAGCGCCGTGTGCCGCTGTCGGTACACAGTATTGTGCGCAATTACGCCATCCAGCTGAGTAACCCAAGCTTCTTCTTTTACACCTTAGCCACCAGCTGCACCCTTGGCTGCTTATTTATCTATATCAATAACTCGCCCTTTGTTTTTATTGAAATGTTTGCTTTAACACCTAATCAGTTCAGCTATATCTTTGCCGCCAACGCGCTGGTGATGATCGGTATCAGTCAAATCAACTTACGCTTATTAAAAATCTATAGCGTCGCGCGGGTGCTCTTTATCGGATTAGCCGGCTATATTGCTATTGGGGCGATGCTGCTAAGCTTGGTGCAGTTTGGCTGGGAGGCCTTGTGGAGCTATAGCATATTGCTTGGCTTAGGCATGGCCATGCTTGGTTTGATTACCGGAAACCTCACGGCCATGACCATGGCGCACACGCAGCAGCATGCAGGAATTGCTTCGGCACTGATGGGCTTAATTCAGTTCTTACTGGCAGCCACTATTGGTTACTTAGCTAGCATCGCTGCCGCACCCTCGCTGTATACCTTACCGGTCGCCTTAATGCTGCTTGGTTTTATCGCCATGGGCTTATGTATGATGGGCAGACACTTTGCACAACAAGCACCCCCTGATCCTTAATATGCACAGACCATAAAGCAACTCAGTGCAGCGGCCAAACAATAGGATGCGCAACGCTTATGACAGTGGAAATTTTCCTAGTTTTGCTGATCACCATGATGGCCATGGTGCTTTTTGTGAGCGAGAAGCTACGCATCGATGCCATTGCTATTTTGGTGCTGGTCAGTTTAACCCTGCTTGATTTAATCAGCCCCAGCCAAGCCCTCAGCGGCTTTAGTAACCAAGCCACCATCACTGTAGCCGCGATGTTTATTCTGGCCACGGGCTTACAAAATAGTGGCGCTCTATCGGGCATACAGAAGCTACTGGGAGCAGCACGCTCTCCGCTGCAATTTCTCCTGATGCTGTTTGGCTTAATCATTCTAATCGCGCCCTTTGTCAACAACACTGCGGTCGTTGCGATTTTTATTCCTATCGTTATTGGAGCCAGTTTAAAAATAGGCCTAGCCCCCTCAAAAACTTTGATTCCACTCTCATACGTCGCACAGATGGCAGGAGTCTTTACCCTAATCGGTTCTTCGACCAATCTACTGGTGAACTCAATCGCTAAAGACTTGGGGCATCCGGGTTTTAGCATGTTTGAGTTTTTGCCTTTAGCGGCGATTTGCGCCGTGGCAGGCTGCCTGTATTTACTCACCTTTGGGCGCTGGTTATTACCTGATGTACGCAGTGCCGACTTGGAAAACCTCTATGAGTTTGGTCACTACATTAGCGAATTGAAAGTGACTGCTGATTCCAAATTACTCGGCAGCACAGTCGAGCAAGCGCAGCTCAGTAAACATTACAACGTGTATGTGCTGGAGTTACTGCGCAATGGCGAAAAGTATTGGTCGCCGCGCTCAGAAGAGTTACAAGAAGGCGATATTTTACTGACGCGTGGTGTCTGGTCTGATCTTGAAACACTCAAAGATGAGCAAAAACTCGATTTCAACACCCAAACTGATTTCCAGCTCAAAGGTGCAAAGCAAGAAAAATCTGTCTTAGCTGAAGTGATGATCGCTCCACAGTCGCGTGCGGCAGGCCGCCTGTTGGCTGTACTGAATCGAAGCTGGCGATACAATGCGTCAGTAATGGGCGTGCAACGGCGCGGTCAGGTGGTGCGCAATCAGCTGAATAATTTACGTCTGCGGATTGGCGATATTTTGCTGCTGGCGTTACCGGAAAAAGACCTTACGGCACTGCGCAAAGATAAAAGCGTCATCGTGATTTCCCAGCGTGAAGCCGCGCAGAATTATGGCTGGCGTGCGCCTTTTGCCGTGGCGACTATGGCCATCGTAGTAACCGTCTCGGCAATGGGCTGGCTACCGATCGCACTTTCCGCACTGACTGGCGCCGTCGCGATGACTCTAGCAGGCTGTATTCATGCCGATGATGTGTATGAAAGTACCGACTGGTCGATTGTGATCTTAATCGCAGGGCTTTTGCCGCTTGGGATTGCCATGAGCAGCAGCGGCGCAGCACAGTTCTTGGTGGATAACAGCATCGGCTTGGTCAGCCACTTAGGTCCACACGTAGTGCTCGCTGTGCTCTACTTGATGGCTCTGGTTCTGGGTGAGCTGATGAGTAACTCAGCAGCAGCGGTTCTGTTAACGCCCATCGGTTTTTCTACCGCGCAATTGATGGGGGCTGACGCAACACCCTTTTTAATTGCAATTACTTTTGCTGCATCGACCAGTTTTATGACCCCGGTGGGTTACCAAACCAATATGATGGTCTATAACGCGGGAGGCTATAAGTTTAGCGACTTCATTAAAGTCGGTTTACCGCTCAATACAATTTTCTGTGTGTTGGGGGTGATTTTCATTCCTATTTTCTGGCCATTTTAACAAGCCCTGAAGCCGTTCATAGTTCATCGCTCTATGAATGAGAATCCTTTTATTAGCGAGGAGTAAAGCGTGAACAAGCCGGATCTAAAAAAAGAGTTCCGCGACGTTTGGAATGAATTTAATCAGCTGATTATTAAATTCACCCCAAATTTTATTTATGCAATTTACCAAAATAAACCTCTATTTTGGCTACTGGTAATCTTCGCAATCACCCTAGAAATCGTTATAGGTTTCTGGGTTTATGGTAATTGGATTGCACCTCAAAGTGAGATAACAAAATGATCCGTATACTTTTATTTGTCATGCTATTTATTATTTACATAGCATTTAAAATCATACAGAAAGCGGCACAGACAACCATTGACACTGGCAAAGACGCATACGAGTCAATAAGAAGCAGTAACAGTTTTGAAGAAGCCTATCGTAACTTTTCAACCAGCAGGTTTGCTCGCGCACGATTAGGCATACCTGAAGAAGTGATTGCGTTAATGGCCAAAGTTTCTATCAGTGACGGCAAGGTCAGTGAGCTTGAAGTTGAATATATGAGCGATATGGTTAAAGCGATTGCCGCCGCCATGCTCGCGTCCGGGATGAATGAGCAAGTTGTTGCGGAAGTGAAAACTCGCTTATTTGAGTTAGCCAATCAGGCTAAAAAAGATACAAATCCAATTTCGTTTTATTGTGCCGAGCTATCTCAATCCAGCAAAGAAATTAGAATACGGGCTTTTATGCAAATATTATCATTTGCCAGTCTTGATGGCCTATCAAGCAAGACCTCCGCCTTACTGTATGAGATCGGAACATGTTTAAGGTTTACTACAGAAGAACTCAACCACTTCATTAACAGCCTTACAGGTCAAAAAGCCGCACAAGATAGCTCTGCAAAAAACCCATATCAAGTACTAGGCTGTAGTGAATCTGATGACTTCAGTGTCATAAAACAAGCTTATCGTCGCTTAGTTAAGCAGCACCATCCGGATTATATGCATAGCAAAGGGCTGGACGACAGTGAGATTCGCAAGGCCACTGAAAAAATGCAGGAAATCAATAATGCTTACGAAGAAATAAAAAAAAGAAAACCCTTTCCCTAAACTTTCCAGCAGATACACCACCTCATATTTAGAACATTGCGCACCCTGTCGCTTATTTTCTAAGACGTTAATTGAGTAGTACTTCGGCAATAAAAAAGGCGACTTCTTCAAGTCGCCTTTGCTTATTACTCGGTCTAAATATTAAGCAGCAATACTGCCTTTAAGCTTATTCATTGCATTTTTTTCAAGCTGACGAATGCGCTCAGCCGATACACCATACTGTGCAGCAAGATCATGCAACGTGACTTTTTCATCCGATAACCAACGCTGCTGCAGAATATCGCGGCTGCGCTCGTCAAGCTGACTCAGAGCCTCATGCAAGTTGCTGCTGGAGTTCTCAGACTGATCAGACGCTTCCAGCTGCAAGGCGGGATCATAAGTATGATCTTCCAAATAATTAGCAGGCGATTGATAGGCGCTTTCATCATCGTCACTATCAGACGGATCAAACGACATGTCATGACCCGTTAAACGGCTTTCCATTTCACGCACTTCACGCGCTTCCACACCTAAAGAGTCAGCTACAGCAGTGACCTCATCGTTGGTCAGCCACGCTAAGCGTTTTTTCTGACTGCGCAAGTTAAAGAATAATTTACGCTGTGCTTTAGTGGTGGCGACTTTAACAATGCGCCAGTTACGTAACACGTACTCGTGAATCTCCGCCTTAATCCAATGCACGGCAAATGACACTAAGCGCACGCCCATTTCTGGGTTAAAACGCTTCACAGCTTTCATCAAGCCAACATTACCTTCTTGGATTAAGTCGCCTTGCGGTAAGCCATAGCCTGAATAGCTTCTCGCGATATGTACGACAAAACGCAAATGTGCCATCACCATTTGGCGGGCAGCATCTAAATCTTGGTGATAATACAAGCGCTCACCTAAGTCACGCTCTTGCTCAACAGAGAGCAGCGGAATAGCGTTAACTGAATGTACATAAGCCTGCAGGTTCGCGCCAGGGCTTAACATGTGAGCCGTTTGTAATGCAGTCGTGGTGGTCATAAATATCCTCCAACGGGTGACAATATCTTCAAAATACTATTGATTATAAGACGCTAATTTAACCATAAAGTTCCCTTCAGTAGGGCTTTAAAATATGCTGAAACACTTACCCTAGAGCGCTTTGCAACTACCGCGGTGATAACTCCCGCAGATGCCGTGCTACCGCTAACCAAGCACCGATGTAACCTAATAATATTGCACCAAGTAACAATGAAAAGCCATCCTCAACTGGCACGCCCGACAAACTGAACTCACTGCCATACAGTTGTGCGAGCTGCACTACAGATTCATTCAGCCAGTTGAGGCCAAAGGCTAACAACAGCCAAGCCAATACCCCACCAGCTAAGCCATATAACACGCCCATATACAAAAATGGTCGACGTACATAGCCATCGGTACCGCCAACCAGTTTAATCACTTCAATTTCGACTCGGCGATTCTCAATATGCAAACGAATGGTATTCCCCACTACCAGCAATAGCGCGGCAATCAGCAAAACTGACAAAGCAAAAATAAAATGCTCACCCATCTGCAAAATAGCGGCTAAACGCTCAATCCACATCAAATCAAGTTGTGCCTGCTGCACCTTAGGCATGCTTTTCAGCTCATCCAGTAACGCCACTAAGGTGTCTTTATCAATGACCTCAGGGGTGACTAAAATACTGCCAGGCAGAGGGTTGTCCGGTAATTCACGTAAGGCCTCGCCTAAACCGGATTGTTCCTGAAACTCAGCCAGCGCTTGCTCTCGACTGATCCACTGCACCTCAGCCACATGTTCGTGCTCAGCAATTTTATCGCGGAGTAATTCGCCGTAGGTGTCACCTGCATCCAACTCTAAAAACAATGAAATTTGTGCCGCACGCTGCCATGAGCCACCCAGCTGACTGACATTCTCTAATAACAGCGCCAAGCCCATCGGCAAACTTAAGGCTACAGCCATCACTAGACAAGTAAAAAAGCTACCCAGTGGTTGTCGAACTAAACGACTGACACTGTCTGCGCAGCTGGCCCGGTGGTTTTCTAGCCAAGCGCGAAACTGATGCCGAAAACCACGGGTATCCGATAAGGAGGTTTCGACTTTATGTTTCGCAGTTGCGCCAACGCGCTCACCGGGCTGGTCTGGGGTTACACGATCAGAACACATTAGACAGCCTCTCCATCACCAATCAAACGGCCACGTTGCAAGGTCAGCATGCGCTGACGCATACGGGCAATTAACGCCAAGTCATGGCTGGCAATCAGTACCGTAGTGCCCAACTGATTAATATCTTCAAATACCGACATGATTTCTGCAGCAAGACGTGGGTCGAGGTTACCGGTCGGCTCATCTGCCAGTAATAAAGCCGGCTGATGGACAATCGCCCGCGCAATACCAACCCGCTGCTGCTGTCCAGTAGACAAGTCTGCAGGGGCTTGCAGAGCTTTGTCTTTTAAACTGACGCGTTCGAGCGCCAAGCTCACCCGTTGATTAATTTCATCTTGCGGTAAACCTAAAATCTGTAACGGTAAGGCCACGTTAGCAAACACACTGCGATCAAATAACAATTGATGATTCTGAAATACCACACCAATTTGGCGGCGCAAGAAAGGGATCTGAGCATTACTGATCGTGGCTAAGTCTTGCCCAGCCAAGAGCAACTTACCGGCCGATGGGCGCTCCATTGCTAAGAGCAAACGCAACATGGTGCTTTTGCCCGCGCCAGAATGACCCGTAACAAATAAAAACTCACCACGGCGCACGCGAAAACTCAACTCATGTAAACCGACATGGCCGTTGGGATAACGCTTTGCGACCTGCTCAAATCGAATCATGCAGAATCCTTCTCAGCAAATAACGCTTTCACAAAATCATCGGCAACAAAATCACGCAAATCATCAATCCCTTCACCGACACCAATATAGCGCACAGGAATTTCAAAATGCTTAGCAAGAGCAAAAATCACCCCACCTTTAGCTGTACCATCCAGCTTAGTTAAAGCTAAACCAGTCAGCGGAATAGTTTCATTGAACTGACGGGTTTGGTTGATCGCATTTTGTCCAGTGCCGGCATCAAGCACCAACAACACTTCATGCGGCGCGCTGTCATCAAGCTTACTCATCACCCGGCCGACTTTACGCAACTCTTCCATTAAATTGTCTTTGGTGTGTAAGCGTCCTGCCGTATCGGCAATCAATACATCCATGCCACGTGACTTAGCCGCTTGTAACGCATCAAAAATTACTGAGGCTGAATCAGCACCGGTATGCTGCGCAATCACTGGAATTTTATTGCGCTCACCCCAAACTTGTAGCTGTTCAACCGCGGCTGCACGAAAGGTATCACCAGCGGCCAACATGACTTTTTTGCCTTCTTTTTGCAGACGCGCGGCAAGCTTACCGATGGTTGTGGTTTTACCCGCACCATTCACGCCCACCACTAAAATCACATAGGGATTTTTATCCGCGGCAATCTGCATCGGCTGTTCGATTGGGCGTAATAAATCAGCCATTTCAACTTGCAAGGCTTGATACAACGCACCACTATCAGCCAACTCTTTACGCGCCACACGGCGAATTAAGTTGCCCATAATTGCAGTAGTGGCTTCCATTCCGACATCAGCCGTCAGCAGTCGCGTTTCCAACTCATCAAGCAAGTCATCATCAATTTCTTTCTTGCCCAAAAATAGGCTGGCCATCCCTTCGCCAAGACTCGAGCTGGTTTTGGCTAAGCCTTGTTTTAAGCGGGCAAACCAACTGGCTTTGTTATCTTGCGGCTTATCCTGCCCACCCAAATTAGCATCCAATTTAGGCTCACTCTCATCGAGAGCCGTCATGTCTGCCTCTAACTCGACAACCGTTTCCACGGCGACAGGAGGCACTACAACGTCACTGCCACCGCTGATCCGAAAACGAGAATAGGCTGGACGTACAGGTTCTATAGAGGATGCTGTCGAGTCGATGTGTGGCTGTGCTGCAGTTGTTTCAGCTACGCCTGGCTTAACCAGCTCGCTATCCAACGCAGCGCTGGGTTGCACCGACTCAAGCGCAGACTGCGCAGTGTTTGCAGAGGACACCGCCTGCTCTATGAGCGTCGGTTCTGTCTCAGTGCTTGGTGTAGTTGGCGCGGACAGGGGCTCTACAACTGACGGTTGAGACTCATTTGGCGCAGCCTCAACAACCTGCAACGGGGCTTGCGCTGCTGTAGGATCAACAGCGCCAAGCTCTGTGGCTTCAGGTTCAGCTGTTTTTTTGCTAAACCAAGAAAATAAGCCCTTCTTCGTCGGCTTAGTTGTAGATTGATGAGCTGTTGCATCAACAGCTTCAGAAGTATCAGCGCGAGGCGCTGGTTGTGGTGATTTTTTATCGTCGCCGGAACCAAACATAGAAAAAGGCTATCTCAGCAGGTCACACAATCTGTGTTATATCAATAAATACACACAGTTGTGGTTGTTAATAAAAGGGTTGCGTATCCTAGCACCTCTAAGCCTCTGTAGCTAAATTCAGAACGCAGTTTGAAAGGTCCCAAGCATGAAAAATTATTTAAGCTACATCGTACTCTTTTTTTCCAGTACTTTTATAGCGCCACTTATGGCGCAAACGTCTACCACCGAGTTCAGCTTGGACAACGGACTTAAGGTGATTGTTCGCGAAGACCATCGCGCACCGGTCGTTGTCAGCCAGCTTTGGTATAAGGTCGGTTCCAGCTATGAAAAGCCTGGCAGTACCGGTTTAGCTCATGCCCTAGAACATATGATGTTTAAAGGCAGTAGCAAATTAGGCCCAGGTGAAGCATCACGGGTATTACGTGAGCTCGGCGCAGAAGAAAACGCGTTTACCAGCGATGATTACACCGCTTATTATCAAGTATTAGCCCGTGACCGTTTGCCTGTTGCCTTAGAAATGGAGGCCGACCGACTGGCCAGCCTCACCTTGCCTGAAGATGAATTCTTGCGCGAAATTGAAGTGATTAAAGAAGAGCGCCGTATGCGCACGGATGATCGCCCCAGCTCACTGGCTTACGAGCGATTCAAAGCACTCGCCTACCCTGCCAGTGGTTATCACATTCCTACGATTGGCTGGATGCATGACCTTGATCGTATGACCATTACAGATTTACGTGAATGGCATGAACGCTGGTACGCACCGAATAACGCGACTTTAGTCATTGTCGGGGATGTGCAGCCCGACAACGTTAAAACCTTAGTCACACGCTACTTTGCCAAAATCCCCGCGCGCCCTACTCCAGCGGCTAAACAACCACTTGAATTAGCCGAACCAGGGCAACGTAATCTGACTTTGTATCTTAAAACTCAGCTACCCAGCTTAATGATGGGTTTTAATGTACCCAGCCTGGCCAGCACTGATAAAGCAAGCAACGTGCATGCATTACGTCTGATCAGCGCACTATTAGACGGTGGCAACAGTGCACGTTTGCCCGCGCAACTGGAACGCCAACAAGAGTTAGTCGCAGGTGCTTCGGCTTGGTATGACGCTTTTTCTCGCGGTGATAGTTTATTTATTTTATCAGCCACACCCAACGTGCAAAAAGGTAAAACCATCGCTGATGTTGAAGCAGGACTGTGGCAACAATTGAAACAACTACAAGACACCCCACCCAGCGCAGCCGAGCTGGCCCGCGTGCGCGCCCAAGTCGTCGCAGCCGAAGTGTATGCGCAAGACTCGATCACCAGCCAAGCCACACAAATTGGCCAATTGGAAAGTGTTGGGCTCTCATGGCGCTTACAAGACACTGATTTAGCCGCTTTAGAAGCCGTCACGCCTGCAGATATTCAAGCCGCGGCTAAACACTTCTTCACCCCGAGCAGATTAACCACTGTTTATGTTCACCCAGAGGAGGCGCGCCCATGATGTCCCTGCGTATATTTAGCGCCAGCTTAATCAGTGCAGCATTGTTACTCACTGCCAGCTGCAGCACATTTGATACCGCACAATCACTAGAAGCCAGACCAGTCGAGCAACGCATCCATAGCTTGGCTGCGCTATCCGAACACAATCCAGTGACACGTACCCTTAATATCCAAGAGTGGTACACCGCTTCCGGCACTAAAGTGCTGTTTATGGCCGCGCCTGAGTTACCGATGTTTGATTTACGCTTAACCTTTGCCGCAGGCAGCAGCAAAGATCAACAGACTTACGGCTTAGCCAGTCTCACCAGCGCCATGCTCAATGAAGGCACAGGCCACTTAGATGCAGGACAGATTGCCACACGTTTTGAAGACCTTGGTGCCGAGTTTTCTAGTGGCTCTTACCGAGACATGGCAGTGGTGAGTCTGCGCAGTCTCAGTGATCCTAAACTCAGTACGCCTGCCTTAGAACTCTTTAGCCAAGTCGCAGCACAACCAAGTTTTCCAGCGAGTTCACTGGCGCGGATTAAAAACCAATTACTGGCAGGCTTTGAATACGAGAAACAAAACCCGGGCAAACTGGCTTCTTTAGCTCTGTTTGAGCAGCTCTATAGCAAGCATCCTTACGCGCATGCCAGTTCAGGCACTGCAGCGTCGATCCCAGCGATTACTCGTCAGCAATTACAGGAATTCCATCGTACCTATTACAGCGCAGAAAATGCACAAATTGCCTTGGTCGGCGACTTAACCATTGCCCAAGCTAAAGCCATCACTGAACACGCGTCGGCTCGCCTACCTCGTGGCACGGCTGCGGCCGTGACACCTGAGCCAATTAAAAGCGACGCCTCCAACACCCATATTGAGTTCCCCTCAACGCAAACTCATATCTTGCTAGCACAACTCAGCGTGAAACGTGGCGACCCAGATTATCCTGCGTTGTTTTTAGGCAATCAGATTCTTGGCGGCGGCGGCTTTGGTACCCGTTTAATGGAAGAGGTACGTGAAAAACGCGGCCTAACTTACGGTATTTACTCCAGCTTTAGCCCAATGCAAGCCACTGGCCCCTTTATGATTAACGTACAAACCCGCGCGCAACTGAGTGAGGCTACTCTGCAATTGGTGCAAGAGTTACTGCGTGATTACATTGCTAACGGCCCAACTGCAACAGAACTAGAAAATGCTAAGCGCGAAAGCCTCGGTAGTTTCCCACTAAGCGCAGCAAGTAACTCTGCAATTGTTGGGCAACTAGCAGCCATCGGCTTCTATGACATGCCGCTATCGTGGATGAATGACTTTATGCAAGACGTTCAAGCGCTGACTGTTGAACAAGTGCATAACGCCTTCCAACGCCACCTCAAGCCTGACCAGTTCGTGATTGTGACTGCCGGACCAACAGTTGAGCAACTACCATTACCTGAGCCGGTTGAGCGCTCTGAGCAAAATACACCGATGGAGCGCCAGCACTGATGGCAAAGAAATCTACTCAGCCTGTGCGCAACAGCTCAGTGCGCATCATTGGTGGAGAATGGCGCTCACGTAAAGTCTCTGTGCCAGAGGTGCCAGGCTTGCGCCCGACCCCAGATCGAGTACGTGAAACATTATTTAACTGGTTAGCACCGACGATCCAAGGCGCTCGAGTATTTGACGCCTTTACCGGTAGCGGCGCCTTATTTCTTGAAGCACTGTCGCGCGGCGCCAGTACTGCTTTGGCTTTGGATTTAAATACCGATGCAGTGAGTAACCTGCGCCGCAATCTTGCCCTGCTAGAGTGCGACAATGCGCAGGTACTGCGCACCGATGCACTGCAATACTTGAGTCGCCCTGCTGAACAAGGCTTTGACATTGTCTTACTTGATCCACCTTTCCACCAAGACTTACTGCTCAGCGCCTGCGAGCTGTTAGACCGCAACGGCTGGTTGAATGATCGTGCGTGGATCTACACAGAAAGTGAACAAGCGCCCTCTAGCTTAGGCGTGCCGAGCACATGGCGTTTACATCGAGAAAAGCATACTGGCCAAGTGCATTATGCACTCTGGCAGAAGAAGCCTTAAGTCGGAGTGGCTGACTTAAGCAAGCGAATCCATTAACGTGTAACACTTTCATATTGTCGTCGAGGTCGTCCGTGGAATTTTTAAAAGGCCAACTGGTACTGGCTGTCTTAAGACTCATCGCTTTATTGCCTTGGTCTGCAGTACAGCGCTTGGGAAGCGCAATTGGCTGGCTGATGTGGAAGATTCCCAATCGCGCACGCGAGGTCGCACGCATTAACCTCAGTCACTGCTTTCCAGAACTAAGCGCAGAGGAGATCAACCAATTAACTGGACGCAGTTTAAAAGGTATCGGTAAATCCTTCACTGAAAGTGCTTGCGCATGGATTTGGCCACCGGCTAAAACTTTAGCGTACGTGCGCGAAATCGAAGGCTTAGAGATTCTGCAAGAAGCACTGGCCAGCGGTAAAGGCGTGATCGCCATTACCAGCCACCTTGGCAACTGGGAAGTACTCAATCACTTTTTCTGTGCACAATGTAAACCGATTACTTTTTACCGTCCGCCAAAATTAAAAGCCCTTGACGAGCTGCTCAAAAAACAACGTACCCAGCTCGGTAATCGCATTGCACCGTCAACACGCGAAGGCATTACCAGAATAATCAAAGAGGTGCGTAAAGGCGGCGCAGTAGGGATTCCCGTTGACCCAGAGCCCAGTCGCAGTTCCGGTGAGTTTGTACCATTTTTAGGCACGACGGCGCTGACCAGTAAATTTGTTACCAGTATGCTCGGCGGCAAACAAGATCAAGTCAGCGCGGTTTTTATGCATGTGATTCGCTTAGCCGACGGCAGCGGTTTCAAAGTGGTTTTAGAAGCGGCGCCCGATGAAATCTACAGCACCGACAGCTACACGTCCATCAGTGCGATGAGTGGTGTGCTAGCCCGTTATGTGCAGCGCTGGCCTGATCAGTACATGTGGACAATGAAGCGCTTTAAAAAGCGTCCTGAAGGTGAGAAACGCTGGTATTAGTAACGACTGTGTTGATATTACAGGGCAAAGCAGCTTACAGTTGAAACCTACTGTCTTTTCCCAATGAGCGTATGGCCATGTCCTCACATCTGCGTCAAAGCATTCGCACCAGCATGAATTGCCTGATTAAAATCTGCCATCCGCTGTTTGGTGAGATTGTGGCAATGACTGAAGACTTATCCGATGAGGGTGTGTTTATTAAACACTTGGAGATGACCAAGCTCAAAAAAGGCGACTTCGTCACCGGCCAAGTACAAGATTTACCCATTGCGGCACCCATTCTAAAAATGGAAGTGATGCGCATCACCCGTTCAGGCGCAGGCTTACGCTTCTGCAAAGAGTAGTCGGCTTATCAGGCGCGCTAACGGATCATTACTGGGCGCCAGTTTGCTGCAGTGCTAGGCGGTTAAACTGCGGCGAAAACGGGCTAAAGCAATTAAGAAAAACGTCACACCAATGGCGGTCAGCGCCAGCATTTCCGGCCAGACCAAGGCGACACCCGCATCTCTAAATACAATTGCTGTAGACAAGCTCACAAAATGCGTCGTGGGTGAAAACTGCATCACCCATTGCAGCCACGTCGGCATACTATCCAGCGGCGTGCTACCTCCCGACAACAACATCATCGGCAGCACCACAGGGATGGCCAATAAGCCAAACTGTGGAATAGAACGTGCCAAAGTGGTTAAGAACACCGCCAGTGCGGTACACGCAAATAAGTACAGTCCGGTCACAAACAAATACAGTCCCATTGAGCCGACCAACGGCACACCTAAAGCTTTTTTAACAATCAGCTCAAGTGACAACCACGTACAAAACACGACCACCAACAAGCTGGTCCATATTTTGGCTGACATAATCTCAAAAGCAGTCAGCGGCAGCACCAATAAATGCTCCAAAGTGCCATGCTCTCGCTCACGTAACAATGCCGTACCAGTGAGCAAAATAGCCAGAATGGTGACGTTATTAATGATCTGAATAATCGCCAAAAACCAACCGCTTTGCATATTGCTATTAAACAATGCCCGTGTGGTGAGCTTAATGGGTGATGGACTGGTTACACCACTCAACTGCTGCAACTCGCGCTGGAAAATGCGCCCCATATAACCCGCACCCATAAAGGCTTGGCTCATGGCAGTGGCATCCACATTGACTTGCAACTCAGGTTGTTTACCCGCTAATAAATCTGCTTGAAAATTGACCGGAACATTAATCACAAAGGTATAGCGTCCACCATCCAAGGCCTCATCAATTTGCGCATAAGGCAACAGTACTGGCGTTTGAAACTGTGGCGGTCGCAATACTTCAGCCAATTGACGCGATAAACGACTGTTATCTTCATCGACAATCGCCACACTGGCGTTATGCACACCAATGGATGAGCCGGATGCTGGCATATAAATCGCGGCACTAAAGGCATACAACATAAACAGCAACAAAACTGAGTCATAACGCAGACTGATCAGTTCTTTGAGACCTAAGCGAAAAATATGGGATAGTTTATTCACGACTTAAACCTCCTGCTTTTTCAAAAGAAGCAGACTTAAGCCGGTGAATGCTAAGAAAAAGCCTAGCAAAGCTAAACACTGTAGCCAAAGATCAGCTAAATCTAACGCTTTCGTAAAGGTGCCCACGGCAATATCTAGAAAATACCCAGCTGGAAATAAGATCCCCATGATCGCCGCACCACCATCCAGAGATGAGCGCGGAGTAATCAAACCGGAAAACTGAATGGTCGGCAACGTCGTCAAAATCATCGTGCCTAATATTGCCGCAATTTGCGTCTTAGTAATGGTTGAGACCAATAAACCAAAGCTTGTAGTCGCCAAAATATACAGCACGCCACCCACAGCCAAAGCAAAACCGCTACCTTTAAGCGGCACCTCGAACAACCAGCGATTAATTGCCACCAATAACGCCAAGTTAAGCAAACTCACCATTACATAGGGTGTTTGTTTACCGAGTAAAAACTCCAAACGGGTGAGTGGCGTAGCATAAAAGTTAGTAATCGAGCCCAGTTCTTTCTCACGCACCACACCCAAAGCCGTCAGCATCGCTGGGATAAATACTAAAATTAACGCCATTACCCCAGGACCAATCGCATTAACACTGACCACATCTTGGTTATAACGAAAGCGGGTTTCTAAGCGTGCTGATTGCGCCAAAGACGACACAGCAGCGCTGCCCTCGTCACTTAATCGCTGCAAGCTTTCTTGATGCACCGCTTCAACATAACTGCGGCTGGTTTCAGCACGAAATGGCATACCACCATCCAGCCAAACTCCCACTTCAGGCTGACGCCCAGCATACAAGTCACGACCAAAACCGGCAGGAATCTCAATCGCCAGTTTTATATCGGAACGCTGTAAACGCGCATGCAAATCCTGCATGTTTTCTAAGGGCGCACGCTCGGCAAAATAGCGTGAACCACGAAAAGCTTCTAAATAGGCGCGGCTTTGTGAGCTATTGTCTTGATCAAGTGTGGCAAAGGCTAAATCCTCCACGTCGAGAGAAATACCAAAGCCAAAAATAACCATCATAAACACTGCACCAAGTAAGGCAAAACCGAGGCGTACACGGTCACGCAACAGCTCTTTACTTTCACGGACGGCTAAGGCCTGTGTACGCTTTAAACTAAAGCCACGACGTGGAATTGTGGCTAATGCTTCAGTTTTGGTGCTGTGCAGTTCAGCTTGCTCAGCACTCAAGCCTTGCGCCTCTTGTAAGCAGGTAACAAACGCATCTTCAAGGGTCTCGCCGGCAAATTGCTTTTGCAACTCTAGCGGAGTGCCCACAGCCAATACTTTCGCCGCATGCATCAAAGAAATACGGTCACATCGCTCCGCTTCATTCATAAAGTGGGTGGACAAGAAAATCGTCACGCCCTGCTCACGCGACAACTCAAATAACAGTCGCCAAAAATCATCCCGCGCAGCAGGGTCAACACCCGAGGTGGGCTCATCTAAAATAAGCACTTCAGGCTCATGAATCACCGCCACCGCCAATGATAAACGTTGACGCAAACCTAGAGGTAAAGCACCAGCTTGATCTTCAGCGTATTCCTCTAAGTCAAAACGTTTAATCAGCCGCTGTGTGCGCTGTTGACCTTCTGCTTTCGGAATATCAAATAAATGTGCGTGTAACTCCAAGTTCTGCCGCACACTCAACTCTCCGTATAAGGAAAAGCTTTGCGACATAAAACCCACGCGTTTACGCGTTGCAAGATCATTGGCATCCACCGACTTACCCAACAGCCACGCTTCGCCTTCACTGGCGGGGAGCAAACCGGTTAACACCTTCATGGTGGTGGTCTTACCACAACCGTTAGAACCTAAAAAGCCAAAAATCTCACCGCGCTCAATCTCAAAGCTGACCTTATTCACAGCAGTAAAATCACCAAAACGCAGGGTTAAATCTGTAGCTTTAATCGCCACCTCATGCGTATCGCTCGAAAAAGGTGTTATTTTTAGCGGTTCAGGCGCGGCGACGCCAGCACCTTGGAAATAGGTGAAAGCATCATCCAGCTTAGCGCTTGGCGTACTTTTCGCCAGCTCATCGGTACAACCAGAAGCAATAATGCGGCCGCGATCAAGCATCAAGCAGTGTTCAAATTGCGCGGCTTCTTCCATATAAGCAGTAGCAACCAGCAGGGTCAGATGCGGCCGGTCACTGCGGACCTGTTCAATTAAATCCCAGAAATGACGGCGCGATAAAGGGTCAACACCGGTGGTCGGTTCATCAAGAATCAGCAGATCAGGATCATGAATCAGCGCGCAACATAAACCCAGTTTCTGCTTCATCCCTCCCGATAATTTACCAGCGGGACGATCAGCGAAAGCGGTTAAATCCGTCGCAGCCAGCAAGCTGGCCATTCGTATCTCACGCTCAGCACGCTGCAAACCAAATAAGGTTGCGAAGAAACGGATATTTTCTTTAATCGATAAATCAGGGTACAGATTGTGCCCTAAACCTTGCGGCATAAACGCAATACGCTGGTATAGGGAGGAGCGATGTCGACGCTGATCAATGGGGCCACCGAGTACATCCAGTTGGCCTTTCTGCAGAATTTTTACCCCGGCAATGAGACCAAGCAAGCTCGACTTACCCGCACCGTCAGGGCCAATCAAACCGCAACGGCTGCCCACTGGCAAACTAAAGCTGACATCCTCTAACGCACGCTGCTTGCCATAACGATGAGAAATATTGACGGCATTAATTACTTCTGTGCTCATGCTTTACCTAACAACCCAATCCATTTCTGCCGAATGCAGTGATCTTGTAACAGTGTCCAGCGCTGGCTGTTTATTCAATGATTCGTTGGGCGGACTATGAGCAGCACAGCAAACTTACTGCATCGACTCAGGCCAACTCACATCGACAGCACGACGTACGTACGCAGAACCCGGCATACCCGGCTTTGCTTGCGGTACTGCAGCAGGATCAGTCAGGCGCAATTTAACCCGAAACACTAATTTCTGGCGCTCATCACGCGTTTCCACTTCTTTTGGCGTGAACTGTGCTTTGGCCGCGACAAACGCCACTTGTGCAGGCAGCGGCTGTTCGCGTAAAGCATCAAGAACAATCCGAGCTTCATCACCCGCCGCTAAACGTCCAGCCAAAGCAGAAGGCAGATACACATTCATATATTGATCAGAAGGATCAATTAATAAAAATACGCGTCCACCAGCACCCAGCACTTCACCCGGCTCAGCTAAACGTAATTGCACAATACCATTCATCGGTGCGCGTAAACTGCTGTCATCAATCTCACTGGTTAATTGCGCCACCATAGCCTCGGCTGCAGCAATCGCCGCTTGTGCCGCTTGCACTTGCGCTTTGGATGCCTCTAAAGCCGCTGAAGACGTATCAAAGCGCGCTTGTTGCTGATCAATTTGCTGACCACTGGCGTGGCCACGCTCATACAACTCACGAAACCGTTTCAAGTCCTGCTGCGCTAAACGACGCTCACTCTCGCGCAAATGCACTGTGGCTTGCGCAGACGCCACGTTCTCACGTGCACGTAAGACTTCAGACTGTGCTTGATTACGCTGCGCTTCTAAAGTGCGCGTATCAACGCGCGCTAACAACTGCCCGGCACTGACACGATCACCCTCAGCAACCAGCACCTCAGCTAAACGACCAGGATACTTAGTCGCCACTTGTACTTCTGTGGCCTCCAAACGGCCATTCGCCTCATAAATACCCTCAGGTAAACGATCTTGCAGCGACTTCCAATAACCAAAACCACCCGCTGCCAGCAATGCAATCAATAAAGGTGCAATAAATAAACGAGAAGGCTTTTTATGCGTAGACATGCTTGCTCCTAGCAAGTGGAAATAATGCAATGAGCGCAAAGGTGCCGTACATTATTTAGAAAAACCATAACTAAAATTGAACACTCGCGAATATTTCAGTCTTTTTAATTTCTGCAATACCCATTAAGCATAAACAATTGTACATCCTGCACCTCTGTCGTCTAGACGCAATTGAATCGTTTATCGATGAAAAGATTGATCTAGACAACTGCCATGCAGCTTTTAAAAAAATAACAATACAATTTGAACTTCTTTGAGAAAACGCAATCTGCATCAACTAGCGATTAGCATCACACATTTTTTAGGGCACAAAATTAAACGGTTGCCCTCACACTCGTTGTATCAGCGGCGTTATACAAGCGCCTGCCGAAAAGGGCGGCATCTATGCAAAAGAAACCTGATTTACTATGGATTTTGGCAATTATATTCAGTTTAGGGGTCGTCACAACGGGCTATACCCAAAGTTTATGGGAGCAACCTGCTGTAGATAAAGCGACTGCCACATACAGAGCACAAACTATCTTGGCACCGCATACCAACCCTGATCACTAACGACTGCATTCAACGGCACATCCCACGCCGCCACTGCGAGCTGCTCAACCCGCTGGCAGTCATGCGCTAAACCAATACGCTGCGGTGTCGTTAAATGATCCCGCTGATGCAACTCAGCAAAACAACGATCATAAAAACCACCGCCCATCCCCAGTCGGCCACCCTGCTGATCAAAGCCAACCAACGGCAAAAAAACCGCATCCAATGCCCACGCAGCACGCTGATCAGCCACACACCAACGTGGCTGCAGAATACCAAAACGATTTTTTTCCCACTGCTGAACTGGCCGTACGCGCTGAAACACCATCGCGGTTTTTGGCCAACGGGCTAATACTGGTAGATACACATGCTTACCGCGCCGCCATGCCTCACGCATTAGCAAGACCGGGTCAATTTCACCATCACTGGCAAGGTACAAAGCAATATGTTGGGCGCGACGAAAGAGCGGATGCTGAGCCAGCTGTTGATACAGTTGCTGAGCCGCTTGTTGTTGTTGGGAGGTCGATAAACTGCGCCGCTTGTTACGCAATAATTGACGTAACTGTGCTCGGGTCAAAAAAGTATTGTCATGCATTAAAATAAGACTCCCCGGATGTGCCGCTGTCGACATAGCCCTTGAACCCGAAAGTTCAAGGTGGAGATTACGTCAGACCTTTAGGCTTTCCGCAAGCGGACATGCTCACCAATCTAAAAATGTAACCTCCGAGTTGGTGTGAATCGGCTCAGGGACGTAGCCCACTGGCGCACACACTAGGGAGACACTTTTAGTATACACGGATCTTCCAACGCCTCAAGGGCGCATCATTCATCGGTATCTAAAGTTTGCTGGACGCGGTTTAGTAACAACTGGATTTGCGCAGTGTCATCCGCAGACGGCACATCATTGTGTTGCTGACGGTGCAGTTCATGGGTGATATTCAATGCAGCCATAACCGCAATTCGCTCAGCGCCAATCACTTTACCAGAGCGTCGAATTTCACGCATTTTCTTATCCAAGTACTCAGCCGCCCGCTCCAGATTAGTACTTTCCGAAACCGGACAAGCAATATGGTAGTCCTTATCCAAAATATGCACAGTCACCGTCTGCGATTGAGTCATGAATCCTGCTCCAATGCTTTGAGTCGAGAAATCATAGCTTCGACTTTTTGTCGAGCTACTTCATTTTTTTCTATAAGCAACACGCGCTCTTCACGCAACGCTTTATTTTGTGCTTTAAGTTCAGTGTTCCGTTGAATCAGTTGCTCAACGGCCAGCACCAAGGCTTGCAAATCAGTATTTTTCACCAGCCCTCCAGTCATCACTTGGTCATATCAGACAGCCATCATGCTTGTTATTCTAGCGCCCGCCCGCCATCGCGCACAGTGCTACAAGGCACATCTAAGAAATAAACTTAAACACGCGCTCCCACCTCACAAGGCATCCTGCGCCACTCAAATTAACGGGTGCCTTATAGGTTGCGATACAGACAGCTATTACGTAAGAAAAGTTGTCGACGGGCTGCAAATATCACTGTTTAGCAGCATACTGAACAACACGATATACTTGCACGCATAACCTTAACGACCACTAAAGCCACTTATCAGTTCCATCACTACGGATTTTTCATGCCTCAATCTCAATCTGCTTACACCTCATTTGCCGCTTTATTGAACACCAGTGGCCATCCTGTCTCCCCTGCTGAATTGCAAGGTTTACTCTTGGGCCGCTGCTGTTCTGGCGCCGGCTTTACTGCACCCGGCTGGCTCGAAGAAGCACAAGACTTGTTCGACAGCGAAATCCCTAGCAGCTTGCATGCGGCATTACTGGGCCTACAAGAAATGGTTAAAGCAGAGTTACTGGCAGAGAGTAGCGTATCGTTAACGCTGCTCTTACCTAATGATGATGAACCATTAGCAGAGCGCACGCGTGCGGTTGGTCAATGGGCGCAAGGCTTCTTAAGCGGCTTTGGCGGCAATATTGGCAACACTGAACTGTCTAAAGATGTACGCGAGATTCTCGAAGACTTAATCTCCATCGCGCAAATTCAGCCTGATGAGGAAGAAGATGAAGACGGCGAAGTCGCCTATATGGAAATCAACGAGTATCTGCGTGTAGCGCCTTTATTCATATTTACCGAATGCGCTGATTACATCCCACCGAGTACCGATGAAGAAACACCCGCCGTACACTAAATTAAGGATTTACAGCATATGAGCTCAATCAGCATGTCTGAATACGCCCAACGCCGCCAGCAACTGATGCAACGCATGACGCCCAATAGCATTGCTATTTTACCGGCCGCTGCCATCAGTACGCGTAACAGCAGCGTTGAATACCCGTATCGACAACACAGTGACTTTTTTTACTTGTCAGGCTTTGCTGAGCCTGAAGCCGTGCTGGTGTTAATCCCGAAACGTGAGCACGGAGAATTTATTTTATTTTGCCGTGAACGTAATCCTGAACGCGAGCTGTGGGAAGGTTTAAGGGCCGGTCAAGAAGGGGCGCTAGCCGACTACCAAGCCGACGATGCTTTCCCGATTAATGACATTGATGACATTTTGCCCGGCTTAATTGAAGGCCGTGAGCGCGTCTATTATTCGATCGGTAATAATTCAGAATTCGATCAGCAAATGATGGAATGGCTCAATAGCATTCGCAGCAAAGCACGCATGGGCGCACAGCCGCCAGAAGAGTTCGTGGTGCTTGACCACCTGCTACACGAGGCCCGTTTGTACAAAAGCCCTGCAGAAATCGCCACCATGCAACAAGCAGCCGATATTTCTTGCCACGCGCACATCCGTGCGATGCAAGCGTCTAAGCCCGGTCTTTATGAATACCACTTGGAAGCCGAGTTGGATTATGCGTTTCGTAAAGGTGGCGCGCGATTGCCAGCCTATTCATCAATTGTTGCCAGTGGCAAAAACGCCTGCATTCTGCATTACACAGAAAACCATGCACCGCTGCAGGATGGCGCTTTAGTGCTGATTGATGCCGGTTGCGAAATCGACTGCTATGCCAGCGATATCACCCGCACCTTCCCCGTCAATGGCCGCTTCAGCACCGAGCAAAAAGCCATTTATGAAATCGTGCTGCAAGCTAACCTAGAAGCGATGAATTATATTTCGCCCAAGCACCGCTGGAATGATGCCCATGATGCTACGGTACGCGTGATCACCGCTGGTCTATTAGCGCTTGGTTTGCTGCAGGGCGAATTAGACGAGCTGATTAAAAGCGAAGCCTACAAGCCTTTTTACATGCACCGCGCGGGGCATTGGCTCGGCTTAGACGTACATGATGTCGGCGATTACAAGGTCAACGGCCAATGGCGTATGCTAGAAGCAGGCATGACCATGACCGTTGAACCGGGTATTTATATTGCAATAGACAACCTTACTGTCCCCGCACAATGGCGCGGTATTGGCGTACGTATTGAAGATGATGTAGTGGTAAGCGCAAACGGCTGCCAAGTCCTAACCAATGCTGTACCCAAAACAGTGACAGCAATTGAAGCATTAATGGCCGCCGCACAGTCAGCAGGAGCTTAAGCCATGAGCCGAGTGCAGATCGCAATTATTGGTGGCGGCTTAGTCGGCGCCAGCCTTGCTTTAGCGCTACAAGCAGGGGCACGTGAACGACAATGGAAAATTGTTCTGATTGAGCCCTATGCGCCCGGTGACAGTTATCAACCCAGTTATGATGCGCGCGCTTCGGCTTTATCTTATGGCAGTCAGCAAATTTATCAGCGCTTAGGGCTCTGGCCAGCAATTGCCCCACGCGCTGAAGCCATCACCCATATTCATATTTCTGATCGCGGACGTTTTGCAGCAGCACGCATCAGTGCGACAGAAGAAGGCGTACCGGCACTGGGTTACGTTGTCGAAAATGCGTGGCTTGGTCATTGTCTATGGGCGGCCTTGGACAGTCGTGTCGTCGAATGGCGCTGCCCGGCTCGCGTTGAGCAAATGCAAGCACTCCACGATGGCTACCGATTAAGTTTAGATGATGGCAGCAGTCTCGATTGCGATTTAGCAATTTTAGCCGACGGCGGCCGTTCCGGACTGCGCGAACAACTGGGCATTCACGCTCAAACAACACCCTACGGACAAAGCGCCTTAATCAGCAATATCAGCACATCAAAGGCGCATCAAGGCTTTGCCTTTGAACGTTTCACTGATGATGGTCCAATGGCCTTATTGCCACTGGCCGATAACCGCAGCGTATTAATTTGGACGCGTAAGCCAGAAGAAGCGCAACGCCTCTATGGGTTAGCCGATAAGCAATTTCTGCAAGAGTTGCAAGCCTGCTTTGGTTACCGCCTTGGTGCTATACAACACGTTGGTAGCCGTCACTTATACCCTTTAAGTCTCGTCGAAAGCCACGAGCAGATACGCACTCACTTAGCTGTCTTGGGTAACGCGGCACACAGCCTGCACCCCGTTGCCGGACAAGGTTACAACTTGTCTTTACGCGATAGCATGGCATTAGCCGACTGTTTATTAACAGGACCTCAGATACCGGGAGATTTGGCTACTCTGCAACGCTTTCAAAACAACCAACAACTTGATCAAGATCTCACCATTGGCTTTTCTGATCGGGTCACGCGTTTATTTTCTACAGGCCAATCTTTCATAGCCAGCGGGCGTAATTTGGGTTTGCTGAGCCTTGATCTACTACCACCGGCCAAACACTGGTTTGCGCGCCAAGCCATGGGGCTGGGCGTACGCGGGATACAGGATAATACTTAAGAATGCACACTAAAAAGCTGGCGCGTAAGGCTCGATTTTTACGCTGGGCAATGAATATTTATCCGCCTTATTTAGGTGCTGGCGTAAAAGTGCGTCATATCAGCCCAGACTTTCGCGAAGTGCAGGTGAGTATGGGTTTAACTTGGTACAACCGCAATTATGTAGGCACCCAGTTTGGTGGCTCACTGTATTCGCTAACCGATCCTTTTTATATGTTGATGCTGATGGAAAACCTCGGTCGTGACTACATTGTCTGGGACAAAGCATCGCATATTGAATTTATCAGCCCAGGCAAAGGGACAGTGCATACCGAGTTTAAAATTGACGAAGATATGCTCAACAACATTCGTGAATTGACAGCCTCAGGCGAGAAATATCTACCAACATATACAGTCGTGATACGCGATGACCACGGCACATTGGTCGCGCAGGTAGAAAAAACCTTATACATCCGGCGCAAACCTCAAACGCAGCTTGCTGGCGCCACAGCCTAGGATTTTTAATATGCATGCAGATTTAATCATCGTCGGCGCTGGAATGGTGGGCAGTACGCTGGCCTTGGCACTGAAAGACAGTGGACTCAATATTCTATTAATTGACGGCAGCCCGCTGAGCATTGCGCCATTCAATAAAGAGCAGGCTTTCGAACCACGCGTCAGTGCGTTATCAATTGCCAGCCAACGCATTTTAGAGCATGTTCACGCGTGGCCTAGCATACTCAAACGACGCACCAGCCCCTACCGTAACATGCATGTTTGGGACGGCTCAGGTACCGGTAAGATTGATTTTTCGGCAAGCAGCGTGCATGCCGAGGTGCTCGGACATATTGTTGAAAATCGCATCGTCCAAGAAGCTTTACTGGAACAACTGCACGACTCTGAAATCGGCTTACTCGCACACTCAAAAGTCGAACAATTACGCCATTCAGGTGATGGCTGGCTGGTGCAAATGGAAGATGGCAGCAAGATCCATAGCCCTTTAATTATTGCTGCTGATGGTGCCAACTCAGCTATTCGTCGCCTTGCAGGTTGCGCCACCCGCGAGTGGGATTACCTGCATCATGCGATTGTCACCAGCGTGCGCTGTGAAAAAGCACATCAATTCACGGCATGGCAACGCTTTACTGATGACGGCCCACTGGCTTTACTGCCCTTGCAGCATCATGACGGGCAAAACTGGTGCTCGATTGTCTGGTCAGTCCCCGCAGAACGAGCAGAGCAGATTATGGCACTGGATGACTCAGCTTTTTGTGACGCGCTGGGGCAAGCCTGTGAATATCGTTTAGGCGCCATTGAACATGCCGATCAGCGCCACAGCATTGCTCTGCGCCAGCGTCATGCCAAACGTTATGTCGAACCTGGGCTCGCGCTGATTGGCGATGCCGCACACACCATTCATCCGCTGGCCGGACAAGGCGTCAACTTAGGTTTTTTAGATGCCGCAGTGTTAGCAGAAGTCCTACTCAGCGCACAGCAACGTGGTGAGAACATCGCCAGTGATCAGGTACTGAGTCGCTATGAGCGGCGGCGTATGCCACAGAACTTGGCGATGATGGCCGCAATGGAAGGTTTTCAACACCTGTTCCAAGCGGATGCTTTAGCCATTCGCTGGCTACGTAATAGCGGACTCAATACGATGAATAGTCTCAGCGAAGCAAAAGCGCTGTTTATTCGCCAAGCACTCGGCTTGGGCATCACCTTGCCTGACTTAGCCAAGCCTTAAACCGCCTTGTGCAGGTATCTATAGAGCCGACCTGCACAATTTTTATTGGCCCGATAACATGTACAAATCGCGCACTGCACCTTGTCCAAGCGGCAATCTGTCACAGGTATTCGACACATTTAGTTGATAAACTAAATGCAATTAACTATCATTTACGCAATTTCACTCAACAGAGGTTGTCATGTCGATTCGTAAACCTATTCTCGCCGCACTCGCATTCAGCGTTATTGCCGGTCATGTCCAAGCAGCAGACGATATCGTTGTTTACTCATCACGCATTGACGAACTCATCAAACCCGTTTTTGATAAATACACTGAACAAACGGGCGTTAATATCAAGTTCATTACTGATAAAGAAGCACCATTAATGGCGCGTTTGAAAGCAGAAGGTGGGAACACCCCTGCTGACATCCTGATCACCGTGGATGCCGGTAATCTCTGGCAAGCAGAGCAAATGGGTATTTTACAACCACTCAACTCTGAAATAATCAAAGCCAATATCCCTGCGCAATACCGTTCCAGCACCGATGGCTGGACAGGATTATCGTTACGTGCACGAACCATTGTTTACTCAACCGATCGTGTTGATCCAAAAGAGTTAAGCACTTATGAAGCACTGGCTGACAAAAACTGGGACGGCCGCTTGTGCCTACGGACCAGCAAAAAAGTCTATAACCAATCGCTGACCGCGACGTTGATCGAAGCCCACGGCGCAGAACAAACTGAAAAACTGATTAAAGGTTGGATCAACAACTTAGCCACTGATGTGTTCTCTGATGATACAGCGCTAATTGAGGCCATCAATGCAGGTCAGTGCGACGTTGGTATCGTCAATACTTACTACTACGGTCGCTTGCACAAACAGAATCCTGATCTAAAAGCAAAACTGTTCTGGCCTAACCAAGAGGGCCGTGGTGTTCACGTCAATCTGTCCGGTGCTGGTATCACTAAATACGCACCACACGCTGATGCAGCCCGCAAACTCTTAGAGTGGATGACCACTGCAGAAGCACAAAGCATCTTTGCCGGCGTGAACCAAGAGTTCCCCGCCAACCCAAGCGTTAAGCCTTCTGCAGAAGTTGCTGCTTGGGGTGAATTTAAAGCTGACACCGTTCCTGTCGAAGTGGCCGGTAAGCGTCAAGCTGAAGCGATCCGTTTAATGGATCGTGCTGACTGGCGTTAATCGCTCGACCACGCTCACAATAAACCGCCCTCGAGGCGGTTTATTGTTTCTAGGGCAACACAACTTCTTGCAAAGTATTGGCTCCACGCGTGGCCTGACTGAGCGTATTTTGTAGCAGCGCAATCTGCGTATCAGGTACGGCTAAGTTTAACCAAGCACCCTCAGCATCAAACACCTCACTATTAAGTACCGCACCAGCTTCGGCAAGTCGCACCTTAAACACATCAAGATAGGTATAAGGGCAATGCCCAGACATCATTGTGCGCGGCACCGGCGTTTCACTGAGCGCAGTCTGCAATACCTGTGTTGCACAGCCTCCGTAAGCACGCGCTAAACCACCTGTGCCCAGCTGAATACCACCGTACCAACGCGTGACGACCACCAAGACTTGATCAAACTGTTGGTTTTCAATTGCCGCTAAGATCGGCCGACCCGCGGTGCCGCTCGGCTCACCATCGTCGTTAAAACGGTATTGCTCGCCACAACGCCAAGCCCAACAGTTATGCGATGCGCTTGGCCTGCTCAACTGTTCAATCCAACCGCTGGCCTGCTCTGCCATCGACAGTAAAACTGCTTGCGCAAGAAAGCGACTCTTGCGCACTTCCGCGTCATAGCTGTGCGTTGCTTTTAAAATGCGCATCAATTAAATCAAAGTGAAAATATCGTCCGCGGCTAAGCGCGACTTAGGCAATAAAGCATTAAAGTCAGTGTCGGCACGATAACCCAAAGCCACTGCAACCACCGCGGTGAGATCACGCGAGTGTAAGTCAAACTCTGCATCTAAAACAGCCTGGTCAATCCCTTCCATTGGCACTGCATCAATCCCTAGCAGCCCCGCACCGAGTAAAAGACTACCCAGATTCAAATAGACCTGTTTTTCCAGCCAATGCGGTACATCTTTCTTACAGTATTTATGCTCATTTAAATAGGCCAAACGCGTATTATGTGCTGCAGCTTTAACCTCTGGCTTGCTTACAAAACGCCCGTCACGCTCTTCCGCTGCGAGCACGCGCTGCAAATATGCCTCATCAATCTGCGTACGCGCACAAAACAACAGCACATGTGAAGCGTTAAGAATCTTATTGGCGTTATAACTGTAGCTACCTCCCGCGCCCTTGGCTAAACGTGCTTTTCCCTCCTCAGTGCTGGCCACGATAAAATGCCATGGCTGAATATTGGTGCTCGATGGACTCAAGCGCAGTAACGCTAAGAGCTGCTCAACCACCTGCTCCGGCAGTTTTTTTGCTGTATCAAAAGCCTTAGTGGCATAGCGGCGATTCAGTGCATCAATTAATGGCATAAGAACCTCTATTATTAATCATCATGCTCAGAATGCTCATGACTATGATGGTGACCTACCTCTGGCTGTTCCGTCTTCAACTGACCCTTTAAATAGAGCAATACGGCTGTTTCTGGATCAGTTTCTTTGGTCGTCAGGCTTTGAATGCCTTTGCGCGCTAAACGCTGGCTTAAACCTTGCCCCATACCACCAGCAATCAATAGATCGATATCGTCCAGTGGATGCGGCTCATGGTTAGAGCTGTCGTGAAAGGATTGTTCTTTCGGCAACTCAAGTAACTGTTTATCGATAATGTGCTTGTCTTGCGTGGTAAATATCCAAAATTTTCGGCAACGACCGGCATGTTCGGTAATGATCTTACGATTTTGACTGGTAACTGCAATCTTCATATTGACCTCTTACTGCATGGCTTGGCGCACATCCATTGGATGCACAACCATAAAACTTAACAATTAAGTATAGTATGCATCGCTTCAGGCAACTGCGCTATGGTTACAAGCAAGTTATCGCACATGCAATCAAACCGTGTTTATTGCTATTCTTACCACCCGTAAACACCCAACGCTGTAATCAATGACACATAAGGTTGATGCCGTGCCAGTCACTCTCCCGCCTAAAGAAAGCCTCATTGTTGAATTTAAAAGTGATCGCAACGGCTACCCTGATCGCGAGCTGATTGAAGCGCTGACTTGCCTTGCCAATACACAAGGCGGCGAACTCTGGCTAGGCGTTGAAGACGATGGCACGGCAAGCGGCGTTCATCCCAAGCATCAAGACCTCCCGCGACTCACTCAATTAATTGCTGCCGATACCTCCCCGCCACTCCAAGTGACAATCAAAATGCACACCCTCAATAATGTCACTGTTGTGCAAATTATCGTGCCAGAAGCCAAACGTCTCATCGCAACCAAAGAAGGGACTTACTTGCGCCGCCGCCTCAAACACGATGGCTCTCCTGAATGCATTCATATTCCCTCCAGCAACTGAGCTTGACGCTACAACAGTGATACAAACCGAATATCTGTCTCCGACGCCAGAGCCAAATATACAGGCCCGCACACTAAAGAAATTGCAGATGAAGCCTCGCACCAATTGCTGCTAGAATAGCCACACTCATTCATGATGCACCGCCACTTTAGAATGCAGAACCGACCTTTTTGCAGGAAACCCCTGCATCATAGCCAATACTTTTGCTCATCAGCGGCGTTTTGATTTTTTATAGGTACTGCATGACCACGACTGGCACGCTTTATATTATCTCTGCACCTTCTGGTGCAGGGAAAACAAGCTTAGTTAAAGCACTGATCGACAGCATGGCGCAAGTGCGTGTCTCAGTGTCACATACAACGCGGGCGATGCGTTCTGGCGAAGTCGATGGGGTTAATTACCACTTCACCCCCCGTGAAGAGTTTGTTGGCATGCTCGAGCAAGGCGATTTTTTAGAGTATGCCGAAGTTTTTGGTAACCTTTACGGTACTTCGCATCCATGGGTTAAACAAACTTTAGCCAAAGGCTACGACTTAATTCTAGAAATTGATTGGCAAGGTGCACAGCAAGTGCGCAAGCTGGTCCCTGATGCAAAATCTATTTTTATCTTACCGCCAACGCATAAGGACTTGCGCCAACGTTTACATAATCGTGGCCAAGATGCTGTGGATGTGATTGATTTACGTATGCAACAGGCCATTACGGAAATGAGTCATTACGTTGAATACGACTACATTGTTATCAATGATCAGTTCTCTACAGCACTGGAAGATTTAAAAGCGATTTTCCGTGCCAACCAACTCAGGCTTGATAGCCAACAAAAACGTCACACACAACTCCTCTGCGACCTGCTAGGATAGGAGCATCTGTGTCAGCAAGTTGAGCTTATCGCTTTATTTGTCGTGCTTTATTTTTTAAACTGTATCTGTTTATGCGCCACTTACGGCGCTGTTTTTTTCTGTGAGGAATACCATGGCTCGCGTTACTGTTGAAGATTGCCTAGAAAACGTTGAAAACCGTTTTGCTTTAGTTATGCTGGCCACCAAGCGTTCGCGCCAATTAGCGACCGGCGGCAAAGAGCCTAAAGTGCCTGTGGAAAATGACAAACCAACTGTTCTAGCATTACGTGAAATTGCAGCTGGCTTCATCACCGATGCAGTCATTGCAGCAGAAGACGCAATCAGTGCTGAAGAACCTTTATTTGCAGCTTTTGACGACAACGCCAACGAAGCACGCTAATGCGCGTGCAGGTCGCTTACTGCACGAAGATAGATCAATTGCTATTAGGGGGTGAGCGATGCCTGCTTTAGATCGTCTCTCTGAGCAATTATCAACGTATCTCAGTAGCGACCAAGTGAATGCGGTGCGCCGTGCGTATTATTACGCCGAGCAAGCACACGATGGCCAATTACGCAGCAGTGGTGAGCAGTATGTGACTCACCCACTGGCAGTGGCGACTATCCTAGCGAACATGCACATGGACCATCAAAGTTTGATGGCAGCGATGTTGCATGATGTGATTGAAGATACCGGCATCCCGAAAGAAGCCCTCGCGGCACAGTTTGGCGACAGCGTTGCTGAGCTGGTCGATGGGGTCAGTAAGCTGACACAAATGAAATTCGGTACTAAAGCCGAAGCGCAGGCAGAAAATTTCCAGAAAATGGCCATGGCCATGGCGCGTGATATTCGTGTCATCTTAGTCAAGCTCGCTGACCGCTTGCACAATATGCGCACGCTTGGCGCGCTCAATGCGGAAAAACGCCGGCGCATTGCCAAAGAAACCTTAGAAATTTATGCACCCATTGCCAACCGCTTGGGGATGAATCGTATTTATGCTGAATTTGAAGACCTTGGTTTTAAAGCCATGTACCCGATGCGTGCTGCGCGCATTCAGTCAGCAGTTAAAAGTTCGCGTGGCAATCGCAAAGAAATCGTTAACAAAATCCAAGAATCCATTGCGCATTGTTTAGAGCGTGAAGGTTTGCCGGGCGAAGTCAGCGGCCGCGAAAAACATCTATACAGCATTTATCAAAAAATGCGCGGCAAGCGCAAAGCCTTCGCCGAGATTATGGATGTCTACGCGTTTCGAATTGTCGTTGACAAAGTCGATACCTGTTATCGCGTACTGGGCGCTGTACATAATCTCTACAAGCCCTTTCCTGGTCGTTTTAAAGATTACATTGCAATCCCTAAAGCCAATGGCTACCAATCGTTGCACACCACCTTGTTTGGTATGCACGGTGTGCCGATTGAGATTCAAATCCGCACCCGAGAAATGGAAGAGTTAGCCAATAATGGAATTGCAGCACACTGGCTATACAAAACCGAAGAAAACGGTCGTCGCAATAATCATGCACGCGCGCGCCAGTGGGTTAAAGGCTTATTGGAGTTGCAGCAAAATGCCGGCAACTCGCTCGAGTTTATTGAAAATGTAAAAATTGATTTATTCCCTGATGAAGTCTATGTGTTCACCCCCAAAGGCCGCATCATGGAATTACCGAAAGGCTCAACACCGGTCGACTTTGCCTACGCAGTGCACACCGACGTAGGGAATACCTGCATTGCTTGTCGCGTCAATCGGCGTCTCGCACCGCTCTCCCAAGCACTGGAAAGCGGCGCCACGGTTGAAGTGATTACCGCACCCAATACTCAGCCGAATCCAAACTGGCTGAACTTTGTCGTCACCGGTAAAGCCCGCACCCATATTCGTCATGCCCTGAAACAACAGCGCCGTGAAGAATCAGTCAGTTTAGGTGCACGTTTGCTGAGCAAAGCTTTAGATAACTTAGGCGTACGCTTTGAGGACATCTCTGAGACGCGTTTACAGGTGCTGCTCGAAGAAAACCATCAAGACGAGCGTGATGATTTGCTCGAAGATATTGGTTTAGGTAACCGTACCGCCCACGTGATCGCCCGACGCTTATTATCGACCGAAGAATCGGATGCCAACCCATTAGCCACTGATGGCCCATTAGTGATTCGCGGCACGGAAGGCTTGGTGCTGAACTACGCACGCTGCTGCACACCGATCCCCGGCGACTTAATTGTTGGCCACTTATCCGCAGGAAAAGGCATGGTGGTGCATCGTGACAGCTGTAAAAACATCAGTGAGTTCCGCAACAACCCCGAAAAATGCATACCACTGACCTGGGCGAAAGACATTGATAGCGAATTCAATGTTGAACTGCGCATTGAGTTGGCCCATCAGCGTGGCCTAATCGCCCTACTGGCTGGCACCATCAGTGAAGCCGACGCCAACATTGATAAGATCAATGTTGATGAGCGTGATGGCCGCATTAGCGTCATTCAACTGGGTATTAGCGTACGTGACCGTGTCCATTTAGCACGTATTATTCGCAAGTTGCGTGGCCTCCACGGCGTGTCTCGTATTACCCGTATGCGCGCTTAAACCCCTTTATACCGTGCGCCTTTGCGCTTGCTGTATCAGTCTGGCGTACGGATTTTTTACATCACGGAGCACATCATGAGCAAAACCATTATCAACACCGAAAACGCACCCGCAGCGATTGGCACTTACTCACAAGCCGTGCGTGTCGACAACACGGTATATATGTCTGGGCAAATTCCATTGAATCCGAGCACCATGGAAATGGTTGAAGGTTTTGAGCAGCAAACTGTGCAAGTGTTTGAGAATTTAAAAGCAGTCGCTGAAGCAGCCGGTGGCTCTCTAAATGACATCGTTAAGCTCAATATATTCTTAACCGATTTAGGCAACTTTGCTGCACTCAACGAAGTGATGAGCCGTTACTTTAGCGCGCCTTACCCCGCACGCGCCGCGGTTGGGGTTGCCTCATTACCACGCAACGCCTGCGTGGAAATGGATGCGGTCTTGTACCTCGGCTAAAAGTTGCACTACGGCGCAATTGACTGATCTTAAAGGTCCGTCAACTGCGCCGCGTAACCCTCTCGAAAACTGCCGTACTGTGGCGCCCAACCTAAGGCGCGCGCGCGCGCATTACTGCAACGCTTACTCCCCGCCCGCCGCTTCAATTCTAAACCTGGCACACTGCTGACCTTAAGCTGCTGTTGCAACCAAGCCACCACTTCGGCCAACTCAACTGGCGCATTATCAACGCCGACATACACCGACTCAAGCACGTGACCCTGCGCATCAGCCTGCACAATTGCAGCAATTAATGCTGCTGCATCATCAGCATGAATACGGTTAGTAAACTGATGCAACTGTGAGGCGTGATAGCCTTCACGCACTTGGCGAATCAACATATTACGACCAGGCCCATAAATACCGGTCAAACGCACCACCGTGGCAGGATGACCACTATTGAGCGCACACTGTTCAGCATGGAGCATAATGTGCCCAGAGCAACGTTGGGGCGCAGTCGGCGACTGCTCGTCAACCCAACTGTCATCGTTCTGACCATAAACACTGGTACTGGATACAAAAATCACTCGTTTCGGTTGTTGCTGATGTTGCGCCAGCCAGCTATAAATATGCCGCTGACCTTGCACATAGGCCTGCTGATAATCAGCTTCGCTCATACTCTGTGCTGCCATCGCATAAATCACATAATCAATCGGCTGCGACGGCCAGTCACTCGGGCATTGAGCTTTGCCTAAGTCAGCAGCGATCGGTAAAATTGCAGCGGGCAACTGACTGGGATTACGGCGCAAACCATGTACAGTGCAGCCTTGCTGATTCAATAACAAAGCCACTCGACTGCCAATATCTCCACACCCCACCACCACCACTCGCAATTGTTTGTGCATTCCGATTGACTCCATTACTGGCTTAAGCACGATATTTATTGGTCACAATTTAATGTAGCAGCTATGCTAATGGCAATCCTAATGGAAAATAGCTATGACTCTTACTGAATTACGCTACATCGTAGCTTTAGCACAAACCCAACATTTTGGTCGCGCCGCAGAACGCTGCCATATTAGCCAGCCCACGCTTTCGGTTGGGGTGAAAAAGCTCGAAGAAGATTTAGGTGTGTTGATCTTTGAGCGCAGTAAAAGTGCAGTGCGCGTCACACCGGTTGGCGCAGCCATTGTTGCGCAGGCCCAGCGTGTATTGGAGCAAGCGCAGACCATCCGTGAATTGGCGCAAGCAGGTAAGAACCAACTGACCGCGCCGTTGCGCGTCGGTGCGATTTATACAGTGGGGCCTTATTTATTCCCTCAACTGATTCCTTTGTTGCACCGTAGCGCACCCGAAATGCCCCTGTATATTGAAGAGAACTTCACTCACGTTCTACGTGACAAGCTGCGCAATGGCGAGCTTGATGTCATCATTATCGCGCTGCCTTACCAAGATGCTGATGTACTCACCAAACCTGTTTATGTCGAACCTTTTTGTGTGTTACTGCCTGCGGAACACCCTTGGACAGAAAAAGACAGTATCGACAGCACGCTCCTCAACGATACGAGTTTGCTGCTTTTAGGTGAAGGTCACTGTTTCCGTGATCAAGTCTTAGAAGCCTGCCCAACAACAATGCCAAGCAACTCTGAAAACCGCTATACCACAGTAGAAGCCAGCTCCTTAGAAACCATTCGCCATATGGTCGCCTCCGGCCTAGGCGTATCGGTGCTGCCATTATCTGCAGTAGAGAATCATCGCTATGCCGAAGGGGTGATTGCTGTGCGTCCATTTACTGCGCCAGCACCCACGCGTACCGTTGCGATTGCTTGGCGCGCAACGTTTCCACGCCCAAAAGCCATTGATGTATTGATAGAAGCCATTCGCCAGTGCGATGCTGCGCACGTCAAACACGAGCAGTAATCATGACAGATTTACTGGTGCATACCCCGATTACCGTACTCAAAGGTGTCGGCCCAGCGGTTGCAGAAAAACTGGCTAAAGTCGGCTTAGAAAATCTGCAGGATGTGTTGTTCCATCTACCCTCACGCTATCAAGATCGCACTCGCATCACCCCAATTGGCGCGCTACGCCCCGGCCAAGATGCAGTCGTAGCCGGTGTAGTCATGGCGGCGAATATTATTATGGGTAAACGACGCAGCTTGCTGGTGCGTATTCAAGATGGCAGCGGCGGTCTGACTCTACGCTTTTTCCATTTCAGTATGGCGCAAAAAAACGCACTGGAAAAAGGCGTGCAAGTCCGCTGCTATGGTGAAGTTCGCCCTGGCGCAACAGGTTTGGAAATTTATCATCCTGAGTACCGCGTGCATAACCCCGCTGATGCGCAAATACTGCAATCGACCCTAACTGCAATTTACCCCACCACCGAAGGCCTGACTCAGCAACGTTTACGCGATCTTTGCGTGCAAGCACTGGGCTTTTTAAATGCACGTAGTTTGCCGGATTGGCTCCCGTCAGAGATGATCAGCGAATACCAACTCGGCGCACTTGATCAAGCCATTCGCTACCTGCATCAACCACCACCTGATGCTGATTTAGACGAACTGGCGCAAGGTGTGCACTGGGCGCAGCAACGTTTAGCGTTTGAAGAAATGCTCACCCATCAACTATCAATTCAGCGAGTACGTGAAAGCCTGCGCCAGCAACGCGCTCCACCACTGCCGCTAGCAACGAAACTGCCACCGCTGTTTTTGCAGAATCTGGGTTTTACCCCAACCGGGGCGCAGAAACGGGTTGGCGCTGAAATAGCCTGGGATCTCAGCCAAAACGCACCGATGCTGCGACTGGTACAAGGTGATGTGGGTGCAGGTAAAACTGTAGTTGCCGCCTTAGCCGCTCTGCAAGCTCTGGAAGCCGGTTATCAAGTAGCTTTGATGGCGCCCACTGAGATTCTCGCTGAGCAACATTTTATTAACTTCAGCAAGTGGCTTGCACCACTGAATATTGAAGTCGCTTGGTTAGCAGGCAAATTAAAAGGTAAGGCCCGCGCCAGCTCTTTAGCACAGATTGCGTCTGGTGTACCGATGGTCGTCGGCACCCACGCCCTGTTTCAAGAGGAGGTGCAGTTCCATAATCTGGCTTTAGCCATCATTGATGAGCAGCACCGTTTTGGTGTGCAACAGCGCTTAGCTTTACGTAAAAAAGGCGTGGATGGCGTGTACAGTCCGCATCAATTGATTATGACCGCCACCCCTATTCCACGTACTTTAGCGATGAGTGCTTACGCTGATCTGGACACCTCTGTGCTGGATGAGCTGCCGCCTGGGCGTACACCTGTGAACACCCTGGTGCTGAGTGATACACGTCGTCCTGAAGTGATTGAACGGGTACGCGCCGCTTGCCTAGACGGTCGCCAAGCCTACTGGGTGTGCACGCTGATTGAAGAATCAGAAGAGCTGACCTGCCAAGCGGCACAAAGCACCTTTGAAGATTTAACCTTGGCGCTGGCGGGGCAAAAAATCGGGCTGATTCATGGCCGGATGAAAGCGACGGAAAAAGCGGACGTCATGGATACCTTTAAGCGCGGCCAACTGCAATTATTAGTGGCGACCACGGTGATTGAAGTCGGCGTCGATGTGCCCAACGCCAGCTTAATGATCATTGAAAACCCAGAACGCTTAGGTTTGGCACAGCTGCACCAATTGCGTGGACGCGTCGGCCGTGGCAGCACTGCCAGCCATTGCGTGCTCCTCTACCATGCGCCACTGTCGCAAATAAGCCGTGAACGCTTAGCGATTATGCGTGAAACCAACGATGGCTTTATTATTGCCGAAAAAGATTTAGAACTGCGCGGTCCCGGTGAAATGCTCGGCACACGGCAAACAGGCTTACTGCAATTTAAAGTGGCCGATTTGATGCGTGACGCCCCACTGCTGCCTGCAGTTCGCGATGCCGCTTGTCAGTTACTCGAGCAATGGCCAGACCATGTCAGTCCTCTCTTAGAGCGTTGGCTCAAACAGGGCCAACAATATGGACAAGTCTAAACAACAAGGCCAAAAAAGCACGTTATACTGCTACCCAAACCAGAGCTATTTAGACAACTATTATGCCCTACGCTGATGAAACTGCTGCTTATGAACCGCTATCAACCACCGTTACTCATGCGTTAAATTCTGCTGGGGTTGCCTTTAGTGTTCATCCAAGTCAGAGCATTGATCCTGCACAGCGAATGCATGTCATATTACTGCAACACCTTGACCAGCTAAGGCTCGCGCTTATTCCGCACACGCACATACTTGACTTAGCCCAGCTCAATACACAAACCAACACTATGTGGCAGGCTGCAACCACAACCAGCGCCGCGCCATTGTTAAAGCAATACAACATGACAACGCTGCCAGCCATTCCGGCACTCTGTAACATGATGCCATGCTTCTACGCGCCATCATTGCTAGCACAATCCATGGCCTATCTTGAATTCGGTGTAGATGGAATGCTACTGGGTCTCACACCGAAGGCTTTAAAAACACTCTTAACCAGCGCACAAGCGATCGACTGCAGCCATGCGGTGACATTGCAGCACCCCAACCATAGTCCTGCGAGCGATGATGCACATGGCATTCAGCAAGCTGTTATTAACCTCACTTCCCGGCGTATTCAACAACGCCTCGAACAAACCTTAGAGATTCCATTGCTCAGCAGTACGGCAAAAAAAGTACTGCGCTTGCGCACCGATCCGCTTGCCAGTATTGATGAGCTATCAGCGATCGTAGAAACCGACCCACCGCTTGCAGCTCAGGTGATGAGCTGGGCGGCCTCACCCTACTACGCCACACCGAGTAAAATACGCTCAGTAGAAGATGCGATTATGCGGGTACTCGGCTTTGATTTAGTGATTAATTTAGCCTTGGGCTTATCGCTGGGTAAGCACTTAAAAATACCTGCAGATCAACCGCAACATTCCACACCGTATTGGCAACAAGCCATTTATATCGCCACACTGACTGAAGGTTTAGTGCGCGCGATGCCTGCTGATAAAAAGCCTGATAATGGCCTCGCTTATCTTGCCGGTTTATTACATAACTTTGGTTTTGCCTTGCTGGCCCATGTTTTTCCACCGCATTTTTCTCTGGTCTGTCGCTCACTGGAAGCTAACTTGCATTTAAGTCATAGCGTTGTTGAGTATGACCTACTGGGTATTACCCGTGAGCAAATGGGTGCATGGCTGATGCAGTGTTGGGACATACCGAGCGAGCTGATCTACGCGCTGCGTTATCAAGACAACCCAAATTATGAAGGTGAACATGCGAGCTATGCCAACCTAGTCTGCTTAGCCCAGCGCTTGTTAGCACAAGATAAAATGGGACAAAACGCCAACAACCAGATACCCAATGCTCTGTATGAGCGTTTGGGTATCAGTCAAGCCAAGGCACAGGACGTTTTACAACATATCCTCGATGCAGAGCAGGCCTTGCGCGAACTAGCAATACAATTCAATCACAGTTGATCAAGCAGAAACGCCCGCGTCTTCTGCGCAGCGCTATCGGGAAACTCTTGCATAAAACAATGACCCCCACTGACCTGTTCAGTGTGCACATAACGGTTGCTCTGCGCCCATAAAGCTGCCGACTTAATCACAAACGGGAAAGTATCAGCGCCATACAACATCAATACAGGTGTGTGTACTTGGCGCAATGCTCGCCACAAGCCATTCGCTGCCGAACTAAAAATAGTTGCTTCCAGCTGCGGCGAGCACTTTAACTGCACCCCGCCCTCTTCCGCTGGACGTAAAGCATGATCAACAAAAGCGCTCAGTGCTTCAGCAGTCCAACCTTTAAAGACGCCACGCCCCGTTAAACTGGCATACGCCGTTTGCCGATCGGGCCAATGCCTGCGCCGCACAGCCGTCTTCTTCGCTAGAGCAGTAAACCCAGTAAAACCTAGGCGCTCAGTCGTTTTAATGAACATCTGCATACTCGGCGTGAAAACCACTGGATCCAGGAGCACTGCACGTTTAAATAGCTGCGGATGTTTCGCCATGATTAAACTGCTTAACACACCACCAAAACTGTGACCCGAGGCATACACAGGTACGTCGCCGAACAGACTGCGCTGTGCTTGAAACGCTTCCACAGCCAGCTCAGCATTGTGATTCCAACCGAAAAATCGTGATCCCGCATCGCTGTCACCATGCCCTTGGATATCACACAACCATAGATCAAAATCAGCACTTAAGTATTTAAGCATTGGCTCATACACGCGCCCGCAGAGACCATTGCCATGTAAAAAATGCAAAACAGGTTTACCGGAAGGCGCACTATGCCAGCCACGCAACGTAACCTGAGCGGAGGTGGTGTATGACCATGGAAGTAAATTCATGCGGCAATGTTCCTTATTATTGTCTAAATTCAATTACAGTGTAACGCGGCAGGCAGCAAGCTCAGCCGTTAAGCGCTGCTGGTCTTGCCCCTCCGTAAAGATTAATTCGAGACGTGAGTCTTTACGCCACTCGCTGTTTTGCCAATGAATACTCTGCCCATCCAACGCATTGCCCGATAACCAACCCGCATTCGTGTGCAAAACACACTTGGCACGCTGCCAAGGCATTTGCATCAACCACATTTGTACGCGCATCAACTCAAACTGCTGCGATGGATGCCAGCGCCAACCGATACTCCAGCCGTTTTCTTGAATATTGACTGAACAGATTGGTTGCTGCGGGTCACGCCAGAGTACACCGGCTACGCCACTCGGCGTTGCAAAACTGTCCAGCACAGCCTGTTGACCCGCTTGCTGCTGATAACCAGGTAGCAACGCATAGTCGAGCTGGCCTTGGCGCGTACACAGTAACGGCAAAGGCATCGCAGCGTGCTCCCAAAACCGCATCTGCTCAGACGTAATGCTGTCGCATTTATTCACCAATAATAAGCCCGTTTGCGCCAGTAATTTCGGTTCAAGCGCAGACAATGCGGCCTCATTAGAGGCTTTCTGTCCATCAAGAACTAACACAATCGGCTGTACCGCGAGCACATCCAACCAAGGCACATCACGCAACTGCTCAAGTAATTGCAACGGGTGGCCCAAGCCTGACGGCTCGATAAATAAGCGATCCGGTTTAGCTTTACGCAGTAATTGCACCAGTGCGACTTGAAACGGCACACCATTCACACAACACACACAACCACCGGCCACTTCGGTAAAACTGACACCGTCTTGATCACCATCGAGTAACGCGCTATCAAGCCCAATATCACCAAATTCATTGATCAAAACTGCCCAGCGCTCAGAGCTTGGACGTTGTGCCAATAAACTGCGTAATACGCTGGTTTTACCCGCACCCAAAGAGCCGGCAATCAGATGCGTTGGAATATGCTGCAACATAGCCACGGTTACTCTCATGATTTTAAAAGAAAGCGCCACCTTAGCAAAATTACATTAAGCATGCGTAACACTTCACGTCACCCAATCGCTTGGTTAATATAGATCAGCCTATTCAAAACTCTGGGATTATTCATGCGCGCTTACTATGTATTATTGTTACTGCTCTTGAGCCAACACATTTTTGCACAAGCGTGTGTAATTGAATCCGCTGATGAGAAAATAAAGGTAAAAATCTGTCAGCAGAACCGTAATATTCCTGAACAACTGTTCAAAAGTGGTTTTTGTCAGCCGCAATTAAAAGGGCAAAAAACCACAGTGACCTTTGTTGAGCAATGTCCAATCGGGGCTTTTGGTATATGCCGTAACTCACAAAGCGCGGGCGTGCCCTACCAACAAGATATTCATTATTATGGCATTGCAACTGACGCAAAATACCTTAAACCTGCCTGTGAGCGGCAAAATAAAGGTGTGTGGACCGCTTATTAAGCGGTCATCAGCCTTACACGAACTCAGCGCTTTGCAATAGTTAACGGCTGTTTATCCAAGAATTAGCGACAGACTCCTTCTAAGCAATTTCCCTTAAGTGCATTAATATTGATATTAAAATTCAATAATATTCATTTGTTTGCAAGCAAATGACGCTCTAGCATGGCTTTATTGATTTAAGTCAACTGCCGCATGATGAGGTACACGTTTTTTATGCCTCATATCAGCAGACATCTTCAACACTTAAGGAGGATGGCGTTGCTCGTTGCTGTTCAAGTTTATTGCTCAGTGCTCGAGCACCTGCGCTAAATATATAATGAACACAACGACTCAGCAGACAATCGCCTACAACTATAAAGTGGTTCGGCAATTTACCATTGCCACCTTAATTTGGGGCTGTTTAGGGATGAGCATGGGCGCCTTTATTGCCGCTCAGCTGGTCTGGCCGCAACTCAATTTCGACCTCCCGTGGACCAGCTTTGGTCGCATACGTCCAATACACACTAACCTAGTGATTTTTGCCTTTGGTGGTTGCGCGCTGATCGCAACATCTTTCTATATTGTCCAGCGCAGCTGTTATGCACGCCTGCCCTCAGATACTGCGGCAGGCCTATTCTTTTGGAGTTGGCAAGCGATGCTGATCGCCACGGTGATTAGCTATGCACTGGGTTACACCACCACCAAAGAATATGCTGAAATGGAATGGCCCTTTGCCGTTATCTTGACTGTGCTCTGGCTGATCTATGCATGGCTGTTTTTTGGCACCATAATCCGTCGTAAAACCTCACATATTTATGTGGCCAACTGGTTCTATGGTGCCTTCATCATCGTTACTGCAATGGTGCATATTGTTAACCATGCAGCCATTCCGGTGACTCTCCTGAAATCTTACCCTCTCTATTCAGGTGCAACCGACGCCATGGTGCAATGGTGGTTTGGCCATAGCGTCGTCGGCTTTATTTTGTCAGTCGGCTTCCTCGGCATGATGTATTACTTTGTGCCCAAACAAGTCAATCGTCCAATTTACTCTTACCGCTTATCCATCGTGCACTTTTGGGCGATTATCTCGGTGTATATCTGGGCCGGCCCGCATCACCTGCACTACACTGCACTGCCAGACTGGGCGCAAAGCCTAGGTATGGCAATGTCGATTATTCTCCTTGCGCCCAGCTGGGGCGGAATGATTAACGGCATGATGACCTTATCTGGCGCTTGGTATAAATTACGCAGCGATCCAATCTTGCGTTTTCTAGTCGTAGCTTTAGCGTTTTATGGCATGTCGACATTTGAAGGTCCAATGATGGCCATAAAAACCGTTAACGCTCTGTCGCATTACACTGACTGGACTATTGGTCATGTGCATGCTGGTGCCTTAGGCTGGGTAGCGATGATTAGCGTGGGCAGCCTGTATCACATGATTCCAAAGCTCTGGAACCATGCAGAGATGTACAGCACCCGCTTAATTAACACGCACTTTTGGCTGGCCACTGTCGGCACCGTGATTTATATCGCCGCGATGTGGGTCAATGGCCTTACCCAAGGCCTGATGTGGCGCGCAATTAATGATGACGGTACCTTGTCTTACTCCTTTGTCGAAGTCTTAAAAGCATCCCATGCGGGCTATATCGCCCGCTTAATTGGCGGATCACTATTTGTTCTCGGCATGTTTTTGATGGTCTACAACACTTGGCTGACCTTGCGTAGACCTGCGCAACAATCCGCATTGTACGATGTACCGCCAGCACACCCGGTGGAGGTTTAATGATGCCTATTCTATTCAGCATTATGCTTATCGCAGCAGGTTATTGGAGTTTCAAGCACATGAGCCTATTACAAATGGAGCAGGCTTCCATGCTGCCCTTTGCTGATGATCCCGAAGCAGCTAAACGTGTTGAGCAAGAGACAGGCCGTGCCTGCTTACCGACACACTTAGCCCTGCAAGTCGCTTTGCAGGCTTAACCACAACACTCTAGCACCCTAATTTTAACCCACTCAACAACGGCAATTGATGTGCCGTTGTTTTTGTATACACCCTTTTATTTGGAACCTCGCTTGTGCGTGCTCAATGGATTAAAGCCTTTGCCCCTCTGTCATTAAACATTCCCCGCAAACAATGGTTACGTGCCGCCAGTGGTGCTTTTCTCGGTGTACTGGTCTCGATGTTCTGCAGTCATTTAATGTTTGGTAATCAGCTTGCTTTGAGCTTAGCGGCACCGATTGGCGCATCCGCAGTTCTGCTGTTTGTCACCTCAGCAACGCCTTTAGCGCACCCATGGTCAATCTTAGCTGGGAATACTCTGTCAGCAACAGTTGGTGTGCTCTGTGCGTTGTACCTTGAAGAGCCCATGTTAAGAGCGGCGGCGGCCGTGAGCTTGGCGATTGTCAGTATGTTGGCATTGCGCTGCCTACACCCTCCCAGCTGCGCAGTTGCTTTAGTCATCACCCTCAATCCAAGCTTGCATGCCCTGGGCCTTGAGGTGCTGATACCGGTAACCAGCCAGTCACTGGTATTGTTGTGTGTCGCTTTAGCATTTAATAATTTAACGGGCACCGCCTACCCGCGCATGGCGACTCCAGTTAAGGAGAATATCCACAACACCGCTGATCCACTACCTATCGCCCGAACCGGTTTTAACGAGGAGGACTTAGAGCAAGCGCTCAGTACGTTTGGTACCTATCTCGATATTCGCCGAGAAGACTTAGAAGATTTACTGCGCCTGACCGAACAGCACACGTTTAAACGGCGCACCGAACATCTCACTGCAGTATCGATTATGTCGCGTGATTTACGCACCGGCCATCCAGAAATGCCGATTGAAGAAGCATGGAATCGCCTCAAAGAGCATCGTTTAAAAGCCTTACCTATCGTCGATCAGCATCGACGCTTAGTGGGCATTATCACCTTAGTCGACCTATTAAAATATTTTGAATTGGATGCGCCTATCAGTCGTTTTCACCGCCTGCGCTATCTACGCAACAAACGTCTCAAACACATTATGACGGCACCGGTGATTAGCGTGAACTTTGCTACATCGCTGCTTGATCTGGTAACTTTGCTAACAGACCGTGGCTTGCACTATATGCCGGTGGTTGATGAACATCGACAATTGGCTGGAATGATCACCCAAACCGATCTGATCGCAGCACTCTACCGTGGTTGTTTAGCCCAGATTAATTAAAGCAGTCGGTCTTGGCTTTGCAGCCAGTTCACATCAGCATGCATCAACTGCTTCAACACCCTTAATGCATGCTGCACGGGCTCGCTTGGTTGCGATTCAGCATAGACAACATACACCGGCCAAGAAAACTCAGGCGCATTCGGCACACGTTGCAGTGTGCCCTCGGCAATATGCTGCTCAACGACGCGCGTTCTAAAATAACCACGCCCACCTTCCTGCAAAATGGTATGCAACGCCAGCGGACCTAAATTACAGCGCAGCGCACTGTGTGCATACTCCGGTAACACTGCATCATGCTGCTGGCGAAATAATACACCCCAGTCTACATAGATATAAGGCTCAGGCTGCTGCACAGATTGCACTTGCACCAATTTTTCTTCAAGCAACTGTTCAACCTGTAAGCCCGGCCAATAGTGTGGTTGATGCATCAATACGGCATCCAGTTCGGCACTTTCTAATTTTTTACACAACGTATTAACATCATAGACGCTAGCATTCACCGCATAACTGCCCTGCAATTTAGACAACTGCATAAACCAGTCTTTTAACAGTGGATTCCACAAGCTAATTTCTGCCGCCAAGCAAACCTGTGCCTGTAAGCTCTCAGGGAAAGGCAAAGCGCTGCGCGCCGCCTCCCACGTTTGCAATAACTGATGAGCGTAATGGACAAAGTGCTCGCCGTGCACCGTCAAACTTGCGCCAGCACGATTACGCACAAACAGCGGGCAGTTGAGCTGAGCTTCAAGATTCTTAACCCGGGCGGTCACTGTGGTCTGAGTGACGCACAACTGCTCAGCCGCAGCAATAAAACTACCGCAGCGAACAATCACTAGAAATGTACGAGCCAGCTCTATATCCATAACAGGCGATAACCACCGTTGATTCAGTAAGCGGCTGAGTCTACCAAATTAAATGATCCAAAATTCTGGGCAAACTGCTGAAGAGTCTGCGACCATAGGCAAAATCATACTAGATTCACGATTATGACGCAGATATCAACAGAACAATTAGTTAAAGAATGGCACGCTCTACTCGATAACACTGCGGAGGGCATTTGTCTTTGCGCTAAACAGTTGGCTGAGCAACATGCTCCTGAATTAGCCAAAAGTTTTTATAAACACATGCTGGAAGACTCTGTCGCTGCACAGTTTTTATCCAACGAGCAAGTCCAAGAACGCCTCAGTGACTCGATGCAGCGCTGGATTATCACGCTGTTTAGCCTGACCCGTAATGATGATTTACGCCCAGTGATTGCCCAGCAAAAACATGTAGGGGATGTACACGCACGGATTAATATCCCGGTACATTTAGTTTTACGCGGCGCCCGCGTACTTAAAGAGACGGTTGCAACACTCTTAAATGGACACGCTCAGCAAAAAGAATGCTTAGGTTTTATTGCTGGGCTTATCGATATAGCGATGGAAGTGATGAGCCAAGCTTATTCAGTATCAAACGATAAAAACTCACGCGCAGAAGAGTCGTACCGTTTATTTTCCATCGCACAAAACTCAGTGAATGAAAAAGAACGTCAGCGTGCGGCGCTATTGGACTGGGAAAACCAAGCCATGTTCGATATGGCAATGGGACTGCAGTTTCCACAGTTAAGTACTTTATCAGCGTCTGAGTTTGGCTTGTGGTTCCGCCATAAAGGCGCACATGCATTTGAAGGCGCCACTGAAATCGACTTAATTACTGCTGCCATTGAAAAAATTGATACCACCATTTTGCCCATGCTGCAATTGGCTCACCCTCAACCTGAACAGCACCAACAAGTATTACGTAACCTGCATGAACAAACGCGCAGCATTGCCTACCACCTAGAAACGCTATTTACGCAAGCCAGTGAATTAGAAAATGGTCGTGATGTGCTCACCCACTTACTCAACCGTAAATTTTTACCGGTGGTGATGAGCAAAGAGATCAACTATGCCCGCGAGCACAAGCGTAATTTTTGCGTTTTAGTGATCGACGTTGATCACTTTAAACATATTAACGACAGCCACGGCCATGAAGCTGGAGACCTTGTTCTACAGCAACTGGCCGGTTTGTTAAGTAATGGCTGCCGTAGCGGTGACTATGTATTCCGCCAAGGTGGTGAAGAATTCTTAATGCTGCTGGTCGACATTACTGCGCAGAAAGCAGCCAAAGTTGCAGAAAAACTACGCCATCTAGTTGAAGCAGAAGAATTTCGCCTACCACATGGTGTCGTACTAAGAGTCACCATCAGTATTGGTTTGGCACAATACGCTGGCCACCCAGACCCACAAAAACTGTTAAATCGAGCAGATGAGGCGTTGTATATGGCCAAAGGCGGAGGGCGAAATCAGATCATTATTGCCGACTAAGTCAGTCGGCCACACAGAAGCGCGTAGATAATTACGCAACATGTTAGCCTGCTCGACTGGTTTAATGTTAAGCAGGCTGCCGGTTTATTCTGTGCGGCCCTGCTGAATAGATTATCATTCACAAAGTTTCTGTTTGGAGCTAGCACACTGACCAGCGGTCTATTAGTATGCAGCTAGCTGTACCGACCACTTAATGTTTTGGAGTTTAATGATGCGCAATTTAGTTATGTCAGTTTTATTGGTAGGCGCCAGCCTATTGGGCTCTACCGTGTTTGCGCAAGAATTGGTTGAAGGTCGTAATTTTGTCACCTTAAGTAGCCCTGTACCGACAGCACAACCCGAAAAAATCGAGGTGGTTGAATTATTTTGGTATGGCTGCCCACATTGCTATCAATTGGAATCAACCATTAATCCATGGGCAGCGGCACTGCCTGAAGATGTCAATTTTGTTCGCGTACCGGCGATGTTTGGTGGTATTTGGAATGTCCACGGCCAGATGTTTCTCACTTTAGAAGCCATGAAAGTTGAAGACAAAGTGCATAACAGCATTTTTGATGCTTTACATAACTCAGGCCGCAAACTATCAACAGCTGATGACATCGCTAAGTTTGTTGCTGGACAAGGTGTCGATCAGGCGCTTTTTGCAAAAACCTGGAATTCTTTTAGTGTAAAAAGCCAAATGGAAAAAGCTAAGAAACTCGCTTTGGCTTACCAAATCAGCGGTGTCCCTGCCATTGTCGTCAACGGTAAATACCGTTTTGATATCGGTATGGCCGGTGGTTTGCAAGAAACAGTCGATGTCGCTGATGCGCTGATTGAAAAAGAACGCCAATCAAAATAGGATAATCCCGTGCTGATGCCTCGCCGCTTTAGCAAAGAACGCTCAATTATTTTATGTGATGCCAATCATAATCCGCTGTGCATCCCTGATGCCACGCCGCGTAATCAGCAGCGCATTCGTTTATTGAGTTTTAATATTCAAGTTGGCATCAGTACCAGTGCATACCGTCACTACGTAACCCGTAGCTGGAAACACTTACTTCCGCATCAGGAACGCTACAGAAATTTAGAAAAAATCGGTTTCTTGCTCAATGATTTTGACATTGTTGCTCTGCAAGAAGCCGACGGCGGCAGCTTACGCTCAGGCTATATTAATCAAGTAAAGCAACTTGCGCAGCTGGGTAATTTCCCTTATTGGTACCAACAGCGCAACCGTAATCTGGGCCCTTTTGCGCAACACAGCAATGGTTTGTTAAGCCGCTTACAACCCAGTCAATTAGAAGATCATCCCCTCCCTGGCCCTGCTGGGCGCGGCGCTATCTTAGCGAAGATTGGTGACGGTGTTGATGCCATCGCCGTCGTGTCCATGCATCTGGCACTGGGTACACGTGCACGTAATCGGCAACTGGATTATGTCCGCGAGATTGTCAGCGACTATCAACATTTTGTGTTGATGGGTGATATGAACACACAAGGGCATGAATTATTAAGCAACTCACCGTTGAGTACGCTGAATCTTCATGCACCACAAGCTGCAGCGACCTTTCCAAGCTGGAAACCACAGCGTTGCTTAGATCATATTTTAATAAGCGCTGAGCTTCAAATCGAAAATATGGCGGTGTTACCAATACCCATTTCTGACCACTTACCCGTGGCAATGGATATAATACGACCCAACCCGACCACGACGCCTCTTGGTCAGATGCTCAAGCACTAAGATGGATTGGATATGCAAAACGATGCTTTGCCATGGAAAGAAAAATACTTTGAGTTGCTAGACAAGCAAGAAGAACTCGAATTACTTTTTAATGCGCAAATTGATCTGCTTAAACGTGGTTTGGTTCGTAGTAGTTTAGCGGCCGAAGGCAACGATGAGCAACTTGACGCTAACCTGCAAGAATTACGTAAACTGCTACGTAAAAGCGCCAGTAATACTGAGCTAGAAATCCAAATAAATAGCCTCGAAAAAGCCGTTATCAAGTCCGAGGAAAAGAGCAACAATCGTAAAGCCGCCATCACCGAGGCATTAGCCAGCTTTTCTGAACAGTTACAGCAACTGCAACCGCCGAAAGAGGTGCAGCGCGCACTGAAGTCATTTGAAAAGAACTTGACTAAAAAGATCGCGCAACCTTATAGCCTTTATCCCCTGCTCTGTGAGCTTAAAGCACTTCAGCAACAAACCTTACAGGCCACTATCAATGTTGGCGCACCGACACAAGCTACAGCACAAGGTTTGTTAGCACGCCTGTTCAAAATAAATGAATCCGCTGCCAGCGCCAGTAACACTCAAAGCACACCTCCGGAGCCTGACTTCACCGCGGATAATCAAGCAGTGCTCACGTCTGACGAAAGAAACCCGTTGGTCGAGCAAGTATCAACCGACACGCAGCCGTTGGCTGACGCAGTAGTCAATACCCAAAGTAATGATCACTATGCGCTACCGCAATTGATTGAACCCACTTACAGCTCAGTCGCAAAACATATTCACGATACGCTGATCGCATTGCTCAACGACCTACCTATCATCCGTAGCCATGAGCAGCAAATATTAGCACTGCGCGCACGCATTAATAACGGGTTAAATTGGTACGAGCTTGCGCCATTACTAGATGAGCTATCGATTATTATTCTAGCCATTGCTAATGGCGGGCAAAATGAACTGGAGCAATACCTGCTACAGCTCAATAATCGCTTAATCTCGTTTCACGAAAATTTACAAGCGACCTCACAGGGTTACCAAGCATCTGCCGCAGACGCGCAAGCACTGGATAATGACTTACGCCAGCATGTCAGCAATATTCAAAGTGACGTGCAAACTTCAAAAGATTTAAATGACTTAAAGAAACTTGTGGAAATACGCCTCGACGGCTTCATTGAGAGTTTGCAGACCTATCAAGAAAAACGCATGCAAAGCGAGTCCGATATACTTGTCCGCTTCCAAGCATTAGCTGAACATTCGCAGCAAATGGAACACGAGGCGCAACAACTGACGGACAAACTTGAAGAGCAACGCCAAAAAGCGTTGCTTGACCCTTTAACAGGTATGGCTAACCGCGCCGCTTTAAACGAGCGCTCTGAGTTAGAGTATGCACGTATCCAACGTAATAATAGCTCACTCTTACTGACCATTATTGACATTGACTATTTCAAGCGCATCAATGACAGCTACGGACACTTAGCCGGCGATAAAGTGCTGAAGATCATTGCTCAAGAACTCAGCAAGCGTTTACGAAAAACAGATTTCATTGCACGCTTTGGTGGCGAAGAATTCGTAATACTCCTGCCTGAAACACCGTTAATGCACGGCAAGCAGCTCCTTGAGACATTACGCCTTGCAATTGAAGCCTGCCCCTTTCACTTTCGGGGCGAGCCGGTGACTATTACGTTCTCTGCAGGTATTGGTCAAGTGTCACCCAAAGAGTCCTTAGAGGAAGCCTTTGAGCGTATTGATCAGTCTTTGTATGCGGCCAAAAAAGCGGGCCGCAATACAGTAATCGTGGCGGCCGCAAGTAAGTTAGAGCAGCCGGAAAGTTGAGTGAGCCGTTCATTCCATGTCAGCCTATTTAAATCAGCTTTAAATCAGCCAACTGTTGCTCAAGCGCAGCTAAATCTGGAATCTTGGCAATTTCACCATCGATACTGACCGCATCCAGTTCTAAAGGCTGTAATGACTCATTAGATAAGCGCTGCAAGCTCATATCGATACGCGTTGAGCGTGGAATACCCTTAATCAGAAGAGCAAAAAAGCGGAACTCCGGACGACCACCAATAGCATTAATGATCACCACCCGCGCATTATCTAAGGTTGCCGAAGTCTGGCTTGAGGCCGCTTCAAATGACAGTAAAGGCAAGCTTAAATCACGCCAGGCGATTTGCCCAAGTAGCCAATTAGGTGAGTTTACTGCAGGCTGCACATTTCGGTAGGCCACCAACTCAGCAACCGCTGTGTTAGGCAGCAACAATAAACGATCACTCAAAGTCAGCAATAAACCGGTGATCTGGGCCACTGCCTGTTCGGTAGCAACTGCTTGGGTCATGATATCTTCCTTTCAACGTCATCATTATATTGTGTGTATTGATTTAATACATGCTGCACCAATGCCTGCGCTAAGCCCTCTGGTGTCGCACTCAACGAGCTGTAACCCGCGGCACGCACACTATCAGGCATGCTCGAACAAGCACAGCTTTCAGCACTTTGCGTCCACACTTGTGCACCTTGTTGCTGTACATACTCAGCAGCAACGCTACCGTCACTGCCCATACCACTAAAAACAATCACACCACAATGGTGCCCATAGTATTGCGCTAGATTACACATCATCTGCTCAATAGAAGGACTATAAGGCCCGCTCCAAGGTGTCTCAAATACTTGCATGTAACCATTATCAGCAAAGCTTAATTCATGTTGCACAGGAGCAATCACTACCTCACCTTGACGCACACACGGGTACTCACTAAACAAACGCACTGGCCATGCACTGTGGCGTCCGACTGCTTGCGGTAAATGACCTTCAAAGCTTGGGTCAATGTGCTGTGCATAAATAAAACCGATCGGCAAACCTTTAGGCAGTACATCCAAAAACGCTTTGACCGCTTGCGGGCCACCCATCGAAGCGGCTAATAACCATACCTTTTGCGAGGGCTCCTGCAAGCACGCCTGTTTAGCCAAACGCTGAGGCAACTCAATACGCGGTAATTGTCCGGAGTTTATTGACATAATCGATGATGCTTCGTTGACGGTTTGCATAACATCCATATGCGGCGTCAAGCACATAATTTTCTTAAGTAAACTACGCTCCCAGCGTGGGTAATCTTCAGAGCTACGTTCAGGCGCAGAACCTTCGCCAAACAAGACAGGGGCGCTCGGCTCAGTTAAGAAATACTCTAGAGCAATGCAATCTTGGTCAGTTGAACACAGCGCATCATACAACCATAAATCAGTTTGACAGGCCCGCAGAGCATCAATGTCTAAATGCTGCGGGGCACTATTGAGAACAACTTGATAACCTTTCTTTAGTAAAAACTGCTGCAAGATATGCCGTTGCAGGGACGTATCCGCAACAACGGCAATTCGAATCACAGCAAGATCAGTCATCACTCTTAATCAATTTATGAATTGCTTCAAGCAATACAGTTTCTTGATAGGGCTTTCCTAAGTAATCGTTTACCCCGATCGCCATCGCACGTTCACGGTGCTTTTCACCAGTACGCGAAGTAATCATGATAATCGGTAAGTCTTTCAAGAACTCATCATGGCGCACCAGCGTCGCAACCTCAAAGCCATCCATACGCGGCATCTCAATATCGAGCAGCATAATGTCGGGTTTAGTTTCTTGCAGCAGGGCAATCGCATCCATCCCATCTTTAGCGGTTAACACGCTCATACCATGACGCTCGAGTAAACGCGTCGTCACCTTGCGCACAGTAATTGAATCATCCACCACCATTACCAGCGTGGCAGCACTCTTATCTGAATCAACCGCATCTAATCGCGTCATCTCAGAAGCACTATGCAGTCCCTTACGCGCATACTCAGTACGAATCGTTGCCAGCAAGTCAAGAATAACTACGACTCGCCCATCCCCTAGAATGGTCGCACCAGAAATACCATGCACATTTGCGAATTGTGAGCCTAGGCTTTTTACTACAATCTCGCGTGAGCCAGCCAACACATCCACTTGCACTGCAACCGCATACTCATTAGAGCGTACTAAAATCACCGGCAAAGGCAGCGTCTGTCCGACCAACTTTGGATGCTGACCATTATTAAGTAAATCACCAATGTATTTAAGTTCGTATGTTTGTCCGGCATACTCAAAGCTCGCCGCCTGACCTTCTTTACGCTCTTGCTCGTAAAAGGCTTCAAGCTCATAAGGTGATATCCGCACAATACCTTCAATAGTATTCAATGGAATAGCATAGGAATCTTCACCTGCCATCACCATCAATGCGCGGTTCACCGATACTGTAAACGGTAAGCGAATATAGAATGTCGTACCTTTACCCTGCTGCGAATCAATACTAATTGAGCCACCGATTTGCTTAATTTCAGAACTCACCACGTCCATCCCGACGCCACGCCCAGAAATCTGGGTAACTTGGCCTGCAGTCGAAAAGCCCGCGTGCAAAATAAACTGCATCACTTCTTGATCGGTTAACCCAGAGTCAACCGTCATTAAACCGCGTTCAATGGCTTTATTACGCACAGCCGGCAGGTTAATACCCGCACCATCATCAGAAAGCACCAATAAAATATCGGCACCTTCACGACTCAGCTCTAAGCGAATGGTGCCGCTGGCAGGTTTACCTGCGGCGCTACGCTGCTCTGCAGATTCGATACCATGGTCAACGGCATTACGCAGCATATGCTCGAGTGGCGCAAGCATACGCTCAAGCACGCTACGATCCACTTCGCCCTCAGCGTTGGCCACTAAGAACTCAACACTTTTACCCAGCTCACCTGAGACTTGACGCACCACACGACGTAAACGAGGCAGCAAGCGTTCAAATGGCACCATGCGTGTACGCATCAAGCCTTCTTGCAGCTCAGTATTGACCCGAGCTTGCTGTAACAACAGCGTTTCCGCATCACGGGTACGCACCCCTAAGGTTTCTTTTAAGTCTAATAAATCCGAAGATGACTCAAAAAGCGCACGTGATAATTGTTGTAACTGTGAGTAGCGATCCATTTCTAGCGGGTCAAATTCTTCATAACCGGCTTTTTCAGTTTCAGCTTGGTGACGGCTTAAAATTTGCGCCTGCGTTTCAGTATCTAAACGTCGTAATTGATCCCGCACACGATCAATCGTCGCTTCCATTTCACCTAAGGTAAAACCAAAGTCACTGACTTGCTGCTCAACACGGCCCCTGAAAATAGAGGTTTCCCCGGCTAAGTTAACCAGTTCTTCCAATAACTCAGCCGGCACCCGTACCAGTTCTTGCGGTGCACGTTGCGAGCTCATCTCTGCCGCTTGCTGTTGCGCTTTTTCTACAAACGGTAACACGCGGTGTTCAACGGCCTGACGAGCTACGTGGCTGACGGCAACAATCGGTTGGGCCAGTTGTAACGTTTGACTGACTTGAGGTTGCGCCTGGATCGGCTGGATAAGTTGTTGCGCTTGTAAATGCTCAGGTAATGTCTTGCGAATCGCGGCAACTTCAACCACCAATTGCTCATAAGCACGATGTAAATCGATCGATAAATTTTCAGGCCAAGGCTGACCTTGTTGTGCTGCAGCAAATAACGCCCCTTCTAAAGCATGGCTGATATCACCAATGCGCGGCACTGCAGCTAAACGCGCACCACCTTTTAGGGTATTTAAAACACGTAAAGCATCTTGTATTGCCTGCTCAGACTGCTCATTACTATCAAACGCAGTCAACGCCACATTGAGCTCAGCTAAAAGCTCATCGGCTTCAACAATAAAGATGCTCAGCACTTCATCATGCTTGCCTGAAGATGGCGCTTGAGCAGGCTGTAACTGCACACTGCCAGGAACATCAAGTTGCTCGTTAGGATTACGGCGCATATGCGCAATCTGCGCAATTAACGCTTGTCCATCCGGCACATCTTTATAATCACGTACCGACTCTAGCATTACGGCCAAAGTGTCGTGACTGTCTTGCAGTAGATTAACGACCGGCGCGCTAGCTTTTAACTTGCCGGCGCTTAGGTCTTCATACAAAAATTCAAGTTCATGCGCCAAATCACCAATCTCAGGGATTTCAGCCATGCGCGCACCACCTTTGAGCGTATGTAAATCTCGCTGCAAAGTTTCGAGCTCTAAAGTGTTATCAGGTTGGCCGATCCAGCGTAACAGTGCCGCAGTGGCACTCTCAATAATTTCGAAGCCTTCCTCAAGAAAAATTTCAACTAACTCTGGATCGCGCAAGTCAGCAACAGAGTCAGCCGTATAACTGATTTGATTTTCAGTAACTACCTGTTCTACTGGTTGCTCAATAACATTCAGTTCTGCTGCTACAATGTGCTCCGCTTCAAGTAAATCAAGGTCAGCGGCAACATCAGCTGACTCAGGCAACGGCTGCTGCTCATCAGATACATCGTTAAAGTTATCTAGTGCAAAACTCTCTTCAACCGCAGGCTCACCATCACTGTGACTGATCTCCTGCGTCAGCTCACCCGCCAAACTCAGCTCTGGAACAATGCTGCTCGCCATCGGCTCAAGATCAATCTCTTCTATCAGAGGAGCAACACTTTGTTCTACTTCAAGGGGTTGCTCATCGTCAGACGACTCAACGACCTGGCTTGACGCAACGTCTCCACGACGGAAGGCTTTCATACCTTCAATCAATGCGCTTGGCTGCTGCATTAACTGACGTGCTTGTAACTGATCGAGCAGCACTGCAAGGCGATCATGGCCTCGCAACAGCATATCGCCTAAGGCATGGCTATGCGTATAACGGCCATCCAATAAACCCTCATATAACGACTCTAGCTCATGCGCCAAATCGCCAATAGGTTTAATCTCTGCCATACGCGCACCCCCTTTAAGGGTATGCAAATCGCGAAGTAAAGCAGACATAACATTATTATTTTGCGGCGCAGCCAGCCATGTATCCAACGACTCACCAGCACTTTCAAGTAGATCCATCGCTTCTTCAAGGAAGATCTCAATCATCTCCTCGTCAAGATTGGACACACTAAAGGTTGCATCAACTGCGCTTGCTGGGTTCACTTCAGGCTCGACTAGATGACTGTCGAGCAGTGCGGACTCCGAATGCTCTTGCTCAGAGGTAACGCTTTCTTGAGCAAAATTATCCGCATCAGATAACGCCAACTCTGTATCAATCTCAACCGTAACGTCCTGATCTAGCGACGGATCGGGAACAAGTTCAGATAGAGCTACAGGGCTCCCTTCAACAGTTACGGCAGGTTGCAACTCTTCAACCATCAATTCATAAAGCGCATCAATACAGTCTTGCTGCGGCTCAACCTGTAAGCCGGCTGCAACTTGGTCCATCATATTGATCAGAGCATCATGCGCCTGCTTTGCTTGTTCGAAAAAGCGCTCTTGGGTTAATAAGCGCCCACTCTCAACAGCTTTATATATGTCTAATAACGCATTACAAATATCGACAACCTGTGGCAGCTCTGCCTGCTCGGCACTATGTCTGAGCTGCAGTAACTCAGCAAGCAATTCGGCAAGCTCTTGACGCTCAGCAGGATGCGTCTGCCAACCCTGTAATTGTTCATCCATATCGAGCAAGAGATCCATACCTTCTGATAGAAAGGTTGAAATCACTTTTGGATCGCGCGTACCTTTAGGATCAGCACTTTTTTGGTCTTCAGCATGCGCCAGTCGTTCACGCATCACCTGATCGAGCTTTTCAATAAACTGTTCAGCACCATCAATCGCTTTTAATGGCGTGCTATCCAGTTGCTCAATACCCGTGCGCAATAACTGCTCTGCTTCACTCAGCAGCAAGGCCTCATTGAACTCAACAGCCAGTGAGTTTGCTTGATATTCTTTGGCTAATTTTTCTAACACACTGGCAATATGTGCAATCGGTAAAATACCGGCCATAAAGGCACTACCCTTAAGGGTATGCAAAGCACGCTGCAAATCATCGCTAATCGTTTTCGGTAATTGTTGCGCACAATCAGCGAGAAAACCCACTAATGTTTGTAAGTGAGCCTGGGCTTCGTTCTTAAAAATCTCAAGTAGAATTGGATCAATCACTTCAGCATCATCAACGACTAACGCTGCAGATGGCGATGACTCAGCCGCATGTTCAAAACTAAGCTCTTGATCAACCTGTAATTCATCTCCAGCCATGTCAAGCAAGGCATCAGTCGTCAACGGGTCGACGACTGCAGACAACAGACTGTCAGCATCCGGCTCCGACTGGTCGATTGATGCAACAGGACTCGCCAGGATAGGTAGCGGCTGTTTACGCGCCAATGCATGCGCAATCGCCGCCAGCTGATCAACATCATCGCGCTGGCGTTGTTGCTGGGCAGCATACTCAGCAACCAACTCAGGAAATAATGCAATAACATCAGCAATCACCTGCAGAACAGGCTCAGACACATCAATACTGCCGTCAATCACGCGGTTAAGCATGTTTTCAATCGACCATGCCAACTCACCAGCGACTAAAGCACGGACCATGCGGCCACTGCCTTTGAGCGTATGGAATGCTCGACGGACTTCGGTCAGCGCAGATTTATCGTCTTGATTGGCTCGCCACTTTGGATAAAACTCATTAAGCGTTTCTAAAACCTCTTCAGCTTCTTCGACGAAAACTTCTCGCAGCTCTTCATCAATTGCTTCTTCGTCAGCCGGTGGCGGCAAAATACTGGGTGGTACATCTGTTGCGGGTGGATTGACTCTCTCCACGGAACTCGACATAACATCTTGTAGCGACAACTCTGCAGGCTCTAACTGAGTAGACTCAGACACAACCATACTCGGCAACTCAACGTCTGGAATGTCATCTAGATCTACAGACGCCGGTTCACTGACAGCGTTTTCCAGCTCTGAACCCGCCACAGCAAGCGCTGGCGAGGCTAAAAAGTCATCAGAAAAATCATCAACAGAGGATTCAATCGTGAAGTTGTCTTCATTAAAGACGATCAACGGATCTTCAGCGCCAATTGGATCAACAGTCAACTCAGCTTGAGTCTCTATCTCTATAACTGGTGTTGCTATGTCTGCCGAGTCACTGCTATCAGAAAGACTATTATTCTCAAGCACAGACAGCGAATCAGAAGCCACTGCGTCAATATCTACAGCAGACCGCTCTGACTTTATATCGAGCACGCTGTCTTCAATACTGAGCGGCTCACGCGGAGTATAACCAAGGCTGGTTAAGCTCTGCTCCGCCACATCAAGAATCGCTTCACCTTGACTGGCGTGGTCCTCGGCAAGACGCTCTAAGTAATATTCAACACTGGTAATAGCATCAGCTAAGGTATCAAGATTCTGCCAATTAGGAATTATCTTTTGCTCAAACAGTTGCTCTTCGATATAACGGCGGCAAGTTTCAACTAAAGCAGCGGCACGCTCTAGGGGTATCATCACTAAACCACCACGTACTTGGTTGAGCAAGTACGGTACATTAGCTAAATGATCATGATTCCACTGCGAGGCAATAAACTCGATAATGCCATCTTTAGCGTGTTCTAAACCTGTGCGCGCCTCTTTAATAACCAAGCGGTGGATCTGCCCCACATCAGTGGTTGGCATAAGCGTTTGTTCATTTTTTACTTGATCTGATGAGCCAACCATACCGGTCAGGGTTGCCTCGATATACAGCAGAGCACCGGCAACATCCATCAGCACAGCTTCAGAAGTTTCTGTCTCACCTGACACCAATGATGCAACAACATCAATTTGATCCAAAACCACTTTACGCGGTTGAGCAAAACCAAGCACGGCCAGAGTATCAGCGATTTGTTTCAATGGTGCTTGCAGGGCATTTAACTCATCGAGTTTGCTGCGATCGCTACGTACAAAAATATCTAAATTATCTTTAATACGCACCAGCTCTTCACATAAAGCAGCAACCACTGAGCGCATCGCTCCGCGATCAGGGCCTGACATGCGAGCACGCTCTTCATCTAGCAGCAATTCATCAGGCAAGGCTTCATCAAGTCGATATTGCGCATGCAAACTCTGTAAACGCTCAGAATTAGGCTGCGCTTTAGCAACGTAAAACAGAATATTTTTAATCAGCTCAGTGGCCGCAGGCTGATTCAAACCCTGCGCTTGCTCAGCCACTAAACGACGCAATTCAGCATCAACCTGACGTAATAAATTACGCACCGACGCGCCAGTTTCAAGACTGCCATTGGCCAACCCGTCAACCAAACCGGCAGCCACCTGCCATAAAGGTGCAAGCGGAGAATCTTTACTCAGCGTTTCTAGGCGCGCAAATACTCTAGCCATATAACTTAAGTTGACAGCTAAGTTTTCACCGCGTAACACGGAAACCAGTGCAACCTGAAGCATTTGTCGCAGTTTTCTCAGCAACAAAGGCAGTTCAGGAATATTTAATTGCTGTAAACGATCATTTGTCAGCAGTTCATTTGCAGGCGGTAAACAAGGAGAAAATAAACTTGTTTCAGAGAGCAGCTTTTCACCACGTGCCGTACGCAAGTCATTGAGCAGCGGCAGTACAACCATGGGTAGATCACGACGTGCCGTTTGAATCCGATCTAAATACAAAGGCAGCTGCAAAATAGCTTGCATCATCACTTCAAGTGACTCAGCTAAGTTATTGACTCGGCCTTCTAATAAAGCTTGCGCCAGTTGCTCCATCTCTTCAGCCAGCAACGCTGCGCCAAAGAATTCAACCATTTGTAAAGTGCCGTGCACTTGATGTACATAGGTTAAACAAAAGCGCAATCGCGTCGAATCCTCCGGATTCTCCACAAACTCTTCCAGTGCCTGACGCGCCTGTTTTAGGGTTTCTGCAATTTCGCCTTTAACCCATTCCAGGGCGACATAGTCGTGCCGATCACCCATAACTACTCCGCTCATATCCGTGTGTTACCCCTTACGGGTAAAAGCCAAAACGCGTTCATCAGCAACAGGCTCTAAGTCAGGATGTTGCCAACCAGCAACTTCACCAACGCCTATTACTAACATTCCGCCCGGTGCTAACCGAGCCACTAAACGATTGAGTATCTCGCGACGCTGCCAGCGTCGAAAATAGATCAACACGTTTTGACAAAAAATGACGTCCATACCAAAAATGGGTGCATGCACCAAATCCAGCATATTTAATCTAGCAAAACATGAGCGCTTCACTAGGTAATCCACTACTTCATACAACCCATCAGGCTGCCTTGTAAAATATCGTTCAACCAACTCAGGACATACACGCTCCAAGCGTCGTTCAGCATATTTGGCGCGACGCCCTTTACGTAAGGCGTTATGACTAATATCTGTAGCCGTCACCCCAAACTCAATCGCCTTACTCGTTGTGCGGATTGCTTGCGCTGCACAAATAGCCAATGACCAGGCCTCTTCACCGCTTGCGCAACCGACACTCCACAACGCCAAAGGCTTACTATCTTGGTCGTTTACAATTTTCTTAACAAGGAAATCGGTCACTACTTCGAAAGATGCTGTATGCCTAAAAAACTGTGTTTCTTGCACTGTTAAACGATCCAGTAACACCACCCACTCAACAGCACCACACGCCCCATCCGTAACCTGCTGGTAATAACTTGAATAATCAGGGACACCCAACTCACGCATCCGCGCCGTTAGGTTCACTTGCAAAAACGAACGTCTTTGCTCACTCACAACCATACCTGAGCGAGTTTCCAACAAGCTTTGCCAGTCATTGAACTCATCTGCTGTCATTTCTGCTAAAGGCTGCAAAGCCCAAGCGTTGCCAGATTGCATGATGTGCCCTTTTTTCATTGTCATGATGGAGGCAGCTACCCAAGGGTAACCACCTAATCTCACTAGGCTTGTTCTTGATTGTTATCTGGCAAGGTAAAACCAGATACAGACTCACGCATCTCACTGGCCATCTTCGCCAAGGTACCAATGCTTTGTGCTGTTGCAGTTGTACCCGCCGATGTTTGCGAGGTAATTTCTTGAATAACGTTCATCGTGCTAGAAATATGACCCGCTGAAGACGCTTGTTGACGTGCGGCATTGGAAATGTTCTGAATCAAGGCAGCGAGCGCTTTTGATACTTTCTCAATTTCTTCCAGCGAGACACCCGCATCCTGAGCGAGACGAGCACCACGTACCACCTCAGTAGTGGTTTGTTCCATCGAAATAACCGCTTCGTTGGTATCCGCCTGAATCGTTTTAACCAAGGCTTCAATCTGTTTAGTTGCGGACGATGAACGCTCAGCCAGACGTTGAACTTCATCGGCAACCACAGCAAAGCCTCGACCTGCGTCACCGGCCATCGAGGCCTGAATCGCAGCGTTAAGTGCCAGAATATTGGTTTGGTCAGCAATGTCGTTAATCAAACTTACAATGTCACCAATTTCTTGTGATGACTCACCGAGACGTTTAATCCGCTTAGACGTGTCTTGAATCTGCTCACGAATATTGTCCATACCCGTAATGGTATTGTGTACAACTTCGTTACCTTTGTTTGCGATCGATACCGACCGCTCAGCAACCGCAGATGACTCGGCGGCGTTGGCAGATACTTGGTCAATCGACACAGCCATTTCGTTAATCGCCGCTGATGCACCGGCAATTTCTTGGGCTTGGTGCTCAGACGCTTCAGCCAAATGCATCGCTGTTGCTTGTGTCTCTTGGGCAGCCGCCGATACCTGTACGGCAGTCGCGTTAATGGTTCCAACGAGATCGCGCAATTGGTCAATGGTGAAGTTAATGGAGTCAGCAATCGCACCGGTAAAGTCTTCGGTTACTGTCGCTTCTGCAGTCAAGTCACCGTCTGCCAAGTCACCAATTTCATCGAGCAAACGCAAAATGGCGGTTTGGTTACGCTCGTTCTTTTCTGCAGTCTCGGCCAAACGAACACGCGTTTCACGCATACTAACCAGACCAATCAAAATCATTGAAGCCAACGCTAAAGCACCTAAAACATAGCCAAGCAATGTATTGAAAACACGGCCTTCAGCGCGCTTTTCAAAGCCTAAAGCCAGCACCGAGGCTTTATCCAAAAGCGTTTGTGAAACGCTAAAAATACCATTTGCCGCTTCACGTACCTGGAACAACTCAGGTGACGTTTCTAGAATCTCATCCACCGAGCCGGATACAAATTCAAACAGCTCAGCAATTTCAGTTAAACGCTCTAAGGCTTCTTCATCAGTCACTTGGCTGATTTCCATCGCGGCGTTACCTTCACGCATCGCCGTCAGAACTCGACCAAAGAGACTTGCATCACGCCCAAACATATCAGCAGCCAATACCGAGTCGTCATCACCAACTAGAACTTTGTTCGCCGAACCAATAATTCTTTCTGCAAGCAAAGACTGACGCTGGGCTACTGAAACCTGACCGGCAGGAGCATTACTTTGCAGAAGAATATCAACAACCTCTTCATACTCCACCTGCAGCTGTGGAATCGTATCCGCCAGAGTGGCGGCCACTTCGTGCAAAGACAATACTGTCTGCTCACTATCAATAATCGCACCCGCATTAGCTCGCAAACTGTCCCAGTCTTCATTTACCGCAGTCATTTCGGCGGCTAAGCTCTCTGGAGCTGGCGGTATATTATTTTCGGCATCACCATTAACCAAGAATCCCCAGCGGGTTTCAAAGTCATTACGTGCTTCTTTTAACAAGGCGAATGCCGCTGACTTACCCGCAGCCGCTTCAGTGGCGTTTTTCGCAATACGCTGGGAAAGTACGCGCAGCTCACCAGCTTGAGTGATGTACTCTTTGTCATAGTTCGACTGAGTATTAATATAGGCAAAGTTGACGAACAACAGCACAACCGATACGACAAGGATCGCAAAGAGTGCACCGATCAACACGTTACTACGTAAACCTGAAAGGAACTGAATTCCGCTTTGTTTTTTCATTATTTGGCCCCCGCCTGGACCCGTCTAACTTAATGTGTCCAATAACACTCAAGAGCCAGTTTTAGCTGACTCAACCGAAAATAATCGCGATAGCGCCGTAAGCTTTCGCCTGACAACACTAAGCAACCACATCTAAAAATTTATTATCTTGCGCCAGAGCATGCGGACTAAACACTAACCAAGATTGCTGGTCACGCACGAACACACCGTGGACAAAAGGAATGATGGCCGAGTTAACTTCTGGTAATGCTTCAGAAAAAGAGTCCACTGCAAAATGCTGCATACCAAACACAGCATCGACAGTAAGCCCAGCAAAAACATCACGATGCTCAACAATTAGCAGCCGACGTAGCTTTTTGGCGCTGGACAGCTCCACCCCCAAAAAACCACAAAGATCCATGACAGGCAATAAGCGACCACGCACATTAGCAACACCTCTGACCCAGCTTTTCACACTAGGCAGCAGGGTATAACGCGGCTCATGCAGCACTTCAGCCACCTCGCCCATCGGCGCAACAAAATGCTGCCCACCAATGAGAAAGCCAATACCACTCCATGTTTGCGCAACTTCTTGCTGTGCAGGCAAACCATCCGCTTGGCCGCGACATAACGCATCAATACCTAGAAGTAACTCATAGGGAGTTTGCCGGTCTGTCATGTATCAACCCTATTCTTATTAATTCTATAAAATACAGTAGCATCTAACCCGCTAAAACTGCATCAAGGGTTTTAATTAGAGTTGCTTCATCAACAGGCTTAGTTAAGTAATCTTTAGCCCCTTGGCGCTTACCCCAAACACGATCAGTTTCTTGATCTTTAGTCGTTACAATGATGACCGGAATATGCTGTGTTTCTGGGCTCTTGGTAAGCTGGCGCGTGGCTTGGAAGCCATTTAAGCCTGGCATAACAATATCCATCAAAACCGCATCTGGTTTTTCCTGTTTTGCCAGAGCGACACCATCTGCACCATTCTCAGCCTTATACACTTGGTGTCCATTCTTCTCTAACATTGCCGCCAATTTGTACATCTCTGTTGGCGAATCATCAACGATTAAAATACGAGCCATTTTTTTCCCCATACACAAACAATATAACCAGCTATGCGTCTGGTTTATTGATTAAATTCAAGATGCGCTCTCTACTGGAGTAAAGGCTGGCACATGCGTTTTAATTGCCCCGATCAGCTCTTCTTTACTGAACGGTTTAGTTAGATACTGGTCAGATCCTACAATACGACCCTTAGCCTTATCAAACAAACCATCTTTCGAAGAAAGCATAATTACCGGTGTTGATCGAAAAGCCGTATTATTTTTAATCAGCGCACACGTTTGATAACCATCTAAACGCGGCATCATAATATCAACAAAAATAATATCAGGATGCGTATCAGCAATTTTCGCCAGCGCATCAAAACCATCTACTGCGGTAATTACTTCACAACCAACTTTTTTTAGCAAGGTTTCTGCAGTGCGACGAATCGTTTTTGAATCGTCGATAACCATGACCTTTAAGCCTTCAGATTTTTGTTCCATCTTCGCCCTACCATCGTCGGTGAGTCGTTATTTTTTTGCAGTATCTATGCTCTGTTGCTGATTAGGCAACATGCGTCGACTCAATCGTCCGACCTTTTTAGCATACTATTTTGCTGCAATCCATAAACCCCGTGCATACAGGGCTGTTTATTGACCTAATCTATTAGTCGCAAGTCAATTTAATACTGTTATTCAGTCAACCCAAAGTGCATTATTGACTAATTATTCTTTATCGGAGACCTAACCATGCATGTTCGTCTTGGGATTGTCATGGATCCTATTGATCGTATTTCCTTCAAAAAAGATAGCTCTCTGGCCATGTTACTGTCGGCCCAGTCTCGCGGCTGGTCATTGTTTTACATGGAACAACAAGACCTCTATCAGCAGGCAGGTCAAGCACGAGCGCGCATGCGTCCCTTGCAAGTGTTTGACAACCCTCAACGCTGGTTTGAACTCGGCGATGAACTGGATGAACCGCTCTCTGAGCTAAATGTCATCCTGATGCGCAAAGACCCTCCATTCGATAACGAGTTTGTTTATAGCACTTATTTACTCGAACAAGCGGAAGCAGCTGGCAGTTTAGTCGTCAATCGCCCACAAAGTCTACGCGACTGCAATGAGAAACTATTTGCCACTTTATTTCCACAGTGCACGCCCACCACGTTAGTCAGTCGCAGGCCCGACATTCTGCGCGAATTTGCCACACAGCAACGTGACATCATTCTCAAACCGCTCGATGGCATGGGTGGATCATCTATTTTTCGTCACCGCGAAGGCGATCCCAACTTATCAGTCATTCTAGAAACACTCACAGCGCACGGCACCCAGCAAATTATGGTGCAACAATATATCCCAGCAATTAAAGACGGCGATAAGCGTATCTTAATGATTGATGGCGAACCTGTGCCATATTGCTTGGCGCGCATCCCCGCAGCCGGAGAAACACGTGGCAACTTAGCCGCCGGTGGTCGTGGTGAAGCACGCCCACTCACGGAAAAAGATCGCTGGATTGCTGAACAAGTCGGCCCTGAACTGCGTAAGCGTGGTTTACTGTTTGTTGGTTTAGATGTCATTGGCGAGCATTTAACCGAGATTAATGTCACCAGCCCTACCTGTATTCGTGAAATTGATGCGGCCTTTGATACCAGAATAGGGGATCAACTGATGGATGCAATTACTCGTAAGCTAGTAGAGCGCGCTTAAAAAATCCGCTTGCACAGTCAATTAATCATTGAATGTGCAAGCCAGTTCATGGACTTTACAATGACTTCTCGGCAGACTGCCGCCTCTGTTGAGAAACCAAAACACTTATGAAGAACACTGCCGCCAATCCTTTTGCTGAATCGAAACCTGCCATCGGTGCTGCCGATCGCTTAGGTTTTACTTTGCTCATCGCAGCACTCCTGCATTTAGCCATCATCCTTGGAGTGGGTTTTACCACCACCGACTTACCCGAATTAAGCAAAAGTCTTGATGTCACTTTGGCAACGTTCAGCAGCGAACAAGCGCCTGAGAAAGCCGATTTTATTGCCCAAGACAATCAGCAAGGCAGCGGCACTTTGGAAGAAGTCGCAACACCAAGCACCACTGAGAAAGTTCTTTTTCAAGACACTCAAGTAAATAAAGTGCAAGTGGCAAGCAGGATTGAAGCAACACCTGTTACAGAGCCCAAGAAACAGGTGATCAGCACGTCACACCCGCAACCAAAAAAAGTGCAAAGCGTAACGAAAACACCCGTTAAACCACAACCTACACGCAGCGTGCCGGTTATGGATCGTGAACAGCTGTCTGCAGATATTGCCAGCCTCGAAGCTGAGCTGGCACTTGACCAGCAAAAATATGCCAAACGGCCACGGGTCAGCCGGCAAAATACTGTCGCCACAAAACGCGATATCAGCGCTTGGTACCGTGACGATTGGCGCAAGAAAGTCGAGCGCGTCGGCAACTTAAACTATCCAGACGAAGCGCGACGCAAGGGTATTTACGGAAGCTTACGCGTCTTAGTGATCATTAAAAGCAATGGATCACTCGATCATATGCGCGTTTTAGAGTCATCAGGCTACCCGGTACTGGATAGAGCGGCATTAAACATCGTGCGCACTGCTGCACCTTTTGCGCCTTTTACCGGCGAGCTCGCCGCCAACTACGATCAAGTTGAAATCATTCGAACGTGGCGCTTCGAGCGTGGCGATCGTCTTTCCAGCCAATAATCTGCGATAATCACTGCGCTCCTCTTGAGCAGCCTTTTTTATCGTGTATTGACGAGGATGACCCAATTATCATGACGGCTAACTTTCCTTCATTAGCGGGGCACTTCTTAATTGCCATGCCACTGATGAGCGACCCGCAATTTGCTCAATCTGTTGTGTATTTACTGACCCATGATGAGCAAGGTGCCCTCGGCATCATCATTAATCGTCCAAGCGGTTTAACCTTGGCAGATGTTTTAGAGCAGTTGCAACCTGAAAATGCTGCACTCAGCGATAACGACAATCAAGATGTATTTATCGGCGGTCCAGTGCAATCTGAGCTGGGCTTTGTTCTGCACAACAATGGCCCGCAATACCAAGGCACGATGAATTTTGGCAGTCTATCCCTCACCTCTTCACAAGATGCTTTATCGGCAATCGCGCAAGGCAATGGCCCAGCACAACATTTAATCGCCCTCGGCCACGCAGGCTGGGGAGCAGGCCAACTAGAAGAAGAGTTGCGTGACAATGGCTGGCTGTCCTGCCGTGCAGATCCTAACATTATTTTCAATACCCCCATCGAAGAACGCCGTAGCGCCGCAGCCGCGCTGTTAGGCGTTGATCTTGAGCGCCTCAGCCATCAAGTAGGTCATGCATGAACCAAGCAGCCGCAGAACCCAAACTACTGCTGGGCTTTGATTACGGCACCAAGCAAATCGGCGTTGCGGTAGGACAAATGATCACCCGCCAAGCCCGCGAGCTGTGCAATTTGAAAGCACAAGACGGCATCCCTCGCTGGGAGCAAATCGAAGCACTGATTAAAGAGTGGCAGCCCGATGCACTTGTTGTAGGATTACCACTAAACATGGACGGCACGCCCAGCGACATGTGCGTACGTGCCGAGAAATTTGCCCGTCGCCTCAATGGCCGCTTTAACTTGCCCGTCCACACCCATGATGAACGCCTGACCACATTTGAAGCCAAAGGCCAGCGTTTATCACAAGGACAACAACGTGGCAGCTATAGAGAGCAACCTGTCGATGCTTTAGCAGCCGCTTTACTACTGCAAGGATGGCTGGAGCAATACAGCAACAGCTGACCTCAATTGATGCATGGAGTCATACTTACATGAGCCTACCTGATCCTGCTGTCTTAATTCCTGCCATAGCGCGTGAACTGCAAGCCCATTTAAAAGCACACAACATTGCTAAGCCACGTTTTGTTGGCATCCACACCGGCGGTGTTTGGGTTGCTAATGCCCTATTAAAAGAGTTGGACCATCAAGAACCGCTGGGCATCTTAAATGTCTCTTTTTATCGTGATGACTTCAGCCGCACAGGCCTGCATCCACAAGTACGCCCTTCACAATTGCCGTTTGAAATTGCCGATCAGCACTTGGTATTGATTGACGATGTATTGATGAGTGGCCGCACCATTCGCGCTGCACTCAACGAGCTGTTTGATTATGGCCGCCCAGCCAGTGTCACCTTGGTGTGCCTGCTCGATTTAAATGCGCGCGAATTGCCGATTCGGCCCGATATTGTCGGCGCGACACTTTCCCTTGAACCCATGCAACGCGTAAAATTAACCGGACCAGAACCGCTGGCCATCGAACTGCAAACCCTCGACCACCTATGAGATCTTCGCGATGACGCCCCTTTCCCCTAAGTGCCCGTTGCAGCTGAACGACCAAGGTCGCCTGCGCCATTTTCTATCGCTGGATGGTCTCCCGCGTGAGATGCTGACAGAAATCCTCGATACCGCTGACTCCTTTTTAGAAGTTGGCGCGCGTGCGGTGAAAAAAGTACCGTTAATGCGCGGAATGACTGTCTGCAACGTATTTTTTGAGAACTCCACGCGCACGCGCACCACTTTTGAGCTGGCTGCCAAACGTTTATCTGCTGACGTAATCACCTTGAACGTTTCCACCTCCTCCACCAGTAAAGGTGAAACCCTCACCGACACCCTGCGCACCCTTGAAGCTATGGCTGCCGATATGTTTGTTGTGCGCCATGCTGATTCCGGTGCCGCACACTTTATTGCCGAACACGTCAGTCCCAATGTGGCGATTATTAACGGTGGCGATGGCCGCCACTCGCACCCAACCCAAGGCATGCTGGATATGTTGACCATCCGCCGACATAAAGGGGATGTCAGCAAACTATCAGTGGCAATTGTCGGTGACATTCTGCATTCGCGGGTCGCCCGCTCGAATATGATCGCGCTGAAAACCCTTGGCTGTCCGGATATCCGTGTGATTGCGCCAAAAACCTTATTGCCTGTGGGGCTTGAGCAATATGGCGTTAACGTCTACACCGATATCACTGAAGGATTAAAAGGTGTCGATGTGATCATCATGCTGCGCTTGCAACGCGAACGCATGCAAGGTGGCTTACTGCCCAGTGAAGGTGAATTTTATCGCCTGTATGGCTTAAGCGAACAACGCTTAGCATTGGCTCATCCTGAAGCGATCATTATGCACCCCGGCCCAATTAATCGCGGCGTGGAGATTGATTCCTTAGTGGCAGATTGTCCACGCTCGATGATTCTCAACCAAGTCACCTATGGAATTGCCATAAGGATGGCAGTGTTGTCGATGACCATGAGCGGCCAAAATGAGCAACGCCAACTGGATGCAGAACAGCAGGAGTCGATCTAATGCGCATACAAATTAATGGCGCTCGTTTAATTGATCCTGCTAGCGGCATGGATCAGCAGGCTGATATTTTTATTGATGACGGCAAAATCGTCGCCATTGGTGACATGCCACGCGAGTTTGTCGCGGAGCAAATGATTGATGGCAATGGCTTAATCGCGGCACCAGGCTTAGTGGATATCTCTACATCGCTTCGCGAACCTGGCTATGGTCGCAAAGGCACAATTGCGACAGAAACCCGCGCCGGCGCAGCCGGTGGCGTGACTTCAGTGTGTTGCACACCACAAACTAAACCTATTTTAGACACCTCTGCGGTAGTTGAGTTAATCCTCGATAAAGCCCGCGACGAGGGCTCGTGCAAAGTCTATCCTTTGGGCGCATTTAGCCAAGGCTTAGCCGGCGAACAACTGGCCGAGTTAGTCACTTTGCGCGACGCTGGCTGCATTGCTTTCACTAATGGCTTAGTGCCCTTTGCCAGTAACCGAATTTTAGGCCGTGCGCTTGAATACGCGGCAACTTTTGACCTGACCGTAATTTTCCAACCGCAAGATGCCTCTCTAGCTGAAGGCGGGCTGGCTCACGAAGGTCCAACCGCAACTTTTCGCGGCTTAACTGGGATTCCAGAATCAGCAGAAACCGTCGCATTATCGCGTGACTTATTACTGGTTGAACAAAGCGGGGTACGGGCGCACTTCAGTCAAATCACCACTGCACGTGGCGCACGCCTGATTGCTAAAGCACAAGCACGTGGCTTACCCGTGACGGCAGATGTGGCGATGTATCAGTTGATCCTAACTGATGAGGCGTTAATGGATTTCTCAAGTTTCTACCATGTGCTACCGCCATTACGCTCTCAAGAAGACCGTGAAGGTTTGCGTGAAGCAGTCAAAAGCGGCGTAATTAGCTCGATTGCCAGCCATCACCAACCGCATGAAGCCGACGCAAAACTGGCACCCTTTGCCGCTACCGAACCAGGCATCAGCAGCATTGAACTATTGCTACCTTTGGCCATGAGCTTAGTGGAAGATGGCGTGCTAGATTTGCCAACCGTATTAGCCCGCCTGACTACCGGTCCTGCTGCAGCAATGAAAATTAATGCAGGTCGTTTAGCCGTCGGTGCCGCCGCTGATATCGTGCTGTTCGACCCGAACGCACAAACCATGGCCGGCGAACAATGGTTCTCAAAAGGCAGTAATTGTCCGTTTATTGGGCATTGTTTACCGAGTGTTGTGCGTTACACCTTACTGAATGGTCGTATCACGCATAAAAACCTTTAACCCCGCAGTACAACATCGCCGCGATCTATCCCCGTAGGTCGCGGCTTTAGCACGACATGGCCGTTACAATCGCCCCAAAAAACGATGATTCAAACCGCGACAAAAGTATGGGCAGAGAGATTCTGTCGACCTATAGGCCGACCTACATTTGGATACATTGCGATTTACCAAATCCCCCGTAGATCGACCATTCATGCTCGACAAAAACATTACAAACACCCCAAACCTGTGCAAAAATAACGCATTGCGTCGCCCATAAATGGACGACCTACAGCTACAAGCCTTGTGTCACCTGCAAATAGGTGATTTACCGGCACAAATGTAGGTCACAGCTTTAGCCCGACAAGGGCGTGCAAACGCTCTGATAGAATACCTACGCATCAGCGTTACCTTTGCTGATGCGCTTTTAAGCTCAGTCACCGGAGGTTTGTTATGTGCGGCATTGTTGGCGCCATCGCTGAACGCAACGTCAGCGCGATTTTATTAGAAGGCCTAAAGCGTCTGGAATACCGCGGCTATGACAGCGCCGGAATGGCCGTTTACAGCCAACAACAGCAACTGCAGCGCGTGCGCCGCACCGGTAAAGTCGCCGAACTTGCGCAAGCCTTACAGCAAGAACCACTGAACGGCCAAATCGGTATCGCTCACACCCGTTGGGCCACTCACGGCGTACCCAGCGAAGCCAATGCGCACCCTCATTTCTCCAATGAAGCACTCGCCGTCGTTCACAATGGCATCATCGAAAACTATCAAGAGCTGCGCACTGAGCTGCAAGGCTACGGCTACGTGTTCACCTCACAAACCGATACCGAAACCATTGTGCACTTGCTGCATCACTTACAAAAAACTCACCACGATTTACTTGACGCCCTACGCATTGCCGTCACTCAATTGCACGGCGCCTACGGCCTCGCATTGATCAGCGCTGAACAACCTGACCGCATTTTTGCCGCCCGTAGTGGCAGCCCCTTGGTCATTGGTTTAGGTATTGGCGAGAACTTTTTAGCCTCTGATCCATTGGCCTTGCGCCAAGTCACCGACCGTTTTATTTACCTCGAAGAAGGTGATATTGCGGTGATTGAGCGTGAGAAACTACAAATTTGGAATGCACAAAATAACCCTGTTCAACGCGAATCTGTGCAGTATCTCGACCAAGCGGAAAGCGCTGAAAAAGGCAGCTACCGCCACTTTATGCTCAAAGAAATCCATGAGCAGCCACAAGCAGTGCAACGCACTTTAGAAGACCGCTTGGCCGCTGATCACGTCTTGCCAGCCGCCTTTGGTCCAGACGCCAGCACACTGTTTGCTAAAGTAAAAAATATTCAAATAGTCGCCTGCGGTACCAGTTATCACGCTGGGATGGTCGCGCGTTATTGGTTAGAAAACCTGACCAATACCCCTTGCCAAGTCGAAGTGGCCAGCGAATTCCGTTACCGCCATGTTGCTGTGCAGCCTGATACCCTGTTTGTCACCATTTCTCAGTCTGGCGAAACGGCTGACACCTTGGCAGCGTTACGCCATCGCCAAGACAACGCTTACCTTGCCAGTCTGACCATTTGTAACGTCGGCACCAGTTCATTGGTACGCGAATCTGATCTGACCTTACTGACCCGCGCCGGCCCTGAGATTGGCGTCGCCTCGACTAAAGCCTTTACCACACAGTTGGTTGGTTTACTGCTACTCACCCTAGCCGTCGGCCATGCACGACAAACCCTTGCGCCCAAACTAGAAAGTGAGATTCTCGACGCTTTGCGTAGCCTATCCAGCAAACTCAACGACGCGCTCGCGATCAGCGCCACCATCGAAACTAAAGCGCAACTCTTTGCAGAGAAGCATCACGCCTTGTTCTTAGGGCGCGGCGAACAGTTTCCCGTCGCATTAGAAGGAGCGCTAAAGCTCAAAGAAATCTCCTATATTCACGCTGAAGCCTACCCTGCCGGCGAGCTAAAGCACGGCCCACTGGCGTTGGTGGATAGTGATATGCCGGTGGTCGCCGTCGCACCCAACAATGAACTGTTGGAAAAACTCAAATCCAACCTGCAAGAAGTCAGCGCCCGAGGCGGTCAGCTCTTAGTGTTTGCAGATCGCCAAGCACAACTCAGTGAAGACGAACAAACGCAAGTGGTGAATATGCCCAGCATCCACCCAATACTCGCGCCAATTCTCTACACCATTCCACTGCAGTTACTGTCGTACTACGTTGCCGTGTTGAAAGGCACTGACGTTGATCAGCCAAGAAACCTAGCAAAATCTGTGACGGTGGAATAACCCTCTTATTTGACTCAAACTTTCTGTGACCTGACATAACAGATCTAAAACAAACATAATAGATATAAACAATACCAAAATAGATCTAAAATAAACAAAACAATTGTAAAGTAAAAAACTCCAGCTATGCTGATTAAAAGCATACTGGATTTTTTTATGGCCAAATCTCAGCAGTCTCTTTCTGAGCATCAAATTGCTCGCAGGATCAAAGAAGGACGTGGTCAGGGCGTGGGTAAAAAATACCGTCCTTGGCTTTACGTGCAAGAGGTCCCATCAGAAGGCCGCTCCCATCGCATTTATTCACATAAGACGGACCGCATCCACCATTTGCTATCTGATCTCGAGCTTGCTGTTTTTCTGGTGCTTGAGTGGACGCATAGTATTGCCGATATTCGAGAGCAGTTTCCCCTTCGTCCCCGTATCGGTGCAGTGACAATCACGGCATCTGTTGCGCTGCGTGTTTCACTCGCAAAATTTCAACGGTACTGTGGCATGACAATAAAGTCGGTAACTTGACAATAAAGTTGGTAACTGCGGCTCTAAGTTGTTGATTTACTGTATGTGATACTTGAAAAACAGCTTGAAAGTTACCAACTTTATTTTTTCATGCGATTTTTTCGAGACAATAAAATGCGGCTTAGCGAGCAGATTTGTTACCAACTTTATTAGCACGCCACAGTTCAGCAGTTAGTAAACACATCTGATTGCATTTATATGCACCATGAAATTCGTAAGCTTCCCGCTATCTATGGTTACTCTAAACATCTGCTGGGTGATGGAAGCCCACGCTATCTTGCATGGCACGTGATCAAAAAGGGTCATAGTATTTACTCCCTAGTCGAGGTTGATACGACTGACAATCGAAGCAGCTTATCAACCCTGCTACTAAAGCAAAAAAACGAATCATTTAGCTGGAAGAAATATATTGGAGAGCTGGAAACACAGCTAATCAAGCACTCACTGGTGTGGCCAACCAGCTTTCTAACACGAACAATAGAAAACAATTACAAACGCATTTCACACCCTAAGTCGCCCACCGAAAATAAGGGATTACTGCATCGAGAATCAATTCAGAAGTGGGCAGAACGGATAAATTCAGAACTATTTTCAGACTAACTGTACTGATTTTTCTACTACTCACCGATAATCCCCCCCGAATATATCAGCAGAAAACTAGGTGCATGGGCAAGTAAGCACGATATTCAGTTGGATTTTATTCAGCCTGGTAATCCGCAACAGAATGCTTATATCGAACGCTACAATCGTACTGTTCGTTATGACTGGCTCGCCCAGTATTTATTTGAGAGTATTGCTGCCGTTCAAGATTATGCGACTCAATGGCTCTGGCACTACAATAACGAACGACCTAATATGGGGCTTGGTGGCATTACCCCTAAACAAAAGTTGGCCATAGTGGTCTGAGACCTACTTTTGAACCCTGTTATAAATGGAGGGATTACCGAGTCATCAATTGGGAATCACGATATAAATAGTCCAAGAAAACGTCCGCGCCCCGATAAGATTAATTTTAAGTCGATGCTGCCATTCGACTACATACAGATACTGCTCTGCGAATGGGTCCTGATGCAAGCTCAAAATAAAACTGCCAAAGTCCCCAACATGTGACATGCCATATGAGTTGTAAATCACGCCATACAGCTTGATAATGCGTCGTATTCACCTTAAAAAATACTATCAACTAGAGGCTCTCATGTTCGAACTGCAGTCCGTATCCTTTGACATTCATGAGCGCACGCTACTGTATCCACTCGATCTGAAGCTTCCCCATGGAAAAATCATAGGCCTAATTGGCCATAATGGCTCAGGTAAGTCGACACTCATCAAACTGCTGGCTCGACAACAAACTGCTAGTCAGGGCACAGTGAAACTCGACGGCGTGCAATTATCTTCCTGGAGGAACCGAGAGTTCGCTCGGCAGGTTGCTTATCTGCCGCAGCAGTTGCCTTCTGCCGATGGTTTGACAGTGCGTGAACTGGTGCGCTTCGGCCGTTATCCTTGGCACGGAGCTCTAGGCCGCATGACCGAGGATGATCACTATCAAGTCGAACAAGCCTTGGAACTGACCCACACAACGCTCTATGCTGAGCGTTTCGTCGACAACCTTTCAGGCGGGGAACGCCAACGCGTGTGGCTGGCAATGTTGTTAGCGCAGAACAGCCGCTACCTTCTATTGGACGAACCGACCTCTGCACTGGACATCGCCCACCAAGTAGAAGTGCTTGGACTGATCCAAGATCTGAGCCACAAGCTTAACTTAGGGGTAGTTATTGTTCTTCACGAAATCAACATGGCTGCCCGTTATTGCGACCACCTAGTGGCATTACACAGTGGTCGCTTGCTGATCCAAGGCGCCCCCGAAAACCTCATGAACAGTGAGGTACTTGAGTCGATTTACGGTGTCAGAATGGGCGTCCTAGCACACCCCCGTGACGGGTCAGCAATTTGCTTTCATTATTGAGGATTGCAAAATCCATCATTTATAGCTTAATGCACATGTCCGTTTTACCGGTTTTACCGTAAGTGGGCAATTGCAGCAGAGCTCAAAATCAGGCATCAAATAGCGCACGCAACAAACTCTTCGTTGGCGATGCAAGGAGGGCTGGCCATTTTTGTCACTTCTAGCCACGTATCTCACAGGCCGGTACAGCGGGTTACGGGTGCCGTTTGGGCGAGTCTTGGTTTCCAACAAAGTGCGCCCAAGGACTAAGTGCTCAGTAGGCATGCCCGATCGTTCCATCAAAGTAAGGAAGTTCTCGAAATAGTTACCCACATTACTCCATAGCACCTTCTGCGAGAGTTTCCCCTGACTAGCCATAGCGTGAAATAATGGTGCCAAGTGCTCATCCAATAAACCTGAAAACAGCTCAAAAGGATCGGTCAAATCGGTAGCGAAGGGCTCGCCGCCGCCCCTCAAGAGAAAGGCTTGAGGAATCTGCAATTCGTCAAGTATTATAGCAGTGCTCGTTAGTGCCAACGGCAATCGCCAGCGCAGTAACAGAGTCGCCCCCATCACAGGTGGTAATAACCTGACGATATAATGCTTGGCCCACATAGAAACTAGCGCACGGCGATCATCACCTTTGTAGCGTTCTGCGAAAAAACGCAGTAGGTCATCGAACGAGTGAGGTTCAAGCAGCGCATCGTAGGACAAAGCAGGACGAGGATCATCTGCGAGTACCAGCACGTCCCGGTAGACTTCAAAATCACCGCGAAATAGCGGTACAAGCGCGTTAATCATCGGTCTTAACACCTTGAGACAGATTGCAAATGAGAATCAATATTGTTTATCATACACAAGTTTGCAGTCTGTTCAAACATCAAATATATATAGAAAGCTTGCCGGTACTAACATCAGCAGGCTAGAACTAGCGCCTCACTCACTCTTCTTGATATTTAATCGCTGTGCTCTGCGCCTAACGCAAGGCTATTTAACGACAAGTACAGGCTCTCTATGTTACTGGTTGCAACCCGCTTTTGTTGTCTGTCGCTTCACTGCGCATAATTTGCCCACACTCGAGCTTGATCAATTGGTCGGCAAGGTGAAAGTAGCGATCATCGTGAGATATTACCAGCAGCGTTTTACCTTGGGCACGCAGCTCAGGCAGCAATTCGCAATAAAACACTTCGCGAAACGCTGGATCTTGATCGGCGGCCCACTCGTCGAAGATAATCACGGGGCGTCCCTCTAGACAAGCGACGATTAGGGCTAAACGCTTACGCTGACCCTGCGACAGTTCGCGAGTAGAGAACGAGCCATTGCTTACACTGACCTTGTGCTCCAAATGAAGCTTACTCAACCACGCACTAGCTTGGGCATCCAAGCTTGGAGCCGACGCCTCTAGCAAAGTGTCAAAGAGATGAAAGTCCGAAAACACTGCCGAAAACAACTGTCTATAATCATCCCATTCGGCCAAGTTAACGGGCCGGTCGTTGACACGCACTACGCCACCCTCAGGCAAATACAATCCGGCAATGATTTTAGCAAGCGTAGTCTTGCCGCTACCGTTCCCTCCAACTAGAAAAGTTATTTCGCCTGGATTAAGAGTTAGGCTTATCGGACCGAGCGTAAAAACTTCGTCCTCACGCTCGTTGAAATAACCATGAGTCAACCTCTCCAATTGCAAGGTTATACCCATGGACGACGCGCGAGATGAAGGCTTACACTTTTGGAACTCGGCCTTCATCTGCTCAAGTACCTTTTCAATGCGAGCACTGGCTATCTTTGCCTGATTAAGCTGAGGTAGGTTTATTAGAACACCTTCCAATGGGCCCATCATGTATAGGAAGACCATCACATAACCAGTAATTATTGCTGTATCTGAAGGTATCCACAGGCGCATGAAAAGAACCACGCCGATAAGAATAAGAAACAGCATGCGCCCCCAGCCACCAGTGATAGCAAACAACGTCAGTCCCTTGGTGCGATTGCGACGTACTTCATCGATAGAATGGACCAACACTTCATCGAGAAAGCGCCGCGCTTTGGAGCGGTTGAGCTTGAGCTCCTTGGCGCCTGACACCATAGAGTCAAAATGCCCAAAGAGTTCATCCTGACTTGAACCTGCCCTGCGAAAATATTGGAGCATGTGAGAATGACATTGGTGATAACCCATAGATCCTAGAGCAATAGCCAGCGCCGAAACCAGAAAGATGACCCAAGACAGGTATGCCAAGTAGCTCAGACAGCCCAATACCACAACCGCACTTGTTACCAGCATGGGGAAACCTGTGAAAAAACTCGACAAGGTAGTGGTGTCGTCTGCTAGCGCTGACTGAATGCGGCCACGACCAATTGTTTCAAGCCCTCGTAGCGGAGCTGCAACCACGTGCTGGGAAATATACAAGCGCAACGTAGCCAAGCTTTGTTGGCTGAGTTGAGCAAACAAGATACGAGATAACACCTGACTACTCATAACGAGAGCTATCACGGACACAAATGGCAGTGCATAACTAGCCAAATTACTCAAAGTTGTATTCAAGGCTTGATTAATCAGAGCCACTAGCAACACATTAGCAAGGCCGCAGACCAAGCTTAACCCAATGGCCAAAGCTAATCGAATGCGTGAGGCGCGCGCCAGAATTCCGAACAACGACATGGTGTTTCCTTATTGATTGATAAGCTTATGCTCCAGACTGTTGCCATAAATATTAAGATCAAAAATATTGACAATACGGTGTGTCTACAGCTTCCGCTACATTATTGCAGGTGTTGGGAAATAAGTACTATTGATATAGAATCTCATTATCATTAACTGGAAAGCTATCTGCTGCGGAGCTGCTGCAATGTTCTTATCTCGCCGTCGAGTCCTAAAAGGACTCGCTTTATTGCCGATCGCGCTTGTCAATACGCCTCTGGTATGCGCTTCAAGATCAGAACTAGTTAAGGTCGACATCGTAAGCTTTGAGCCTGCACTGACTGAAAGTCTGTTGGCTCTGGGCGTGGCACCGATGGCAGTGGTAAATGCCGAATTTTATCGTAAGCTCATCGCAAAGCCGGAACTACCTGACTATGTGCTCGACTTAGGCCCGAGCATTGAGCCCAATCTGGAATACCTGCAAACCCTCGCTCCCAGCCTGATAATTGGTACAACTTGGCAGCTGGAAGGCACTCTTCTTCAGCGTATAGCACCGCTGCAAGCACTAGATATTTACACAAACAATGCTCAACCGTATATCAATGCCGGTCAGGTACTCCTAGAACTAGGTGACTTGGTTGGGCGCCGCGACCAAGCGCAAACCTTACTGGAGCAGACTGACCAGTTGTTCGACAGTTTGCGCGTTAAGCTCGCCCCTATCAGCGACCGGCCTGTCTATATAGCCCGGCTCAACCCGGACGGGCGCCATCTGTTGTTGTTCGGTGCCAAGGGTATGTACCAGGCAGTACTTGAGCGCCTAGGCCTGCGCAACGCTTATCAAGGCCGCACCAATACCTGGGGCAGCAGCCCCGCAGTGGGTATTGAAACCTTACTTCAATCCCCTGATGCTTCGCTACTCTATTACACCAATCCGAATGAGGCCCTCGCTGCGGAGCATCGACTCAATAGCAGCCCGATCTGGCACGCCTTACCTATGGTCCGTGAAGGCCGGACACACGCACTGCCACGCTTCTATCCAAGCGGAGGCTTGCTGACCGCACAACGTCTAGCCCTATCGATTACCGAACATCTGTTCACAATGGAAACCAAGCATGCTTGAACAAACCTCACGAATGCGCCGCCAACCGATCTGGCTGGCACTCGGTTTACTGCTCGCCGCCTTGGTGTTAAGCGCTCATCTAGGGAACTCGTTACTGGCTCACTCCTCTTGGGGAGAAGCCTTAGGTGCTGAGTCACCCAGTGACCTCTCGGCGTTGCTGGTACGTTACAGCTATTTGCCTCGCTTGGTCATCAGCTTATTAGTGGGCGCCTCCCTCGCATTAGCTGGAGTAATATTCCAACAGGTTTTACGCAACCCGATCGCTGAACCCACCACTCTAGGAGTGGCCTCAGGAGCCTACCTAGCACTGGCTGCGAGTGCAATCTACGCACCCAGCCTACTCGACGGAGGGCAGGAAACAGTGGCTCTAGTGGGCGCCAGTATAGGTATGCTAGGAGTGATGGGGCTAGCAGCAAGCCGCCAACTGTCACCGGTAGCGCTAATTCTTGCTGGGCTGATAATCAACTTGTATTGCGGCACGTTGAGCGCCTTACTAGTGCTCGCTAACCACGAAGTATTGAGCAACCTATTCATCTGGCAGTCGGGCTCGTTGAACCAGAACAGCTGGCAAGACGTACAACACTTAGCACCGCGTTTGGCAGTGGCCACAGCGCTAGTCGCCATGCTCGCACGCCCCTTGGGACTACTTAACCTCAACGATGCCGCGGCGGGCAGCCTAGGCCTGACGCCCAATAGACTTCGCTTTATAGCTCTGGCCGTAGCGGTAGCACTGAGCGCCAGCGCCATTGCCAGCGTTGGCGTAATCGGCTTCATCGGGCTTGCTGCTCCTGCCTTAGCCCGCCTGGCAGGAGCTCGCACACTACGACAACGCCTACTTTGGGGACCCTTGTTCGGAGCGTTGCTACTGTTGCTCGCCGACCAAGCAGCGCAAGCGCTTACAACACTATTAGGAGGCGAAATCCCTACCGGTATTTTCACTGCATTTTTAGGGGCTCCGCTACTACTGGTGTTGTTGTCCCGCGTGCATGAGTCCCACCCAAAACCACCCGTACAACGCATGAGCGTAAATGTAACATCGCTTAAACGTGTCGGCTGGACATTACTTGCGGTGCTGGTCGTTTCTGTATTTCTGGCCCTATCGTGGGGACAAGGAGCAGATGGTTGGTATTTCAGCAGTGGGCAAGCGTTCGAATCTTTACTTCCTTGGCGTGCCCCTCGGGCCGCCTCAGCATTTTCCGCAGGGATCTTACTAGCCATAGCAGGAACCTTGCTACAACGCATGACTGGCAACTCCATGGCTAGCCCTGAAATACTAGGGGTTAGCTCAGGGGCAGCGCTGGGCGGTCTACTTGCCTTGCTGGTAATCCCAGATTTTAATCCGTTAATCTTGCTGCTGTCCGCGACTTTGGGCGCGTTGCTCACCTTAATGATGATTATTATGTTGAGCTGGCGTAGCACATTCGCACCCGACAAAATGCTTCTTACTGGCGTGGCACTGAGTACATTACTCAATGCCTTTGCGGCACTATTCATGGTCAGTGGCGACCCCAGAGTATTGCTAATGCTCAGCTGGATGACCGGCTCAACCTACCGTATCGACACTAATCAAGCCTTGGTAGTAAGCGGTCTGGCATTACTATTTCTGCTGGTCACCCCGCTGTGTAACCGTTGGCTAGCAATAATGCCGCTGGGGCAGGAGCGCAGTCGAGCCTTAGGTATTTCAGTGGGGGGAAGCCGTTTAGTTTTGCTCTTACTAGCGGCAGTGATGACTGCGGCGGCCACACTTGTAGTCGGCCCGCTGAGTTTTGTTGGACTAATCGCACCTCATATAGCCCGAATGTTAGGAGCCAAACGCCCTATCGAACAGTTAGTACTGTCCGCCCTGATGGGAGGCACCCTGCTGATATTGGCTGACTGGCTGGGCCGCAACCTAGTATTCCCGTGGCAAATACCAGCTGGTATGTTCGCAACATTTATTGGAGGCCCTTATTTCATGTGGTTACTGGCACGCAAACACTAGGAAAATTAGGGTATAAAGGTCAATTTGTTTTAATACAAATGATTCTCATTAGTGTATAATCATGAGCAATAGCGCTAGACTTGGTTTGCGCTTACAACCCTTATCCAACCCCTAATGACGAACAGTCGCCGGTTAAGTTGGATGCCTGTATCGCTTGGTTTTTACAGACTTATAAATACTAACTTGCCATCTAGGAGCCTCAATGCACGCAAAAAACGTCTTCGCTTATCATCCTCTAGCGCTATCCTTACTTTTAATCAGTGTACCCTTGGCGACAGTTCAAGCTGATGACAGCCTCAAAACTGTACAGCCAAGCGAAGCGATGGTATTGCATGACAGCACGGTCACCGCTAAAACTATCGAAAATCCCACAGGACATGTCGACGGCCCGGTAGCTACGCGCAGTACTAGCGCGAGCAAAACCAACTCTTCGATCACAGATATCCCTCAGTCGATTTCTGTCATTACACGTGACGAAATGGACAACCGCAAAATTGACACTATGTCCGAAGCCCTGAACTATACCCCTGGTGTAATTACTCAGCCTGGCGGTTTCAGCCGTGTGGCTGATGATTTCGTAATCCGTGGTTTTAACGTAGGCTCAGGTACTGGAGGCATCCTGCGCGATGGTATGAAGCTACAAGGAAGCGTCTATGACGGTGGCATTGAGCCCTACGGACTGGAGCGTGTAGAGGTGGTCAAGGGCGCTTCTTCGGTGCTTTACGGACAACTGTCGCCAGGCGGCCTGATCAACACCATAACTAAGCGCCCGACAGACATTCCTCTGCATGAGATCAACGTTGAATACGGCAGTAATACACGCAAGCAGTATAGTTTCGACCTCGGCGGCCCGATCGGCGATACAGGGCAGTTCTCATATCGCTTGACCGGTCTGTGGCGCGACAGTGGCACGCAAACTACCGACGCGGACGACGACAAACGCTACATAGCCCCAGCTTTCACTTGGCGCCCAAACGAGGACACCTTGCTTACATTCTTAGCAAGCTATCAAGAGACTCGTACCGGCTTCGCACCGCCTTTAGACTACGACCTAACAACCTTATCCAGCACCGCCTACCCCAAAGTCGACCGTGATTTATTTACTGGCGAGCGTGGCTTTGACCACTACAACAACTACTCAACCACCGTCGGCTACTTGCTCGAGCACAATTTCACCCCGGATTTGAAAATTCGTCACTCGCTACGACACTTTGATGCCGACTTAAGTTGGGACTACATGCAAGTCGCCGACACCGGCAGTGTTGCGCTGCGCGCTCAGGGCTTACTCGCACGCCGAGCAAGCATCCGCAGAGAGCGCTCAGAAGGCTGGACCAGCGACAACAACGTGGAATGGACGCTCAACAGCGGTCGCTGGCAACACACTCTGCTAGCTGGAGTGGATTACTACCACAAGACTTACGACTCACATCGTTTCTCAGGCGCCGTATCTCTTTTCGATCCTGAAAACCCAGTTTATGGTGCGGCAGGCAGCATCGTAAGCGCCGACGCTGGATCTGACCTGCACAGTGCACAATCTGGTGTATATGTGCAGGACCAAATCAAATTTGATGATAAATGGATACTACTTTTGGGTGGGCGCCAGGACTGGGCGGAAAGCCGGACTTACTCCAATGCCAGTGGCACACGTACCCCACGTGATGACAAGAAAGCTACAGGCCGTATAGGCCTTGTCTACCAAACAGACAATGGGCTAGCCCCGTACGCCAGCTACAGCCAATCGTTCCTGCCTGCCAACGTATTTAATGCCAACGCCGACACGTCATTCGAACCCACCGAGGGTGAGCAGTATGAAGTGGGCCTGCGTTACACGCCTCCAGGTACCAACACTTTACTCAGCGCGGCAGTATATGACCTCAAACAGAAGAACTCACTTAGCACTGACCTATTCGGTAACACTGAACAGCTCGGTGAAACCCGCTCCAAGGGTGTTGAACTGGAAGCCAAAGCGGAAATCACCTCCAACCTCAACACTACGGCGTCGTATACATACACTGACTCAAAGATCACAGATGACGCAGTGGCAAGCAGAGTTGGCACGCGCATCGACGGTGTACCTTATCACATGGCCAGCCTTTGGACAGACTACCGCCTGAGCGCCTTAGGTCTACCGAAAGTTGTGATCGGTGGTGGCGCGCGTTACATAGGAACTAGTCGTACATCCAGCTCAGACACGGACTCCAAAGTAGATGCCTACACCCTGTTCGATGCCAAAATCAGTTACGAAGTAGATAAGAGTTGGACCATGGCTATGAAGGCGCAGAACCTGACTAATGAGAAGTACCTATTCTGTAACTCTGCGTGTCGTTATGGTGACGAACGTACATTTATTGGTTCAGTGAACTACCATTGGTAAGCTGCTTGACTGTAAGCGCCCTTAAATCAGCATCTTTTAACTCGAGCTATCCAGCTTCACACTAATACCTATCTTTTTGAAAGGGGGTATTGGTTATGACTTCACAAGATCGCCAGCAATTCTGGCAGCAACACATTG
>Ga0265295_1000217_pt1 | contig 119704 bp, 128 predicted proteins | sample Munlansysbiofilm_FD_192503 | JGI IMG/M metagenome (GOLD analysis project Ga0265295, IMG submission 192503) | Leachate microbial communities from a municipal landfill in Southern Ontario, Canada - Methane capture system biofilm | ecosystem: Engineered > Solid waste > Landfill > Unclassified ...
TACAGCATCAAAGATAGAACAAGCTTTAAAAAAATATGAAGGAACTTTATCTGTTTCAGCTGATAAAATGAATTCAGGATATTATTTGAATATTGAAATTAATGATGAGATGATTTCAAGATATGGAATAAATAAAAAAGATGTATTAGAAGTAGTTTCTTTAGGAGTAGGGGGAAGTCAGATCTCTACATATTTAGATAAGTTAGAAAGATATCCTATAAGTCTAAGATTTGAAACGACTCAAAGAGAAGATATAAAAGCTTTAGAAAATTTACAAATAAAAACAAAATTAGGTTATCAACCTCTAAGACTTTTTGCAGATTTAAAATATGAAGAAGGACCATCAGTTATAAAATCAGAAAAAGCATTAAATGTTAATTTTATTTATATAACACCAAAAGATGGCTTTTCAGCAAAACAATATAAAGATGAAGCAATTAAAATCTTAAAAGAGATAAAGTTACCAGATGGTTACTATTTTGAATGGGCAGGACAAAGTGAATATTTAGAATCAGCGATGAAAAAATTATCATATATCATACCAATTACATTTATGATTATATTTATTTTAATCTATTTAGCTTTGAAAAATTTAACTTATACTTTTGTAATATTTTTCACACTTCCTTTTACTTTAACTGGTGGAATATTTTATTTAGAATATCTAAATTTTAATATCTCAATTGCAGTTATCGTTGGATTTTTAGCATTATTAGGAGTTGCTGCTGAAACTTCTATTGTGATGTTAGTATATTTAGATGAAGCTATGAAAGAATTTTATAAAAATAAAGAAGAGTTTACAAACAAAAATATTGTGGAAATAATCTATAAAGGAGCTGTTTTAAGACTTCGTCCAAAACTTATGACTCTATTTAGTATTTTAGGAGGTTTAATTCCAATTATGTATATAAATGGCGTAGGAAGTGAAGTTATGCAAAGAATTGCAGCACCAATGATAGGAGGAATGATTAGTTCAACATTTTTGACACTTATAATAATTCCATCAATTTTTTATATTATAACTTTAAGAAAAAATAATGTTTCTACACATTAACTAAACAATAATTATATAGAATTTATAGACAAAAAAATAAGGAGATTAATATGAATTTCGTAACAAAAATGACAAGTGCATTACTTTTAACAATTGGATTAGTAAATGCAAGTGAGTATGATTTAGATAAAGCTCATACAAATGTTGGTTTTACAGTAAAACATATGATGATTACAAATGTAAACGGTAATTTCAAAACATATGATGCAAATATAGATTTTGATGCAAAATCAAAAACATTTAAAGCATTTAAAGCAACTGTTGATACGACATCAATTGATACAGGAATTGAAAAAAGAGATAATCATTTAAGAAGTGAAGATTTCTTTTCATCAGAAAAATTTCCTAAAATGACTTTTGAAATGACATCTTATAAGGCTGATGGTGATGAAGGTGAAATGAAAGGTAATTTAACAATTAGAGGAATTTCAAAACCAGTTACTTTTAAAGTTGAAGATTTAGGAACTATTTCAGATAAAGGTAAAAGTAAAGTTGGATTTTCTATCGAAGGAAAAATTAATAGAATGGATTATGATTTAAAATGGAACAAAGCTTTAGAACTAGGTGGAGTTGCAGTAGCAGAAGATGTTAAAATAAAAGTTGATGTTGAAGCTGTTGAAAAGTAATTTAGTTTATAGTATGCTAATAAAATTTTAATAAAAAGGGAAGAAATGAATTTAAAAAGTAAATTCGCTGGAATATTTTTAGGATTATTCCTTGCATCTACATCTGCATTTGCTGCAAATGGTTCTTGTGGCGCTGGAAAATGTGGTGGAGATATGAAAAAAGAGATGGAAATGAAAAAAAGTTCATCTTGTGGAACAGGAAAATGTGGTGCAAATATGAATGAAGCTAAAACACCTTCTTGCGGAGCTGGAAAATGTGGTGGAGCTATGAAAAATGATATGTCAAAAATGGCAGATGAAATGAAAAATACAAAAGCTTCTTGCGGTTCAGGGAAATGCGGATCAAAATAAGTTTTTAACTATAGGTAGTTTTTACCTATAGTGTTTTGTTACAAACTCTTTTTAGCAAAGAATTTGTGTAAAAATATGCAAAAATAGCAGCGCTATAAATCATAACTAAAACTCCAAACCAAAGATAAATAAAATCTAATTCAAAAACTTTTACAATTAAATAAGCAATTATCAATTTAGCAACGATTTGTCTATATAAAGCAATATATAAAATCATTTTTGGTTTCTTTATAGCTTGAAGAGTTGATACGCAAATAAATAAAACAACATAAGCATAAAATATCCAAATTTCAACTAACAAATAATGTATTCCAAAATCAATAACTGTAGGATTTGAATCAAATAAAGAGATTAAGAATTTCCCAAAAATTGTAAGGGTTATGATTCCGATAGTTGAAAAAATAAAACCGTATTTTATTGCTATTTTTAGAGTTTCTATCACCCTATCATATTTTTTTGCACCAAAATTATTTGATACAATTGTTAATACAGCTGTACTAAGTCCAAGAGTTGGTAGAAGCATAAGTTGTTCAACTCTAAATGCAATACCATAACCTGCAACAGCCATAAGACCATATTGAGCTACAAAGTATGTAAGAATAACAGAACCTATAGACATAATTAGCATATTTAAACTAGCTGGAATCCCTTGAGAGAAAAATAGTTTATAAACTCTTAAATCTGGTAAAAAATATGAAGGCTTTTCAAAGTGAATAACTTTTGTTTGTAAGACTTTATAAAACATATAAAACATATTTATTACTTGAATTAAAACAGTAGCAATTGCAATTCCTGAAAGACCCATCGCTGGAATAAATAAAAAACCAAACATAAATAATGGATTTAAAACTAAATTTGCAAAAAAACCAAATATGAGAGTATTTCTATATGTTTTTGTATCTCCTAAAGCAACCAATATTGAATTTAGTGAGAAATTAAACATAAAAAATATTGTTCCAAATAATATAGGATTTATATAGGTTATTGCATCTTGAAAATACTCATCTTTTGCACCAAGTAATATAAACATATCAGAAGCAAAAATATATCCAAGAATAGTTAGTATTATTCCAATAAAAGGAATAAATAGTAAACCTTTATGTGCATGAATAGATGCTAATTTATTTCTTCTTTTTCCAAAAGAGTTTCCTAAAATAGCTGTAATTGCTGAACTAAAACCATAACCCAAACCAATGATAAGAAAAAATACCATAAATGATATGGTTAAAGCTGAAACAGCTTGAGTTGAGATAAATCCTGCGTAATATGTATCTACAACATTATATAAAGTATTAAAAAGCATTCCTGTACTTGCTGGAATTGCTAATTGTTTTATTAAAGTTGGAATATCTTTTGAGAGTAATTCTTTATTTTTATTCACTATGATTTTGCTTTTCTTGTAATTTGTTAAATGCTAATTGAAGTTTTTCTATTCTTTCTTCAACTTTTTTTACAGATGATTCTAAAGTATAGCCTTCATCAAGTAATTCTTTTATTAAAAGTATTTTTTTTATATTTATATAATCAAATTTTCTTGTACTTCCATCTTTTTGTCCAGAAGATTGAATTATGCCTTTATCTTCCCAATATCTTAATTTTCTCTGAGGGATTCCAGTAACCTCTGATACATCACCAATGGTTACTAAAAGTTTTGAAACTAATTTTGGATCAAATAACTCTTCAAACATATAACTCCTTTATTTGTTAAGCATTGTACATATTTTGTAATTAATCTACAATTAAGGATGATTATTTGATAATTTTGGGCAATAATTGTAACTAATCTACAAAATAAGTAGAGAATATAACAATAGTAATATTTTTGTTAGTTGAGTTTAATTTATATATAAAGGGAATGAAAATGGAAGAAATGGATGTAAAAGATTCAGCTTTAGTGCTTATTGAGTATCAAAATGAATGGTTAGATGAAAATACTAAACTTTATAAATTGATGAAAGATAAAAAACAATTTTTAGATTCGATTAACAATTCAAAAAAAGTCTTAGAATATGCAAGAAAAATAGGAATGAAAGTAATTCATGTACCATTTATAGTAAGTAATGATTATAAAGAGTTTGGAAATAATGCAAAATATGGATTAAGAGCAGTTATTCCAAATGTAAAAACTTGGCAAGGGAAAAATAAAGATTTTCATAGTGATTTTATCCCCAAAGAAGATGAATTTATTGTAAGTGGTAGAATTGGAGCAAGTGCATTTTCCAGCTCAAATTTAGATGCAATTCTAAGAAATAATGATATAAAAACTCTATTCTTTATAGGTTATGCAACAAATGTTTGTGTTGAATCATCTTTTAGAGAAGCTCATGATAAAGGATATAATGCAATAGTTATAGATGATGCAACAAGTAGTTTTACACAAGAAGAAAAAGAGTACTTCTTAAAATATATAGTTCACCATTTTGGTGCAACAATATCTACAAAAGAGTTCTTGACTTTGAAAGAATAGAAAAATAAAAAAGAATTAGAAGCTTATTTATTAAGCTTCTATTCTTATCATAGATGGTTTACTTAAAACTACACCAGAATTTTCTAGTTCTTTTATAGCTTTTAATATATCTCTTTCAATACAAGTATGAGTTGTAAGTAGAAGATTTGCATTTTGAGATTTTAAAGGTTTCTGCATCATAGCTTCAATTGAAATAGAATTATCTCCTAAAATTGTTGCAACTTTTGCTAAAGTTCCTGATTTATCAGATACTTCAAGTCTTAGATAATATTTTGTTCTTATATTCTCTTTTGGCATTAAAGAGATTTGTTCTCCTGGTTGGTTTTCAAAACCAAGCATTGGTGAACCTTTTCCTTTTCTGGCAATATCAATAATATTGGCAACAACAGCTGAAGCAGTTGCATCACCACCGGCTCCTGCTCCATAGAACATAGTTTCGCCTACTTTATCTCCAACAACAGAAATACCATTCATAACACCATCAACTTTTGCTATCATTTTATCTTCTGATATTAGTACAGGGTGAACTCTTAGTTCTATTTCATTTCCAACTTTTTTTGCAATACCAAGAAGTTTTATAGAATATTCAAACTCTTTTGCAAATTCAATATCTGCATTTGAAATATTTTCGATACCTTCAATTAAAATATCTTCAGGTTTTACATCTATTCCATATGCTATAGATCCAAGAATTAAAAGTTTATGTGCAGCATCAAATCCTCCAACATCAAAAGTTGGATCAGCTTCTGCATAACCTAATTCTTGAGCTTCTTTTAATATTTCATTATAACTAACACCGTCATTAATCATTCTTGTTAACATATAGTTACAAGTTCCATTCATAATACCTTGAATAGATTTAATATGATTTGCACTTAAACCATCTCTTAAAGCATTAATAATTGGAATTCCTCCTGCAACGGCTGCTTCAAATTCAAATGGAATATCACCAGCTAACTCTTGTAATTCATATCTATGATATGCCAATAAAGCTTTATTAGCAGTAACTACAGCTTTACCTTTTAATAAAGCTTTTTTTACGATTTCATAAGGTTTTTCTATTCCACCCATTAATTCAACAACAATGTCAATTGAATCATCTTCTAATATTTCATCTACATTAGTTGTTAACTTTATACTAACATCTCTTTTTTTTCCTAAGTTTGAAACTACTCCAATGGTTGGTACAATTTCTTTACCAGCACGCGCGGTGATAATATTTTTATTGTCTATTAATATATTTGCAACGCTAGTTCCAACTGTGCCAACTCCAATAATTCCAACTTTTAACATCTATAATTCCTATTTTTCTAATGATTTTAAATATTTCTTTATATTTTTTGCAGCTTGTCTAATTCTTTTTTCATTTTCAATTAGAGCAATTCTTACATATTGGTCACCATAGTGTCCAAATCCAATTCCTGGACTTACTGCAACTTGAGCCTCTGTTAATAATTGTTTTGAGAACTCCATACTTCCTAAATGAGCAGCACATTCTGGAATTTTTGCCCAGATAAACATTGAAGCATCTGGTTTGTTCATTTTCCACCCAGCATCAGCAAATGTTTCAATCATTAAGTCTCTTCTTTTTCTATATTTCTCAACGTGTTCAGCAACACAATCTTGTGGACCATCAAGTGCTACAGTTGCTGCAATTTGAATTGGTGTAAACATTCCATAATCAAGCCAAGATTTAATTCTTTTTAATGCACCAATTAGTTTTTCATTTCCAACGATACAACCAACTCTCCATCCAGCCATATTATACGATTTACTAAAAGTGAAACACTCAACAGCAACATCTAAAGCACCTTCTGCTTGGAAAATTGAAGGAGTTTTATATCCATCAAAAGTAATATCTGCATATGCAATATCAGAGATAATATAAAATCTTTCTCTTTTTGCCATTGCTACTAATTTTGTATAAAATTCAGGTGTTACTGTAGCACAAGTTGGATTATGTGGGAAATTTACAACTACAAATTTTACTTTTGGAATTGACTCATCAATTGTTTTTTGTAATCTTTCAAAAAATAAATCTTCATCAACTTTAAATGCATCATCAAATGCTAATTCAAATTTATGCACAGCTGCACCATTTAACATAAATGCATAAGAGTGAATAGGATAAGTTGGATCTGGAACAACAGCCACATCACCAACATTTACAATTGCTTGTACAAGATGAACATATCCTTCTTTCGAACCCATTGTTGCACAAATATGTTTGTTAGGGTCTAAGAAATCAACATCAAATTTTCTTTTGTACCAGTTTGAAATAGCTAATCTTAATTTGAAAATACCAGCACTTACACTATAACCATGGTTTTTAGGTTTTGCAGAAGCTTCTATTAGTTTATCTGTAATATGTTGTGGTGCAGGACCATCAGGATTTCCCATAGAAAAATCTATTACATCTTCACCAGCACGTCTAGCTTCCATTTTAATATTATTAACTTCAGCAAACACATAGTTTGGTAATCTTTTCATTCTTTCAAATTCAATTTCTGGAAACATTTTAATTACTCCTTAGTAATATTTAGCCCACGTTTTAAATTAGTAAGGCTATAAAAATCATCAATTTTGATATATTTTGTGTTATTAGGCACATCAAGTTTTAAACTTTTATGCAAACTATCTTTTTCAACAACTTCAATAATATTAAAGTCATTATCGTAGAAGATTACACTTGGATACCAATTATTACCAACATTTGAATCAATTGTAATGCTTGAAGCATTTTGCACTTGAATTATATACGGTTTAAGTGGTTTTTTTAATGACAATTGGTTTGTATTCGTTAAATCTTCTGCTTTATAAATTGTAGAGTTACTTGAATCAATTGAATAACTCCATTTATAATTTCCCTCTCTTCTAATATCTACAATTTGGCAATTTATGCTCTGTAATTCTTGAGATAATCTGAGAGGGCTTATGGCGGCTGCAGTTTTTAGTTTAATTGTCCATTTAAGTTGATTATTTATTACAACTTCACCCTGTGTAATAAAGTTTTGATAGCCTATTACTTTTAAAATATCATTAATATTTTTCATTGATTTTTTTGGATTAGAATTAAAATTAAATGTAACTTCAATATCTTGAGTTGAGCCTAAATTTAATTTTAATATTCCATTATTTGATAACTCTTGTGTTACCCGAGTATAATCAACTTGACCATTTTTATAAAAATTACTTGTATTTCTAAATATATGATTTATTAAATTTCTATGAGTATTATAATCAGCATTACCAATCATATTTAGTACAGTTTCATTTAAACCAGCATATGAAGCTACATATAAAGTAATAATTAAAATTAATTTTTTCATCAAGGTATTCTTCTTTTTTTTATCTTTTTAGATTATAAATTAAAATCCCAGCAGCAACAGAAACGTTTAAAGAATCAAATTCATGTTCCATAGCAATAGAAACTTTTAAGTCTAGTTTTTTAGCAACTTTTGGAGAAATTCCTTCCCCTTCACTTCCTAAAAAAAGTGCAACTTTATCAGTTTTTTCTATTTTTCCATATTTTTTTAAATCTACTCCATCCATTGTTGCACCAATTAATGTAAAGCCACAATCGATTAATTCACTAGCTAAATCAGCTGATCTTGGATGAACTAAAAATGGTAAATCAAGTAAAGCCCCAGAACTAGTTCGTAAAACTCCTGAATCATTTACAGTTTTTATATTTGAAGCAATTAACCCTTCAATTCCTAAAGAGTATGCAGTTCTTGCAATTGCTCCAATGTTTCCAACATCTGTAACACCATCTAATACTAAAATAAAATTCATTTTTTTGAATTCTTTAATATCTGTATAACCAACTGGTGTAAGTTTTAAAAAGAAACCTTGATGGTTTCCACCTTTTGCTAATGCTTGAGCTTTTTGATTATCCAATTTATGAATTTTTTTATCAAGTTTTGCAAACCTTGTAAAAAGTTTTTTATCAATTTCTTTTGAAAGAAAAACTTCTTCTATTAGATGCGGGTGATTGTCAAGTACATAAAGTACGATTTGTTTTCCATATATTATCATGACGGCATATTATCCAAAATTTGTTGATAAACCTCTTTGATTGATTGCCCAGTTATTTTAGCAATAAGTTTTGCTTTAACTTTTGGAGCTAAATCTAAAGGTAGTATGTCATTTAGTTCAAGATTTAAACCAATTTTTTCTTTTGGTTCAATTACTACAACCCATTCACCTTTTATATTTATATTTTTAAACTCTTTAAAAATATTTGAAGCTGAATCTTTATAAGTAGTTTGGTGAAGTTTTGTTATCTCTTTTGCTAAAAATATTGTTCTATTTGGTTCTTTTTCATTTAATTCTTCAAGAAGTTTTAAAAGCCTATGAGGTGATTCGTAAAGGATTGATAATTTATCATCATTTAATATCTCATCAAGTTTTGAAGCACGACTAGCTCCTTTATGGTCTAAAAATCCATAAAAAGAAAAAGTTGTATGTGTAAATCCACTCATTGCATAGGCAGTTAAAATTGCATTTGCACCAGGAAGTACATCATAAGGAATTTGATTTTTTATACAAAAATCTACAAGTGTAGCACCTGGGTCACTAACACAAGGCATTCCAGCATCACTTACGTAAACAACATTTTTAGTAAAAGTTTCTTTATCTAAAGTTTTTAAAATTTGATTTTCATTATGAGAGTGAAAAGATTTATATTCTTTATTTGAAAAGTCTAGGTTATATTTTTCACCTAAAAGACTTAGCAGTTTTTTTGTTACTCTTGTATCTTCACAAAAAATTAGTTCAGACTCCTCAAGGACTTTTAAAGACCTGTTTGAGATATCTTCCAAATTTCCTATTGGAGTCGGAACTAAGCACAACATAGTATTGTACTATTTAGCCATGTTATATTTAGCTTTGAATTTCTCAACTCTACCAGCAGCATCAACAAGTTTTTGCTCACCAGTGAAGAATGGGTGACAAGATGAACAAATATCGATTCTTAAAGACTCAACATTTGATTTTGTTTCAAAAGTGTTACCACAAGCACAAGAAATTGTACAAACTTTGTAATCTGGATGAATATCTTTTTTCATTCCATATTCCTTAATTTAATTAATGTAAGATAAAAGGTCAAGTCTTTGCAAGCCCTTTACCAAACTCTTTAGAAGCGGGATTATAACGAAAAATACTTAATAATATCTGAATTTAAGTTTTCTATTATATTTGAAGTCTTATCTAAGAATTGAGATTTATTAAAAGTATTTTGTCTTTTTGCAAGTTTTGCTGTATTTAATGAAATTTTTTCTTCAAGTTCTATTTTTGATAATTTACCATCCAAATATTCTAATGTTTCAATTATACCAATAGATGACATACAATTAGGTGCTCTTGTATATTTTTTTTCTAAATAAATAATTTCATCAATTAGTCCTGACTTCATCATAATATTTGTTCGTAAAGTTATTCTTTTTTTTAACTCTTCCTTATCCCATAATATTTCAAATATTTTTAAATCTTTAGCAAGTGGAACTTTAGGATTTTTTTCAAAATATTTGGTTGGTGTAAATCCTGTTTCTTTATAAATAGCATAAGCTTTTTCAATCCTATATCTATCATTTTTTTCAATTTTCTGCATATATTCTTTATCTATTGAATATAAAAGTTCATATGCTTCATATTGAGATATATCAAGTTTAATTTTTGTTTCTACACCTAAAGATAAACCATCTGTCAAAGCTTTTAGATAAAAACCTGTTCCTCCAACGATGATTAAATTTTTATCATTTTCTAAAGCATAATTTTTTGCAGTTTTATAAAGTTCCATAAATTTTATAACATCAAAATCAACGTTTGGATAAACTTCATCAATCCCAAAATGAACAATATTTCCTCTTTCTTCAAGTGTTGGTTTTGCTGAAACAATGTCTATTTCTTTATAAACACAAAGTGAATCTAATGATAGAATTATAGAGTTCGTTTTTGAAGCAATTTCTAAAGATAAGGCAGTTTTTCCTGAGGCTGTTGAGCCTATAATTGCAATTTCTTTCATTGTATAGTTTTTGATTGACTACAATCTTCTAATTTTTTATTAAGTTCATTTATCTCTTTTTCTTTTTGAATAAGTGTTCTTAATAATTCTGAAACATCTTTAGTGCTTGAATCAGAAACATCATTTTCAGCTTTTGTAGCACAAGCAGTAAAATTAAATAAAAACAATAAACTTAAAATTAATAACAAATATTTTTTCATAAAACTCTTTTGTGTGTAAAATATAGTAGATTATAACTAGAAAAAGTTTAATTTTTATTTTTTTAATCATATCTTCGATAAAATCCCAAACATGAATAAACTAATAAAAAAACTTAATGATTTCAATGAACTTGTAATGTTCAAACACTCAATTTTTTCATTGCCTTTTATTTTTATTGCAATGGTTGTATCAGCAAATGGTTGGTTTGGTTTTAAACTTTTAGTTTTAGGTATTTTAGCAGCCTTAACAGCAAGAAATTTTGCAATGGGATTTAATAGATTTTTAGATAGAGATATAGATGCTTTAAATCCAAGAACTATAAATAGACCAAATGTAGATGGTAGAATTAGCCCTACTTCTATGTTTATATTTGTTTCTTTAAATGCCTTAGGATTCGTAGTGGTTGCTTATTTTGTAAATGATTTAGCTTTATATTTATCAGTACCAATTTTAATAATAATTGGTTCATACTCATATTTTAAAAGATTTTCATATTTTGCTCATATTATTTTAGGAATATCTTTAGGTCTTGCTCCAATTGCCGGTGTTGTTGCAGTTAGTGAAACTATCCCTCTTTGGTCTATTGTTTTAAGTATTGGAGTTATGTTTTGGGTTGCTGGATTTGATTTACTTTATTCCTTACAAGATATAGAAGTTGATAAAAAACTAAAACTTCATTCTATTCCCTCTAAATTTGGTGTTGAAAAAACAATGCTAATTTCAAAAGTTTTTCATATCTTAACAGTTGTTTTTTGGCTTTTATTTGTAATCTTTTCTGATAGCTCTTATTTTGCTTATCTTGCAGTAATTTTAAGTGCAATTATGCTTAGTTATGAACACTATTTAGTAAATAAAGATTTTAGAAAGATTGACAAAGCATTTTTTACTGTAAATGGTTACTTAGGAATAATATTTTTTATACTTATAGTAATGGATAATATTTTCTTTTAAGTAAGATTACAAAAATTTAAGTATTGCTATGATAATATTCCAGTCCAATTTAGCATTGCGTCTATAGTTCAACTGGATAGAATGACCGGTTTCGACCCGGTAGGTTGAGGGTTCGAATCCTTCTAGGCGTACCACTTATTTTTAAAGCCTGATATAAAAATTTGAGAATACAAGTTTTATATCAGGCTTTTTTTGTCTTAAATTACTGAATTTAGTTATTTATTTACTAATCTAATTATTTTATTATTTCTTCTTGTCTTAATAACCAAAATATAGGTAAAATGGGCATATATTTAAGTTTATCTTTAGTATATCTTGTGTTAGAATATCTTTCAAGTTAGAAAATCTCTAATTCAAGGATAATTTTTTGCCATATTTTGTTTCTTCTATAATTGCAATTGTTTCTGCAATGATTATTTTATTTACAAGATATGAAGCTGATGATAGTGCAATTACAGGTGAACTTGAAAAAATGAAATCAATGTTTATTACAATTGATGGATTTGTAAATACGTATATCCAATCAGGTGGGGATTTATCTAGTATAAATTTTGAAGAATTAGATAAAGCTAAAATATTAAGTGAAAATATAGGAATTATCCCTTCAACAGATAATTTTGATAAAAGTCCTGCAGATGATGAAACGGGTCAAAATGCTAGTAAAATTAATTTCCCAAAAAACGAAGTTCTTTGGCAATTAATTCCAAATAAAGATGTTATGGGTTCATATAAGTTAATGATTGATATGAGAAAAAATCAATCTTTAATGAGTAAAGCAATATTTTCAGAGAGTTTTTCAGGTAGGGAATTTTGTGAAAAGATGCTTTTGGGTACACTTGAAAGAAAAACTAAAACATTTAATGGAACAGATGATTTTATAAAAAACTCTGGAACAGAAAAAGATGGCTATTTTGTTTGTATAGTTTTTAAGTGATTTTTGGTGCAACTAAATTAATAGTTGTTATATAATAGGGCGGTTGGTAGGTAAACTTAAATTTAAAAAAAGGGGAAGAATATGCCACAGTTGATAGCGATGATTATCGTAGTAGTTGGAGCAATGATTTATATGTTTCAAACATTTGGGGGAACTGGAGATAAAATTGAAGGTATTGCTCAAAAAACAAGTGTAGTAACAGAAATTAATAATATTAAAAATGGTTTGAAGTTAGCTGCAAGAGCAGAAGAAATAACTACTAAGTCTGAAACAGTAGACGGAGCTACAACAGTAACAGCTTCAGATTTGAAAGGTTTAGCAGATTTAAAATATTTTGCAGAACAAATAAATGATCAGATTTCAAATAATAATATAACTACAGCACCAGATACTGCATATGTTAAAACTAATGCTTACAATGCAATATCATTTGGTGGTACAAGTAATGAAGTTGGAGGAATGTTTGTATCTCTTGTTGTGCCTAATAAAGTGGCAGAAGAAAAAGATACAGATGGTAATATTATTAATGCAGGTGGAAATAGAATACCTGGTATTTATGTTGACTTTAATTTTACTGGAAGTAATTTAAAAGAAAGTGCAGGATTTTTAGAATCTCAAATTGCAACAGATTTAAAAGATGTGGCATATATAGATAGAAAAGCTACATCAGCTACAGCGGGAAGTGGAAATAGATATACAAAGGATGATAAATCTACAATAGCTGTAAGAACTCCAGGAGATTCAACTGCTGGAACAGAAAATGATGGTAAATTTATTATTTATTTTAAAGATTTTGGTTCAAATGAAGTTGTAATTGATAATAATTAATACATTTAGGCATTTGCCTAAATGTTATTAAGATAAAAAATAAGTGCTAAGTTTTAGCATTTATTTTTTGTTTTTATTCTTAAAAAAGGTTTTTTCTAATGTTGGGAAATATATGGCTATCATCGGCACTCATTGTTACAGCTATATTCTCAGCAAGTGCTATGTATAAATCTTATAGTGATATTCAAGAAGCCAAACAAATCCAAGAACATTATGAAATAATCTCTGAAATCAAAACTCTAATAGCTAAGCAATACAATAAAAATCCACTAGATATAACAAGAGATGAAATAATCGCAAATTTACCAAAAGGTGAAAATTGGGAAAAAGTTTTACTTTTGGATAGAGATAAATCTAGTAATTTATCAAATAAAGAACTGATAAATAGTCTTGGGAAAATAGAAATAAGTGAAAATGAGAAGTTAAAACTTTTAGCATTAAAAGCAAAATTAAAAGATATTATAGATGTAAATTTTATTAATGTAACTAATAATAAATATACCTTTGAAGTAGGGCAACAAAATAAAAATAGTGTTAAAAAAGATATTGATATTGAAGATAGTATTACTAATGCAATTGATGCATTAGCAAAAGATATTTTATATTCAACTACAGCAAATAAAGAAAATGTAGTAAATGATGTTGTTAATAAATTTATTCCTAATGATGATAAATTCTATTTTTTAGAAGATTTAACAGAAGATGAGAAAAAAAATTATTTTAAATCAAAAATAAAAGAGAGACTTTATAAAAACGAAAATTCACAAGAAACAAGACTTTATAAAGAATTGAAAGATATGTTATGAAAAAGATTGTAATTATATTTTTTATTTTTGTTAATATCTCTTTTTCATTGGATTTAGATAATTTTGAAGAGAGACAAAACACTTTACAAGATGTAAAAACGATTATTTTATATGAAGAATCAATTGCAAAAGCTTATGAAGAGTATATCTTAACAAATTATGCAATTCCAGATTTAATTCAAATTAAAAGTTTGATTGGCGATATTACTACAACAATTTCAGGTATTACTACAACACTTAATTTAAATGGAACTCTGATGAAAGTTTCTTATGGTTTAAATAATGATTTAAATGCAGATAGTTCAATAAAAGCACTATATGAAAGTAATACTTATAGAAAAAGAACTTATGTTAGAAATGATGAAGTGAATTTTATTCTTGAAGATGAATTTGCAAAACATTTATATGATTTAATCAAACAAAATGGCGGAGCGATTGAAGATTGTCCAATGACAGCATTTACAACAGCCGTAAATTGTAAAGAGAATAATCATATTTATATTCAACTGACAAAAAAACTTGATGGTTTAGAAGTTGTTCCAGATACTTATTTGATAGCATATCATGTTGATAATTTTAAAACTGGACCAATAATTATTACAAACGATACTTCAAAACATATCACAGAAAGTGCTTTTGATTCTATACCAAAAGGCGCTTTGTTATATGACACTGATGGCGTAAAATATGTAAAAACTTTAGATGGAATAGAGATTTTAAAATGATTAGACAATTTATACTTTTGATTACTATTTTAATATCATCTTTTTCTCAAGATACATTAACAGCGCAAAAACAAAATACTTTATATATTCAAGATTTGATTCAAATAGAAGAGAATATCGCAAAAAATTTTGAAAAATATATTTTAAGTGAATATAAAATTCCAACAATAACAGATTTAATAGATGATAACTATTTAGGAAGTAATTTTTCTGTACTAAATAGAATGGGTGAAAATATTGATTTTAAAGATAGTTCAAAATTACAATTAAAATATGCTATTACAAAAGATGAATACAGAAAAACAAAAGATGGAAATCTAGGAATTGAAAATTTTTTAGTTCAACTTTATAATAGAGATTTATATAGAGATTACACAACTGTTTTTAGTGATAATACGGATGTAAATAATATGTACGTTGAGTTTGAGCTAAGATCTGATGCAGCAAAAAATATATTTGAATTGTTAAAAAATGGAAATAGTATAGAAAAAACATGTGTTGCCTCACTAAAAAGCACTTATTGCAACAATAATGATAGAACAATTAGATGGTATAACGCTAGTTCAAATTGGATTGAATATGATAAAAAAGATTTTAATAAAGGAAATATAACAGTTAGCAGTGAAAGTATTCTAACTTCAGAAACAACAAAACTTTCAAATTTAAAAGTTGGTAGTTATATCTATATAAAAGATAAAACAAAAAATGTAAAAATGATAGATGATTCTTCTGGAAATTTACAAATTCTAAAGGTGGATTAAATCAAAACTCTAATTTTTATAATTATATTTTTTAATTTTGTTTTTGCGTCAAGTGAAAATATATCATTGATGAATAATGTAAAATCTCTTATTCAAAAAGAGGAATATATATCATTAGCATTAAATAAATATATTTTACAAACAGGAAAAATTCCTAAAAAAAGTGATGATACAATAGATTGGGATAAATTAGAAGTTGAAGACTATTTAGGAACAAATTTTAATAAAACAAATCCTATTACTTTAAAAGATATTGTAATAACTTTTGATGATAAAAATAGTGCATTTATTAAAGGTGCTATCGAAAAAGAGACAGATTATAAGGAAGAGTATAACTATTTATATAATTTTTATACAAATAAGGTATTTAGAGTAAATACAATTTCACCCAAAAGTATTTTGCCGGCAGATTTAGAAAAAGGTACTCAAGTTTTATATAATAATATTCAAAAAGAGATAGCTTCCGTTATAACAAAAAATAAGAATTCTATAGTTTTACCTTCTCAAAATTGTAATACAGGAGAATATTTTTATGAATTAAAAAATGAAAAGTTAACATATAAATATTGTAAGGCGATTGGTAATTCTATTGAAATATATCAAAAAACACCAGTCTATTTAGATAATTTAGATGATTTATCTTATATAAAAGTTGGAATAGGTGAAAAGGCTTATGTAAAAGATGGAAATTCTTGGTATGAGTATTATTATGAAGGAAATAATACATGGATACCATCAGGAACAGGAAGAACAACTTCACAAGTAAATGATGAGATTACTATGCAAGAAAGAATATTATCTTATATCCCTGATTCAAAAGATTTAGTTATAAGAAATAATGGTGGGTGTATGCTTGCAAATGGAGATATATTTTGTTGGGGAAACAATGAATACAAAAAAGCTGGAATAGAAACATTTGGACAATTAGATAAGACATTAACACCTAATTATGTAAATACACCAGTTATGCTAAAAGTTCAAATTGATAACATTGAAGTCGAAAATGAAACTTTAGATTTAATATCTAAAAGATGGTATAACAATCCATATAGAGTAAAATTTGAAAAAATGGCGATGAATGATAAAAATGTTTGTGGTATTTCTCCTATATTTGATTATTATGAATCAGGGATTAGATATAAAATAGGTGGAGATTTATATTGTAATGGATACCTACATTCTGATTATTTTTATTTTAATAATACAGGACAGATTCAAACTTCTATTTTAAGAAAAAATAAAATAATATCAAATGGAAAAGATGATGGTATTTATAGTTCATCAGTAATTTATCTAAAAGATATTGTAATGACAGATGGAACTTTTATTTTACTATCTGATACAGGAAAAATTTATAGTTTTGGATCAAATCTAAAAGGATCATTAGGAATAAATAATACTGATGAAAATTTTTCAACATATATTCCCCAAACACTTGAAAGTGAAGTAACGTTTAAAAAAATTTATGCATTAAGAGATATAAAAGGTTTTGGAGCTTTAGATGAAAATAATAATTTTTGGATTTGGGGAGAAAGACCTAATGGCAAAATATACTATAAGCCTACTATATTATCTAATTCAAAAAAATTCAACGAAGATGGGATATTTGTAAATAGTAAAGAATTTGTATTAAAAGGAGTTGATAATAAATATTATAGAACTTATGATGACATAAGTATGAAAGATTTAGGTATAGATGGAAGTGCATTAAGCGTATCAATATATGATTATAATAATCAAGAATTATTAATATATGTAGATAAAAATATGCAACTTCAAGGTTCTAGTGAACTTTTAACATGTACGAATAAAAATTTTGATAGTTGTGGAACAGAAGATAAAACTATATTTATAACAGCTTTAAGTGAATTAAATAGTTTAACAAATAATATAAATAATAGTTTATATGCAAATTTTTCAAATGTATCAATTTTTGAAGGAAAAACAAATAAAATAGTTATTGATTATGGTGAAGATATTAAGGATGATTTCGAAATAGGAACACCAAATAGTTCTGGCTGGAATGTAAACTATATACATGATGGAGAAGATGTAACTGGAAAATTTTTAGGAAGATTAGGTGATGGAAGAGTAGATGTTGGCAGCGGGAGTCAAACTGTATATAAAACTTTTAGTTTAGGGAATTCTTGGGCAAATAAAAATATTAAAATATCTTTTGATATGTATGAAATAGGTACTTGGGATGGAAAAGCATTAAATGGAAATAAAGATGCTTTTTATGTTTATATAAATGATAAATTGATAAGTAGAGATACATATTCTTACGATAATACAAAAGATACAAGAATAGGTACAGATTTAGGAGTTTTACCTAATAGTGGTGGAAATCCTATTCAAAAACATGAGTATTCATATAGCGTTACTTTAGATTCAACAGGTAGCGTTAAGTTAGGTTTTGGAGCAACATTATCAGAGTGGGGAATTCATGATGGAGTTAATAAATATGCTGATTATACGGTTGAATCTTTTGGTATAAATAATATAAATATATCTAAAAAGATTGATAATTCATCTTTTTCAAGTAGTGTTTATCTTGAAGACTTTGAAGATGATAACCATGATTTTTGGGTTGTACCTGATCCTGTACCTGATAATCAAGCTAGTAGTGAATATGCTACTTATCCTATTTATGATGGTGGAAGTACAATAACAAAATATTTAGGAAAATTTAATAGAGCATGGGGAAATTACTACGGAAAAAGTGATGGAAGTGAAGAAGTTTATAAAGTATTTAGCTTCGGAGCAGAAAATGCAAATAAGCAAGTTACTATAAGTTATGATTTTTATAGAATTGGAACATGGAGACATAATATATGGGATACAATTGATAAATTTTATACTTTTATAAATGGAAATGGAACGGAAACATATTCAACACCAATTTTAGATTATTATAGCTTTCGAGAATTTACATTTACTAGAACGGAGTATTTAGATGCATATGGAAATATAAGACTTGGATTTGGGACTTATATAAAAGATAATGATATTACTAAAACATCTTGGGGAATTGATAATGTAAAGTTCACTTTAACTGGAAATAGAAATAATTCAAGTAGCAGTTCAACTTCTTCAACTCAAGAGGTAAGTGTTCCAAATATTTGTACTATGACTGGAATAGGTAGTTCTTCTCAAATGTATTGCTGGGGTAATGTAGGGCGTAGTATCCCTATTTTAAGTACATCTTTATATGATGTTGATAAAATATCTACTATTAATAAATTATTTGTTACGCAAGAAAGTGATGTTCATACACAAATGGCTTTTGATAATTTTAATAATAGTGGAAATCTGTTTTTAAAATATCCAACTTACATCGGGGGCTTTGATTATGCATTTTATTTTAAATAAGGAAACATATTTTGAAAAATTATAAAAATTTATTATTTTTAGGCACACTCTTTTTTCTACTTGGTGGTTGTAGTTCAAAAAGTTATCATGATGAAATGATAGATAAAACTAAACAATCTTTTGATAAGAAAGATTATAATGAACTAAAAGAGTCATATTCAGCTTCTTTGGTAGATGAAAAAAATAAATCAAAAGAGTTTATTTCCATTTTAGAAGATAAATCTTTAGGTGATATACTAAAAGAGATGGAAGTCATAGATGGTAATTTTTATTATTTAAAAAGTAGTGATGTATTAATTCCAAAAAGTAGAATAAAAATTCATAATATAACAGAGTTAAATCAGTATTTAAATGCAGTTTTAGATAAAGAACTTTTCATCAAAAAGAATGGTTCAATTTATTTAGTAAAACTATTAAGTACAAGTGAAACAAAAAAACAATCAATAGAACACATTCCATTTAAACTTGATGGTCAAATCTCAGTAGAAGAGCTAATTAAACTAATAACTGCTGAATCAGGTTATGAAGTGACTATCGGAAATTATATAGATAATAGAGATGATTTTCAAAATAGTATAGTAAGTATTAGTTCAAAAAACTTGAAAGATGCTTTAAACTCTTTAGGACATGCAAAAGATGTATTTGTTGATATAGATTATGATAAAGAAGTTATAAATATAACTAGATATAAAGATTCTGTAATAGAGTTAAATATCCCTCTTTTAGATATAAAATCATCAAGTCAAACTTCAAATCAAGAAACAACAGGTGAGAGTAAAGTAGAAAATAATGCACAAATTGTTTTATATGATGAACTAGACAAAATGTTAAAAAATATAATTTCAAATGATAAAATATCAACTTATCATATAGATAAAGCAAGTGGTTTGGTATTTTTAAAATCAACTAAATCAATAGAAAATACAGTAAGAGCAGTAGCAAAAGCTTATGAATCAACATTTTCAAAAGAAGCTGTTATAGAGTTTGAAAGAATAGAGTTACTATTAAATAAAAATAGAGAATATGGAATAGGAAGTATAACTGATGATAGACAAACAAATGCAGGAGCAGGAGTTGTTAGAGAAATAGGAACAGATGGAGCAATTAATTTTACAAGTGATAATCTAACAAGACTTTTAAAAATCACTGCAACTGCAAATAATGAAATAGGAAAAATATTAAATTACAGTAAAAATATGTTGGTATTAAAAAATAATATCCCAACAGTACAATCAATTACAGATAATACAGATTATGTTGAAAAAATAGAAACAACAATCGATTCTGACACAAATACAAGAACTTCTGATGTTACAGTTAATACTCTAAAAGAAGGTACTTCAATAACTGCAATGGCAAAGATATCAAGAGATAAGATATTTTTAAATATTACTCCTACAATAAAAAAACTTATTGAATTTGGAGAAGTTAGTGTTGATGGAACAATGATAAAATTACCACAATACAACGACCAAAGTTATAATATTTCAAGAGAGATAAGATTAGGTGAAACATCAATTGTTGGATCAATTATTGTTCATGATGACACAAAAAATTATCAAGGAATTTTGCCAGTTGAAGGTTTTGCAATAGGTGGAAGTGATTCAAAATCTTATGTAAGACGTGAAATAGTTTATGTAGTTACTCTTAAAAATATAAAAGGCTTTTAATAATGAGTATGTTTGCTGATCCCTATGAACAATTTTTACTTGATTATCTTGTAACAAAACTTGAAAATGGTTCTAATACAAGAAGAGCATTATTGTTGTATAGTGAACAAATTACAAGAGAAACAAACTTCAAAAAAAGATTAATGGCTGCTATAAAAGATATGGAATTAGGAAAACATAAACTAGAAGCAATTTTGCATAAACATAAGTTTTTAAATAGTTTCCAATTTAGTTTAGTTGTTAATAGTACAAATACAATTGATGGATTAAAACTGGTATTATCTTTTAAAAAGGCAAATTCAAATTTGATAATGAAGATGATTAATCCAATTTTTGTTCCTTTATCTATCATTATTGGAACTTTTTATGGTTTGATTTTATATCTTGATATTCTGCAAAAAGATTTACTTCAATTAAGAAAATTAAATCCTGATGTTGAGCAATTTTTAGGAATACCAAAATATTTTACATATGATGTTGCTTATATAGGATTAGGTGTTTCCATATTTGTTACTGCATTTATATTTTTTGGATATTTATACACTGAAAAATATAAGCCAGCTTGGTTATATAAAGTATTTAAAACACAAGCATTTTCAGATGGAAGATTTATGTTTAGAATTTTAAATGGAATGCTTAGTGCTGGTATTTCTTTTCATAAAACTTCATTGATTTTATCAAAAGATTATTTCAAAGATGGATTTAGACCATTTTTCAAAGATTTAGCTGAAATGATAAATAAAAATAAGAAATTGTTTATTATGTTTGAAAGATATAATTTTCCTGCAATTATCACAGCAGATATAAAACTATCAGAACTTAGTAAAACAAGTTTTTCAGAAGTGACAAAAGCTTTATATCAAACTTGCGACACAATGTATGAAAAAAATATAAATTATATGGTTTTGCAATGGAAATTTCTATTTTGGATGATTGCAATGTTAGTTACAGTAATAATAGGTTCTGATGTTATAAATTTAGTAATTAGTACCTTTACATTTAAAACTTTATATCAATAAAAGACAGAAGATATGATAAAAAAAATAGTAACTACTTTAAAAAATGTACCAAACTTTAGTTTTATGAAAAAAGATAAAAAGAAAAAAGCTAATAAAAAAGATTTCCTAAACGAGATAAATTTTAAAAGTTTTTTTGAAAAACAAAAAAAATCAATTTATGATTTTATAGGTAAAAGTGACGACCCAGATACTCACTTATCAAATGTAATTGAAGATATGATAAAAGATAAATTTCACCTAAAAGGTGGATATGGAGATTTAATTGCAAATGAAGAAAAATATGAACAATTTGTAAGAACTTTGGGTTATGAGTATTATGCAACTTATAATGAGTTATCAAAATATTATCAAGATACTTCTTTTCAATTAGATGAAAAAAAACTTGAATTTTGTACAACAATGTATATTATTACATTGGAAGATAAAAAGAATAAAAATAAAGTTTTAGGTATTAGAGATGTTGTAAATCTTGATTTTGAAATTTTAAGTAAGTTTTATTTTACAAAAATCGTAGTTTTAGGTGAGGGCGTTTTATCTTCAGTATTTGGAGAAGATAGAGAGATTATTTTTAGTTCAAATAGTGATACTGAAAATGACGAAGAGATAAATAAATATTTTGACAAAATGATGGGGCAAGCTATTTTACTTGGAGCTTCTGATATTCACATACAAAAAACAAGTAGATATGCATCTTTATGGTTTAGAATAGATGGTATAAAAGTTGATATGGGAACAATGCCAATTACTATTGCAAAAACAGTAAAAAGAAGATTGGTAACCATGGCAGATCAAGAAGATTCTGATTATGAATCAATTAATGGTGTTATAAATTATGAATATGGTAAAAAAAATATCAAATTTAGACTTGGGCTTATAAACTCAAAATTAAATTTTTCTTTAGTTATGAGGATGATTGGTGGGCGTGGAGTTGTTTCTCATAATCTAAGAGGATTAAATTATCCACAAGAAACAGTTGATATTTTATCAAACTTAACAAAATATGCAAATGGAATGATATTAATCACAGGACAAGTTGGTTCAGGAAAAACTCACTTGATGTATGCACTTTTACAACAATTAGCAAAACAACAACAATATGTTATAACTATTGAAGATCCAGTTGAGTATGTAGATGAATCATTTTTCCAAATTGATTTATCTGAGTTTGCAAGTGCAAGTGAAGAGTTCAAATATGGTTATCCAGAAGCCGTAGTTGATATTTTAAGACAAGATTCAAATATTATACTTATTGGAGAAACAAGAGAACCTCAAACAGCATCTCAACTTGTTAATGCTTCTAACTTAGGTCAGTTGGTATTCTCAACTATGCATACCAACTCTGCCCCTGCAACAGTTTCAAGGATGACAAGTTCTCTTGGAATTAATGAAGGGGATATTATAGATAACTTAAGAGGAATAGTGTCTCAAAGATTAGTTAGAAAACTTTGTAGTTATTGTAAAGAACCAGATGGTGAAGGTGGTTACAAAAAAGTTGGTTGTGATGAGTGTAATAATACTGGATTTAAAGATAGGGTACCAATTGCTGAGGTTATTAGATTTAAACTTGGACATGGTGGAGATTTTGATAATCCAGCAGAATATATGACAGTAGAAAAAGCTGCAATGGCTCAATATAATGAGGGACTAATAACAAAAGAGGATGCAGTAGCTATCATCAGAGGAGAAGAAGTATGGTACGATTAGTAATTACTGATTTTGCAACAAAAGAAGATAGTGAATTTTTTTATATAAATGATGAATTTGATATTTCTCAAAATATGTTCACATATCAATCTTTTAAGAAATATAGTGTTTATTTATCTAAATATACTAATGATGAAATATACTCTTTAAATCTATTATCAAGAAAATATTTAGGGAAAAATCAATTTTTAATCCATATTGCTGATGGAGAATATGTAATTTTATTTAATCATAAAACAGTTTATTCTGCAAAAATAAACCAAAATTTTATTACAGATGATATGATTAAATCGATTTTGATTACAAAACATATTGCAATGCTTTCAAGTGGTGGAGAAATAGAAAATATCTATTATGTAATTAATTCAAAATATAAATGTGCAATAGAAAATATTTTGAAACAAAATACAAAAAATGAAAAACAAGAAGTTGTTGCAAAATCATTGGGAGAGATGGAAGAGCTAGTAAAACCTTTAAAAGAGTTAGATACTACAAAATCACATATAACAAAATTGGTTTATATGTCTTTATTGTTAGGTACTAGTTTTTGGATGATATTTTTTGGATTAAAAACAATAACAGATAAAGTATTTTATATTGAGCCTTTAGAAAATCTAAATCGAGAGTTGAAAATAGAAACACAGTTAGCCAAAAGGCAACAAATATTATTGAATGATAATCAAAAAAAATATAAAGATTTAACTGATTGTATAAGTAAAAATGAGGTAGTTAAATGATTAGTCTTAGTAATAAACTTATATTAAATATTAGTAAAATAGTTATATCAACATTAGTTATATACTCAGTTTTATATATAACTTTTAGAGCAATGAATTATTATAAAAGCTATTATGAAAAAGAAAAACTAACAAACGAACTTCAAGTTAAAAGAGAAGAAACAATCACTTTGAAAACAAAAGTAAATGAAGCAAAAAAAAGAATTCAAAATTTAGAAAAGAGTTATATAACAAAAGAGGAATTAGAACCAAAAGTAAAAGAGATATTTAAGAGAATGTCTTTAGTTGATTATCAATTAAATTATATAGATGTCAAAAAAATGTGTATTGATAGATATATAATAGTAGCAAGAATACATACTGAAAGTGAAAATGGATTAAAAGCTGCGGAGGGAATTTTATCATATTTAGGAGAGATTAAAAAAAGTGATAAAGATGAGTCTTTATATTTTGTAAATTATATTTCAAAAGCGAAGGAAATCAAATGAGATTTAATTTGAAATCATTTTTCCTTTTAATCTTTTTTGTAAGTGCATTAAATGCAGATAATTATGTTGATACTTTATCTTTAATAAAAATTAAAAAACTTGTACAAAAAGAAGAAGAAATTGCAATTGCCTATAAAAAATATATTTTAGAAAAAGGTGAAAATCCAACTACTATATCTAGTTTATTAATAGATAATTATTTACCAAAGGGATTTAGTACAATAAATCCATTTGGTAAAATGATTAATTTAATAGAAGATAATAAAATAGAAAGTTCATTGCCAGAGGATATGAATTTAAAATCAAATTTATATGATTATTACTATTCAAATAAGTATAGAACTTATACTAAAGCTCCATTAAAAATAAAAAAAGACAACAATGATAATAATGATGAAGTTGAGATTTTATTATCGTCTAAAGAGAAATTTATTTATTCAAATAAATCAAAAATTACTACAACTAAAGAAGATGCAAAGGATAAATATTTTTTAGATTCAAAAGGTGTTCTCCATTGGTATGATGCTTCAGGAAAATATAAATTTTCATTTGATAATGAATTACTTCTTGATGAAGGTGTGACTTTATTAAATGATGATGGAACAGTTAATAACGACTATAAAAATTTGGTAAATGATGTTTTTTTTGTTGGAATGACAGTATTTCATAAAAATGCAACTTCAAATACTGCAGATGAATATATAATGATTGATTTATCAAATGCAGTGAAAGTTAAACAAACAACTAGAGATATAGGAAAAACAATAATTCAATTTACAAGACGTGCAGGTGGAATGATAATAAATGGAGATATCTATACGTGGGGAAATAATGCAAATAAAATTACAGGTATTAATTTAGGATATTCAGGAGCAACAGCATCTAATAGATTCCCTGTTATAAATGGTTTAGTAAGATTAAAAGCAAAAATGTATGATAATGACTCAACAGATGGAAAAGATTTTACAAAATATTATGACCAAAACTATTTTTCATCACCAAATAGACCAAAATTTGTTGATTTTTTTAGTGCAGTTTATTTTGGAACTTGTGGAATTAGTATAAAAGGTGAATTATATTGTGGTGGAACAACAGGGGTAAATTATAAATTTGGAAATAATTTTACGGCTGTAGATACAAGTAGAAAAGGTGAAATGCTTTATAGAAGTACTTTTTTTGATGGTAAATCAAATAAAGCTAAAAAGATTTTTGCAAATAATCAAATTTGGTTGATTTTAGGAGAAGATGGATATATATATACTTGGGGATATGATACGGGAAGTGCATTTTCAGGTGCCGGAGCATTAACATTTAATTATAGTTGTAGTTGGTACAATTGTACTTCAAATACAAATAAACTTCCTGAAGTTATTTCTTCAATAAAGTTTTCTGATATAACTTATTTATTAACTATTGGACATAGAAAAATGGCTGGACTTTCTGAAACTGGAGATATTTATATTTGGGGAAGGGAATATTTAAAAAATTATTCATCATCGTCATTTGAAGAGTATAACTGTAGTAATAAATGGGAAAATGTAAATTATAATTTATGTACACCAACAAAAGTACAAACAACAAATTCTACAATGACAACAACTTTAAAATTTGAATCTGTACAAGGTGGATTAGATGCCTTTGTTGCAAAAACAGATGATGGAAAATATTATAAAATAGCTCACCCTAAAAATAAAAAAATACAAGTTATATCAATTGATGAAGCAATTAAGAGTTATAGTGATTATAATCAAACTAATGATTTAGAAATATTATCTGTAGATTTTTCAAGAAAAATAAGTGAACAAGGATTAAGTAATAGATATATTCCTAGTTCAGGAATAGTTTGGATAAATAGTAAAAATGAGTTAAAAGGTGATTATTATACTTCATCAAATAAAAATGATAAAATATTTGAGAATGCAATAAAACAAATTAAATGGAAAAAAATTAAAGTTATTGATGATGATAATGGAATGTGTGGAATAGATATAAATGATCAAATGTATTGCTGGGGAATACAGTCATTTTATAGAGATGGAACATCAAGTAGTGATTATATGGGAAATACATTTATGATACCTGTATTTAATACAAATTTATATGATGCTGATAAAGATTATTTAGTTTCAGAAGGTGGTTATGATGGATATCTTACAACTATCACGTCAGGAGAGTGGGAAACAACAAATAATGATGGAAAAACAGGTGCATTTTTTTTGAAATATCCTACATATATAGGTGGATTTAATTATGAGTTTATATTTAAATAAAAATTTAAAAGGGAAAATATGAAGAGAATAAGTATAATTTTATTGGGGTTATTTACAGCATTTAGTCTTTATGCAGAAGAACAAAATATGCAAAATATTGATAAGTTGGATGTTTTAGATCAACAATCTAAAGAGTTTTTTAAAGCAATTACAGGACTTGAAAAAGATTATTTAGAAGAACAGGTTAATACAATCAAAAATAAAGAAAATATGCCAAATCAAAATCCAGTAAATCAACCTCAAACTATTATAAAAGAGGAACCAAAATTATCCCAAGAAGATTATGAAAAAAATGTATTTACTCATCAAAATGAAATGGCAAGACTAACAACAGATTTTACAAGAACTAAAAAATTAAAAGATTTGAGAATTAAAAGTATGTACTCTTTTAATGGAAAAGATTATGTTGTTTTAGAGTTGAGTGACGAAGCAAATTCAAATAAACAAAACAATCAAAAATCAGAATTAAGTGCAAATATAGAAGGAAGATATGTAGAAGGTGATAATATTTTAGGGCATAAAATAATCGATATTAATACAAGAACAAAAAGTGTAGAGTTATATAAAAAACTTGATGAAGAGTATGGATACACTATTTATTTAAGTAATTATGGTATATCAGTAAGTGATTTAAAGAAAACAGAAAAAAAAGAAGAAAATAAAACTACTGATAATAATAAAAATAAAAAAATAGAAAAAGAACAAGAAAAACCTACTATAAAAAAAGCTTTTGGAAATGTGCAAACAGAGACTAAATTAACAAAAGAAGAACTTTCAAATTGTTTATACACAGTAAAAAAATATAACTTAAATGTAAGAAATGAAAATGATTTAAATGCTAAAATCTTAAGAGTTTTAAAAATAAATGATCAATTTACAATTAATAAAAAAGATAAAGATTGGGTACAAATAAATACAATTTATAAAAAAATCTCAGGTGATGTAATGGATGTATCAAAAGAGAGTAACTGGGTGCAAGTAAGTGATGGAACTGTAAGTGCTACAAGTAATTGTAAATAGGAAATAAAATTGGAAAATCTATACGATTATAAATCAGAAATTTCAAAAAACATTGAAAAAATATCAAATGAAGTTTTTATATTAAAAGCAAAATATAACAAGTTTTTTAATATAGAAGAGATATTTTCTAGTGAAAATGGTGGAAAAACTAGATTAAATAGACAAATATTCAATGAAAATCATGAAAATATTCAAACATCTATTTTGGAAATAAGTTTATGTATAGATGAAATTATTGGCATTTTAAAAGAAGAAATGAAAAAGTTATTGGCAAAATATCATCAATTCGATAAAGTTGAGTTAGTAAATTTTATTTTTGATGATAAAAATTTTTTAGAAATATTAGCTTTGGATTTAGAAACTTTTGGAATAAAAGGTGAAAATAAGAAAAAATGTCTAAATGAGATAAAAGAGCTGATAAATTTAAAAAATAAAATATTCAATCTAAAATATTTTATTGATATGTTTGATACAAATATATTTGATAAATATATCAATAGATTAGGTGTTGAAGATTTAATTAATAGTACTATTATTTTTGAAATTATTGATTCTTATGCTTTACAATTTGAAGAAGTAAAAAAATTTGCAGAACAAATAACTACGTTAGGGATGTTGAATGAAAAAGTAATAAATCTAAATAGTTTTAATAATTTACTTGAACTACATAAAAGACGAGTTGATAATTATGTTTATGCAGGAATAAAATATAAGATTTTTGTTGAGTATAGTTGTGAAACAAATTTAAATAAATCAATTTATCTTAATAAAGCTTATTTGGAAAATATATTATCAGCTTTAATTGAACAATCTTCTATGGATGTTGTAAAAAAAGAGTTAAAAAAAGGAAAGATACAAAAACAAATAGATGTAAATATAACTTTAAATAAAAATACTTTCCAAATAGTAGTAAAAAATAATGGTTTTGAAGTAAGAAATATTTATAATTTGTTTTTATCAGATGTTGATAATAAATATATTTTAGAAGCTAAAAATCTTTCAAATCTAATAAATGCAAAATTTGATATTACAGTAATTGACAACGAAGGTATGCAATATACTGTAACTCAAGTTTTAAAAAATACAGTACGATAACAAAAGGATTATCCCTTTTAGTTATCTTTGAAATTTCCAATAATCTCTTTTGCTTTTTGTAAAGCTTTGTCACTACTATCTTTATCAAAAGTTAAAGCAACAGCCATTCTTCTTCCTACATGACTTTGTGGTTTTCCAAATACTCTAATAATAGAATCTTTTGTAAATGAAGAATCGAAAATATCAATTTGAGGATTAAAGCTATCACCACTTGCTTTATAAGCAGCACTTGCTCCTGCTCCATAAGTTATAAAATCAACTGGTAAACCTAAAACAGCTCTTACATGAAGTGCAAATTCACTAGCACTTTGAGTAATCATAGTAACCATTCCAGTATCATGTGGTCTTGGACTTACTTCAGAAAAATAAACATCATCACCTTTTACAAATAGTTCAACTCCAAAAATTCCTCTTCCACCAAGACCATCAGTGATTGTTTTTGCAATTTCTTGTGATTTTTTAACTGCAATTTCACTCATATTCATTGGTTGCCAAGAGAAGATATAATCTCCATCTTTTTGAATATGTCCAATTGGTTCACAAAATACTGTATCTTTACCATTTCTAACTGTTAACATTGTAATTTCATAATCAAAAGTGATAAACTCTTCAACGATTAATTCACTAGCATCACCTCTTGCTTCTTTTGCCATTTCCCATGACTTTTCTAAATCATTTTCACTTCTTGCAACACTTTGACCATGACCTGAAGAACTCATAACAGGTTTAATAACACAAGGAAATCCAATAACATTTGCAGCTTCTTTTAAAGCTTCAAAAGTTGTTACAAATTTATATTTACTTGTTGGAAGTTTTAGTTGCTCTGCTGCAAATTCTCTGATGTTTTTTCTATTCATAGTTTTATTAACTGCATCAGCATTTGGAATTACATGAAATCCCTCTTTTTCAGCATTAAATAAAGCTTGAATATTTATAGCTTCAACCTCTGGCAAGATATAAGTTGGTTTTTCTCTTCTTATAATATCAAGAAGTTGATTTTTATCTTTCATATTGATTGTATATGATTTATTTGCCACAAGTTGAGCTGGAGCATTGTTGTAACTATCAACAGCAATTGTTTCTATTCCTAATCTTTGAGCTTCAATAACAACTTCTTTTCCAAGTTCTCCACTTCCAAGAAGCATAATTTTTATAGAGTCAGACTTTAAAGGTGCTGGAAATTTCATTTTTGTCCTTAATTTAGATTATGATTGATAAAATTGTTTATCAAAGTCTTGTAAATTGTTAACGAGGATTATATCCTTTAATATTTTTAAATACTCTTGTGCAATACCAGAATAATTTAACATTGTTTGTGAAAGTAATAGCCCATCTGGACGTTTTTTATTTTTTCTTTGTTCAAATCTTTTTTCTTGAAAGGCTTTATATGCAAAATTTCTATTTAGATTTAGCATATAAGCACTTACAGACTCTTGTAAACTTTCAAAAACTCTTACAAAATGAGAAGCTCCTAATTTTCTTTGTTTCGGAATCATTCCAAATCTAGGGTCGTAAGTCCAATGTCCAAAAATATTATTTGCTTCTTTTATAAATCTACTTTTACCCCAACCACTCTCTATTACAGCTTGTGATAAAGCAAGTGAGGGTGGAATTAGATCTACTTTTTTTAGATACTCTTGTAGAGTGAAAATATTTTTTATTTTATATTTTTGTTTAATTTCAAGAAGTTTTGAGAAAGTTGAAGAATCAAAATCAATGTGTAAAATATTTGATGTTAAAACGTTTTTTATAAATTCTCTATCTTGTAAAATAATCTCATTTTCTTTCTTGATCAATTGATATAAATGTTCGAAGAAATACTCTTTTGCTTTATTGACATCGTCAATTTCATAATACTCTTTTGGTAAACCTTTCGCTAAACAATGACTTTGCATAGAAGCAACTAAACAAAATGTTAGTAAAAGTTTCTTTGAGTTATTGATTAAAAATTTTAATAAATACATAGGCCTCTTGTTAAATATTAGTTGTGAAAACTTTTTTTACAGCACCTTTAAAATAAATAGTACCATCTTTAATTGAAAGAGTTAATTGTTCATTGCTTTTTGGATAAACAAAAGCAGTATCATTTACTAATTTAAGAGTGTTTGCTCTCAAAAAACATGCAGCCATTCCTGTTCCACATGCTAAAGTTTCTCCTTCAACACCACGTTCATAAGTTCTAACTTTTATAATTCCATCTTCAATTTTTGCGAAATTTACATTTGCATTATGTTTATATCTCATTTTTGCGCATAAATTGTGTTCATATAAATTTAAATCATCAACAATAGTTACTAAATGAGGAACTCCCGTATCAACTAAATACCAAGTAAAACCTTCTTCAATAAATTCTTCATTGATAACTTTTGGAGCAGTAAGTTGTGTTTCAACTATATTATTTTCAATAGTTGATTTTATTAAACCAGCTCCTGTTAAAAATTTTGTTTCATTAGAATTGATTAATCCATTTGTAAAAGCATAATGTGCACAAGCTCTTGTTGCATTTCCACACATAGCTGCATCACTTCCATCACTATTATAAAATAGCCATTTAAAATCTGCTTCATTAGTTGGAACTAATACAACAAATCCATCTGCACCAATTCCTTCTGTTCGATTACATAATCTAATCGCATCAGTTGAATAATCTTTTTCAACAAATGAGTGACAAATGATAAAATCATTTCCACTCGCACTATATTTTGTATATGTCATATAATTTCTCCGATGATTCGTTCTACTTCATCTTGTAAATGTTTTAAATCTTTTGAATTATCAATTACCATATCAGCAAGATTTTTTTTCTCTTCAATATCCATTTGATTTGAGATTTTTAGTTTTGCTTCATTTTCATCTATATTATCTCGTTTCATAAGTCTTTGGATTTGTAGCTCTTTTGGAGTGTAAATAACTAAAGATTTAGAAATTGGATAATGCATTTTTTCAAAAAATAGCGGAATATCTACAAAATATGGTTTATTTTGCTCTTCAAAAATTTTTGATTCTTTGATTATCTCTTTTTTAATCAAAGGATGAAGTAGAGCTTCAAGTTTTAATTTGTTTTCTTCATTTGAAAAAATGATTTTTCCAAGTTCTTTTCTTAAAACTTTTCCATTTTCTACATACTGTTTTCCAAACATCTCAATAATCTTATCAGAGTTCTCATCTAATAGTTTATGAGCTATTTTATCAGCATCAATAGTTAGAAAACCATGAAGCTTAAATAGGTTGCAAACAGTACTTTTACCAGTTGAAATTCCGCCTGTTAAAGCGATAGCGTTTTTAAATAAATCATTACTCATAGTATTAATTATACTATAAAAATGATTTATTTATATTAAATAGGAGAATTTTTATCTTTTAGCAATACCAGTTAAAGCTCTAAACTCATGTGCTGGAAATACAAATGAAGCATTGTGAATCTCTGCTGAATAGTAATCTAAATCATCAAGTAAATCTGCTCTTTGAAGATTTAAATCAGCAGTTGGATGATATTTTTTTGAAGCAATTATTGAAGTATTGTGTCCAAATCTAAATGGCATAGCAATCCAGAATTTTGATCCAACTAATTTCAAATCATCAAACAGTTGTTCTTCATCTTTTGAAAATGCTTTTGAAGCAAAAGCAATTAAACCATCATCTTTTAAAATTCTTTCAATATTTGCTAGCAATAATTCATCAATTTTTACATCTGTTAAAATTATTACATCAATGTTTTTTTCATTTTTTGATGTTAAAAAAGAGGCATCGCCAAATTCAATATTTGAAGTTTTACTATGTTTAGCAGCTTGTGCTTTCATATCTTCATTAGTTGTTCCAATAATTAGAACATTTGAAGCTTCTTTATGAGTACATAATGGTATATGTACCATCATTTCATTAAATGCATTATTATCTTTCATTATATATAGTCCTTAATATTTATAAACATTTTGCTATAATACCAAAAATTTTTTAAAGTAATCGTAGATTAGAAAATAGAATAAGAAAAAAGGTGAATAATGGCAACAGTTAGTTACAAAGATGCTGGAGTTGATATTGATGCTGGAAATCAGTTTGTAGAAAATATCAAACCTTATGTAAAATCAACAATGATTCCAGGAGTTCTTGGTGGAATAGGTTCTTTTGCAGGTGCATTTGAATTACCAAGTGGATATAAAAAACCCGTATTACTTTCAGGAACTGATGGGGTTGGAACAAAGTTAAAACTTGCAATTGACTCAAAAAAATTTGATACAGTAGGTATTGACTTAGTTGCTATGTGTACAAATGATTTATTATGTAACTTTGGAGAACCATTATTTTTCCTAGATTATTATGCAACTGCAAAACTTGAAGTTGAAGAAGCAACACAAGTTGTAAAAGGAATTGCAGAAGGTTGTATTAGAAGTGAGTGTGCATTAGTTGGTGGTGAAACTGCTGAAATGCCAGGAATGTATAAAGAAGGTGATTTCGATTTAGCTGGTTTTTGTGTTGGAATTGCTGAAAAAGATGAATTAAATAGAATTGATAAAATCGCAGTTGGAGATACTTTAATTGCTTTACCATCTTCTGGTGTTCACTCAAATGGATTCTCACTTGTTAGAAAACTTCTTTTAGAAAAATTAGGAATGTCTTTAAATGATGATTTCCAAGGTAAACCACTAAAAGATGTTTTATTAGAACCAACAAGAATTTATGTGAAAGAATTCAAAGCTAATAAAGATAAAATCAATGCTTTAGCTCATATTACTGGTGGTGGAATTACTGAAAACTTACCAAGAGTTTTACCAGATAATTTTAAAGCTGTAGTTGATAGAAGTAAAATCAAAGTTTTACCAATCTTTGAATTTATGGGACAACATGTAGAACTTGAAGAGATGTATAGAACATTTAATATGGGTGTAGGAATGGTTTTAGTTGTAAACCCAGCAAATGTTGATGCAATTTTAGCTAACACTGATGGATATGTTATTGGACATATTGCTGAGGGTGCAAAAGGTGTAGAGTTTATCTAATTAAGTAAATTTAGATAAATAAAAAGGGTGAGTATAAAAACTCACCCTTTTTTTATTTTTGTATAATATTTCAGAATTTCAACTACTTTTGAAGCATAACCCCACTCATTGTCATACCAAAGTAGAAGTTTTATCATATTATTTTTTACTTCTAAATATCTAAAATCAACAATAGTTGTAAATTTTTCTTTTTTAAAATCACTTGAAACTAAAGGCTCAATATTGTTTAAAACTATTGGAAATTTTTGAGCTTTTTCATAATTTTTAAATAGTTCAATTATTTCATCTTTAGTTGAGGTTTGTTTTGTAAATAAAGTTACATTTATTGCTCCAACTGTATCTGTTGGAACTCTTAGAGAGTTAGATGAGATGAGGTCTTGATTGAATTTTTCTAAAACATAAGAACAAGCTGTTATTGTTGTTGTTTTATTAGGAATAATATTTTGAGTAGAAGAACGACCAAACTCAAAATTACACTCAACATCTCTTGTCGCACTTCCAACAAAACTTCCATCAAGAACTCTTTGATGATTAAGCAGTGGATGAATTGTTACAATATCTCCACAGATAATTTCTTTTGTTTCATCAATCAGTTTAAGTGCTGGAAGTAGGGCTGTTGCATTACATGAACTTGTTGATATGATTTTATGAATTGATGGATTAAGTTTTTTTTCATTTGCACCTAAAATCACATTTATATCAGCTTGTTTATTTGGATGAGTTAAAAATACAGCACTTACTGGAAGTTGATTTAGAAGATTAATATCTTCTTTTTTACCACTTGAATCAATAATAATATCAATATTTGTTAAATCAATTTTATCTAAAGAGTTAAAGTGTGTGATTTTTATTTTAGATTGTGAATTTTGAATATAATTATTTTCAACTATTTCAAATTTATTATCAAGTTTTCCATATGTTGAATCGTAGTTTATTGAATAAACTATATTTTCAATATATGGATTTATATCATTTATTATAACTATTTCAAAATCTTTATAATCTAGTAACTGTTTTAAAACAGCTTTACCAATTCTTCCTGCACCATTTAAAAGTACTTTTATTGCCATAATTTCTTAACCTATACAAATTTTATAATTGGTAGTATAGTTTAATTTTATTTATATAATTATTTCTTTTGCATATCTATAAATAAAATATGGCTTTTTGAAAGAGGTTTAATATTTAATTTATCAATATCTACAATTTCCATTGCATCACCATTTTCTAAAGTAACACCATTTATATTTGAACTTCCTTCAATTTGTACAAAATAGACTTGTCTATCTTTTTTTATATCAAAATCAAACTCTTTATCAAATTCGCTTACATAAATATTTATATCTTGATAGATTTTAATTTTACTATCACCTTTTTGTGATGATACGATATTTAATAACTTATTAGTTCTTTCATCTTCTTTAAATCTATGTGAACCATAAAGTCTAGGTAATCCAGCTTTGGGAGGAATAATCCAAATTTGTAAAAGTCTTAAATCTTTACTTTCATGAAGATTGTGTTCACTATGATAAATACCATCTCCTGCACTTAGATATTGAACTTCACCTCTTTTTAAAGTTTCACTATTTCCCATAGAATCTTTGTGAGTTATCTCACCATTTATAACATAAGAAATAATTTCCATATTAGAATGAGGATGCGTGTCAAATCCACTTTTTGGATGAACTATATCATCATTTAAAACTCTTAAAACTCCAAAGTTTATATTGTTCGGATTTCTATATTCTGCAAAACTAAAATGAAAACGGCTTTCTAACCAACCAAGATTTGATGTTCCCATCTTTTCTTTTGGTAATTTTCTTAACATAATTTACTCCTTAATTAGAGTTTCAAATTGTTCTAAGATTCTTTCTAAACTATCTTCTTGACATTTTCTTTCATAAGTTGTAATTATTTCTCTTGGCATTACAATAGCACCAAGTCTTGTAAATTGACTTCTTAAATCATTTAATAAATCTTGTCCATTACTTCCAGAATGAGTTGCAAGTTGAATCTTTTTCATACTGAATAGCGCCCTAAAATTATCTCCGATTCTTGAAATCCAAGCAATCATATTTACTAAAACAGGTGGTACTCCATAGTTATATTCTGGTGAAACAAAAACATAAGCAGTTGCTTCTTCCATTTGTTTTGCTAAATCAAGTGCAACTTTTGGAATACCATCATTTTGTTCTTTAAAAGTATCATACATTGGTAGATTTAAATCAACTAAGTTTATTATTTTTGAATTTATATTTTTATTTTCAAATTTATCTTTTATCATATTCGCAAGATTCATATTTTCATTTAAACTTGCTACAAAAATTAATACCATTTTAAATCCTTTAAATTTTCTTTATTTTCATCAAAAATGAAACTTTCCATTGAAATGTTTGAATATTGCATTTCACTATTTACTGATTTACCTTTTTTATTATTTGCATTTCCAAAAGCTATAAAAAGGGGTAAAAAATGCTCACTTGAAGGATGGTTTTTACGAAAATTTATGTCAGAAGTAATATTTAATAATCCATCTTCATTGCCATTTTCTATAATATTTTTAATTTTATCACTAAATTCTTTTGCATAGTTTTTAGAAGTTAAATTATAACTCATATCTCCAAGATTATGTGTAACTCCACCACTACAAATAATCATCGCTTCATCTTTAAAAGCTTTTAGTTTTTCACCTAAATTGATCAGTTGTGATGGTGAATAAGAATAAGGAATACTTAATTGAAGTACAGGAATATTTAGTTTTTCATATAATAAAGCTAAAACATTCCAAACTCCATGGTCATAACTAATTCTACTCTCATCAATTGAAATATCAATATTCTCTTTTTTTAAAGTGTTGATGAGATTATTAGTTAAATTTTTATCACTATTTATTTCATAAACTACTTTATATAATTCATCTTCAAATCCATAAAAATCATACATAATTTTATTTGCTTCAGGACTTATAATTCTTAAATCATTTGTAACATAGTGAGCTGAAATGATTATTATATATTTTGGTACTTTTAAATTCTTTCCTAATTTCTGAAAATTCTTTTTTGATTTTGAGTCACTTAAAATTATATTTGGTGCTCCGTGTGAAATAAATAGTGTAGGATACATAATTTTATAATTTTAGCTAAATTATTTAGCTAAAATTCCCTCTAATTGAATATCAAGTTTTACAATTTCATCAACTGCAACACCACCAGCTTCTAATACAGTATTGTATTTTAAACCATAATCCATTCTATTAATTTTACCACTTAATCCTAAACCAACTCTTGTATTCCCCCATGGATCTTTTACTGTTCCATTATTTTCTAAATCTAATGTAACATCTTTTGTAACACCTCTCATAGTTAATTTACCATAAGCTTTATCACCATCAACTTTTGATAAAACAAATTTGATGTTATTAAATTCATTTGCAGAAAAGAATTCAGCACTTTTTAAATGAGCATCTCTTTTTTCATTTTCAGTATTGATTGAATTTACATCAATTTCACCAACAAGTGATTTTAATGTTTTTGTTTTTTCATCATATTCGAATGTTCCATTAAATTTATTAAATTTACCAATAACATTTGAAATCATCATATGTTTTACTTTAAATCCAACATTTGAATGACTCGCATCAACATTATATGTACCTGCAAAAAGAGCACTTGAAGCGATAACAGAAGCTAATCCTAATTTTAAAAATTTCATTTTTTTATTCCTTATTTTTTCTATAATATATTACTAATTAGTACTTTTAAAGCAAAAAAATATTTAATTTGCTTTGTAAACCTTATTTAATAAATCATATAAAGTATCTAATTCCTCATCACTTAAAACTTCTAAAGCTTTATTTAAATTTTTTGCGTGATTTGGGAAAACTTCTTCAATAATATCTTTACCTTTTTGAGTAATTAATAAAATTGATGCTCTACTATCATTTGGGTCTTTTATTGAAGTAATCCATCCATCTCTTTTTAGATTTCTTACAACAACAGTGATATTTCCTGGTGTACTCATTGTTAATTTTGTGATTGAGCCAATATTTAAATCACCTAGATGATATAAAGCTTCTAATACTTTAAATTGATTAAACGTTAGATTATGTTTTGATAAATAATTTACAGTTAAATTGTTGATTTTTAAACTTGTTCTTTCTAATCTAACAACAGTTTTCATAGATTTATCAGTTCTATAACCATAAGATTTTAAAGTTTTATTATTCATTTACATACTCCTTGCAGAATTATATTACTAATTAGTAATAAATGTCAATAGTAAAATGAAAATTTTTAAATTTTTTTGAAAAATATTGCTTAACCAATTAATAAACTATATTTAGATAAAATGCTTCGTTTTGCTATAAAGAATGAAAAAATAAGGATAATAAAATGCTATTAACACCAGGTCCAACTCCTGTACCAGAATTTGTTAGAAAAGCAATGTCAGATGTAACAATACATCATAGAACTGAAGAGTTTGAAGCAATTTTTAAAAATACTAGAGAATTATTATTAGAATTATATGGAATGCCTGAAGTTGTAATGTTAGCTTCAAGTGGAACAGGTGCTATGGAGGCATGTGTAACAAATCTTACACATAAAAAAGCACTTACTATTAACTCTGGAAAATTTGGTGAAAGATTTGGAAAAATTTGTTCAGCTTTTGGAATAGAATATACTGAAATTAAAAATGAATGGAATACACCCGTATCAGTTGAAGCCGTAGTTGAAGCTGTAAAAGCTGATTTTTCTATTGATGCTATTTTTATTCAGATTTGTGAAAGTGCTGGAGGATTAAGACATCCTGTTGAGCAAATTGCAGCTGAAGTTAAAAAAATTAATAAAGATATTATGATTATTGCTGATGGAATCACTGCTGTTGGTGTTGAAAAAATTGATACTACAAATCTTGATGCTGTTGTAACAGGGAGTCAAAAAGCTTTAATGTTACCTCCAGGTCTTGCAATGATTGGTTTATCAAATGAGGCAATTAAAAAAATTGATTCAAAACCAAGAGGTTATTACTTTAATCTTTCAATTGAAATTAAAAAACAAAGAACGAATACAACAGCTTGGACAGCAGCAACTACACTTATTATTGGTTTAGGTGCAATTTTAGAAAAATTAAAAGCTGATGGATTTGATAATTTATATAAACAAACAGCTTTAAGAGCAAATGCAACAAGAGAAGCATTAAAAGCTATTGGTTTTGAAATTTATCCAAAAGTTCCAGCAGATGCAATGACAACAGTTTATACTGAACAATCAAGTGCAATTAGAAAGATATTAAAAAATAAATATAATGTAAATATCGCAGGTGGACAAGATCATTTAGCTGGTAAGATTTTTAGAATTAATCATATGGGATTAGTTGAAGATTATGAAGCTTCATGGGCTGTAAATGCTGTTGAATTGGCACTTGATAATTTAGGTATTAGAACATTTGATGGAACTGCAAATAAAGTTTTTGCATCAAATATGTTTAAAGGGAACTAATAAGAATGATTTTTGAACACGAAATTCCAAAAGGGAGTCGATTATACTTTGGTTCAACGGCGAAAAAGAAGCGGGTATTAGAAAATAAAGTTTGTGAAATTTTAGATAGTGCAGGATTTGAAGAGATTTTAACACCAAATTTTTCTTATTCTCAACATCAAGCAATTGCAAATGAAAGAAAACTAATAAAATTTTCTGATGAACAAAATGAACAAGTATCTTTACGAGCTGATTCTACTTTAGATGTGGTAAGAATAATTACAAAAAGATTAGGAAGAACAACAGCTCACAAAAAATGGTTTTATGTTCAACCTATATTTACTTATCCATCAAAAGAAGAGTACCAAATTGGATGTGAGTGGATAGATCATGATAATATTTCTGATATTATGAACTTAACAGCAAATATTTTAAAAGCACTACAAATAGAACCGATTTTACAAATATCAAATATAAATATTCCAAAATTAATTGCTAGTGAATTAAATATTGATATAGATTTATTAAAAAATGGTGAAATAGCATCACTATTTAAATTAAATTGCGATTGGTTAAACAGATTAATTAAAGTAAAAGATATAAAAAGTTTGGAAAGTGTTATAGAAATGGTTCCAAATAGTATAAAAAAAGAGTTAGAAAAGTTAGTTCAAAAAGCGAAAGAAGTAGATTATTCTAATATAATCATTGCACCACTTTATTATGGAACTCTAAGATACTATAATGGAATTTACTATAGAGTGATACATGAAAATTTAACTTTATGCAAAGGTGGAATGTACTCAAGTGAAGGAATGAGTTCATTAGGTTTTGCACTATATACAGATAATTTATTAAAAATTTTAGAGGATTAAGAATGAGCGCAGATGTAATAGTTGGTATTCAATGGGGAGATGAGGGAAAAGGTAAAATAGTTGACATGTTAGCACAAAAGTATGACATGGTTTGCAGAAGCCAAGGTGGTCACAATGCTGGTCATACAATTTGGGTTGATGGTGTTAAGTATGCTTTACATTTAATTCCTTCAGGAGTATTAAATCCAAATGCAATAAATGTAATTGGAAATGGTGTAGTTTTATCACCTGAAAATATTATTGAAGAGATGAGTCAATTTAAAAATTTAGAAGGAAGATTATTTATCTCAGATAAAGCACATTTAAATCTACCATATCACGCTTTAATTGATCAAGCTAAAGAAAAATTAAGAGGTGCAAAAGCTATTGGAACAACTGGAAAAGGAATAGGTCCAGCGTATTCAGATAAAATCAATAGGGTAGGGCATAGAGTTGGAGAACTTTTAAATCCTACTAAATTAGCTAAATCTATTTTAGAATATTTCGAACAAAATAGAGCAATATTTGATGTATTAGAAATTGCAACTCCTAAAGAAAAAGAATTAATAGAAGAGTTGACTTCTTATAAAGAAAAAATAGCACCATTTATTACAAATACAACAAATATGGTTTGGAAAGCTTTAGATGAAGGTAAAAAAATATTACTAGAAGGTGCCCAAGGAACAATGTTAGATATTGACCATGGAACATATCCTTATGTTACATCATCTTCAACTGTTAGTGCTGGTTCTTGTGCAGGTCTTGGAGTAAATCCAAAAGATGTTGGAGTAGTTACAGGAATAGTAAAAGCTTATTGTACAAGAGTTGGAAATGGACCTTTCCCAAGTGAAGACTTCGGTGATGAAGGTGAAACTATGGCTCAAGTTGGAAAAGAGTTTGGAACAACTACAGGAAGAAAAAGAAGATGTGGTTGGTTTGATGCAGTTGCAGTTAAATATGCTGCAAGATTAAATGGTTGTGATCAATTAGCTTTAATGAAACTTGATGTTTTAGATGGATTTGAAAAAATTAAAATTTGTGTAGCTTATGAATTGAATGGTGAAAAAATTGATTATGTTCCAACTTGTTTAGAAAATGTAAAAGCTATTTATGAAGAGATTGAAGGTTGGGAAAGTGTTGTTGGGATCAGAGATTTTGATCTACTTCCAATTAATGCAAAAAAATATATAGAAAAAATCGAAGAGGTTACTTCTGTTAAAGTTGGAATAGTTTCAACTTCTCCAGAAAGAGTTGATACAATTATAAGGGGGTAAAAATATGAGGTTAAAATTACATCATACGCCGTATGTCTCGAGAAGAATAACAAGAGATTTAGCTAGTTGTGACTTTGTAGAAATAAGAAAAGACAAACAAAGTATAGAATCTGAAATTGAAAAAATACTTGATGAAGATATTGAAAAGGAGTTTTCTTTAGATGAAAAAGTGCAAGAAATTTTAGATGCACAAGAAGAAGAAATCGAGTATTTGAATGCAGATAGAAGACAGCTTTTTTGGATGACAAAAAAAAGATTAGCAAATGATAATGGTGTTATTTTAAATAATGAAGATAGATTTTCAGATATTGCTCATAAAATATTAGATTATTTATGGGAAGAAGATTTTATTCATTATACTTGTTCAGATAATCAAATAAAAAACGTTATATTTGCTTCTTTAGATGATTTTATAAAAGGTTTTGAGAAAGCGGATAGTGAAGTAATAAATAAATTAAAGAATTATAAAAGAAAACTAATCCCCGGTACAGAAGATTATGATTTAGTTTATCATAGATTATATGAAGAAGAATTAGTAAAAAGAGGATTAATATAAATGCAAAAAGTATGGATATATTTAGAAAATGGAATTTTTTTAGAAGCAAAATCTTTTGGTGCAACGGGTACAGCTGTTGGAGAAATAGTTTTTAATACTTCATTAACTGGTTATCAAGAAATAATTTCTGATCCTTCTTATGCTGGTCAATTTATTACTTTTACAATGCCAGAAATTGGAAATGTAGGAGTAAATGATGATGATATGGAAAGTAAAGTTTGTCACTGTAAAGGTGTGTTAGTTAGAAATTATCATAATGATTACTCAAACTATAGAGCTCAAAATAACTTAGATTCTTTACTAAAAGAGCATGGTGTTTTAGGAATTTGTGATATTGACACAAGATATTTAACTAAAATGATTAGAGATGAAGGAGCTATGATGATGATAGCTTCAACAGAAATTTCTTCTAAAGATGAACTAGCGAAACAATTAAAAGCAAGTCCTAGAATAGAAGATATAAATTATATTGAATTAGTTTCTACAAAAGAATCATTTATTCATAAATCAGGAGCTTGGAATCATGCAATTAAAGCTTATGATAAAGCTGTAATGAGTGATAAAAAAGTTGTTGTTATCGATTTTGGTGTTAAAAGAAATATTTTAAATGAATTAGTTCAAGCAGGACTTGAAGTTGAAGTTGTACCTTCAAACTTTAAAGGTGAAGATTTAATTGCAAGATTTGAATCAAAAGAGATAGGTGGAGTATTCTTATCAAATGGGCCAGGAGATCCACTTACTCTTGTAAACGAGAAAAAAGAAGTTCAAAAACTTATAAATGCAAATATTCCTATGTTTGCTATTTGTTTAGGTCATCAAATGCTTTCTATTGCTCATGGATATGATACTTATAAACTAAAATTCGGTCAACACGGTGGTAACCATCCAGTTGCAAATAATGGTGTAGTTGAAATTACTGCCCAAAATCATAACTATAATGTTCCTGATAATATTGTTGAGATTGCTGATATTACACATATCAATTTATTTGATAATACAATTGAAGGTGTTAAATATAAAAATAAAGAGATTTTTTCAGTTCAACATCACCCAGAAGCAAGTCCCGGACCACATGAGTCAAAATATATCTTCAAACAATTTGCAGATATTGTAAAATAATTGAAATAAAAAAAGGGGAAGTTTTAAAACTTCCCCTTTTTTTGATTAGTTAAGTTTATTATAAAACAAACTTCTCAATCAACTGATAAACTCCAGCCGTAGCAATTCCAGCAGCAATTCCAGCAACAATATCATCCCCCATTACACCTAGACCACCCTTTACATCTCTGTCGATTTTACCTATAATTGAAGGCTTCCAAATATCAAATAATCTAAAAAATATAAAAGCAAGTGGAGCCATATAAATTAAGTTTTCATTATTAATTCCACAGATTGATAAAGCTATCCACATTCCAGCAAGTTCATCAATCACAATTTCACTATTATCATGAATTCCTGATTCTTTTTCATATGCATCAATTTGTTTTATTGCAATAACAGTTATTAATAAAGATAATAAAAAAAGTGTAGAAACATGTAAAATTTGTAGTAAAAATAATCCTAAAATCAAAGAAACAAAAGAACCCACGGTTCCTGGAGCTTTAGGGCTTAATCCACTAAAACCTACTGTTAAAAAGAATCTTCTTAAATTCATATATTATCCTTATTTTTTCTTTTCAATATCAAGTTTTTTTCTTTTTTCCCAAAGAGATTTTCTTGATATCCCTAATTTTTTTGATAATTCAGTGTCAGGATATTTATTTTGGTATGAAATAACCATCATTTTAACATAGTCATTAATAGTCATAATATTTGAATTACCTAATAAAATCTTTTCGTTATTAAACTCTATTTTTCTATGTGGAAATTCTTCTTCAGGCTCTAGTGTTGACACAATACAATTTTTATCTTCAATTAATTTATTGATTTGTTCTTTCATATTCTTTTTTAAAGTATGATAATCTGTTAAATAAATGATAGTTTTACCTTGAATAGCATTCATTTGTTTTTGCCAATTTGAAGAAGTTAAGGAAATAAAACAAATAGGTAAATCCATTTTTCTAGCTAATTCAAAAACAAGCTTATCCGCACATTTTTGAGAATTTGTTTCTATTAAAGTTGGAAATGATGGTGGAAGTAAAATTTCACTTGTATCAATATCTGACATTGTAAAATTAAAATAATCTCTTAAAGTTTGTAACTCTCTTCTAATACTTCTACACTCTTTATAATGATAAATTTTTCTTACTAATTCATCCATAATAAACGGCTTCATAATATAATCTTTAGCACCATCTTTAATAGGATTTGTTACTGTTTCATCAGAAATATAAGATACAAGAAGAAGAATTATAGAAGTTTCACTATATCGTTTGATTATATTTTTACATAAACTAGATGGAAGAGAAGTTGAAAGTAAAATAGTATCGTAATCTTTTGTTAGATTATCAATATTCGGTGATTCAATATAATCACAACTATGTCCATCATCAAGTAATCTTGAAACAACTTTTTGTGCTAGATAGATTTCATTTTCGATAATTAATATATTCATTTTTGTTTCCAATTATAATATTTCAATGTAGCAATACTTTGTACAGCAACTCCTTCAGCTCTACCAATAAATCCAAGCTTTTCCGCAGTTGTAGCTTTGATATTGATAAACTGTTTTTCAAGTCCTAAAAGTTTTGCCATTGAATTTTTTATATCATTTTTAAAAGGATTGATTTTTGGTTTTTGTGCAATAATGGTTAAATCAATATTTACTATTTCATAACCAATATTATTGACAAAAGTTACAATCTCATCTAATAGAATTTTTGAATCTATTCCTTTATACTTTTCATCAGTATCAGGAAAAAATTCACCAATGTCTCCAGCTCCACATGCTCCTAATAATGCATCGATAACTGAATGTATTAAAACATCACCATCACTATGTGCTTTAAAACCATAATCATAAGGAAGTTTAATTCCACCAAGATACATATCTTTATTTTCTTCAAAAGCATGAATATCAAAACCAGTACCAGTAAAAAAATTATTTGATGGTTCTTTTAGACATGGTAAATCATCTAATTCATCACCTAAAGTTAATTTTTTACTATCAATACTTCCTTGAACATATTTTATTGTTCCATTTATATTTTTAATTGCAGAACTTTCATCAGTAAATTCAATTTTTGTATTTAGTGCAGATTTTAATATTTGTGTATTTGAAAGTTGAGGAGTTTGAATTAATTTTACATTATCTCTGTTAATTGTATCATTTTCATAAATTACAGTATCTGTAACATTTAGAATGGGAACTATACAATTGGCATTTTCTTTTTCAATTAAAAGAGTTTCTATCACATATTTGGGAATGCAAGCTCTTGCTACATCACTTATCATTACATATTTTGTTGTTACAAATTTTAGACAGTTTAGTATTGATTGTTGTCTTGTTGCTCCACCTTTGACAAAAGTAAATTCATTAGTGAAGTTTTTCATATAATCTAATTCAGTTTCATGAGAAGCAATGATAATTTTGTTAAATTGTGAAAAAGAAGCTAATCTTTTTGTCACATGTAACCATAAAGGTTCATTACCTATTCTAATCCACTGCTTTTTAGTTTTGTGTTCAAATCTTGAAGAATTGCCTGCACATAGAACTATAAGTGTAACATCTAACAACAAAAACCCCTTTGTGTAAAAAAGTTACAAATTATAATATATACTAACTTAGCATAAGTTAAGAATTTTGACCAATAACCTCTTTTATAACATCAATTGAGTTAATAAAATGCTCAACATCAAAGTCGTAAAGTACAACTTTTTCTAAAGCTTTTTCAATATTTTTATCACTTAATGGGTATCTTACATCACACAAGATTTTAACAATTTGCAAAATTTGAGCTTTTTTCTTAAAAGATTCTGGACAATTTTCTATATCTTCTGTAAATGCTATAGGAAAAATTATGTTGTGACTTAAATTCCAATGTTTAAAAATATTTGCAGTAATTCTTGCACAGGTAAAACCTGTAAATTTTTCTTCGCACAAACTTGTATCTTTAGTTTCTTCTAACTCTTTTAAAAATTCTTCAGTCTTTTTTTCATTTTGAATTACTTGTGAAATTACGAATTTACCAACTTCTTGAAGAAAAGCAGGAAGTAATAGTTCATTTTTTAGGTCAAAATTTATAGTAGAAACCCAAGTATTAACGATATTACTAGCAAGTGAACTTGAAAAAATAAAATCATCATTAGTTACAGCATAAGCTAGTAAATTTGATTTGATAGTGTTGCTAATTGAAGAACCAATAGCAATTGAAATAGCAAATTTTATACCTAAAAGGTTTATTGCACGACTTAAAGTATCAACTTTACTTCTAAAACCAAACATACTTGAATTTGCAATTTTTAAAATATTTGCGACAATTAATGGGTCTTTATTTAATATTTCTACTAATTTATTTGTATCTGTACTATCTAATTTTCTAAAATTATCAAGTTCTATGATATTGTTTGGAAGAGGAGGCAAAGATGTAATTTCTTTAATTAATTTCTTTCTCATAAATATCCTAAATTTTTTAATAAGTTAATTCAAAATCATCGTCACTAAGATAAAATTTTATATCTTTTTGATCAAAGCTTTTAAAAATAATACTAAATTCATCTTTTATAAATTTTGTATATCGTTCTAAAATTAGATTAAAAATCTTTTCATTTATTTTTGAATAAAGTAATTTAATCAAGTATTTATGATTTATTTTAATAACATATTTTTCAAATTCATAATCAAAAGTATCAACTTGTTCTACTTCTGAAATAAAAATTTTACATAAACCATAAAAAATTTTTGTTGTTAGAAAGTCGACTAAAATATTTATAGTTTCATCTATACTCAAAGAATTAATCTCTATTCTTTTTTTGATAATTTCTATTTCTTGATATAATTCGAAATCTTTTAGTATAAAAAAATCGTCTAAAAAATTTTCTCTTACATAATCTTTTGTAAATTGAAGGTTTTCTAATATTTTTGCATTTATTTTTTCATAATTTATTTCTAAAATATCAAAATCATTTAATAAAATAAATAAAGCATATAATTTTTTTGCTTCTTCTATTTTTTCTTCATGTGTAGAATAAATAAGTGAAATATTAAGAAAAATTTTTGAACAAATAGAAATAAGATGAAAATCAAAAGTATTTTGAAGAATATATTTAGAAATTTTTTCTAATATTTCATTTAGTTCATTATCAAATTTAGAATTTTTGAATTTTGTTATAAATAAATCAAATATTGCTAATTTAAAAAATTCATGATAATCGTTTTTTATTACTTTTGAATTTACTAAAATTTGGGTGATATGACTATATTTAAAATCTTCAATATCCGATATGAAAAATAAAATTCTATAAATAGTTTCTAAATTTCTATTATCAAAATCTTTATCTGAAAGAATAAAATCTTCAATAACCCAATGATAATCCAATTTTTTGTCAAAATTTAAATCTGAATTATAATTGTACAACAAAGAACTAAGTAATGTTTTTTCAAATTCTTCAATATTTTTTGCAATTTTAATTTCATTTTCTATAGAAAACTTTTTATAATAAACTCTCAAGATTTTTTGAAAATAAGGATTATCAAAAAATCTTGGAGAGTTAGGTATATTTCTTAATTTTTTTAATAATTTAAGTAATAAAATTGAAGAATAATTTTTGAAAATCAAAAACTCTGCATCTTCTGAAATATCATTTTCATAGCCGAAATTGTTGTTTTTTGATAACATAAAACCATCTTCTTGTTTTTCAAGACATAGAAGGTATTTTTCAAAACTTTTACTTAAATCATCTTCTTCCACAGGTATTTCATCTAAATGAGAAAAATAATATAAATATTTTCCTTGAATATTATTTATTTTACTTAATTCTCTATCATTTAAAGAAATAGTAAATTTTATAATATTTATTGTTTCTGTCATTAAATCGATGATTTGATTAACGCTTTTTTTTCTAATTAAATCAATAGAATTAATAGTACATAATTGAATTAATGTTTTTAATAAAATTATATAAGAATCAAAAGTTAACGAAAATAAAACTTTATTTTCTAAAAATAGCGTTCTTAAATGTTCTTCATAAAATCTAAAAACTTTTGAAATAGCTTCTAAATCATAATTATAATAAGAATTTAGAATATTATCATCTGAACCAATAGTTGAAATGTATGCAAGTACATTTATATCTTTAATAAAATGAATATTGTCAACTTTTGTAAGATTTTTTAACTTTTTTTCTAAAAAAATATTTATTTGCTCTTTTAAAAAAATATTATTCAAAAAAATATTTTTCAAATCATTTGGCAAACTTTTTTTATTTTTATGTAATTCTAAAATAAAATTTATCAGATATAAATAACTTTTTTCAGTTGAAGCAATTAATTGATTTTCATTTTCTAAAATATTGTATTTTTCGATAACTAATTCAATTTCATTAATATACTTTTGTTGCTCTAACTCTTTTTGAGTATACAACGAAAAATTAGGAGAGTTATCTAATTGTTTATCATCTAACAAAATAACCTCCTAATATATATTTCTTAATTATTATATAGAAAAGAAACTTATATGAATAATAATTTCAAAATATCTAAAGCACTTAAGCTTATATAAATATATTTGGCTATAATCTAGCTACAAATATAAATAAATACTATAGGATTTTAAAATGAGAAATTGGTTAGACAATCATAAAAATGACAAAATTAGAACTCAAATGTATTATGCAAAAAAAGGAATTATTACTCCAGATATGGAATATGTAGCAAAAATCGAAAAGCTAGAACCAGAACTTGTAAGAAGTGAAATAGCTAGAGGAAGATTAATAATTCCTGCAAATGTAAATCATAAACATTTAGTTCCAATGTCAATTGGTATTGCATCTTCATGCAAAATCAATGCAAATATCGGTTCATCTGCACTAGCATCTAATGTTGAAGGTGAAATAGAAAAAGTTGACGTATGTTTAAAATATGGTGCAGATACAATTATGGATCTAAGTACAGGTGGTGATTTAGACATGATAAGAACTGCTGTTATTCAGCACTCAACAGTGCCAATTGGAACAGTACCAATTTATCAAATTTTACACGATTGTAAGGATAAAATAGAAGATTTATCTATTGATGTAATGTTAAAAGTTTTAGAAAAACAAGCTCAACAAGGTGTTTCTTACTTTACAATTCACGCTGGATTCTTACTTGAATTTATGCCTCATGTTGCAAAAAGAAAAATGGGAATAGTTTCAAGAGGTGGTTCTTTAATGGCTGCTTGGATGATGCATTATCATAAAGAAAATCCTTTTTATGAAGCATTTGATGATATTTTAGAAATTTGTAGAAAATATGATGTTTCTTTATCTTTAGGAGATTCATTAAGACCTGGATGTTTAGCTGATGCTTCAGATGAAGCACAATTAAGAGAGTTAAAAGTTCTTGGTGAATTAACTTTAAGAGCTTGGGAAAAAGATGTTCAAGTTATGATTGAAGGTCCTGGTCACGTTCCTTTAAATCAAATTGAAAGAAATATGAAATTAGAAAAAGAGTATTGTCATGAAGCACCGTTTTATATATTAGGACCACTTACAACTGATATTGCTGCTGGATATGATCATATTTCATCTGCTATTGGTGCTGCTGTTGGTGGATGGCATGGTGCATCTATGTTATGTTATGTAACTCCAAAAGAACACTTAGGTTTACCAAATGCAGAAGATGTTAGAAACGGAATTATTGCATATAAAATTGCTGCTCACTCAGCTGATATTGCAAGAGGTAGAAAAGGTGCAAGAGATATTGATGATGAAATGTCAGATGCAAGATATGGATTTGATTGGAATAAACAGTTTGAATTGTGTTTAGATCCGGAGCGAGCAAAAGAGTATCATGATGAAACTTTACCTCAGGATGTATTTAAAGAAGCAGAATTCTGCTCAATGTGTGGACCAAAATTTTGCTCATATAAAATTACACAAAAGATTGTAAAAGAACATGGTCAAGCAATGATTGATATTGCAGGATAATTAAGATAAAAATTATCCTATTTAAAATATAATGTCAGACTTTTAAATATTATAAGGAATATTATATGACTAATGTAGAAATTATTAAAAAAGAATTAGAAAATATTAAATATCCAGGCTTTGCAAAATCAATTGTAGAGTTTGGATTTGTGAAAGAAGTACAGTTAGATGGTAATAATTGTTTTATCAATTTAGATATTACTTCAACAGCACCAGAAGTTGAAGCTCAATTAAGAAAAGAAATTACAGCACTTAAGTCATTAAGTGGAATAAATGTAACGCTTAATTTTAATAAACCAAAAGAACAAGTTCAACAAAGCAATAGTGTAAGTGGTAAAAATATTGCTCCTCAAATTAAAAAAGTTGTTATGGTTAGTTCTGGAAAAGGTGGAGTTGGAAAATCAACTACAACAGTAAATCTTGCAATTGCAACAGCAATGCAAGGTAAAAGAGTTGGTATTTTAGATGCTGATATTTATGGACCAAATATTCCTAGAATGATGGGATTAAATGGAAAAGAAGTAGAAATAGTTGGAGATAAAGCAAAACCGTTAAATGCATACGGAGTTGACGTAATGTCAATGGGAATATTAATGGAAGAAGGACAAGCTCTTATTTGGAGAGGTGCTATGATTATGAAAGCTATCCAACAACTTTTAAGAGATATTTTATGGGAAGAATTAGATATTTTATTTATTGATATGCCTCCAGGAACTGGTGATGCTCAATTAACTTTAGCTCAAAGTGTTCCTGTTAGTGCAGGAATCAATGTAACAACACCACAACATGTAGCTCTTGATGATTCAAGAAGAAGTTTAGATATGTTCAAAAAACTTCATATACCAGTTGCTGGAATTGTTGAAAATATGAGTGGATTTATTTGTCCTTCATGTAAAACTGAGTCTGATATTTTTGGAATGGGAACTTGTGAAGAGTTAGCAAAACAATATAATACACAAGTATTAGGAAATCTTCCAATTGAGCCTGCTATTAGAGAAGGTGGAGATAGTGGTAAGCCAATAGTCTATTTTAATCCAGAATCAATCTCAGCAAAAAGATATATGATTGCAGCTGATAAATTAATTTCATTTTTAAATTCACAAGATGAAGTTTCTAATGCAGCAATCCAGCCAATAATGCCTGCTGGTGTAAGTGCTTGTTCTCCTGAAGGACAAAAAATAAAAGAAGAACATGAAAAAGCTCAAAAATCAAGTGGTAGTTGTGGGACAGGATGTGGTTGTCATTAATTAAATAAAAAAAGAGTTATAACTCTTTTTTTATCCACATTTATAATATTCTTCGAATAGCTCTTCAACTTTTTCTGTTACAAGCTTTTCATGCCAATTATGTCTTTTGGCAAATAGTTTTATTTCAAAATCTCTTTGTTCTTTAGAACAGAAAAAATATAGTTTTTTTACAAATGGTTTAGGTACTGAAATTACTATTTTTTGGAAAAAGCTCTCTTTACATTCAGCTGAACAAAAAACCTTCGAGATAGGTATTTTTTTAGAGCAGTATTGACAACAATTTGTCATAATAACTCCTTTAATATTTTTTAAAATTTACATTATAACAAGGCATAATTAAACGCAACTTAGTTGCATTTAATTATGCAAAAAAATTATGATTCTTTTCTTGAATTTTTCTCTTCAATTCCAGACATACCAAATCTTCTTGCTAGTTCTTGTTTTACTCTATCGGGACTAATATTTTTACTTGCAAGTGCTACTAATACATGGTAAGCAATATCGGCTGCTTCGTAAATGATTTCTTCCTCATTATTGTCTTTTATTGCAAAAGTAAATTCTCCTGCTTCTTCAACAACTTTTTTAAGCATAGAATTTTGTTTACCTTGTAAAAGTTTTGCAGTATATGATTTTGTAGAATTTTCATTTTTTCTTTCACAAATTGTATGATACAAAGTATCAATTACACCATATGCAGCAGTAGTATTAACTTCAACATCACTAATTATTTCATTTGTTTTTAAATTTGTATAAAAACATGATTTTCTTCCTGTATGACAGGCAACACCTTCTTGATTTACTTTTAGTAATAAAGTATCATTATCGCAGTCAACTAAAATTTCAACAATTTCTTGAAGATGATTTGAACTTTCACCTTTTTTCCAGATTCGTTGACGGCTTCTACTAAAGTAGTGAGCATAATTAGTTTTTATTGTTAATTCAAGAGCTTCTTTATTCATATAAGCTAACATTAAAACTTCGTTTGTATTAGCATCTTGAGTAATTACAGGAATTAGATTGTCCATTTTTTCCCAATCTATTTTATCCAATTGTTCCATTTTAATTTCCTTTAAAATTTCGTGCCAACATCAATTCTTTATTTATATCAATATTAATTCCAAAATCATAGTTAGATTTAATATCATTATTTTTTTTCTCTTTGTATTTATTTATCTCTTTATATTTTAAATTTTCATCATATTTTACTTCGGGTTTAATCTTTAAAATAGATTTGATTTCCTTCGCATAAATCGAAGGAATTAAGAGAAAAAATGGAGAGTAAAAATAAGTTTTAAATATTTTTTTTCCATGATGTTAAAGAAGCAGTAATAACTGCTTCTTTAATTATTGATTTACTGATGTATCTCTTATTTTATCTTTTGAGTCAATCCAAATATTTGGAGTTGATCCACCTGGTGTTAAGAAAATTTTAGCATCTTTGTTTTCTCTAAGTGCTTCATTAAATTTTCCTTGAACTTCTATTTGTTGCATTTGTAATAAATTTTGTGTTAAAGATAATGCAATTTCTTTGTTTGCTGCTGCTTGAGCTTTTGCTTCAATCGTTACAGCATCTGCTCTACCTTGCGCTTCAATTCTTTTTGCTTCAGCTTCTCCATTTGCAAGAGCTGCTCTTTTTTCAGCTTCTTGTTTTGCTCTTAAAACTTCGTATCTAACTCTTTCAGATTCTTGATTTGCAATTTGAACTCTTTCGATTTGTTCTTTTATTTTTGCTGGAAGTACAATCTCTCTTAATTGAACTGATTCAATTGAAACTGGTTTCCCTTCAAGTGATTCAATTTGTGATCTAATACCATTTTCAATCATAGTAGCAATTTCATTTCTTTTTGTTGGTAACTCTTCTGCATTAAATCCACCAACAACATTTCTCACAATATTTCTTACTACTGGATTTACAATTTTATCTTCCCATGCTGATCCCCAAGTTGCAATAGTTGCAGGAGCTCCAGGTGCAGTCAATCTATATTGAACAGTAAGTTCAATAGAAACAGGTAAACCTCTTGCATCTAAAATATTAATTGCAGGATTACTTCTAATACTTTGGTCAAAACCAGTACTAGTTTCAATAGTAGCAAAATTCATAAGTCTAACTTTTGTATCAACTACTGTAACTTTTTGGTATCCAGGAAAAATAAAGTGAAAACCTGGATTTAATGGTTGATCATCATATTTACCTAATGTTTGTTTGATTCCTACATTACCTGATTCGATAGTCATAAATGGTTTAAATAAAAATAAAGCTCCAATAATAATAATTACTAAATAGAGCATTCCAGCTTTTTTCCCAAAATTCTTGAAAAATTCTGGTGTTTCAAATGGTGGTTGATAATTCCCCCCTCCATTTGAACCTCCAGAATTATTTTGTTGTCTGTTTTTAAAATAGTCGTTGTCTATTGGCATATTTTTCCTTATATTAAGTATTTAATGGGTTATATTAATTAAGTTTAGTTAACGTATGTTAAATACTTTAAATATTTTTCATTTTTCCCAGCTACCACATCAAAGTAAGCAGATTGAATTTTTTCAGTAATTGGTCCTCTTGAACCACAACCTATAATTCTTGCATCTACATCTCTAATTGGTGTAATTTCAGCAGCAGTTCCTGTAAAGAAAGCTTCATCTGCAATATAAACTTCTTCTCTACTGATTCTTCTTCTTACAACTTCAATTCCCATATCAGCAGCTAATTCAATAACTGTTGCTTGAGTGATTGATTCAAGTGAATTATCATTTGGAGGAGTGATTAGTTTTCCATCTCTAACGATAAAAAAGCAAGCACCAGAAGCCTCTGCAATATAACCTTGGTCATCTCTTAATAATGCTTCATCATATCCAGCTTCAACTGCTTCATATTTTGCCATTTGAGAATTTAAATAATTTGCAACTGCTTTTGCTTTACCCATTCCTGAAGTATTTGGAGTTCTTGTAAAAGATGAAATTTTAACTCTTACACCTTTTTTTAAACCTTCTTCTCCTAAATAAGCTCCCCATTCCCAAGCTGCAACACTTACTTTTACGGGAGCTTCTTTATGATAAAGTCCCATTACACCGTAACCTAAATATACTAAAGGTCGAATATAAGCACCTTCAAATAATTCATTCTTTTGTAATAATTCAATTTGTGCTTTATTTAATTCTTCTAAAGAAAAAGGTACATGCATAAGTGTCATTTTTGAAGAATTTAGTAATCTTTGTGTATGTTCATTAAGTTTAAAAATAGCACATCTTCCATCCACAGTTTTATATGCTTTTGTACCTTCAATAGCACCATTACCATAATGAAGTGTATGACTTAAAACATGTACATTTGCTTCATGCCAATTTACAAAATCTCCATCCATCCATATATATTTTGCTTCAGTCATTTCCTAAAATCCTAATGGTTAAATTTTTTGATTATATTTTATCTAAGATAATTAAAATTAACTCTTAAATGACTTTTTACTCAGAAATTTAAGAGTATTAAATGTACTATTAAAAAAATAAAATAAATAAGGTATAAAAATTATGATTAAAAATATTTTAACTATATTTCTTTTGTTAATTCTTTTTACTGCTTGTTCAACAAATCAATTAAGTTTAAATATAGAAAAAAAAATTGAAAGAGAAAAAGTCTCAGTTGAACTTTTAAATGAGATAAGTTTTATCCTTGTATTATTAAAACAAAATAATTTAGAAGTAATTAACAGTAAATTAATAAATCCCAAATTTGGTGTGTATAAAGTTTATAAAGATGATAATACTAATAAAATAACTTTTACACATTCTTTACAAATAGATGAAACTAGTAATGAAGTTGATTCTTTTGAAATAAAACAAGAAGTGGTTACTTTCAATTGTAGTCCTGATAATGATGCATTTTATGGTTGGAGTAAAGAAGGCACTTTTTTGACACCATATATTAAACCTTATTTATCAAAAATAATGAATGAAGAAAATAAAATAAACATAAATAAATATAAAGAAGATGAGTTAAAAAGAGTTGAACTAATAGAAAAAACAAGTTATGAACTTATAGTAACTTATAATAAAATATTTTATTTAACAAAGATAGATAATAATTGGTATATTACACTAATTGATGAAGTAAAAACTAACTGCAGTAAATAAATGCAACTAAGTTGCAAATAAGAATTCTCTGTTATAATTAAAACTAAAAAAAGAGAATAAAATATGAATACAATACAATCAAATATAGCAAATTTACCTACAAGATATGGAAAATTCAAAATAAAAGCTTATAAACAAGGAATTCAAGAACATTTAGCAATTATGAGTCAAGATTTTGAGACACTTGAATCACCTTATGTAAGGATTCACTCAGAATGTTTAACCGGAGATACTTTAGGAAGTTTAAAGTGTGATTGCCAAAATCAACTTGATTTATCATTAAAATTTATAGCTCAAAATGGTGGATTAGTGATTTATCACAGACAAGAAGGAAGAAATATAGGTTTGGTTAATAAAGTAAATGCTTATGCACTTCAAGACCAAGGAAGAAATACAATAGAAGCAAATTTAGAATTAGGCTTCAAAGAAGATGAAAGAGATTACTCTATTGTAGGACATATCTTTAGAGATTTAGATATAAAAAAATTAAAGTTAATTACAAATAATCCTGAAAAAATGCAGTATGTCGATAGTTTAGGTGTAGAAATAATAGAAAGAATTCCTGCAATTACTAAATCAAACAAATATAATGAAGGTTATTTATCTACCAAAAAAAATAAAATGGGACATTTACTATAATTTTAATTTAATATAAAAAATAGTAAAAAACTCTTATTTAAAAAATAAAGGTAATAATAATGAGTCAAAAAGAGTTTTGGAATAGTAAATTTTCAACTGAAGAATTTTTTTATGGACTACATCCAAATGAATTTTTAGCTTCACATTTAGAAACTTTTAAAGAACATAAAAAAATGTTATGTTTAGGTGAAGGTGAAGGAAGAAATGCAATCTTTTTTGCAAAAAAAGGATTTGAAATTACTGCGATAGATGCTTCTGATATAGGTTTATCTAAGTTAGCTAAAAGAGCAGAAGAAGAAAAATTAAATATAAAAACAATATGTTTAGATTTAAACCACTGGGAAGTAACTGAAAAATATGATGTGATTATGGCTTCGTATTTACATATGTACAAAAATGAAAGAGAGATCTTATTTAAAAAAATTGAAGATTCTTTAAATAAAAATGGTTACTTTGTAGGAGAGTTTTTTTCTACAAAACAGCTTACATATAATAGTGGTGGACCTAAAGATTTAGATTTATTATATACAGTTGAAGATTTTTTAAATCATTTTGATTCTTGTAAAAAAGAGGTTGTTGAAGAACTTATTGTTTTAGATGAAGGAAAAGGTCATCAAGGCGAGGCTTGCGTTATAAGAGTTGTTATTCAAAAAATTTGATTTAACAACTTTTAACCACTCTTTATATATACTATCTAATAAATATTATCAAATATAATTATAATTAACAAAAGAGAATTAATGAAAGAATTAATAGAAAATTTAATTAGTAAAAAGGTACTAATTATTGATGGAGCTATGGGAACACAGCTTCAAATTGCAGATATAAAAAAGGAAGAATGGCTTTTTGAGGATTTAGATTTAGAAGGATGTAATGAACTTTTAAATTTAACTGCACCACATATTTTGGAAACTATTCATGATAATTACGCAAAAGCTGGTGCTGATTTAATTTGTACAAATACTTTTGGTTCTATGCCTTGGGTTCTAGATGAATATAATATCGGCCATATGTCTTATGAATTATCAAAACTAGGTGCAAGTTTAGTAAAGAAATCTTGTGAAAAATATAGCACAACTGAAAAACCTAGATTTTGTGTAGCATCAATTGGTCCAGGAACAAAACTTCCATCACTTGGTCATATAAAATATGATGAGATGTATGAAGGTTATAAAATCATGGCTAAAGGTTTGGTTGATGGTGGAACTGATATCTTTTTACTTGAAACATGCCAAGATCCACTTCAAATAAAAGCAGCACTTCATGCACTAAATGATGTGGCACCACAAATTCCAATAATGGTTTCTGTTACTATTGAGTTAAGTGGAACTATGCTTATTGGAACAGATGCAATGACAATTGCAGCTATTATGGCACCATTTAATATTTTATCTCTTGGATTTAACTGTGGAACTGGACCTGTTCAAGTTCATAAACATATCAAAACATTAAGCCAAGTTTGTAAGTTTCCAATTTCAGTACACTCAAATGCAGGACTTCCTCAAAATAGAGGTGGAAAAACTTATTATCCAATGCAACCAGAAGAGTTTACTGCTCATCAAAAAGAGTTTTTAAAAATAAATGGAGTTTCATTTTTAGGTGGATGTTGTGGTACTACTCCTGAACATATTGAAGCTTTGGCAATTGCAGTTGATGGAATGGTACCATTAAAACCTTGTGGATTTTTAAAAGCTTCATTGGCAAGTTTATTTAATACCGTTCCTTTAAAACAAGAACCAGCACCACTTTTAATTGGTGAGAGAAGTAATGCAACTGGAAGTAAAGCATTTAGAGAACTCTTAAAAGAGAATGATTATGAAGGAACATTAAGTGTTGGTCAACAACAAGTTCGTGCAGGTGCTCACGTAATTGATGTTTCTGTTGGATTTGCTGGACGTGATGAGAGATTTGATATGGATGAGGTTGTATCACTTTATTCACAAAAAATTTCATTACCACTAATGCCTGATTCAACTCAAATCTTGGCACTTGAAGCTGCTTTAAAACAAATTGGTGGAAGATGTATCATCAACTCAGTAAATCTTGAAGATGGAGAAGAGAAGTTTGATGCTGTTTGTAAATTAGCTAAAAAATTTGGAGCAGCACTTGTTTGTCTAGTAATTGATGAAATAGGAATGGCGAAATCAGTAGAAAGAAAGCTTGAAGTTGCAGAAAGAATCTATGATTTATGTGTAAATAGACATGGATTTGATCCTGCTGATTTAGTATTTGATATGCTTACATTTACAATTGGTTCAGGTGATGATGAATATAGAAATGCAGGTATTGATACTCTGGAAGCAATTAGAGAGTTCCAAATCAGACATCCAGAAGTTGGAACTACTTTAGGATTATCAAATATCTCTTTTGGTTTAGCAGCAAATGCCAGAATTTATCTAAATTCTATCTATCTTGGCCATTGTGTAAAAGCTGGATTAACAAGTGCCATTGTAAATGTAAAACATATTTTACCTCTAAATAAAATTAGTGATGAAGATAGAAAAGCTTGTGATGATTTAATTTTTAATAATCAAGAGAATGGTGACCCACTGTTTAAATTTATTGAACATTTTTCAAACGTTGGAGCACAAGAAGAACAAAGTGATGAAGAGTATCAAAAACTTGAACCAATTGAAAAAGTAAAAAAACTATTACTTGATGGAGATAAAGATAGATTATTACCACTTGTTGAAGAATTAAGACATACGATTCAACCTGAAATTATCGTAAATGAGTGGTTGATTGATGGTATGAAAATCATTGGAGAGTTATTTGGTAGTGGGCAAATGCAGTTACCATTTGTACTTCAAAGTGCTGAAACTATGAAGGCAACTGTAGATGCACTTAATCCATATTTACCAAAACAAGAGAAAGCAAGTGAAACAACACTTATTTTAGGAACTGTAAAAGGTGACGTTCATGATGTTGGTAAAAACTTAGTTGATATTATTCTTTCAAACAATGGATTTAAAGTTGTAAATATTGGTATAAAAGCTGGTTTAGATACTTTTGTTGAAAAGCTTCAAGAGCATAATGCTCATGCTATTGGAATGAGTGGATTACTTGTTAAATCAACTGCAGTTATGAAAGAAAATCTTGAAGAGTTACAAAAAATGGGAATTAAAGTTCCTGTTTTACTTGGTGGGGCAGCACTTACTAAAAACTTTATTGATGAGTATTGTAGACCTTATTATGATGGACCAATTTTTTATTGTAGAGATGCTTTTGATGGTGTTGTTTCTATGCAAAGAATTGAAAAAGGTGATGAAAATAATACTGCACTTGCTGCTGATTTAATTCAAATCCATGATACAAGCAATAGAGTTGAAGAAGAAGTTGTAGAAATTCCACCTTATGAAGAAATACCAATGCCCCAACGTGGAAAATTTGTATTCCCTCCAATTTGGGAGAGAATAACAAAAACTGGAAAAAAACTAGATAAAGAGTTGATTTTTAAATGGATAAATCACAGGGTTTTATTTAGACAAAGATGGGGATATAAAAGAGGTAAACAAGATTCTGAAACTTTCTTAAAATATGAAAGAGAAGTTGTTGAGCCAACTTATGAAGCTTTAAAAGCTGAATTAGTTGATAAAGATATTTTTGACCCAATTGCTATTTATGCTTATTATCCTTGTATTTCACACGATAATAAACTTTATATTTTTGATAGAAAATATCTATTTAACTCTTTAGAAGAGTCTAAAAATGTACCGCCACTAGATGAAGCAATAAAAGTTTTAGAGTTTCCAAGACAAAAAAGAAAACCATTTAGATGTATTGCAGACTTTTTTGCAAATGATAGACTTGATGTTGTTGCCTTTACACTTGCTAGTGCTGGACTTAAAATCTCTGATTATGAAAGAAGTTTATACGATAAAGGTGAATTTAGTAAATATTATCAAGTTCATGGTCTTGGAGTTGAACTTGCTGAAGCTTTAGCTGAGGTTTTACACAAGCAAATAAGACTTGATTTGGATATTGTGCCAAAAGAGGGACATACTTTAAATGACGTTCAAATGAAACAATATGTAGGTTGTAGATATTCTCCAGGATATGCAGCTTGTCCAGATTTAGCAATGAATAGAGATATTTTTGATTTATTAAATCCAGAAGAGTTTGGAATAGAATTATCAGAAACATTCCAAATGCATCCAGAACAAACAACTTGTGCAATAGTTGTAACAAACCCAGAAGCTAACTACTATAATATCTAAGAGTTTTCTCTTAGATAATTTATTATATCAATCAATTAGGAACTAAAATTGTCAAATAGTGCAAAAGGATTACTCCTTACATCTTTAGGTGTATTTATAATGAGTTTAGAATCATTATTTATAAAATTTACGAACATATCATCTTTTCTTTTTTCATTTTATATTGGAATATTTATGTTTGCTTCAATGGCTTCAACATTTTTATTTAAAGATTTTGATTATTTAAAAAAGGCTTTGAAAACTTCATTTCCTTTTTTAATTATTTGTTCAACTTTTATGGCTGTTTCAAATATATTTTTTATAACAGCAGTAAAAACAACAACAGTTGCAAATGTGGTGATTATATTTAGTACATCAGCACTTTTTTCTGCTTTAATTGGATATGTAATCTATAAAGAAAAAGTAAATAAAAATATCTTTTATGCCTCTTTTTTTATGTTTATTGGATTATTTATAATATTCAATGATAAGTTAGAAATAGGAAGTGTAAAAGGTAATATATTTGCTTTATTGTGTACCTTATTATTTTCTGTATCTTTTGTTTTATTATCAAAATATAAAGATATGAATAGGGTTGTTTTAACTGCATTTAGTGGAGCTATTTTAAGTATCATTGCATATTTTTTCTGTGATGAATTGGCAATTGATTTTAAAACATTGATGATAGTAATGATTATGGGATTGTTAATAAGTCCAATTTCAAGGGTATTATTAGGAAATGGAGCAAAATATATAAATGCTAGCGAAGTATCACTTTTGATGTTAATAGAAACAATAATGGCACCAATTTGGGTTTGGATATTTTTAGATGAAGTTCCAAGTTCTTATACTTTTATAGGTGGTTCTATAATTGTAATTACACTTATAATAAACTCTTTATATACTTTAAAAAGAGAGAATAAACTTCCTAATTAAGGAAGTTTATTACATTTCGTACATTTCGCATCAAGACTATATTTACCAGCACCAATAAACATAATAGAAATAGAAGCTAAAAGATAAATCAAAGGAAGTTCAATAACTGGACCACCTGTTTTTCCTAAAGTGAAAATATCTGCGCTATGAGCTAAAAATATTGCAAAAACCATAGTTAAAGCAAAAAACAGAGATGAAATTCTCGTAAATAAACCAAAAATTATAAAAATAGGAAAAACAATCTCTCCAAAATAAACTCCATATGCAATAAATTCAGGTAAACCAGCATTTGTAACTAAAAACTTTATTCCATCAATTCCATTAAATAGTTTTGTAAATCCATGAAATAGCATAAGACCAGCAATACTTAATCTTAAGATTAATTTACCAATATCTTCGTTTAAAGAACAAGCTAATTTATTCTCACAACTTATCATAATAATTCCTTTTATTTTTAATTTTTGGATTTATATCTTTTTAATATTAAGTAACTGTTTAGTATGATGATTAAATAACAAAAAATTTAAATTTTTTAAAAAGGATTTCGCATGACATATACATATTTTAATCCAACAGTTATAGAGTTTGGTGAGGGAAAAATAAAATCAATAACAAAATATATTGATAAAGATTTAAAAGTATTAGTTGTTTATGGTGGAGGAAGTATCAAAAAAAATGGAGTTTTTGAGCAAGTTTCAAAAGCTTTAGAAGGTTATACTTGGTTTGAATTTGGTGGAGTAGAACCTAATCCTTCTGTTGAAACTTTAAATAAAGCAGTTGCTTTAATCAAAGAAAAAAATATAGATTTTGTTTTAGCTGTTGGTGGTGGTTCAGTTATTGATGGAAGTAAATATTTAGTATCTAGTGCACTTTATGATGGAGATGGATGGGATTTTTTAGAGGGTAAAGATGTAAAAAATGCTTTACCTTTAGGTGCCATCTTAACAATTCCTGCTACAGGAAGTGAATCAAATGGAACAGCTGTTATTTCAAAAAAATCAACAAATGAAAAAAGATATTTTGCATCATCTTTAACTTATCCTAAATTTGCAATTTTAGACCCAAGTATAATGAGTAGTTTAGATGATAGACAACTTGCAAATGGTTTAGTTGATGCTTTTGTTCATACTTGTGAACAATATTTAACTTATCCAAATAGTTCTCTTTTACACGATGGCTATGCTCAAACTATTTTAAGAGGTTTATATACTTTATCTTTAAATTGGCAAAATAGAAGAACTATATTATGGCAAGAGAACCTAATGCTATTAGCTAATCAGGCTTTAAATGGATTTATAGGTTCAGGAGTTCCACAAGATTGGGCAACACATATGATTGGACATGAAATTACAGCATTTTATGGCCTTGATCATGCAAGAAGTTTAGCAGTTGTTCAACCACATCTTTTAAGAGTAATGATTGAAGATAAAAAAGAAAAATTAACTCAAATGGGAAAAGAAGTTTTTGATATGCCACATAATTATGAAATGGTAGTTGAAGCAATAGAATATATGTATCATAGTATAGGAGTTTCTACAAAACTAAAAGATTATGATATTGATAATAAAGTTATTGAAAACATAACAGGAGCACTAAGAAAACATGGGATGAATGCAATAGGTGAAAAAGGAAATTTAACTTTAGATAAAGTTGCAGTTATTTTAGAAAATTCTATTAAATAAGTTGAAGTAGCTAAATGGCTACTTTAATGTTTTTTGTAATACTTTATCGTGATATTTACTAAGTGATAATAAAGCTATGATTGAACCAACTAAAGCCCAAGCCATATCACTTTGAGTATCCCAAATATAACCTTGTGTTCCTAAAAAATCATTTGCAGCATCATTTGTAGTAATTGCAACTAACCATTCAACAATTTCATATAAAGCTGAAAGTGCTAAACAAAAGCAGATTATAAAAAAATTTCTCCAAACATTTGTATTTATGATATTTTTTCTAATAATTAGTTCTCTTGCAATCATTGCAGGAACAAATCCTTGTGCTAGATGTCCGATTTTATCATAGTTATTTCTATCTTGATTTAAAAATTCTTTCACATAATCAAAAAAAGGAACTTCTGCATAAGTATAGTGACCACCAATCATCAAAATAATACAATGTATTAAAATCAGAAAATAGATTAAATTTGTAAATTGAAATTTTTTATATGTAATAAAAAGAACAATAAAACCAATAATTGCTGGAAATACTTCTAAAAACCAAGTAAATAAATCTTTTGGATTTATAAGTGACCAAATGAAAAAAGAAAAATAGATAAAAATCCAGATTTTAATCATTATTAATTTCTAGTGGTAAAGTTATTGTAAATTCTGCTCCTAAATACTCTTTATCATTGTAAAAAAATGTATTGTTTGATACTTCAATTTTGCCTTTTAAATGTTTATCAATTAATAATTTACTCATATAAAGTCCAATTCCTGTACCATTAAATTTATGTTTTGTAGTAAAATATGGTTCGAATACTTTATCAATAATTTTTTCATCAATACCTTTTGCATTATCTTTGATTTTGATGATTAGATTATTTTCTTCTGTATAAATATAGATAAAAATATATCTTTTTTCTTTTATATCAATTTTTTCTTTTAATGCATCTTTTGCATTTACTAAAATATTCATAAGTACTTGAATAAGTTCATTTTCTAATGATAAAAATTTTGTTTCTTGAGTATTTTTTATTACTACAACTTTGTGTGTATTTAGAGTTGGAGACATTAAATCAAGAGCTTTATTTATAACTTGGGTTATACTTATTTCTGAAATAATTTTTTCATTACTAAAAAAATTTCTAAAATCATCAATAGTATTTGAAAGGTAAGTAGTGGCTTGTTTTATATGATTTATCGATTGAAAAAATTCTTCATCATCTAAAGAATTAAATCTTTTTTTTAGTTCAATTCCTGATGCACAAACACTTATTGTAGAAAGTGGTTGTCTCCACTGATGGGCAATATTTTCAAGCATTTCTCCCATTGAAGCCATTCTTGATTGTTGGATTAAAATTCTATTTTTTTCTTCATTTTTTTTGATTTCTAAACTTATTTTTTTTGATAATTTTTTATTTAATTTTTTCAATAAATATTGTCTATAAATCACCACTAAAGCTAAAATAAAAATAATTGTAGAGATTAAAAGTTTATAATTTATATCTTTTTGATAATTGATTGAAATCCATTTATTTAAAATTTCTTGTTTTTGAGCAGATGAAATATCTTCAATTGCTTTATTTAAAATAGAATTTAAAATAGGTTCATCATTTCTTGAGCCAATTCCCAAATTCCAAGTATCATCAAATTTTCCAGTGATTTTTAATTGACCTATATAATTATTTTGTATTTGGTATCCAACTGTTGCTAAACTTCCAATGAATCCAAATATTTCACCTTTTTCTACAAGTTTTAATCCTTCATTGATATTTGGAACATCAATAAAATGAATATTTGGATGTTTTATTTTCAATATTTCAGCATAAGCATAATTACTAACAATTGCAAGTTTCTGGTCTTTTATTTGTTCTAAATTATCAATAAATGGAGCATTGATATTTGCAGCAATTACCAAAGGAGTTGTCAAATAAGGAATAGTAAAATTTAGATATTTTTCTCGTTCAGGAGTTGACATAACAAGTGAAAAAATATCACACTTCTTTTCTTTTCCTTTTTTCATAGATTCATTCCAAGTTTTTGTAGGAACTAAAACAATTGGAGTTTGAATTTTATTTTCAATAATTTTTATATAATCAGCAGCAATTCCAATATGTTTATTATTCTCAATTTTCTCAAAAGGCATCCAATTTGGATCAACACACATTGTAATTTTAGCTTTCTTTTTTAAATATCTTTTTTCTTCATTTGTTAGAAAAAGATTGTTTTCTAGGTGTTTTGTGTAAATTAAATCATCAACATCTATTTTATTATTTAATAATCCCATAACTCTATATGTATTTATAATAAGATTTATTTTTTCAGTTGTTATTGTTCCTATTTTTCCATTTTTGTCATAAACTAATTTTTTCATTTCATTTGCTTCGAAAAGTAAACTAGCTAAACTTTTATTTTGACTATTATATTTATTTAAAATAAGATTTACTGTTTCCTCTATATTTTCAAAAGCATATTCCCAACCTTTGATAGTTGCTTTATAAAAATCTTTTACTATTTCTGGATTATTTTGTGCAAACTCATTAGTTGTAAATATAAGCTCTTCATAAAAATCAAAACCATAATCTTTTGGGTTAAAAATAGTACTTTCATAACCTTTTTCTCTAAGAATAAAAGGTTCATTTGTTGTATATGCAAGCATTAAATCAGTTTTTTTATTTATCAAATCATCAACATTAAAAGAGTGATTTATCAAGTTTAAATCCGATAAATTTACACCTTTACTTGTAAGCATAGATGAAAAAGTAGCAAATCTTTCTTGTTCATTTGTAATCATTAAGGTTTTATTTTTTATATCATTTAAATATTTTAATTTGGAGTCTTTTAAAGCTAATAAAATTAAAGGAGATGATTGGAAAATTGAACCTAATAATACAATATTTTTTCCATTAGATTTGTCAACAATCAAAGAACTAGAATTTGTACCAAAATCAGCTTTTTTATTTATAACTTCATCTAATACACTTATAGAAGAGTTATACTTTTTCAGTTCAACATCAAGACCAACATCTTTATAAAAACCTTTCTCTTTTGCTACATAAAAACCTGCAAATTGGAATTGGTCAAGCCACATTAATTGAACAGAAGTTTTTTTCAATGTTGAAGCTTTCAAAAATGAAAAAGAGATAAAAAGTAATATAAAGATATAAATTAGTTTTTTTATTGGAAAACCTTTTTTACAATTTTTAACACAATATTATAACAAACTAAGATAAAATAACGAATTATTAAAATTAGGAAAATAAATGTCTAAAGAAAAAACAATAAAAAATAAAATCTTAGAGTATATCTATGTGGTTTCTAAGCAACCAATTTTATTAAAAGATTTATTAGTTGCCAATAGACAGTACAATGAAGGAATGCATGTAGACCCAATAAAATTAGGATTTAGATTGATTCTAATGAGAGCATATGTAGTATATATAGGAATAGTTTTAGCTATTTTAGTACCTATTTCTTTTTTAACTCATAAAGCTTTAGCAAAAATTGATCCACATATTTCTATTTTAGGAGCTATGGTAATAACTGCTGCAATATTTATGGGTTTTAATTTTTTTAGAGATAAAATGAGAGATATAATGACAAAAGAACTGATACAAAAGTCTTGGAAATTACACTTCCCATTTTTTTCTTATGAAGAGTATTCTATGAAAATTGATGAAATTTTTGATAATTCTATAAAAGATGAAGTTTCAAAAAGAGATTTAGAAAAATATATATTAGATAAACTAACTACTCTTTAGTAGCTAGTTTATTTTTTTTCTAAAATTGTATTTAAAGCTAGTTTTGTATTTTCCCATCTATTTTGAGCATTTAACATAACAAGTAAAATATCTTTTTTATCTTTTTTCGCTCTTGCAATCAAACAAGGTCCAGCTTGATTTGTATATCCAGTTTTTACACCAATTACATATTTATCTCTATCTAACATTTTATTACTTGTATGAACTTTATAAAGTCTTTTTGTATTTGTTGCTTTGAACGCATAAGAGTTTAATTTTACAATAGAGTTAAATGTTTTATTTCTGATTGCATATTCTGTTAATTTTAATAAATCATTTGCAGTTGTTTTATGAGCTTTTGCATCAAATCCACATGGATTTACAAAGTTTGTATTTTTCATTCCAAGTTTTTTTGCTTTTGCATTCATCATATTTACAAATTTTTGTTTATTTCCATTTCCTAAATAAATTGCAATTGCAGTTGCAGCGTCATTTGCTGATTTTATAAGTGCTGCGTGAACTAAATCTTTTAGATAAAATTTTTCACCAACTTTAAAATTTAAAATTGTTGGTTCTACTTTTTTCATTTCAGCCGTGATTGTAACTATATTATTCATCTTTTTACTTTCAATTGCAAGCATCGCAGTCATTATTTTTGTAAGACTAGCTGGACTTACCAATTGATTTGCATCTTTTGAAAAGATAGTTTTTTTTGTATTTAAATCCTTAACAATAATAGAATCTAAATCTTTTTGAATCTTCTGAAAAACTTTTGTATCATTATATGAAAATGCCATTGTTGGAACTAAAACTAGAAAAAGAATAGAGAAAAAAAACTTCATTTAAACACCTATTTGGAAATTTGATTTAAGACAGAGACAAATCTTTAGTGAAATTATATACAAATTTGCTTTTTTTTTAGTAAAAAAATTGGTTTATTTATCATACAAAGCAAAAGCTTCTGTATTTCTTTGTTTTTTGAGTTCCATATCAATAAATTTTCCAATCAAATTTTGCTCTTGTTTTGTGGCTAATGTTATTTTTCTTTTAACTGGACGATGTTCATATATGAAAAAATTTGCTTCATACATAGAAAGTCTTATAGGTGTTGCTATCGCATAAGAACTCATAATAAAATTATCTTTACAAAGATTGTAAATATCATCAAAATACTCTTTTGTCCAAAGTTCAAAGTTTACATCACTTGAAAAGGCATCTTGGTAAACAATGTCAAAAGAGTTTTGTTTTAAACTTTTTATATAATCTCTTGCATTTCCTATAAAAACTTCTATTTTGATTTTTTCATCTTCATATTTAGAAGTTTGTGAAATAGAATCTATGATATGTTTTATATTTTCAAACTCTTTTGGAAATGGAAAATCTTTTAAAGATTTAATCAAATTCCCATCAAGCTCAGGTGAATAAAAATTTAGTTTAACATCAAGATTATTTTGTAAAACATAATAAATAGTAGAAAAAGTGTTATATCCAATTCCAAAACAAATATCTAAAATTGTTAGCTCTTTTTTGTTTTGATGAAATGTAAAAGTAGGGATTATGTGTTTTGTTAAAGCTTCATTTATAGCACCATCATCAGGATTGTGATAGTGTTGGTTATAAAATTGTGAGAAAAGTGTATTTGAGCCATCTTTTGTAGAAACTATTGAGTTTATATTATCTTGCAAGATTAATTTTCCAATTTATAAGCCATTGTCCCAATGGTGCATTTTTTTTGCAGTGAAGATATAAACATCATCAAAAAGGTCAATACAATTTGGTGCTTGAAAACCTATACTTTCTAATAAATCTAAGATTTCATATCTATTATCATTTGATATTTTTTCTAAGATGATTATATTTCCTGAGTTTTCTAAAGCTTTATACATAAGTTTTAAAATCTCTTCTTGATTTTTACAATATGAAAGAATATCACCTAAGATTACGTATTCAAACTCTCTTGCTGTTGCTTTTAGTTTGGCACTTGAATCATCTAAAAAAGGAATATACTTTATCTGACCTTGATTTTTTTCTTTGATTTCTTCTAATGTAGAATCAACCAAACCTAAAGAGTTATCTATATGTAAAATAGCAATATTTGTATAATCACTAAATAACTCTTTAAAAAGATTTAGTTTTTCTTGCACTTTTTAGTTTCCTAAAGATTTTAATTTATCATCTGATAAATATAATTTTTCATTTGACATAACACCAATATCTGCTTTTAAAATATCTCTTGCTATATCTTTTGCTTCATCAAGTGAATGCATTGCACATGTTCCACATTGGAAAATATTTAATTCTGGAATATCACTTTGTTTTTCAACTTTTAAAACATCTTCCATTGCTTTTTTCCAAGCAACGGCAACTTCTTTTTCACTTGGAGTTCCAATTAAACTCATATAAAATCCAGTTCTACAACCCATAGGAGAAACGTCGATAATTTCAACTGTTGGAGAGTTTAGATGATTTCTAATAAATCCAGCAAAAAGATGCTCTAATGTGTGAATACCTTTTTCACTCATCATTGATTGATTTGGTACACAAAATCTTAAATCAAAAACTGTAATATTATCACCTTTTGGAGTTTTCATCGTTTTTGCAACTCTAACAGCAGGTGCCGGCATAATCGTATGGTCAACTCTAAAACTATCTAATAATGGCATAAAAAATCCTTCAAATTTAAAATCTATAAAAATATTGAAGGATTATATCCAAAGAAATGTAAAGGGGTATTAAATCGTAGATTTGTAGTTTGTAAGCATATTTTTTAGATATTTCGTTGCCTGAATTTTTTGGTAATAAGTAAATATGATAATAAAAATAATTCCAATTCCATAGGTAAAAGGAATAGCAAGTATTACTAAAATGGCTAAAATAAGTGTATCGTGAAGTTCTGCATTTACTAAAACTTGTGAGGATTTATCTTTTTTGTTTGTTGAAGTTGTGATTTTTAGATTGTATCTTAGATATGTATTTATATTAGATTTTGGTATAGATAAATTCTCTTTTTCTATCTTTGTATCATAATCTTTATCTTTTAGAAACTGCTTTTTTACGAACTCAAATAAAGATTTGTTCCCTTCTTTTAGATTTATCTCTTCTTGAAACTCTACATCAAACATACCCATAAATAGCCTTTTTTATTTTGAGTATAACAGAAAAAGTGAAATGAATAAAATGTTATTTGTATATAAAATAATCTATTGTATAAAAAAGTTAGAGATAAGAAAAAGAGAAAATAAATAATATTTTAACTAAGATTAGTAATAAAAATAATAACAAAAGAGTTTTTCATGGAATTGGTTTATTTGTGGGTTGAGAATTATAAGAATATACATAAACAAGGGTTTAATTTTTCTCCTAGGTTTAGATGTGAGTATGATGAAGAGAAGAATGAATTAGAGATTATTGATAAAGATAAAACGGGTGAATTTTATCCTAAGAACTTTTTTGGTGATAATATAAATGTTACTGCTATTGTTGGAGAAAATGGGAGTGGAAAGAGTAGTATTGGGGAATACCTTTTTAATAAAGAAGATAATGGAATAGATAAAAATTATATTTTAATTTATTATGAAAATTCTTTAGTTATTGATAATCAAAATTCATTAGTGAATATTAAAACTGAGTTAAACTATGTATTGAGCCCTAAAAAAATATCTTACAATGAAAAAAATATAAAAATGATTTTTTGTTTTGCTGAACATATGAAGCCATATAATCATAGTAAAGTTAGTGAAAAAGATAATTTTATAATGCTAGGAGCTTTACATGAAATTAATACTTATTCAAGCATTAAATTTAATAAATTATTAGAAGAATTTGATTTTTTTATGTATAAAAAAGCAAATAAAAATAATGGGAAATACTCCCTTGATGGAGTAAATTATAGAGAATTAAGTTTTGGTGAGAAATCGATATTAAGCTTATGTATTTTAATAGAAAAAAAAATTGATGATAATAAACTTAATGTGTTGTTTTTGGATGAGTTTACTTTATCTTTACATCCAAATTGGGAAAGAATAATTATTAAAAAATTAATTGATATATTTAAAACTAAGAATATTCATTTTATTATTACTTCTCATTCTCCATTTGTTCTTTCAGACATTCCAAAACAAAATGTAATTTTTTTAGAAAAAGATAAAATAACTGGGAATTGTGTGAATGTAACGGAAAAAATGGAAGATTTTAATACTTTTGGAGCAAATATTCACACTTTACTTTCCCATGGCTTTTTTATGAAAGATGGACTTATGGGAGAGTTTGCGAAAGAAAAAATAAATCAAGTTTATAATTTTATTGTACAAAAAGATACAAACTTTATAAAAACAAAAGAAGAAGCACAAAATATAATTAATCTTATTGGTGAACCAATGCTTAGAAAAGAACTTCAGTTTTTATATGATGAAAAATTTGAAGTTGATGAAATAGATAAGCAAATAAGAGAGTATGAAGAAGCTATTGAAAAACTGAAATCAAAAAAGAAAAAAAATGATTAAAATAGATATTGATGAAACAATAGTAAATAACTTTTATAACGGAGTAAAAAAGTATATAGGAAAACATCTTTTTGTATCAAATATAGAAAAAGATTATTTTACTGATGAAAAAATAGAAGAAATCATAAAATGTAAAATTGATAATTTTCAAAAAATAACAGATGAAATAAATAGTTTAGGATTAAATCAAGATTTAATCAAAAAAGCTTTTGTGGGAGATGAAAAAAACAAATTTGGGTATAAAAAATTTACAACAAAAGCGAAAACTCAATACAGAGCATACAATCTATCAGAAGTTTTAAATATTGATGTATGTCCTTATTGTAATAAAAATTATACTTATACAATTGTTAATGAAACTCATCAATACGCAAGACCTGATTTTGACCATTTTTTAACAAAAGAAAAATATCCTTATTTTGCTATGTCATTTTATAATTTAATCCCATCTTGCCAAATTTGTAATAGAACATTGAAACATTCAAAAGAATTTCTTTTAACAACACATTTACATCCATATAAAGATGATTTTAACAGTATAAAAAAATTTACAACTAGTAAACCTTTACTTCTATGTAATAATGAAAAAGATTTTGAAATAAAATTTAAAGATAAATCAAAAGATAAACTTCTACTAAAAAAAGCAAATAAAAATATAGAAGATTTTGCTTTAGTTTTACAATATAGCAAACATAAAGATATAGTTTTAGAATTAAAAGATAGATATGACTTATATAATGATGATTCAATAAAAAATATTTTAAAAGATACAAAAGTTTTTAAAGATAAAGGAGAGGAATATATAAAATCTTTAATAATGTGTTCAAGTACAAAAGACAAAGATATAAACAAACGCCCACTTTCAAAACTAATCAAAGATATAAGTGAAGAGTTAGATTTGATATAAAACCAAATCTAGCTTTTCATATTTTAAAGACCAAAAGTTACCAAAAGTTCTGAATCTTCGATTTTTACATCTTTTACAAAAGAGCCTTTGAAAGATGATTTATCGATTTTATAAACGGGAATTGTATTAAAAATATTATCAACGATTGGTTTTGTATTTGCTACAACAGTATCTAAAATAGTTTTATCGATATTTAGATTTGTCATTTTTAACTCATCTAGTTCTATATCTTTTAGGTAGATTGCTGATTTTCCTTTATCAAAATAAGGTATTCCACTAAAAGTTAGAGTTCCATTTGAGTTTGGCATAAATATAGCAGAGATATTTAGATTTATATTTGCACTAATTCTATTTGTTCCATCTTTTATAAATAGATGAGGTTTTTGAAGTTCCATATTTGCAACAACAAAATCTTGTCTTATTGGAAACTCTTGTGAAAAGTTGTTTAGTTCACTCTCTTGGATTTTTAAAGTTAGTCCATCACCGTCAAATTTTTTTATACATCCTACAAAAAATAGAAGTGAAAATAAAACCAATAATATTTGAAGCTTTTTTTGAAGATACATTTTTTACCTTTTATTTAACATTATGGAATTTTACAAAGATAAATAAAAAGTTAGCTTTGATATGAACTTAGTTCATACCAAGATTTTTTCTAACCATTGCTTTATATGCTTTCATATCATCTCTAATCATTGTTGGAATAATCTCTTCTTTACAAGCATGAACGATATTTGCAAATTCTGGTTTTGAATAGATTGTATTTCTATCTCTTGCCAACATTATTAGTTGATTTACATCATCATCTAAAGGTATATCACTTCTATCACAAATTGCATCATAAACATTGAAAAAAACTTCTCTATCGTGTGAACTCATTTGACAACTATCATCTAACATTTTAAGAGCTAATTTTGAAGCGTATTCTATTTGTATTGGTTCAAAATCAAAAGTTGTTGCCCACTCATAAGCTTTTTTAAAATAATCCATTTTTTCTCCTTTAGTCCATATATGGTATATCTAAGTTTGCATCTCTATCACTTGCAGTAAAATCAAAATCACTATTTATTGGAAGTTTTTGAAGATTTTTTTCTAAAACTTTTACTTGAAGTTTGTGATAGTTGTTTGTGTTTATATTTCTTTCTATTTCATTTTTATAAAAACTAAGAATTATCGAGTGAATTTGTTCTTGTTTATCTAGTAATTCATTTAAAAAAGAGTTTAGTTTAGAAATATCAAAATCAGAAATTTTTGGCAATTTTCTTATGAGATTTCTAACAAACTGTTTTTGATGGTAACCTTCACTCATAGTTAAAAGTTTTGAAGCAGCATACATATCAGCTTCATTCCCTCCATAGTTATATGAGTATCTAAAATGGTCACAAACAATCTCTATATATTTTGGATAATGTTTTAAAACAAAAACTAACTCCTTCAAATCTCCATCAATTAAAACTTGAAATAAAGTTGCTGTTCGTTTTTCTATTTTATCCCAGTGATTGCCTTGTTCTTTAAATTCACCAAGAAATCGTTCATAATTCTTTAGTTTCTCTTTTTCTTCCATAGGTTTTTATATGCAAAAAATATACCTTTATTCTTAAATACTATATTTGATTATTTTTATTTGACTTAGTATAAATTTTGAGCTAAAATCTAACCTTAAATAGTTGATGAAAGGATAAGTTGTTGCTATGTTAAATAGTTATTTTAAAATAGAAAATTTAGATAACAACATTTTTCAACTTTTATTGATGGAGTCTTGGAATAAAGATAATCTTCCAAAAATAATTCAAGATTTAGAAAAAATAAATCTAAATAAAAATACAAAGATAATCATAAATTTTGAAAATCTACAAGAGTGTGATAGTTCAGCAATTATTTATCTAATATCTTTTTTAAATAAATTTCCAAAAGAAAATATCACTTTAAAAAATTTAAATTCTCACGAAAAGATTTATACTTTTTATGAAAAACATTATCAAGATAAAGTATATGAAGAAGGGAAAAAAAATCCATTTTTTGATAATTTAGGAAAAAAAACTTATGAGTTATATATATCTTCAATTCATTTCTTAACTTTTGTTGGAAAAGTTTTTTATTATTTTATCTATTCTCTTTTTAATCCTAAAATGATTAGATTTAGAGCAATGTTAAAGTATATAGATACTTCAGCTGTAAATGCACTTTTGATTGTAGCGGTTACTTCTTTTTTGGTTGGTGTAGTTATTGCTTATCAAGGAGCAGTTCAACTTGAAAAATTTGGAGCAAATATTTTTGTAGTTGAGATGATAAGTATAACAATGTTTAGAGAAATTGCCCCACTTGTAACTGCTATTGTAATAGCTGGACGAAGTGCAAGTTCATATACAGCAGAAATTGGAGCTATGAAAATAACTGAAGAGATAGATGCTATGAGAACTATGAATTTTGAACCAACTTTGTTTTTAACACTTCCTAGAATTTTTGCTTTATGTATATCTTTACCTTTATTAGTCTTTTTCGCTGATGTTATAGGTGTTTTTGGTGGAATGGTGATAGCTTATACAAGTTTAGATGTTTCTTTTGTAGAATTTATAAATAGATTACAGAATGAAGTTCCAGTAAAACACTTTATTATGGGAATTTTTAAAGCAATATTTTTTGGATTTGCGATAGCTATTATTGGATGTTATAGAGGTTTTCAAGTACAAAACAATACAACAAGTATAGGAAAATACACAACAATTAGTGTTGTAAATGCTATCTTTGTTGTGATTTTAATTGATGCAGTTTTCTCTGTAATTTTCACACAAATGGGAATTTAAATGAAAATTATAAAAGTAGAAAATCTAACAACAGCTTTTGGTGATAATCTAGTTCATAATAATATTTCATTTCATGTAAATGAAGGTGAGATATTTGGGGTTTTAGGTGGAAGTGGTTCAGGGAAAAGTGTTCTTGTAAAACAAATCGTTATGCTAAATCAAATCCAAAAAGGAACTATAAAAATCTTTGATAAAGATATCTCAAAATTGGATATTAACGAAATTAAAGATATGAAATTAAAATTTTCATATCTATTTCAGTTTGGAGCCTTGTACTCTTTTTTAAATGTGATAGAAAATATTTCAGTGATGCTAAAAGAGTATACGAATTTACCAGAAAATTTGATAGAAAAAATTGCATATACAAACTTGGATATTGTAGGGCTTCCAAAAAGTACAGCAAAACTTTATCCCAGTGAACTTAGTGGCGGAATGAAAAAAAGAGTAGCACTTGCAAGAAGTTTAGCAATGCAACCAAAGATTTTATTTTTAGATGAACCTACAAGTGGATTAGACCCAGCAAGTACACAAAAAATAAATGAATTATTGCTCTATTTAAAAAATAGTTTAAATATCACCATAGTTATAATAACCCATGATTTAGAGACTATAAAAACTGTACTAGATAGATTTATCATCATCAAAAAAGATATAATCTTTGATGGAAATATATCTGAAGCAATGAAATCAGATGATGAATTTATCAAAGATTTTTTAACAAATAAAAAGGCTACTTAATGGATACTAAAATTAATTTTTTTAAAATAGGAGTGTTTGTAAGCTCATTATTTATTTTACTTGTTATTGCTATTTTTTGGTTAGGAAAGTATGGAATACAAGATAAAAAATATGATGAATATTCAATATTCTTTATGGAATCTGTTTCTGGTCTTAGTATAGGTTCAGCTATAAAATATATGGGATTTGAAGTTGGAAATGTAAGTGAAATAAAAATAAACCCAACAAATTCAGAAGAGATACAAATAGATATCCAAATCCAAAAAGGTACTCCTATAAAAGAAGATAATTATGCAATCTTAGGAAATCTTGGAATTACAGGACTTAAATATATTGAGTTAAAAGGTGGAAGTAATAGCTCAAAACTTTTAAGTGCAAATGAAGATGGCATAAAAGTTATAAAATCAAAAACATCAGCTTTGACAAGTTTTGTTGACTCAACTGAAGATATAACAAAAGAGGTGATGATACTTTTAACTCAAATGAAAAAAGTTTTAAATGATGAAAATGTTTCAAATCTTTCATCACTTTTATCAAAGAGTGAAAAAAGTATGGAAAATTTACAACAATTTAGTTCTTATTTGGTTAAAAATGAGAAAAAGATTGATGAGGTAATGAGAAGTATAAATGAAATGACATCAAAAGGTGGAAAATCTTTTGATTCAATGAAAACAACAGCAAATAATTTTACAAATTTATCAAAAGAGTTACAAACACAAATAAATAGTGGTGCATACAATATAAAAGATATAACACAAGAGAGTTTTGATAATCTTAATAGTGTTTTATATAGTTTAGAAAATAGTTTAGTTCAAATACAAAATTTAATAAATACAATTAGTGAAAGCCCAAGCGATTTAATACTAAAACAAAAAAATATAAAATACGGACCAGGGGAAAAAGATGAAAAATAGTGTTTTAATATTAACAATTTTTTTATTGTTTGCAGGATGTAATCTAAAACAAAATAGTATAGATATAAATCATTATTCTATAGGTTTTAAATCTATACAGATAGTAAAAAATAATAAATTAGATTCAATTTATATTGAAGAACCAAATGTAAATAAGAGTTTTAATCTTACTTCAATTTTTTATAATACAAAACCATATTTATTTGAAGAATATGCAAAAAATAGATGGATAAATCTTCCAAGTGATATGATATATAATCAATTAATAGACTCTTTTAATACAAGTAAAATTTTCAAAAATGTTATATCTAAAGATTCTAAAATTGAACATGAATATACTTTAAAAACAGATATTATAAAACTTTATCATAGTTTTGAAAATGACAACTCTTATGCTATTTTAAATATAAAATTTGATTTAGTAAAAGATAAAAAGATTTTAAAATCTATTAGTTATGATAAAAAAATTCTATGTAAAACAAATAATGCATATGGTTTTGTAGAAGCATTAAATAAAGGTTTAGATGAAGTTGTAAATAATTTACTAAGTAGTTTCTCTTCTATCTAATCTTTTGGCTATTAATGGTGCAATATTCATAACTATTAAAAGCCTTACTATATGATGTAAGGTTATAAAAGGAAGATTTGCTCCTACTAAAATAGCTATTAGATTTATCTCAGATTGTCCACCTGGCCCATAAGCAAGAAGAATTGAAAGAATAGGAAAATGAAAAAGATTATATGTTATTGAGATAAATACTGCACAAAGAATTACTAAAATTAAAAAATGTCCTAAGGTTGAGATAAAAGTTTTTACAATAGTTTGAATACTTACTCCTTTAAATGTAAAACCAATAATTGTTCCAAATACAACTTGAATAAATTTTAAAAATTCATCAGGAACTGGTGTGTGAATAAAACCTGTTGAGTGAACAGCGATACTTATAAGCATTGGTCCCATTAAATATGCAGCAGTTATTTTCACTTTTTTAGCAATAATTGCTCCAATATATCCTAAAATAATTAAGATAGTTAACTCAAATAAATCAATATTTTTTATTGGAATTGTAATAAGTTTATTTCCACTAATATCTATGTGAAAAATATATTGAATTATAAAAGGCAAAGTAACAACAACAAAAAAAAGTCTAGAGCTTTGCATCAAAGTTATCTTTGAAATATTTGCTTTTATCTCTTCTCCAATAATTACCATTTCAATTACACCACCTGGCATAGAACCAAGATATGAAGTTTTTATATCATAGTTTAGAAACTTATGATAATAATATGTTCCACAAATGATAGTTAAAATAGTAAAAGGAATTACAAGTAATAAAGAAAAGAAATAAACATCAATATAATCTAATATTTCTGGTGTAAAGGCACTTCCAATAGTAAGACCAATCAAAATTCGTGCAGGTGGTGAAAATGTTTTTGGACTTTGAATAGGAAGGTTATCAAATCTTATAGCAATAGATGATGCAAAAATAGCTCCTAAAAGCCAAGGAAGTGGTAAATGTAAATATATAAACAAAATTGAACCACAAACACCTATAAAAAGTGCAAGCAACATTTTCAAGATGATTTGCATATTTATCATTAAAAGCCTAAGATTTTTTTTGTTTGTAGTATATTATGATTGGTTTAAAGTTTCAACTTTTATGAGGAAAATTGAAATTTTTAAAAGTTAATTGTCCTAGAAAGTATCTAGGACAACTATTTTTACATTCTGATTTCTTCTCTTTTTTGTAAGAAAGCCCATCTTTCATCAATTCTTTTTTGCCACTCATCAATCAAATATTCATATTCAGGTTTGAATAAGTGTTTAAATCTAGGTTGAGCTCCTAAATAATCTCTTACAGGAATTATATTTTTTGGTCTATAAGTGATGTTTAATTCTCTTCCATCAATGATTTCATATAATGGGAAAACAAGTGAATCAACAGCTAAATCAGAAACTTCAATAGTTTGATTTGGAGCAAATTTCCATTCAGTTGTACATGCACTCATTGCATTTATAAATACAGGACCATGAGTATCAAAACCTCTTTGGATTTTTTTAACCATATCTTTCCATTTATTTGGAGCAACTTGAGCAACATAAGGTGCACCATGAGCTGCCATAATAGATACGATATCTTTTTTCTGTCTTTTTTCACCATAAGAATGGCTTCCTGCTGGTGCAGTTGTTGTACTTGAACCAATTGGAGTAGAAGAAGATCTTTGACCACCTGTATTTGCATAAACTTCATTGTCTAAACAAACATACATAAAGTCATGTCCTCTTTCAAAACATCCAGAAATCCATTGGAATCCAATATCATAAGTTGAACCATCTCCACCAAATGTTACAAATTTTGGTTGAGGAGTATCTGCACTTATTCTTCCTTTATTTCTTAAAGCTTTGTTCATTGTCTCAACACCTGCCATTGCAGTTGAAGAGTTTTCAAATCCAATATGAATCCAAGAACAATCCCAAGAAGTGTGAGGATAAATAGCTGTACAAACTTCTAAACAACCAGTTGAAGCAGATACAACTAAGTTGTCATTTGTTGCATTTAAAACTTCTCTAACAATAATTGAGTGAGCACAACCTGGACATAAAAGGTGTGAACCCTCAAATCTCTCAGCTGCTGTTGAGAAAGTTTTTAAGTTTTTAATCTCTTTTTGAGTATTTACTAATGTACTCATTTTTGTGCTCCTTGCGCATTATAGAAGCTTAATTCTGGACCTCTTACTCCAACAAATCTTTGGATTTTCCCAGATAATTTACCTTCTTTTGCTTCTTTGTCTAAAGTTCTATAAATATCTTTTAATGCTGCAACAGTCATATCTCTTCCACCTAATCCATAGATTAAGTTAGACATTAATGGTCTGTTTTGAGTATTTATTAATGCTCCAGAAACTTCGTTGAATAATGCTCCAACAGTTCCACCTGGTGCACTTCTATCCATACAAGCCACTGCTTTTACACCTTGTAAAGCTTCAGCCATTTCTTCAAGAGGGAATGGTCTAAATACTCTTGGTGCTACAATACCTGCATTTATACCTTCTTCTTTTAGTTGTTCAACTGCAAGAATAGCAGTTTCATAAGTTGTACCTAAACAAACTATTGCAATATCAGCATTTTCCATATTATAAGTTTCAACAAGTTTATATTCTCTACCTGTTAATTCTTTGAACTCTTTAAATACATCTAAAATAACTTTTTTAGAACCCATTAAAGCTGCATGTTGTTTTGCTTTGTGTTCAAAATGCCAATCTTGTTCAGTTTGAACACCATGAGTTACAGGTTTATCAAAATTTAATAAAGCATTTACTTGTAAATAATTACCTATAAAATCACATGCAACTTTATCTTCTAAGGGTGTAACATTTTGTGCAGTGTGAGATGTCATAAATCCATCTTGGTTAGAAATTACTGGCAATCTTACATCTGGATGTTCTGATATTTTAAATGACATTAAAGTCATATCATAAGCTTGTTGAGGGTTAAATGCATCAAGTGATATCCAACCTGAATCTCTTGTAAGATATAAATCTGAGTGGTCTCCATTTACATTTAAAGGTGCTGCTAATGCTCTATTTACTAAACATAAAACAACAGGTATTCTCATTCCAGATGCTTGATATAAAACTTCTATCATAAGTGCTAAACCTTGAGATGATGTTGCAGTTGCAACTCTTCCTCCAGCAGCTCCTGCTCCAACACAAGCAGACATGGCAGCATGTTCAGATTCAACCATAATTACTTCACCATCGATGTAACCATTTGCATGAAACATTGCATAGTTTTCAACTGTTGCAGTTGAAGGTGTAATTGGGTAAGCTGCGACAACATCAACATCAGCTTGTCTTAAAGCTTGGGCATTTGCCATATTTCCATCCCAAACTTCAACTTTTTTTAATTCCATTACTCTTTTATTCATTATTCACCCTTTTTTTGTTTCGCTGGCCATTGAGATAAAGCTTCTTCAGCTGTAACATATTCATTAAACATTAATAGTGATTTTGGATTTGTAGGACAAACACTTACACATAATCCACAACCTTTACAGTGTTCATAATCCACACCTTTCATCTCTTTATTTCTTGCAATAATTGATGAATCTGGGCAGAAAATCCAACAGTTTTGACAGTCAATACATGTTTCAGAATTCCAAACAGGTTTAATAACTCTCCAGTCTCCAACAGACATACTTTTTGAACTTGTTTCAGAATAAAGTCTATCTTCTGGTTGAATTTCAGCAATATTATAATCTACACTTCCATCGAATGTATAAAGAGCAGCACCTGGTACTAACTCATCCCATCCCATTTCTCTAATTGGTTTACTCATTTTATATCCTTCTAATGAACTTCGTCATAAGCTCTTTGGATTGCTACCATATTTGCTTCAACTAGATTTGGTGGCAATTTTTTTAGTACACTTTTCATTTTATCTTTAAAGTATTCTAAGTCATACATTCCACTAACTTTCATAAATGCACCAAGCATTGGAGTATTAGGAATCGCTTTTCCAATTGTATCTCTTGCAATTTGGAAACAGTCAAGTATAAATACTCTATCTTTAATTTCTTGAAGTTCAGGAACTAATGAAATTAACTCATCTTTACTAAGGTGAGTTGTAATAATATATTTAGTTGTATCTTTGCCATTAGCAGTAAAATCGTCAGTTATAGCAAGACCTGGATCTAATATAAATACAAAATCAGGACTCATATATTTTTCGTGGTTTAAAATTGTATTATCATCAATTCTATTGTAAGCAGTCATAGACGCACCTCTTTTTGCAGATCCATAAAATGCAAATGCTTGAACTTGTTTTCCAGATTCAGCAACAATTGAACCAAGACCTTTTGCCCCAGTAACAGCACCTTGACCTGCACGGCTATGCCATCTAATTTCTAACATAGTGGCTCCTTATTTAAAATATTAAATTTGACTTAAAAAATTTAATTAGTCTGTTGTATTATAGAAAATTTTAACTTAAATCAACTTTTATTTTATAAATTTGTAAGAAAAGTGAGATAAAAATTCACACTTTAGAGTAGTAAAAAGAACATAAATCTAAAAAAAACAAAAAAAATATGAATTGTTTATGAGCCTAAAGAGCCCTTAATATAGTGCATTAATCAAATAATTTAATAAAAAATAAAATATCCTATTTATTATAGAATTAAAAACTTGTTTTTATATATTTAAATAAAAGTAATATTTAAATTTAAGCAATATTTAATATTAAATATTGCTAGAGAGAAATTTTATTGCTTCAAAAGAATCTTTTTTTATGTGATTAGTGTATTTTTTAAGTTCATTTTCTTCTCCATATCCACATAAAACACCAATTGAATTTATATTTGCTTCATTTGCAGCAATTAAATCAAGTTTTGTATCACCTATCATCCATACTGAATCTTTTTTTCTATCATAATTCATTTGGGTTAATGTAACTAAGATTGGTTCAGGATGTGGTTTAGGATTTTGTACGTTTTCTCTTCCTGTTACTATTTCAAAAAATTGTGAAATATTAAAATGATCTAATAAAGGAATAGTATACATTCTAGTTTTTGTAGTAACTACACTAACTCTCGCAATTTTAGATGCAAGTTCAACTGCTTCATAAGCATTTTCTAAAAGAGTTGTTTGTTCTTTTGAAATAATTCTATATCTGTTTTTATATGAATCAACAAAATCCCAAACTTTTGACTCATCAACACCTAAATTTTTATACATTATATCAAGAGGATAACCAATCAAATTTTTTATATCTTTATCTGTTCCATTAAAATTAAAATTTAATTCATTAAATGAGTGTTTAAAAGTTGAAACTATAGCATCAGTTGAGTCTATTAATGTTCCATCTAAATCAAAAAGTATTATTTTATTTTTATTAATCAAATTTTATTCCTTTTATATTATTCTTCAATTTCCCAATCTTTTTGATTGTGCATGATACCTATAAACGCAGGTTCAATATTTTTTATATTTTTATTTATTACAGTTATTCCATCTGGAATATATAAAAATAAATATGGTAAATCATCACTGATAAGTTTAAAGATTTTTTTATAAATAATAGAGAGTTCATCTCTGTTTATCGTTCCCATACCTTTTTCAATTAATCTGTCTACTTCTTCATTTTTATAAGATACTAAATTAAACCCACCTAATTTTGCACTTGAGCTATGCCAAAGAGGATAAGCATCAGGCATAAGAGCAAGTGCCCAACCTAAAAGTATTGCTTCGAAATTTCTTGGATGAACAACTGTATTTAAGAATGCTTGCCATTCCATAACTCGAATTTTCATTATAACACCAGCTTTTTGTAATTGATACTGCATAATTTGAGCTGCATTTATTCTTGTATCATTTCCTGTATTAGTTACTACTTCAAATATTAAGGGATTATTTTCATCATAACCTGCTTCTTTTAATAATTTTTTTGCTTTATTTATATCTTGAGATATTGGTTTTATATCATCATTATATGCAAAAGAACCAGGTAAGAAAGGACCATTACAAACTTTTCCATAACCAAAGAAAAGAATATCTACTAATTCTTGTCTATTTATAGCTAATGATAAAGCTTCTCTTACTTTTTTATTTTTAAATTTCTCATTATTTAGATTAAATCCTAAATAAGCAAATGTAAAACTTTGTTTTTGCAAAATTGTATATGTATTTTTAAAATCAGAATCTATTTGTCTATCTGCTTGAATTGGATCAAGTCCACCAATATCAAGTTTTTTTTGTTTCAAATATAAAAATGAAGTATTTGGGTCTGGTAAAAATTTATATAAAATTTTTTCAATTTTTGGTTTACCTTCGAAATAATTCTCATTTGCAATAAGTTCTATATCTTCTCCCGTTTTAAACTCTTTTAACTTATATGAACCTGTTCCTATAGGATTTTTATTAAATGAACTTGTCATTAAATCTTTTTCATCTTTTAAAAGATGATAAGGTAAAATCCCAACAAACCAAGTTTCAATAGCTTTAAAATAAGGTTCTTTATAAATTATTTCAAGTGTGAAATCATCTAAAGCTTTTACACTTTGAACTTCAGTGAAATTTGATTTTATAGAATTAAAAACTTTGGGATTAATAATTTGTTCATAAGTAAAAATTACATCTTTTGCAGTAAACCTAACATTATCATGCCAAAGAACATTATTTCGAAGTTTTACAATTAGTTTTGTAGGTGTTTCAAAATAGTATGATGATGCTAAATCAACTGTTGGATTCCCATTTTTATCATATTTAAATAATCCATTAAATAGCCAATCAGATATTTCACTACTTGCAGTATCATTGGATAATATTGGATTTAATCTACTTGGACTTGATGTCATTGACAAATTTAATGTACTCGCAGTTAAATAAGTAAAAAATAATAGATTATAAATAAAAATTTTCATGGTGCTATTGTATTGTTTTTTTATAAAAAAAGGCATAAAAAAAGGAGCAACTTTTGTCGCTCCTTCTTGAAAATAGTAAAGAAATATACTCTTTGAAAATACCAATTATCTTTTTGAGAATTGAGAAGATTTTCTTGCTTTTTTCTTTCCGTATTTTTTTCTTTCAACAGATCTAGCATCTCTTGTTAACAATCCATAAGGTTTTAAAACTGTTCTGAATTGCTCATCAAAAGCAACTAATGCTCTTGAAATACCGTGTCTAGCAGCATCAGCTTGAGCTGAATAACCACCACCAAGAGTTTTTACAACGATATTAACAGAAGTTTCTTGTTTAGAAACGTTTAATGGTTGCATAACTCTTTTTTTAATTGATTCATGACCACCTAACCACGCATCTAAAGTTTGACCGTTGATTGTTAATTGTCCATTACCAGACTCTAACCATACTTTTGCTACAGATGTTTTTCTTCTTCCAGTTGCATAAACTTTTGCCATTACAATTATCCTTTAATTTGCGCAGTATGAGGGTGTTCACTTCCTGCATATACTTTTAATTTTTTTAACATAGCTTTACCAAGAGTTGTTTTTGGAAGCATACCTCTAGTAGCTAGTTTATATAATTTTTCTGGATTTTTTTCAAACATTTCAGACATTTTGTGAGTTTTTGTACTACCAAAATAACCTGAGTGAGTAAAGTAATTTTTACTTTCTAATTTTTTACCAGAAAATTTTGCTTTTGATGCATTTATAATTACAACAAAATCTCCGCAGTCTACATTTGGTGTGAAGCAAGGTTTATTTTTACCTCTTAAGATAGTAGCTACTTCTGTAATGATTCTTCCGAATACTTTATCAGTTGCATCAACTACTATCCAATCTCTTTCGATTTCGTTAGCATGTGCCATTTGAGTAAATTTCATTTATTTTCTCCGCTTTTTTAATGAGGTGCAATAATAGTGTACTAATACTTAAAATATACTTAAATTAAGTATATTTTAATAATTTATATAAAATTGAGAACCTTTTTTTATTTCAGACTTGATTTCAAGCCTAAAATTATGTAAATTTAAAATAGATTGAACAATAAAAAGACCTAAACCTAAAGAGTTATTCCAGCCATTATTTGAAATTCGGTAGAATTTTTGATTGATATTTTCCAACTCTTTTTCTTCTATACCTATTCCTTTATCCACAATACAAATTGAAGTTTCAGAAATATTTACAATAACTTCATTTTCAGAATATTTCAAAGCATTCTCTATTAGATTAGAAATAGCCATAGAAATAAGTGTTTCATCAACTTTTAAACTTATATCATCTCCTATAATCAAGATTTCTCTATTTTTATATTTATCTTTTAAATCACTAATACAATTTTCAATCAATTTTTTCATAGAGCAAGGAATTAAAAGTAGTTCTTGTTTCCCTTCTTCAAGTTTTAATGTTAGTCTTAATTTATCAATAATTTGAGACATTTTATTTGCATTTGTATGAATTTTTGTTAAAAATTTATTTTTCATAATTTGAGGTATTTGTTCATCATTTAATATGGTTTCACTATAACCTGAGATTATTGCGATTGGATTTTTAAATTCATGGGAAATTGCAGATATTATTTCATCTTTTTGTCTATTTGAAAGTTTTAGTTTTGCTGTTTGTTTTGCTTTTTGTTTCTCTTTTTTTGATAATTTCATTGCAACTTTATTTAAAAGTTTTGTAATTTTATAAAATTCATAAGTATATGTTGATTTTAGTGGAAAAGAAGTTTTTTTATTTGTTAATTGAGTTAAAAAATATAAAACATTATCAGTCTCTTTTTTTATTCGTAAACTAATAAAGTAAGTAGCTAAAAAAGCAATGATTAGAAAAAATGTTATATACATAAAAATTTCAAGAGTCAATTTCATAAAATTATCAGTGATTTTATTTGTATAATCTGCCATTCTTATATAATATATAGAAGTATCTATATTGATTTTTTTTGCAATATACAATAATTGTTTTTGTACAGTTTCAGAATTTCTTGTATCTTTTCCAATTCCTACATTTTTTGCTTGAATTATTTCAACTCTATTTGCATGATTATTTATATGAGCTAAATCTTTATCACTTTCTGCTATAACATTACCACTTTCATCAATTATTGTAATTCTTAAATTTAATTTTGTATGTAAATCTCTTACTATGCTTCTAATATTATTCATATTATTTGAATTTTTTAGAACAATAGATAAGGTATCAATATTTTGTATAAGATTTTTTTCTATCTGATTTAAATATAAGTTTTTTGCCCAAAAGTAAGTAACTAAAGTGAGAGTAATTAAAATAGCAGCAAAAATTGTTATATAAGTTCTTAAAAAAAGTTGATGTATTTTTAACAAAAAATATAACCTTCACCCCTAATTGATCTGATATAATCTTTTGTTCCTTTAGGGTCAATTTTAGCTTTTAATCTTTTTATTGCAACATTTACTGTTTTTTCCTTTTTATCAAAAGAGTCTTCCCAAACTTTATTTAATAAATGTTCTCTTGTCATTAAAATATCTTTGTTTCTAATAAATTCTAATAATAAATCATGTTCAAGATGTGTTAATTCGACTTCTTTATCATTTATAAAAAATTTTTTATTTGAAGATTTGTAAACAATATCTTTTACTTTTAAAATATCTACTTCTTTTGAACTTCTTTTGATAACAGCTTTTATTCTTGCGCATAGTTCTTTAATATTAAAAGGTTTTGTTATGTAATCATCTGCATGAGAATCAAAACCTTCAATAATATCTTCATCATTATCTTTTGCACTTACATAAATAACAGGATTAGAATAACCTTGTTGTTTTATTTCATTGATAAAACTTGTTCCTTCAATTCCTGGAAGATTTCTATCCATTAAAATCAAATCAATTTGTTCCTCATCTAAAATCTTTCTAACATTTTTATCAATTGTTAAAAAACCAATAGTTTCATAACCTTCTTTTTGTAAGGTATATTCAAGAAGTTCTAAAATATCTTCTTCATCTTCAACAATTAAAATAAGTTTATTATTCATCAGGATTTAACTCTTTTTTAGGGACAACTTTTTTATTTGGTCTTTCATCATCATATTCAATAACGGTATCTCTTGAAATTTTTATAACACCTGGTGAAAATTTAATAGCAAGTATTCTAAACATAAAAAAAACAAAGATTACAAATAATAGAAAACTAATATCAAAGTAATCTCTACCTTTATTTGTTGTTAATATAATAACATCTCGGATTAAAAATATGATGAAAATATCAATAATATATCGAAGTCGTAAAGTCTCTTTTTTGATAAAATCAGAGACCATTTTTACAACTTCCATGATTACAATAAATTCTAACATTAAAATAATTGCTTTGTAAAATTCTTTACCTGAAGCAATTATTCCAATAAATATAATAGAAGCTGCAAGAACTTCAAAATTTGTACTAAAGTATGCTTTAATTTTATTAATAGCTTTTTTCATAAGAGAAAGTATACCATAAAGATTATGATTGTACTATATCTCCTCCTATCTGTGCAAATTGTAATAGATTTGCTATAGAAACAGCTCTATCTGCAATTTTCTCTAATCTTCTTAATGCACTTAAAGTATCAAAATACTCTTTAGATAAATCAAGTTTTTTTGTGATTAGTTTTAAAATATTTTTTTCAATCATTAAATATAAATCATCTGTTTTACTCTCTTCAACAATAACTCTATGATATTTTTCTTCAATATGAGCAGCATTTGTTTCATCAATAATTGAAATTGATGTTTTAAGTGATAAAAGAGCTGATTTTAATAATGGAACGGCATATTCTAAAATCATACTTGTATTTAAATCTTCAGAATATGATTTTTTGAACATTTTTGCAAAATCTTTTGCATTTGCTCCTGTTCTTACAAGTTCATTTGTGATTTTTAAAAATGAAACTAATTGTCTTAAATCTTTTGCTTCAGGTGAATACAAAGCTAGAGTTGTAACAATGATATTATCAATTTCATTTGATTTAATTAGAAGTTTTTTTTCTGTAACACTTACATTTGCTAAATCTTCTATTTTTCTCTCTTCTAATGCATTCAAACATATTTCTAATGCTTCAACAACATCAACACCAATTTTTAGAATTTCGTCTTTAATATTTTGTAATTTTGATTCATAAGGCTTTAACATTATCCAAATCTCCCTGTAATATAATCTTCTGTTTTTTTATTATGTGGATTAACAAAAATAGTTTCTGTTTCATCATATTCAATCAATTTTCCTAAATGGAAAAATGCTGTATAATCTGCAACTCTTGCTGCTTGTTGCATATTGTGAGTAACAGTAATGATTGTATAATCTTGTTTTAATTCAAGCATTAAAGCTTCAATTTTTTCTGTACTTATTGGATCAAGTGCAGATGTTGGTTCATCCATTAAAATAACTTCTGGTCTAACGGCAATTGTTCTTGCAATACAAAGTCTTTGTTGTTGACCTCCACTAAGTGAAGTTCCAGGTTGAGTTAATTTATCTTTTACTTCATTCCATAAACCAGATTTTATTAAAGAAGTTTCAACTAACTCATCACACTCTTTACCTTTTTTAATAATCCCATGTTTTAGTGGAGCGTAAGCTACATTGTCATAAATTGATTTTGGAAAAGGATTTGGTTGTTGAAATACCATTCCAATCTTTTTTCTAACACTTACTTCATCAACATCTTTATCATAAATATTTTTGTTATCAATTATAATTGAACCATCAATTCTTACTATTGGAATCAAATCATTCATTCTGTTTATACATCTTAAAAATGTTGATTTTCCACAACCAGAAGGTCCAATTAGTGCTGTTATTTTATTTTCATATAAATCTGCTGTAATATCAAATAATGCTTGATTTGAACCATAAAATAAGTTCAAGTTCCTAACATCAATTTTACTTTTATTATCATTTGTAATCATTTTTTATTTTCCTTCTTACCATTTAACTTCTAATTTTTTTCTCAAATAAATTGCAATAGCATTTAATGAAATTAAGATTGTTAATAACACCATAATTCCAGCAGCAGTTTTTTCAACATACATACCTTCTGGCATTCCAGCCCAAGTAAACAATTGTGCTGGCATAACAGTTGATGCTTGTGTAACCATTGAAGGAGCATCAGGAATAAATGCAATCATTCCTATAATAATCAATGGTGCAGTCTCTCCCATAGCTTGTGCTAACCCAATAATAGAACCAGTTAAAACTCCTGGAAATGCTAAAGGTAAAACATGGTCTTTTGTAACTTGAATTTTATTTAATCCTAATCCATAACCCGCTTGTCTTATACTATCAGGAACAGCTCTTAGTGCTGCCCTTGAACTTACAATAATAATTGGCAATGTCATAAGCGCAAGAGTTAAACCTCCAACAAGTGGCGAACTTCTAGGCATTCCAAAAAGATTGATAAATATTGCAAGACCTAAAAGACCAAATAGTATTGATGGAATAGCTGCAAGGTTATTGATGTTTATTTCAATAAATCTTGTAAATTTATTATCTCCTGCAAACTCTTCTAGATAAATTGCAGTCATAACTCCAATTGGGAATGCAACAAGCATTGTAATAATTAATGTTAAAACAGAACCAATAATTGCTGAATAAAGTCCTGCATATTCTGGAATTTTTGAATCACCATTAGTAAAGAAAATAGTATTGAATTTTTTTTCTATTAATCCTTGTGCATATAATTCATCAACAATTGCAATCTCTTTGTCTTTTAATTTGTGGTTATGCCCTTTTAGATATTGATCAACTTGATCATCTGCTAAAACCCAAAGATGTTGAGTTGAATCCATGTATTCAGGATGTTGTTTTATCAAAACAGGAATATCTCTAAGCCAAGCTCTTGAAACAATATCTCTGAATTTCTTTTCAACAGCAAATCTTGAATCATCTATTGATTTAGCATTAAAAGTAACATCAACTTTTACATAGGCAATTTTAAATGCAGGTACACCTTTTCCTACAATATCAAAAAGGAAAAATACTAAAAAAGCAACAGAAAAAATTAGTGAAGTTAATGTAAACTTTTTAAATCTTGCTGCACTTGCATGTCTACTTTTTAAAGTAGGGTCATAAAATGGATTAGTTTGTTTGTTTTTCTTTTTTCTTTTTATCATAATGTATTCACTTTATATTTTTCTTTGAATTTTCTAATTAGGGACAACGAAATCATATTTAGAATTAGAGTTACTATGAATAGTATTAATCCTAAGGCAAATGCTGATAGAGTTTCAGGTGAATTAAACTCAAAATCTCCAACCAGTGAATTTACAATAGTTACGGTAACTGTTGTCATATCTTCAAGAGGATTCCAAGAAAGATTTGGTCTAAGTCCTGCTGCCATAACAACAATCATTGTTTCACCTAAAGCTTTTGATAAAGCTAAAAGAGATGCAGAAATAATTCCTGGCATTGCAGAAGGTAAAACAATATTTTTTATTGTTTCTCCATGAGTCATTCCTAATCCAAATGCCGCTTTTCTTTGACTATCTGGAACAGCACGAATAACATCATCAGATAAAGATGAAATTACTGGAATAATCATAATTCCCATAACAATACCAGAAGCTAAAGCACTATTAAATGTAGCTTCTAATCCTACTGATTCTGCTACTTTAACAACAAGAGGTGCAACAGTAATTGCAGCAAAAAATCCATAAACAACTGTTGGAATACCTGCTAAAACTTCAAGTAAAGGTTTTAAATAATCTCTTAATTTTGGACTTGCATATTCACTCATATAAATAGCACTACCAAGCCCAATAGGAATAGAAACAGCTAATGCAATTAAAGTAATTACAAATGTACCTGCAAAAATTGGAAGTGCTCCAAATTGGCTACCAACAACTCCTGGACTCCAAACTGTACCAGTTATAAAATACCAAAAACTTCTTAATTTGAAAAATTCGATGGCTTCGAATAAAATTGAGAATAAAATACCAAAAGTAGTTAAAATTGAGATTGCTGCTGCACAAATAAGCCCAATTTTGATTAATTTTTCAATAAGTTCTCTCTGTTTTTTTCTCGATTCAAAAGTGCTCAATACTTTTGCCTTTATATTAAATTTTGTAAAATTTTAATTAAAGTTGATTACATAATGGTTACATTACAAGATGCTAGAAATTGGTTTATCTGAACCTTTGGATGCTTTTTTTAAGATATTTAAGGAGTTGTCAAAATTATTTATATTTGATTCACCATTTATTTCCATAATTGCAGAAGATACAGATAATAAATCAAATTTTCTTTCCATATTAAATCTATCTTTTGAAATGATATATCCATTCTTTTTGTCTTCTTTTGAATAGATATTTTTAGCACTATTTTTAAACTCTTCTTGAATTTCTGCTGTTAAATCATAAACTTCTTTATATTCATAATTTTTCAATCCTACAAAAAAATCATCTCCTCCAATATGTGCAATAAAAGCATCTTTTGGATAACGTTTTTGTAATAGTTCTGAAAAAATTAAAATTGCACGGTCTCCTTGTCTAAAGCCATAAATATCATTGAAAGGTTTAAAATCATTAAAATCAAAATAGATTATATGAGTTATAACTTTTTGATTCTTTTTTAAACTTTTTTCTATAAATTTCTCAATTTGATTATTCCCTGGAAGTTTAGTAAGAGGATTTTGATTTGTTGCTATTTCAATATTTCTTTTATAAGATAAAGTTAAAAGAGAATTTAAATTTATAAAACCTTTATATTTGTCTGAATCAGTTATAAATATACCTAAAGAATCATTTGCTTTTAAATTATACATTTCAAGTATTTTATCTATGCCCCAAGAAATTTCTACAGATAAAGCAGGTTTTATATATTTTATTAATGTTGAAGAAACAGTTTGATTTTGTGCAAGTGATAATCCATATTGAGAATAAGAGATTTTTTTTATATCGCTTTCATAGATAATTCCTAAAAAGTTTGCAAATTCATCAATAATTGGAACAAAATGTATTTTAGTATTTTCTTTAAAGTGAACAAATAAATCATATAAAGAAGTGTTTACGCTCAAAGGTGTAATTTCTTCTATAAATTCATCATTAATAATATTAGTTGCATTTAATCTTTTATCATCATTTATTAATGTGATGATATTTAAATATGTACTTGTAATATCATTTATTTGTAAAGTTGGTCTTTGAACTAAATAACCTTGAATAAAATCCGCACCAATATCTTTACAAGTATAAAACTCTTTTGCTGTTTCAATTCCTTCTGCTACAACTTGCATTCCCATAATATGCGCCATTTCAATAATAGAAGAACAAAAAAGTTTTTTCTTTGAATCTTGGTCAATATTTGTAATAAAAAATCTATCTAATTTTATAACGTTTGCTTCACTAAAATATAAAAGTTTTAATCCTGAAACACCAATCCCAAAATCATCAATTGCAATTGTATAGCTACTTTGTTTATATTTTTGAATCATAGTAGAAAGGGCATTTTGTTCTATTGCTGTTCCTTTTTCACTTAATTCAAAACAGATTCTATCTTTATTTAAACCATATTTTTTTAAAATTTTTGCAGTATTTCCTTGAGAATATTTTTTGTTATAAATTATTCTATTGTCAAGATTATAAAAAAGTTTTATATTATCTATTTTAATTTTTGAAAATTTACTTATAGCCTTTTCTCTTAATTGTAAATCAAGTTCATATAAATAATCATCATTAAAAGCTAGGTTAAATAAATCATCAATTGATGTTAATTCTGGAATTAAATTAGTATTTCGTAATAATGCTTCAACTGCATATATTTTGCCACTATGAGAATAGATTATAGGCTGAAAAGCATAATCAAGTTTTTCTATTATTTCAGTCCAATTTGGCATAGTTTTCCTAAAAATTACATTATTAAGTTTTTATCTCTTTGTTCGCGTTAACAGATAAAAACTTAATAATGTAATTTGCATGTTAAGATAAAGAAAGAGAAAAACTCTTTCTTTTTTTATAATTAATGTTTTAAAGATTCTAAAGTTACTTTTTCGTTATTCATAACTTTTGTTCTTGCAGCTGCTCTTACATCATCAGTTAATGATACAAGACCAAGTTCAGTTAAGATACCATCACTTCCAATCATTTTTTCAGACATAAATAAGTTCGTATAATCTTTTAATGCTGGAACATCTTTTGCGTGTTGATTTTTAATATAGAAATACATAGATCTAGCAATTGGGTATTTACCAGATGAAATTGTTTCAACAGTTGGCATAGTATTTTCGATACTTAATCCAACAACTTTATCTTTGTTTTCTTCTAAAAATGAATATCCAAAAATACCAATTGCAGCTTCATTTTTAGTTAATTTTTGAACGATTAAGTTGTCATTTTCACCAGACTCAACATAAACACCATCTGTTCTTAAAACAGAATAAGCTTTATATTTTTTATTTGCTTTTTCATCAGCTTTATATAAATCAGTATAAACTGGCATTTTTTCAAATACATGTTGTAATACTAATTCTTCAAAAGAGTCTCTTGTCCCAGATGATTTAGGTGGTCCGTAAACAATAATTTCTCTATTTGGTAAAGATGCATCAATATCTGACCATTTTTTATATGGATTTGCAATTAATGTTTTACCATCTTTTGATGGAACTTCTTGAGCTACTGCTAATGCTAATTGTTCTTTTGTTACATTGAACCCTTTAACTTTTGCAGATTGAGCAATTGCAATACCATCAAATCCAATTAATGCTTCAGTGATATCTGTTACACCATTTTCTTCACACATTTTAAATTCTTTGTCTTTCATTCTTCTTGAAGCATTTGTGATATCTGGAGTATTTAAATCAACACCAGCACAAAATAGTTTCATTCCTCCACCAGTACCAGTTGATTCAACTACAGGAGTAGGAAATTTTGTAGTAGCTCCAAATTCTTCAGCTACTGATGATGAAAAAGGATATACAGTAGAAGAACCAACAATTTTAATTTGGTCTCTTGCACTTAACGTAGTTGCTAATAAAGCACTTGCAATTAAAGCCATAGATGTTTTTTTGAAAGTCATTTTTATCTCCGATAATTTTTTTTACCGTGAAAGTTTAATGTTAGTTGGTTACATTTTGGTTACTATAAGGAATAGTTAGTTTTGTTGTTTAATAAATTTTTGTTGAAATTCTTGGTAAGTTCTTACGAAAAGTTCTTCGTTATCTTCAGGTTTATAAATAACTGCTTTTACCCAAATGTCATTTTCTTGTATCTTACAGAAATTTAGAGGAATATAAAATTTTTTATTTTTGTAGTGAATATAAGTTGTATTTAGTTCTATCATAGATAAAAAAAGCTAATGGATTATAATCCATTAGCTTCGATAAGTTTAGATTGATGATCAGCAATAAGAGGATCAATTACTTCATCAAATAAACCATCATTCATGATGTAGTCAAGTCTATAAAGAGTTAAGTTGATTCTATGATCACTGATTCTATTTTGTGGATAGTTATAAGTTCTAATTCTTCCACTTCTATCACCAGTACCTACTTGCTCTTTTCTAGTAGCACCTTCTGTTTCCATTTTCTTTTGCATCTCAATTTCATAAAGTTTTGCTTTTAAAACTTTCATAGCTCTGTCTTTATTTTTATGTTGAGATTTTTGATCTTGGTTTGTTACTACTATACCAGATGGAATATGAGTGATTCTAACAGCCGAGTCTGTAGTATTTACAGATTGACCACCATTTCCACTGGCTCTCATAACATCAATTTTTAAATCATTAGGATCAATTTCAACTTCAACATCATCAACTTCAGGCATAACTGCAACAGTAATTGCTGATGTGTGAACTCGTCCTTGAGATTCAGTTGCTGGAACCCTTTGAACTCTATGAGTACCACCCTCAAATTTTAGTTTTGAATAAACGTGGTCACCTTTAACAAGAATAACTATTTCCTTGTATCCTCCAGATTCACTCTCACTTGAACTCATAATTTCAACTTTCCAACCATTGTTTTCTGCATATCTTAAATAACCTCTAAATAAGTCACCTACAAATATTGCAGCTTCATCTCCACCTGTACCAGCTCTTAATTCTAAATAGATATTTTTATCATCATTAGGATCTTTAGGAATCATTAAAAATTTAATATCTTCTTCAAGCTTTGGTTTTTTTATTTCTAATTCTTTTAACTCTTCTTTTGCTAAGTCTCCAAGTTCAGGATCATCTAGCATAAGTTTATTTTCTTCAATATTATCTATTAATTTAATATATTCTCTAGCTTTAGAAACAATAGGTTGAATACTTGACTGTTCTTTTGAAAGATCAGTCATTCTTTTTATATCAGCAGTAATATCTGGAGACATTAATAATTCATTAATTTCCTCAAATCTGTTGATAAATGGTTGTAGTTTATCTTTTAACATAAATTATATAGCGTTAACTTTTACTTGTAATCTACTAACTCTTCTTGCAGCAGTACCTTGTTTTAAAATACCTTTTGATACACAATGATGTAGGTATTTGTTTGCTGCTTTCATAGCTTCTACAGCTTTTTCTTTATCTGCTATTTCAATTGCAGATAATACATTTTTAGTTACGTTTTTGATTCTAGTTTTATAAAATCTATTTCTCTCAGTCTTAATCTTTGTTTGTCTAGCTCTTTTTTCGCAAGATTTATGATTTGCCATTTTTTTAACCTCTTTGTAAAAATTTTAAGGGTAGAATATTACCCAAAGTAACTTAAAGAGAGTTTAATTTTAGGAAGGTTTAATGAAACTATTCGGAACAGATGGCGTTAGAGGTAAGGCAGGTGATTTCTTAGATGCAATTACAGTATTGAAATTAGCAAAAGCTGCTGGAATCTATTTTAGAAAGCATTCAACAACTAAAAAAATTCTTGTAGGAAAAGATACAAGAAGAAGTGGTTATATGATAGAAAATGCACTTGTAAGTGGATTGACTGCTGTTGGATATGATGTAATTCAAATTGGACCAATGCCAACACCTGCAATTGCATACTTAACTGAAAGTATGAGATGTGATGCAGGAATTATGATAAGTGCATCTCACAATCCTTTTGAAGATAATGGTATTAAATTTTTTGACAATCATGGTGATAAGTTAAGTATTGCTGCTGAAGAAGAGATTGAAAAAATATTTAGTGATGTTGAATTAATGACAAATGAGCAAGTAACTGGTAAAGAAATTGGTTCATCAAAAAGAATTGATGATGTTATTGGAAGATACATTGTTTCAATTAAAAGTTCTTTTCCTAAAGATTTAACTCTAAAAGGTCTTAGAATTGTTCTTGATTGTGCAAACGGAGCAGCATATAAAGTAGGACCAACAATTTTAGAAGAGTTAGGTGCAGATGTAATAACAATTAATAATAAACCAAATGGATTTAATATAAATGATAATTGTGGAGCAATGCATCCAGAAACTGTGGCAAAATTAATAAAAGAGTATAGAGCTGATATTGGATTAGCTTTAGATGGTGATGCGGATAGATTGGTTGTTGTTGATGAAAACGGTGAAATTGTCGATGGTGATAAATTAATAGGTGCACTTTGTGCTTATTTAAAAAACGAAAATCTTTTAGAAGGCAATGGTTGTGTTGCAACTGTAATGTCAAACAAAGCTTTAGAAGATTATTTAAGTAGTCATAAAATAAAACTATTTAGATCTAATGTTGGAGATAAATATGTTTTAGAAGTAATGAAAGAAAAAAATATAAACTTTGGTGGTGAACAAAGTGGACATATTATTTTTTCAGATGTAGCAAAAACAGGAGATGGATTAGCATCTGCTTTACAAATTTTAGCATTGATTATTAAATCTGGAAAAAAAGCAAGTGAAGTTTTAAATCCATTTGAATTGTATCCTCAAATTTTACATAATATGAAAGTTAGTGAAAAAATACCATTAAATGAAATTAAAGGTTTAGACGAACTTTTAAAACCTTTAAGAGATAAAGGTTTAAGAGATTTGATTAGATATTCAGGAACTGAAAATAAAATAAGACTTCTTTTAGAAGGTAAAAATAAAAAAGATGTTGAAGATGGAATGCAAACTTTAATATCATTTTTTAAAAAAGCATTATGAAAAAAGAGTTAAAAATTGCAGCAACTATATTTATAGTTGTATTTATAATAGACCAAGTTGTAAAATATGGTTTTGCAAATTTAGGTTGGGATGTTGATGGTCATTATATGTCTTTAAAATTGGCATATAACTATGGAGTAGCATTTTCAATGTTCTCTTTTTTAGAGCATTATTTGAAATATATTCAATTATCAATAGTTTTAATAGCAATGATTTATCTATTTATGAATAAAGATATTTTTAAAGAGTATTATGTGCCAATAGCATTACTTTTTGCTGGTGGATTATCAAATATACTTGATAGATTTACTTATGGTGGAGTAGTTGATTATTTTTATTGGCATCATTGGTTTGAATTTGCAATTTTTAACTTTGCAGATGTTATTATAGATTTAGGTGTAGTTATAATAATTTACAAGCAAATTAAGCAATCAAGAGAAGAAAAGAAGAAAAACGAGATTTAATACTAGATTTGTAGCTTAAAATAAATTTAGATATAATCCAACAAATTTTAGAAAATGACAGGAATATTTTATGGGTCAAACAATAACAGAAAAAATTTTTAGTGAACATGTAGGAAAAGTTGTATATGCAGGTGAAATCGTAAGAAGTCCAATTGATATGGTAATTGGAAATGATATTACAACTCCTATTTCAATTAGAGCTTTTGAAGATGGTGGTTTTGAAAAACTTGCTAATCCAGATGGTTTTGCAATTGTTTTAGACCACTTTATCCCAGCAAAAGATATAGCTTCTGCTAACCAAGCAAAAATCTCAAGAGATTTTGCAATGAAACACAATTTAAAAAATTTCTTTGATGAAAAAGATATGGGAATTGAGCATGCATTATTACCAGAAAAAGGTTTAGTAATCCCTGGTGATGTTATTATTGGAGCAGATTCGCATACATGTACTCATGGTGCATTAGGTGCTTTTTCAACAGGTATGGGAAGTACAGATATCTCTTTTGGAATGATTACAGGTGGTAACTGGTTTAAAGTTCCAGAATCAATCAAAGTAGTATTCAAAGGTAAACCAGCACCATTTGTTACAGGAAAAGATTTAATTTTAGAAATTATTAGAATTTTAGGTGTTGATGGAGCTTTATACAAAGCTTTAGAATTTACTGGTGATACAATTCAATATTTATCAATGGATGATAGATTCTCTTTATGTAACATGGCTATTGAAGCAGGTGCAAAAAATGGTATTGTTGCATATGATGAAATTACGAAAGAATTTTTAGATAAAGTAAGTGCAGCAAATGGTGGATTAAGAGCTGAACCAAAAATTCACTATTCTGATGATGATGCAAACTATTGTCAAGTTATTGAAATAGATGTTGCTAAATTAGAACCAGTTATTGCGTATCCTTTCTTACCATCAAATGGTCATTCAGTTTCTCAAGCAGTTAGTGATAATATTAGAGTTGACCAAGTATTTATTGGATCATGTACAAATGGAAGATTAAGTGACTTTAAAATGGCTGCTGAAATTTTAGCAGGTAAAAAAGTAGCACGTCATGTAAGACTTATCTTAACTCCTGGAACTCAAAAAATTCTTAGAGAAGCAACAAAACTTGGTTACATTGACACTTTAGTTGATGCTGGAGCAGTTGTTTCAAATCCTACATGTGGAGCATGTTTAGGTGGATATATGGGGATTTTAGGAGATGGAGAAGTTTGTATCTCTACAACTAACAGAAACTTCGTTGGAAGAATGGGTTCAAGAAGTTCAAAAATTTATTTAGCAAATAGTGCAGTTGCTGCAGCATCTGCAATTTCAGGATATATAACAGATCCAAGAAGCTTATAATGGATATACTTCCATTTGAAATACCTTGTGTAATTTTAAGTGGAGGTAAAAGCTCACGAATGGGAGAAGATAAATCTCTTCTCCCTTTTCTTCATAATAATTCTATAATTGAATATCAATACCAAAGATTAAAACCTTATTTTAAAGATATTTATATCTCTTCAAAAACGAATAAATTTGATTTTATTGATGAAACAACACTTATTTTAGATGAAAATAAAAATATATATTCTCCAATACTTGCATTAGATACAATTTTTGAGAAATTAAATAATCAAAAAATTTTTATAATAACTGTTGATACTCCATTTATAACTATAGATTCAATAAAAAGAATTATTGATGAATCAATTGATGTAGATATATGTGTAGCTGAAACTGAAAAAATACATAATTTATGTGGTGTATTTTCTTCAAATATAAGTTTAACTATTAAAACAATGCTAAAAAAAGATATACATAAAATTTTTTATTTGATAAAAAATAATTTACATAAAATTATAAAATTTTCTAATGATGATGAATTTATGAACATAAATAATAAAAATGAATATGAAAAATCATTATCTTATATAAATAAAAATAATAATTCTTATAAATTCTAACAACTAATATATAAGTGGCTTATTATATCTTTTTTGTTATTCTATAGACATAGTTTTTATAAAAAAAAGGAAATTAAAATGGCAAAAAATGAACTAGAAGAAGCACTAGAACTAGTTGATTCAGAGATAAAAAAAGCTGGAATTTCAAGAAGAGAAGCTTTTAAGTTAGCAGGATTAGGTTCAGCAGCTTATTTATTTTCAGGAACTAATGCAGAAGCAAATACAGAGGCAAAAGCGAGTGAAGCAACAGGGAAAATTGTGATTATTGGAGGGGGATTGGCTGGTATTTCAACTGCAGCAAGATTAGTTAATCATTTATCAAATCCTGATATTACAATTGTTGAACCAAATCCAAAATCAGTAACATATCAACCAGGGACTACATTAGTTGCATCAGGAATTTACAAAAAAGAAGATATTGATTACAATACAAAAGATTTTTTACCAAAAGGTGTAACTCTTTTAAAAGATAAAGCAATTGATTTTAATCCAGAAGCAAATAAAGTTGCATTAGAATCAGGGGAAACACTGACTTATGATTTTTTAATTGTAACTGCTGGAATAGCATTAGACTATGGTGCGATTAAAGGACTAGAAGAGATAGGAGATGCTTATACAGCAGGAGATGCTTCTAAAATACTAAAAGTATTTGGTGATTCAGGTGTTACATCTGTTTATAATGTTGATTCCGCTGTTGCTATGTGGGAACAAATGCAAAAATTTGTACAAAAAGCAAAAGATGGACAAAAAGTAAAAGGTGTGTTCACTGACCCAAATACTGCAATAAAATGCGGTGGAGCACCAAAGAAAGTTATGTATTTAACAAATGCTAGATTAAATGAAGCAAAAGCAAGAGCGAATGCCGAATTAACATTTTATGCAGATAGTGGAAAATTATTTGGTGTAAAAGAGTATGCAGATGCAATTGAAAAACAATTTATAGCAAGAGATATGAAATGGAATTTTAATCACAATTTAATTGCAGTTGATATAAATAAAAAAATTGCAACTTTTGACAAACACTGGCAAGAAAAAGGTGCATATGATAAAGATCTAGAAGAGTATGAAATGGTAACTAAACATCAAAACATTGAAGTACCATTTGATTTCTTACATATTACACCTCCACAAAAAGCTCCAGATGAAATAGGAAAATCTGCAATTGGTTCAGCTAAAGGGTGGGTACCTGTTAATAAAGAAACATTGCAACATGTAAAATATAAAAATATTTTTTCATTAGGTGATATTGCCGCTGTTCCTATGGGTAAAACAGGCGGAAGTGTAAGAAAACAATATAAAGTATTGGTTGATAATTTAATTGCCGTAATGGAAGGGAAAGAGCCAACAGCAAAATATGCTGGTTACACAGTTTGTCCTTTAATAACAGATATAGGAAAAGTAATGTTAGCTGAGTTTGATTGGACAGCAAAACCAACTCCATCTTTCCCTCTTGATCCAACACAAGAAAGATATATTTGGTGGTTATTAAAAGTTTATTTATTAAAACCTATGACACAGTATGGTATGTTAAGTGGCAAAGCATAAGGTTAATTCTTGAAAAATGAATTAACAATTTTTTTATGTGTTCTTATACTCTTAAGTATAGGAATGCATTACAAAGAGTTTTTAAATTATCCTCTTGAACATTTTTTTGCATTGCCCAATTCATCTGTATATGGATTTGGATTTTTACATCCTTTATTTTTTTCAATTATTATTTATATATTGTTATTAATACCGAGGTTTGTTTTTAGATTAATTTTGAGAAAAAAGTAAGAAAATATTTTAAATAAAAAAAAAGGGTAGAAAGAAACTTTCTACCCTTTTTTATGTTTTTGCAAATTTATTTTAGTGCAGCTTTAGCAGTAACTACTAATGATGCAAATGCAGCAGAATCATTCATAGCCATATCAGCTAAAATTTTTCTATCTAATTCTAAACCAGATAATTTTAATCCGTTCATGAATCTTGAGTAGTTAATATCATTTAATCTACAAGCTGCATTGATTCTTATAATCCATAATTTTCTAATATCTCTTTTTTTCTGTCTTCTATCTCTAAAAGCATAAACTAAAGATCTTTCTAATTGTTCCTTAGCTTTTCTAAAGTGTTTTCTTCTACCACTGAAGAATCCTCTAGCAGCTTTTAATACTTTCTTATGTCTTCTTCTTCTAACAACACCAGTTTTAACTCTAGGCATATATATTTCCTTTCTTAACCATTATTTCTAATAAGGTGTCAGCAATATGCTGAACTTTTCCATCTTTGATGGAGGGACAAAAATTACTAAATTTTAAGTAATTACGCTTTACATAATGCTACAAGTATTCTTCCAGCATCTGTACTATGTACAGTTTTTGGTCCTCGTAGGTTTCTTTTTCTTTTTTGAGTCATTTTAGTTAAGATATGGCTTCTAAAAGCTGAACCTCTTTTAATTGACCCATTTTTCTTCACTTTAAATCTTTTTAAAGCGCCACTAACAGTTTTCATTTTTGGCATTGAAGAATCCTCCTTATAAATTTGCATTTTCATAATATTAATGAAAAAGTTTTGGATTTTACTGAAATTTTGTTTAGTTTAAGTTTAAATGTAAAAATTTAAGGGGAGAAAAGAAGAGTTTTACTTCTTCTTTTATTGTGAGTTTAGTCTTTTTTAGGAAGAACCATAAGATTTACGTATCTTCCTTCAAGTTTAGGTTCTTTATCCATAATAGCAATGTCTTCTATCATAGGCCAAATTCTGTTTAGTACATCAATTCCTGATTGAGGATTAGCCATTTCTCTACCTTTTAAGAAAACTCTAAATTTAACATGATTTCCTTCATCTAAAAATTCTCTTGCATGTTTAACTTTGTAATTGATATCATTTTCAGCGATTTTAACTGAAAGTTTAATCTCTTTTATTACAATAACTTTTTGATTCTTTTTAGCTTCTTTTTTCTTTTTTTCTTGTTGGTATCTAAATTTACCATAATCCATAATTTTCGCAACAGGTGGTTTTGCATCGGGTGCAACTAAAACTAAATCTAAGCCCATTTCATCTGCAAGATTTAATGCATCAGAAGTAGAAATAATTCCATAATTTGTCCCCTCATCACTTGTACACCTAACTTCTTTTGATGTAATCATTTCATTCATAATTACATCATCTTTTCTTTTGTCTTTACTCAAATTTTGCTCCCGTTTTTGATTTCATTTAGCATTGAAATAAACTCTTCTTTGCTCATGTTTGATTGTTCTCTAGTTCTTCTATTTCTTAATGCAACAGATTTATTAGCAACTTCTTCGTCTCCAATAACAACTATCATTGGAACTCTTTGCTTTTCTGCCATTCTAATTCTTTTATTTAAACTTTCATTCATGTCGTAAATTTCAGAATCCATATCATTTTCTAATAAACATTTTTGTAATTCTTTTGCATATTCAATATGAGAATCAGCAATTGGTACAAAAATAACTTGTGTTGGAGCAATTATAAATGGAAATTCTCCCGCACAGTGTTCAGTTAAAATACCAATAAATCTTTCAAAAGAACCAAGTATTGCTCTATGAATCATAACAGGTTGTTCTTTTTCACCTTTTTCATTTATATATTCAACTTCAAATCTTGAAGGTAAATTCATATCAACTTGAACTGTACCACATTGCCATTTTCTTCCAATAGCATCAAGAATTTTAATATCAATTTTTGGACCATAGAAAGCTCCACCACCTTCATCAATTCCATAAGAGATATTATTTTCATCTAAAGCATCCATAATACCTTTTGTAGTTTTTTCCCAAAAAATATCATCACCAATAGCTTTTTCAGGTTTTGTAGAAACTTCAATTTCATATTTAAAATCAAAAACTTTTAATAAAGTATCAACAAATTCTAATACTTCAAAAATAACTTGTTTTATTTGATCTTGTGTACAAAATATATGTGAATCATCTTGAGTAAATTCTCTTACTCTAAATAATCCATGCATAGCTCCACTCATTTCATGTCTATGAACAACACCATATTCAAAAAGTTTTTTTGGTAGTTCTTTGTATGAAACAAGATTATTTTTAAATATTTGAATATGTCCAACACAATTCATTGGTTTTATTCCATACTCTTGATCATCAATAGTAGTAAAATACATATTTTCTTTATAGTTTGCATAGTGACCAGATATTTTCCACATTTCTGCTTTTAAAATTTCAGGTCCTCGAACAGGTTCATAACCCCTAATTCTGTGCGCTTTATAAAGTAGATGTTCTAATTTACTTCTTAATCTTGCACCTTTTGGTAACCACATAGGCAGACCAGCACCAACATCATCATTAAATGTAAATAGCTCTAATTCTGTTCCTAATTTTCTATGGTCTCTTTTTTTAGCTTCTTCAAGCATTCTTGTATAATCAAAAAGTGCTTGTTTATCAAAAAAAGCAATTCCATAGATTCTCGTAATCATTTCATTCTTTTCATCACCGCCAAGATAAGCTCCAGCTACTCTTGTTAATTTGAAACTTCTAATCATTCTTGTATTTGGTAAGTGAGGACCTCTACATAAATCTTCAAAATCACCTTGCTTATAAATTGTTAAAGTTTCATCTTTGATATTTTTTAGAACGGCTTGCTTTAATTCATCATTTTTAAACTTTTCAAAGAATTCTTCTTTTGAGGTTTCATGTCTTGTGATAGGAAGTTTTCTATCCGCAATTTCTTTCATTTTCTTTTCAATAGTAGGTAAATCGTCATCTGAAATTTTACTCTCTACTTTGAAATCATAGTAAAAGCCTTCTTTTACAACAGGTCCAACGAAGAATTTTGCTTCAGGATAAAGTTCTTTGATAGCTTGAGCCATTAAGTGTGCACATGAGTGTCTTAAAATATCTAAAGATTCTTTTGAATCATCAGCTTTTATCTCTTCTCCTTGGATATTTAGCGCTTCTGCAGTTTGAAGGTCATAAATTTGACCATCTTTTAATATTCCAATAGGTTCCAATAATTTCCTTTTTTTCTTAATTATTTATTAAATTACGTTTATTTTACCTCAAAATGACTTAAACTTAATGAGATATGATTTAATTTAGTGAAATTTTGTTACAATTGACTATGATTTTAAATGTATCAAAAATAAAAACAGAAAGTTTATTGTTATTTTGTAAAGATTTAATTTTGTCATATAAAGATAAAATTGATACTAATAATTATGGTATTGATAAAGAGATTATTGACAATTTTAATGATATTGGAAATGATATGTTAAAACAAATCTTGAACGTAACATTTCCTGAAAATTATTATATACAAAATAGAAAACATTATAGAATTAAAGCTATTTTAGATGGATACAATTTTATAAATAAAGAAATATCAAAAAATTTGAAAGAAAATGAATCTTTTAATCCTTCAATGCTTTATTTTTCACTTCTTGCTCTTTGGTTTAAAGAATTAAATAAAGAATCTCGTTCTAAAGAATATATATATTTTATTTTATATCCTTATTCACATATTTATGATGATTTATTAGTTAAAATGAAAAATAAAGAGTTTAAAAATTTAAATATAAAAATGATTGAATTAGCTGAAAAAATTATTTATAAATTTGATAAATATGATTTAAAATAAAAGAGGAAACCTCTTTTATTTTATAAAATTAGAATTTATATCTCATATAAGCTCTAACATCTTGTGCTTCAGATACTGCACTTCCTGCCGCTTCAGAAATAGCTACAGGTGTTCCATCAGCTCCAAAGAATGAGTTTGAACCTGTGTAGTCATAATCCATAAATACATAACTAACACCAAAACTTAAAGCTTTAGTTAATTTTTGAGTTCTATAAACTTCCCAAGCTTGACCTCTTGTTGCAATTTTACTTCCAGCATATGTGTCTTCGCCATAAGTCATTGATCTCCAGTATTTACTTCCTTTATTCCATTCAAATCCTATTTTTGCATTGTCTGGATCGATTGGACAAGGTGCATTTACTCCTAACCAAACAGAATATCCATTTTCAGAATCAGTTGAACCTAACATTCCACCTGGAATATCATTTGGATTTGTTTTACTCATTGCAAATGAAGCAAAAGCAATAGTATTATCTAAATAATCAGAAATACCATTTCCAATTCCTTCAGTTTTAAATAAAACCGTTGCTAAATCAATATCACCAACATCTTTAAAAGAAGGAGTAGCCATTTGTAAATTATATGCAGTATTTGCAGATGGATTCATCATATATGACCCATAAGCGTTATTAAAGTTTGATAAAGATTGTCCATCAAATCCAATTAAATTCCAAGCATGTGAATATTGCATATGAACAGAATATTGACCATCATCATATGGTACGGCAATAAATCCTAACATATCAACATCAACATTTTTATCATCATCAGTTGAATAAGCTGGGCTGAACATATCAAATCTTGGAGTTGAATTTGTTAAACCTCTTCCTCCACAAATTTTAAACCAAGAACCTGTAAGTCCAGTTAAACTTTGTGTATCAAATTTAAGTGAGAAACCATCAAATTCAACATCAACTGTATGTGATAGCGGAGAGTTTGGTTGTTGATCATTTCTAATATTGATTGGTAAACCATCTGTTGAAGGTCGTCTTCCAACTGATGCTGCCCATGGAATATCAGCTCCAAATAATTTTTCTTTTTGATATAACCAATAAGCTTCTTTTAATTTTATACTATTATCTGTTGCATTTTCATTTGTAACCCAGTCAAAGTTTGCATAACCTGGATTTGTATTTGATTGGCCATGATCAGCTGTATCTCCAAAAGATTTGTTATAAGATAATTTACCATGGAATGATGAATTATCATCTGCCTTGTATCCCATACCTAACCATAATCTATTTGTTAGAAGTGCGTTATTTTTAGATTTTGAACCATCAACATGTTTATATTGGATATTATCAACTTGTGTTCTAAAATCAACATCCCATTTTAAATTATCATTTCCACTTTGAATTTTTGCAGCTGTTGCAGTTTTTGAAACTGTATCAAGTTTTTTTTCAATTTTCTCAATTCTTTTTTCATCAACTATTGTAACTGCTGGTGTTTGAGTTTTTTGTTTAGCTTCTTGTTCAGCCATTTTTTTCTCTAATGCATCAAGTTGAGCTTTCAATGCTTGTATTTGATTGTACATTTCTTTATTTAAGTCATTTGCAAATGATGTTGTAGTTAAAGCAGCAACCACAGACATTGCAATTAAATTTTTTTTCATATGATTCCTTTTATATTTGACTTTTGAATTTTACGACAATGCATTAAAAAAGGGTAAGTTCACTCACCCTTTAAAATAATTTCTTGAAAAAACATATTATTAACAAGAAGGAACATTTCCTGAATCACTTGCAAATTCAACTGTAAAGTCAAAAATATGTTCCATTACAGATTCTTTAACAGTTCCTGCTTTTACATCTGGACAAATAGTAATAACTTCTTTTTCAAAGTTTCCAGATTCTTTGATTTGTTTCCACTCTTCTTGTGTATGTTTTGCAGCAAATTTTGCTCCTGTCATTCCACAAGGTTCTTTTAGTAATTTACTAAAAAGTTTTTGTCCTTTAACTGCATCAGCTGATAAAGATGTTGATGCAACACCAAGTGCTAATGTACCCGCAATAATTATATTTAATAATTTCATATTATACTCCCTAATGAAAAATTAGGTACAATTATATCTAATGTATATAAAAATGCTCTTAGAAAATTAAATAAAAAGTGAACTAAAATGAAATATTTTTTATTAAAGGAAATAGTACAATATTTATCTTTAAATGCCCAAAATATCAAGTCAATAAGGAGAATAGAGAATAATTTAATTATAATTGAATTTAATAATAGAAATATAGTCTATTTTGATGTTTCTAAAGGAAATGCAAAAATATTTAAGCATAAAAAGATTTTATCTTCTAAAAAAGATTTTAATGCGCCATTTGATGTAAGTTTACAAAAAAGATTTAACAACTCGAAAATAGAGAATTTTGAGCTTTATAACGAAGATAAAATTATAAATATTAAAGTAAATTCTTCATCTTCTTATAAAAAATTAACAACAATATTACAATTAGAGTTTACAGGAAAACACACAAATATAATCATCTTAGATGAAAATAGAGTAGTAATTGAAGCCTTAAGACATATTGATGAATTTTCTTCAAGTAGAGTTGTTAAAGTGGGACATAAATTAGATGAAGTTCCAAAACAAAATTTTATTCCTAAGATGGAAGAGGTTACTAATATTGAAGATTATTTATATGAAATTTATGAAAAAAGTGAACTTGAAAACTTAGAAAATATAAAAAAACAAAAAATTTCACAAATTGAAAAAAAAGTGACAAAACTAAAAAAGACTATTGAATCTTTACCAAAAAAAGAAGAACTAGAATTTGAATCAAATAGTTTATATGAAAAAGCAAACTTAATTTTGTCAAATTTACATAATATTAAACCTTATCAAAAAAGTTTTAAAGTTTATAATTATGAAGGTGTTGAAATTGAAATTGATTTAGAAGGAAAAGCAAGTGCTTCAAAATATTCAAATGATTTATTTAAAAAAGCAAAAAGAGCGAAACAAAAAGCATCAAATATCTCTTTAGAAAAAGATAATTTAACTGAAAAATTAGATTATTTATTAAGATTAATAAATAATCTTAAAAATGCAACTTCAATTGAAGAGTGTGAATTTTTATTGCCTAAAAAAGAAAGAAATCAAACTAAAACAAAAAAAGCACAATCTTTTGAAAGTTTCTTTTTTGAAGGTTATAAAATAATGTTGGGTTCTAGTGAAAGGGAAAATATTTATTTACTAGAAAATTCAAAAGCAAGTGATTTTTGGTTTCATTTAAAAGATAGACCATCTTGTCATGTAATTGTACAAAATACAAAAAAAGAAATTCCTCAAAGTGTGATAAACCAAGCAGCAACTTTATGCGTAAAATTTTCAGTTGATTATTCAGGAACTTATGAAGTAGATTTTACACAAAGAAGAAATGTTAAAATTCAAGCAGGAGCAAGTGTTTTATACAATCCTTATACAACAACAGTTGTAAGAATTTAAAGAGAGTTAAATATAATATTAAAAGAATGAAATTTTACAAAATATTTTAAGTTTAAAAAAAAGAGTCATATAAGAGACATTTTGATAATATAATTTTGTTATTAATTATAAGGAGAAGGAATGAATAAAATTAAAACATTGGGATTGAGTATTGCTGTATCTGCATTATTTTTTTCAGGTTGTGCTACAACGGAACTACAAACAAGTTCAAAAATGACACAAAGTGTATTTATAAATCCTGTAGCAAAAAGTAAAAGATTAATTTTTGTTTCAAGTAAAAACACAAGTGGGCAAAAAATAAATCTTGAAAATAGTATTTTAACTGAGCTTCAAGCAAAAGGATATACTATTGTAGAAGATCCAGAACAAGCAACTTATGTTTTAATGATGAATGTTTTATATTGTGATAAAAAACAAGAAAATAACGCAGCAGGTGGAGCAGTTGCAGCTGGTGCAGCTGGTGCTGGAATTTCTGCTTATAATAATGGTGGAGCAGGACAAGCAATTGGTGTTGGTTTAGGAGCTGCATTAGTTGGAGGTTTATTAGCAAAAGCAACAGAAGACACAATTTATCAAATGCAAGTTGATATTTTAATTAGAGAAAAAGCAAATGGAAAAGTTTATACTTCAAGTGCAACAGCAAATGGACAATCAAGTGTAAGTGATTCTGGTAAAGCTGGATTTATGAATACTTTCTCAGGAAATATTAAAAATACAGATGCATCTGGTAAATTAAATTCAAATATGGCTAATGCTACAGCTCAACAATATGAGACAAATTATATAGAACATAAAACTATGTTATTTGCAGAAGCTACAAAAATGAATTTAACATTACAAGAAGCTACACCAATTTTAGAAAAACAAATAGCAAATCAAATTGCTGGATTATTCTAATATCTTTTTAATTTAACATCCTATTTTTTAATAGGATGTTTCTTATTTAAACTAACATTAATTAAAACAAACAAAACAAAGTAACCAAAAGCCAAAATTTAGTATAATTAAAAACTTTTAACTTTAAGGTTTGATAAATGTCTGAGATAATAAACGAGAGTTCAACTCGTATAAAAACAGGAATTGTTTTAATTTTAGCTATGTTAATACTTGGCTACATTGATTCATATTTTTTATTTTGGTTAGTATTTGGAATTATGTTAATGATTTCAATTTCTGAATCAAAAAAATTATATAGTTTAAAAAGTGATAGTATTTACGTTTACACTGCTTTATTGTGGTTTGCAGCATTTTTTTATCCAATGCCTATTGATTTGATTTTTATTGTAGCAATTGGTTATGCTTCACAATTAGCTTATAAAAGAACATTGAATCAAAAACTATTTTTGCCTCTTTTGTATCCAACAGCATCATTTTTATTTTTATTGACGCTTTATAGTGAGTATGGAGTAATGACTCTTTTATGGTTATTGGTAATTGTTGCAAGTACTGATATTGGAGCTTATTTTGTTGGTAGAACATTTGGAAAAACAAAATTTTGTGAAACAAGTCCAAATAAAACAGTTGAAGGTGTAATTGGCGGAATTGCATTTGCTGTTGTTTTAGGAACATTATCTTCTATTAATGAAATAAGTATCATTGGCGCAATAATTGTTTCAGCTATTGTATCTTTTGCTTCAGTATTTGGTGATTTATTTGAAAGTTACTTAAAAAGAGAAGCAGGATTAAAAGATAGTGGTTCTATTTTACCAGGTCATGGTGGAATTTTAGATAGAACAGATGGCTATTTATTTGGTGCAATTGCGATGCTTGTAATTTTAAGGATAATCATTTGATACTTCTTGGAAGTACAGGTTCAATAGGCGTAAATACTTTAAATATTGCACGAAAATTTGATTTGAATGTTGAAGTTTTAGTTGCAGGAAGAAATATAAAACTGCTAAATGAACAAATAAGAGAGTTTAAACCTAAAAAAGTTGTTATTGATAGAAAAGAAGATATATCTTTAGTTTGTCATGATAATGTTTCTTTTGGAGAAACTGCTATTTTAGAAGCAATTGAAAATAGTAGTTCTAAAACAGTTGTAAATGCACTGGTTGGATTTTTAGGATTAAAACCAACATTAAAAGCTATAGAATGTGGTAAAAAAATTGCTTTAGCAAATAAAGAATCACTTGTTGTTGCTGGAAAATTTATAGACCAAAAAAATTTAAGTCCAATAGATAGTGAACATTTTGGGCTTTGGTATTTACTTCAAGATAAAAAAATTGATTCGATGATGATAACTGCAAGTGGTGGATCTTTTAGGGATTATCCACTTGATAAGCTTTCAAATGTTTCAATTAAAGAAGCTCTTGCCCATCCTAATTGGTCAATGGGAAATAAAATTACAATTGATAGTGCAACTATGACAAATAAAATGTTTGAATTAATGGAAGCTGCTTGGCTTTTTGACATTAGAAAACTAGATGCAATAATAGAAACAAAATCACTCATTCATGCTTTTATAAATTTTGTTGATGGAAGTACAACTGCACATATTGCTAATACATCAATGCAACTTCCAATAGCTTATGCAATACTTGGTCGTTGTGATGAACAGATATTAAAACCTGTAAATTTAATTGATATTGGAAATTTTGAGTTTAAAAAAATAGAAGTTTCAAGATATCCAATTTGGGAAATAAAAGATGAAATATTAAATAATCTTGATTTGGGTGTAGTTTTAAATGCTGCTAACGAAGTTGCAGTATCAAAATTTTTAAATTCTCAAATAGGATTTTTAGATATTTCAAAAATTACAATGAATGCAATAAAAAAATTTAATAATGTTAATCCAACTTCAATAGATGAAATTTTTCAAATAGATAAAGAAGTGAGAAAATATTGTGAATTATGATTTGATTATACCTTTTGGTATTTTGCTTATTTTAGTTATTTATTTGATTTATACAAGAAATAATTTTGAAAAAAATATTACAAATTTATATGAGAAAAAATTTGAAGAGTGGAAAAAACATAGTACAATAGAAGATAATAAAACTTCACAAAAAGAATTAGTTGGTTTTGTTTTCAAAAAAGACTATAAAATAACAATTGAGTTTTTAGATGAAAATGTGGAGTCACAATTAAATAGAGGAAAATTTGAGATAACTAAATATAAAGGATAGATAATGAAATATCTATTTGTAATTTTGATAATTTTTTCATTTTTAGATGCAAAAATTAATAGAGATAGTCAAAAAGAAGTGGTTATTGATGATGTTGCAAAACTTATGTGGCTTGATAATATTTCAGTTATTAAAACTTTAAAAAATCATGAAAATGCAGCAAAATATTGTAAAGAAATAACACATTTAGGATTTAATAATTGGCGATTGCCAAAAGTTGAAGAGTATGAGTTAATAGTTGATAAAACTAATACAAAGACATATATAAATAGAGCATTTAAATATAATGTTCCTGACGGTTATTGGGCAGCAAAAGCTCATTGGAGAACGCTTTGGTATTATGCTGATTATATGCATTTTATAAGTGGGACACCGTATTATGATAATCGTATTAAGAAAAAATATGTTAGATGTGTAAGAGATTATTAAAGGATAGAATTTGAGTAAAAGAGTATTAATACTTCATGGACTTGGAGGAAGTGATTATCCTCATTGGCAATCACAACTTGCAATGGATTTAATTAAAGAAAATTATGTAGTTTCATTTCCTATATTTCCAAGTAGAAATAACCCAAAGTTAGAAGAATGGAAAGAGTTCTTAAAAAATGAAATAAAACATTTTAAACCTGATATTGTAGTTTGTCACTCTTTGGCAAATATATTATGGTTTCATACATGTGATGAGTTTGATATAAAACTTGATAAATTGATGCTTGTTGCACCTGTTCGAAATGAAGTTTTAGAAGATGCAAAAACATTTTTTCCATATCCAATAGCAAAAGATTTAAAAGCTTGTGAAATTATAATGGCATCATCAACAAATGATCCTTATATGAGTTTAGAAGAAGCAATTGAGCTTCAATCAAAACTAAATATCGGTATGAAGATTATGGAAAATGCAGGACATATAAATGCTGCTTCTGGATTTGGTAAACTTGATTGTGCACTTGATTGGATAAAACGAGTTGATGAATGTGAAATTAATAAAGAGCAAGAATGATTTTAAGTATAGAAAGTAGTTGTGATGATAGTTCTATTTCAATTACAAAAATAGAAACAAATGAATTAATCTATCATAAAAAAATATCTCAAGAATTACAGCATAGCGTTTATGGAGGAGTAGTTCCAGAGCTTGCAGCTAGGCTTCATATTGAAGCACTTCCTAAAATACTTGAAGAGTGTAAAGAGTATTTTCCTAAACTTAAAGCAATAGCTGTTACAAATGCACCTGGTCTTTCTGTTACACTTATGGAAGGTGTAACAATGGCAAAAGCTTTAAGTATTTCTTTAAATCTTCCTTTAATTGCTGTAAATCATTTAAAAGGTCATATTTATTCACTGTTTATAGAAAAAGAAGCTGTTCTTCCTATTACTGTTTTATTGGTTTCAGGGGGACATACTCAAATAATTGAAGCAAATAGTTTAACTGATATGAAAGTTATTGCAACTACGATTGATGATAGTTTTGGTGAGAGTTTTGATAAAGTTGCTAAGATGTTAGGACTTGGTTATCCTGGTGGTCCAGTTGTTCAAGAGTATTCTTTAAAAGGTGATGCAAATAGATTTGAGTTACCAATTCCACTTAGTCAAAGTCCAAAAATAGAGTTTAGTTATAGTGGACTTAAAAATGCAGTTAGACTTCATATTGAAAAACTTGAAAATAGAGAATTTGGAATTATCGAACAAGATAAATATGATATCTGCGCAAGTTTTCAAAAAACAGCAGTTGACCATATTATGCAAAAACTAAAAAAACAATTTAAACAAAAAGTTCCAAAAAACTTTGCAATTGTTGGAGGCGCTAGTGCAAATATTTATTTAAGAGCACAAATAGATGAACTTTGCAAAAAGCACAATATGAACTTATATCTTAGTGAATTAAAATATTGTAGTGATAATGCAGCAATGATTGGACGAGTTGCAGTTGAACAGTACAAAGTAAAAGATTTTATAAGTATAGAAGAAATTGATATACAAACAAGAATAAAGGAGTTTTGATGAGTTTAGCAGATATGTTATCAAAAGGATTAGGTTCAAAACTTGAAGGAAACAGTCACGATACAGTAAAAGAGGATAAAAAAAATCCCAAAAAATCTTCAAATGAAATTATTCCTAAAAATCAGCATCAATTAGTTTTTACTTTTGAAAAAAGAAATGGAAAACCTGTAACTTTAATTGGAAGATTTTATATTGAAGAGAGTGAGAAAAAAGAGGTTTTAAAACTTCTAAAGAAAAAGCTTGCTTGTGGTGGAGCGATAAATAATGAGTGGCTTGAAATTCAGGGTGATTTTAAAGATAAAATCAAAGAGATATTAATAAAAGAGAACTGGAAATTTAAAAACTAAATCATTAAAGGAGCTGTTATGCAAAAAATATTTGATGAGGTAAATTCTTTAGATAAAAGATGTTACGAAGAGTTTCTCTTAAATGAAGATATTTTAATGGAGCATGCAGCTTTTAGTATGTACTCTTACATAGAAGATATCTTTGAAGAAAATAAATCAGTATTGATTGTTTGCGGAACTGGAAATAATGGAGCTGATGGTTTAGCTCTTGCTAGACTTTTACATAAAAAATTTGATGTAAGTTTATATCTTGCAAGTGAACCAAAATCTTCTATGGCAAAACTTCAATACAAAAGAGTTAAAACTTTAAATATAAAAGAAGTAAATGAACTATTTGAAGCTGATATTGTAGTAGATTGTTTGTTTGGAACAGGTTTAAACAAACCACTTAGTGAAAAATATTTAAATCTAATTGATACTTTAAATTCTTATAACTCTTTTAAAATAGCTTGTGATATTCCAAGTGGAATAAATCATTTTGGACAAATAAACAATTCAACTTTTGAAGCAGATGTTACTATTACTATGGGAGCATTAAAAACTTCGCTTTTTAGTGATTTTGCAAAAGATTATATTGGTGAAATAATCGTGTCAAATCTTGGTGTTCAAAGAGAGATTTACGAAACACAAACTAATAAATTTTTATTAGATGAAAGTGATATGAACTTGCCTTTTAGAAATAAAAAAAATTCTCATAAAGGTTCATATGGACATTTAAATGTAGTTGCAGGTTGTAAAAAAGGTGCAGGAATAATTGCTGCAAAAGCAGCTTTTGGATTTGGAGCTGGTCTTGTAAGTGTAGTTTGTCATGAAAATCTTGATTTGCCTTATCATATTATGCAAACTCATTTTATTAGTGAAAATTGTACAGCAATTGCAATTGGTATGGGTTTAGGAAAATATGAAACAGATGAAATAAGAAAAATTTTAAATAAAGATGTATCAAAAATTATTGATGCTGATTTGTTTTATGATAAATTAATTTGTGAAGTTTTAGACCAAGAAATAGTTTTAACTCCTCATCCCAAAGAGTTTATATCTTTATTAAAACTTTGTGAAATAGCTGATATATCTGTACAAGAGTTACAAGATAATAGATTCTTATATGTTGAAAAATTTTGTAAAAAATATCCAAATGTGGTTTTATTATTAAAAGGTGCGAATGTAATTATTGCTCAAAGTGAAAAACTTTATGTAAATAGTTTTGGAAGTGCAGTTTTAAGTAAAGGTGGAAGTGGTGATGTTTTAAGTGGTCTTATAGGCTCTTTATTAGCTCAAGGTTATAAACCACTTGAAGCAGCAATAAGTGCAAGTTTAGCACATGCTTTGGGTGCTAGAAATTATAAAAAAAACAATTACTCTTTAATACCTTCTGATTTAATTGAAGAGATTAAAAAATTATGAAAGCAATTATAGTTCAAACAACTTGTTCTTCTAAAGAAGAGGCTAAAAATATAGCAAAGATTTTGATAGAAGAAAAACTTGCAGCTTGTGTACAGTTGAGTGAAATAGAATCCTTATATAATTGGAAAGAAAAATTCTGTAGTGATAATGAAACACTTTTAAATATAAAAACAAGAAAAGATAATTTTGACAAAATTAAAAGCAAAATATTAGAATTACATAGTTATGATTTGCCTGAAATTATTCAACTCGATATTGCAAATGCAAGTGAAGAATATTTAAAATTTATAGGAGAAAATACAATATGAGTGATATTTTAAAAATAGGTAAATATGAATTTAATAGTAGATTAATCGTTGGAAGTGGTAAATATAAAGATTTTCAAACAACTAAAGATGCAACATTAGCTTCAGGAAGTGAGCTAATTACAGTTGCAATTAGAAGAGTAAATATAACTAATCCAAATGAAGAGAATTTACTAGATTATTTTAAAGATACAAATGTAAAATTATTACCAAATAGTGCAGGGTGTTTCACAGCAGAAGAAGCAATTACAACTTTTAGGCTGATGAGAGAAGCAACAGGAATAGATATTATTAAACTTGAAGTTATTGGAGATGCTCAAAAAACTTTGTATCCAGATGTAATTGAAACAATCAAAGCTTGTGAAATCTTAAAAAAAGATGGCTTTACAATTATGGCTTATACAAGTGATGATCCAATTATTGCAAAAAGATTAGAAGATGCAGGTGCAGATGCTATTATGCCATTAGCTGCACCAATTGGTTCAGGACTTGGAATCCAAAATAGATATAATATTGCCTTTATTAGAGAAGCTGTAAAAGTTCCTGTAATTGTAGATGCTGGTGTTGGATGTGCAAGTGATGCTGCAATTGCAATGGAACTAGGAGCTGAAGCAGTTTTAACTAACACAGCGATAGCTTGTGCACAAAATCCAATTGCTATGGCAGAAGCAATGAAATATGCAGTAATTGCAGGAAGAATGGGTTATAAAGCAGGAAGAATCCCTAAAAAGCCTTATGCAACAGCTAGTTCTCCAGTTGATGGATTAATTCAATTTTAAAATGTGACCTCCTAAAAAAGGAGGTTACTTCTGCTTAAATAGATTATAAAAACTCCAATACTCATAGATAAAAAAATATTTTTTGTTTTAAGCATTACTACAATTACAAATAAACTAGCAATTATTCCTACCGTTCCCTCTTTAATAATTGGTGGAATAATAAGAGCAATAAATAGTGTTGCAGGAATTGATTCTAAAAAAGAATCTACATATTTAAACTTCTTTAGTTTTGTTGATAACAAAAGCCCAGAAACCCTTAGAAAGTACGTTCCAAGAGCTACGGAAAAGATAATTATCAATATATCTGAATTACTCATTTTTTTTGCCTTTATTAATAATTAAAGAGAAAGAAGAACCGAACATTGCCGATATTAAAATATATATACTATTGCCTAATAATTTTTCAAGAATTATAGCAATAAGTGCTGTGACAAAAAAAGTTAAAAAATCATTTTTTGATTTATACATTGTTGTTAAAATAGCAATAAACATTGCATAAAAGGTAAAATCTAAACCATAGTTTTTGGGCTCAATTATTAGTTGTGCAAAAAAATATCCAATAGATGTTCCTAAAATCCATGATAAAAAAATACATAAACTACCACCTAATAGAAAATAAATAGTAATATCTTTTTCTTTCATATTTTTCATAGTTATTGCCCATGACTCATCCGTAACAAAATGCATGATTAAAAGTTTTTGTTTTATAGAACTATTTAAAAAGAGCTTATCTAAAGTTGTTCCTTTAAAAAAATATCTCATATTTATAAGAATTGCACTACCTATAATTGCGGTTAAACTTAAATTGTTTGAAAGCATATCTACAATTACAAACTGAGAAGAGCCTGCAAATATAAAAATATTCATTAACATTAATTGTAAGTAATCTATATTTTTTGTATTACAAATACTTCCTAATACCATACCATATGCAAATACACTCAAACTAATTGGTAAATTTGCTAAAAATCCATTTTTCATATTACTTTTCATTTTTGAATTTTATAAAAAAATAAAAGTTGTGTATAGTACAAGGTTGCTAGAGAAAAAAGTTTTTATATTCTCCTGGAGTTGTTCCCGTTAAAAGTTTAAATTTTTTATTTAAATGACTTTGATCTGTAAAGCCACATAAATATGCAATTTCACTTATGTTAGTATTTTTTCTCAAAAATTGTTTTGCCTTTTCAACTCTTCTAATCATCAAATATGTATGAGGAGAGACAAAGGTATGTTTTTTAAATAGTCTAAGAAAATGGTATTTTGATATGTCAAATTCTTTTGCAAAGTCATCTAAAGTAAAGTTTTGATTGTAGTTGTCATTAATAAATTCTTTTGCATAATTTATTAATTTATAGTGTGAGGGCAATACAATTTCATTTGAAACTTTTGTGTTTATTTTTAAAACAGAACTTATTGCATCAATTAGTTCACATTCCCAAGATAATTTTGAGAACATAGAAGAGTCACATTTCATTAATGGGTATAGTTTTTGATAAATGATTTCATTTGAAAATTGAAAATTTTTAAATGAGAGTAGATTACTATTAAAATTTTCTTTTAATATATTATTCATTATATCAGTGGAAATGTACAAGGAATGGTGTTTAAAACCTTCATTTGATAATATACCACAAGAGTGTATTTCATCTGGATTTATAGTAATAATAGATGATTTGTCAAATTTATGATTAAAGCCTCTTAAAAATGCACCCATATTACCTCTTTCTATCAAAGTAATAGTATATTCTTCATGAATGTGTTTTTCAAAAGAGAAGTTATTATAATCACCCTCGTAAAGAAAAATTTCTTTTTCCTTATTAGGTTTTGTAAATTTTACATTATGTATTAAATTTGATGTGTTACTCATAGGTAATATTATATCAATTATCCTATTTTAAATATTGTACGAGATTGCTAAAATAAAGAATTTTGAAAACTTTTGCGATTTTTATAAAAAAGCCTTGACAAATATTAAAAAACTTAATATAATTCCGTCCACTTTTTGTGAAACTTCAAAAATATTTTGTCGGGGCGTAGCGCAGTCTGGTTAGCGCACCTGGTTTGGGACCAGGGGGCCGGAGGTTCGAATCCTCTCGCCCCGACCATTTAATTAATTTAAATCTTGTGGTAGGTATAGCTCAGTCGGTTAGAGCATCGGGTTGTGGTTCCGAGGGTCGTGGGTTCGAGCCCCATTACCTACCCCATTTATTTTTTATTGCTTCCATAGCTCAGCTGGATAGAGCAACGCCCTTCTAAGGCGTAGGCCGTACGTTCGAATCGTACTGGGAGTACCACTTTTTGGTTTAGGTTTACCATCTAAATCTTTTTTTGAAAAATTATGCGGATGTGGTGAAATTGGTAGACACGCCAGACTTAGGATCTGGTGCCTCACGGTGTGGAAGTTCGAGTCTTCTCATCCGCACCACTATATGAAGCGGGAGTAGCTCAGTTGGCTAGAGCTTCTGCCTTCCAAGCAGACTGTCGCGAGTTCGAGTCTCGTCTCCCGCTCCATTTAAAAGCCTTATATAAGAAGTAAATTAACTTTTTGTGTAAGGCTTTTTTTAACCTTATTTTTTAATGCTTCCATAGCTCAGCTGGATAGAGCAACGCCCTTCTAAGGCGTAGGCCGTACGTTCGAATCGTACTGGGAGTACCACTTTAAGCGGGAGTAGCTCAGTTGGCTAGAGCTTCTGCCTTCCAAGCAGACTGTCGCGAGTTCGAGTCTCGTCTCCCGCTCCATTTAAGAGGCTTTATATAAGAAGTTATACTTTTTATATAAAGCCTTTTTTTATTTATATATACCTAATAATTCTTTTACTTTTTTATAAATTTTGGATATAAAAAAAGCCCTTGTAGTAATCCTACAAGGGCTTAATATAAGATATTTAGAATAAACTATTTAAATATCGATAAAAGGACACCAGCAGCAACTGCTGAACCAATAACACCAGCTACATTAGGACCCATCGCATGCATTAATAAAATGTTCGATTTGTCATAAAGTTGACCTTCTTTACTAACAA
>Ga0265295_1000218_pt1 | contig 119151 bp, 108 predicted proteins | sample Munlansysbiofilm_FD_192503 | JGI IMG/M metagenome (GOLD analysis project Ga0265295, IMG submission 192503) | Leachate microbial communities from a municipal landfill in Southern Ontario, Canada - Methane capture system biofilm | ecosystem: Engineered > Solid waste > Landfill > Unclassified ...
AAGCAAAAATAATGTTATAATCTAAAAAGAAAATACTGAGGTTAATATGGACGATATTAAAGAAAAACTTCCGCTGAATTCTATCGATTCAGTTTTGGATGCAACAAGTTATATCCCCCGTGAAACACCAATCCTCCACAAATGGGAAGAAGTGCAGGATCTTTACTATGTCTATATTAAAGACCAACATGACCGCGATAAAATAAAACAAGCTTACGATTTTGTTTTACAAAACCATCAAGGACAAAAACGGAAGTCGGGCGAACCTTATATCCATCATTTAATCGAAGTAGCTTATATCCTCGCCAAACTTCAAGCGGGACCCGCGACAATTATCGGTGGTTTATTGCATGACGTAGTGGAAGACACTGAAATTGAAGTTAGTGATATCCGCCATATGTTTGGTAGTGATGTTGCCCGTCTTGTTGATGCTGTCACCAAAATTCAACGCTTAAAGTTATCAAAGCGCTCGGAAACCGACTTTGTTTATGAAGACCACCGCAAGATTTTTCTTGGAATGGCGAAAGACATTCGTGTCATTATTATTAAACTCGCTGATCGTTTGCATAATCTAAGGACGTTATCGTGGTTGCCTCGCACCCGACAAATTGCGATTGCCAAAGAAACACTCGAAGTTTTTGTGCCAATCGCCCATCGTCTGGGTATTTATACGGTTAAGAGTGAGATGGAAGATCTCTGCTTAAAATATTTAGAATTCGAAAAGTATCAAGAAATTGTGCAAATGATTGAGCAACGGACGAAAAACCGCAAAAAATCGCTTGATGACTTAAAAAAGCGCATTGCTGATATAATTTTTGACAATAAAATCCCCTTCCGTCTTGAATCGCGAATTAAATCGATTTATAGCATCTATAAAAAAATGTATCTCAAAGACCATGCCTTTGATGAAATTTTTGATATTATGGCGATTCGGATTATTACAAAAACAGAACTTAATTGCTATGAGATTTTAGGAATTATTCACGCTACCTATAAACCGCTACCCGGACGCTTTAAAGACTATATTGCGATGCCGAAGCCCAATATGTATCAATCATTGCATACGACGATTATGTCCGGCGACGGGCAAGCTTATGAAGTACAGATTCGGACGGAAGCGATGGATGAAATTGCCGAAGGTGGGGTTGCTGCCCACTGGCGGTATAAAGAAGGCACAAATTACGATCCACGGATCGAACAACGGGAAATTGAAGAAAAACTTCATTGGTTCCGCGATTTTGTTGGCGTCAGTGAAAATCTTTCCGATGATGCGAAAGAGTACATGGATACGTTAACCCGCGATATTTTTGACGCTAATGTATATGTATTTACACCAAAAGGCAAAGTTGTTGAACTACCGACTGGAGCGACACCACTTGATTTTGCTTATAAAATTCATACCGGTGTTGGCGATTCCGCAGTTGGAGCACTTGTTAATAATGCATTAGTGCCACTAAATACTGTTTTAAAGACTGGTGATATTGTTGAAATTAAAACTTCCAAAACTTCTAATGGTCCCAATGAAGGTTGGTTAAATATTGCCGTTACGCAAAGCGCCCGGGCGCATATTCGCAAAGCTTTACAAAAAAAGAATAGTGAATTAATGCGTAGTGATCACATTACCCGTGGAAAACAATCATGTATTGATGCTTTTCATGATCGCGGGATTGAAGAAGAAGAAATGCTGAGTTTAATTAACTCCAATAAGGTTTTTAATGAATTCCACGTGAATAATCTTGATGATCTTTTTGTGGCAATTAGCAATCGAAACCCAGTGCCTGGAGCGATTATTGATTTTTTAAATATTAAGGCGAAACCGAAAGTGCTCCCGGTACGCGGACTCTCGGCAAAAGCAACAGACCATACGCCTGTTCATGTCCAGGGAGCGGGGAAAGTTGCAATTAATTTAGGTAATTGTTGTACGCCAATTCCCGGGGATGATATAGTCGGCTATATTACGAAAGGCAAAGGAATCACTGTTCACCGCGTCTCCTGTCCGAATATTGCAAAAGCTGGTCAACGTTTAATTGATGTATATTGGAATGAAGACCTTGGTATCCAAAATTATCCTGTTGATATTGCGGTGATTTGCGATGATCGACCGGGATTACTTGTCGAAATTATGGGTGTTTTATCTGCTCAAAAAATACCGATTTCGCAAATTAATGCGAAGTTGCATATTCCAACTATGACGGCAACGATTTCCGCGACAATTCAAGTTAGTGATGCACATCGTCTACATGATATTTTTGTTGTTATTAAACAAATTAGTGATGTCCGTGATGTAGTACGCGTATTCCATTAAAATCGCTTAAAAGTGTTTTAATAGTTTTTATTTAGTAGTTTTATAGTTGTTTTAGTATATTTTGCAGCGCTTTTAACAAAAATAAACAACTGATTATTCATACTGCTTGTTTGACACCATAGCCATTAAATGGCTATAATATAAAAGCCGTTGAAGTAGCAACCTTTTTAGATTTGAATTAGAGAAAGAATCGGGTTGATGGAACGATTTATTCCCCTAAAAAGCCGACACTATTGAGGCTGATCACGTGATCCGTATACTGGCGTTAACAGTTTGAGAGCGTAATGATATGCATACGAATTAAGGTGGTACCGCGGCAACTGTCGTCCTTTGTATCACTTTTTATTTTTATTGGAGGAATAATTAATGGCATTTAATCAACCCAAGGGCACCCACGATATCTATGGTATCGAGGCTAAAACATTTAAGAAAATTGAAGATGTTTTCGCTGGATTAGCTGAACTTTATGGTTTTAACGAGATGCGTACACCAATTTTTGAAGCAACGGAACTTTTTACCCGCGGTGTTGGTGATGCAACTGATATTGTCCGTAAAGAAATGTTTACGTTTGATGATAAAGGCGGACGCTCAATCACACTTCGGCCTGAAGGCACAGCAGGTGTGATGCGGGCGATTGTTTCACAAAAGCTGTACGCAACGGATGATTTGCCCTTGAAATATTATTATTACGGACCGGTTTTCCGTTACGAACGACCACAAAAAGGGCGTTACCGTGAATTCCGCCAATTTGGTGTTGAAAGTGTAGGTGTTAATTCACCTTTTAACGATGTTGAAGTCGTGATTTTCGCTTTAACGGCGCTGTCTTATCTCGGTTTCGAGCACGTTCAGTTAAAAATAAACTCAATTGGTGGAGCCACAACCCGTGAAAAATATCGGACGGCTCTTATTGATTACTTTGCCCATGATATAGAACATATGTGTGAAGATTGCCATGTTCGTTATGAGATTAATCCATTAAGAATGCTCGATTGCAAAGTGGAAGAAGATCAAAAAATTATTGCTGGTGCACCGAAAATTCAAGACTTTTTGACACCAGATGAGCAAACATATTTTAAAAAGATTACGGAAACACTTGATAGTTTTGGGATTCGCTATGAAATTGATCATAATCTCGTTCGCGGTCTTGATTACTACTCTGATTTTGTGTTCGAATTTCATTACATCTCCGAAAAAGGGGAAAATTATGGCGCAATCGGTGCTGGCGGTCACTACGATAAGCTATTAGCTGATGTTGGTGGACCATCCTTAGCTGGTGTCGGTCTCGCTTTTGGCATTGAACGCCTTTATCTAATCATGGAAGACAATCAATTATTAGAAAAAGAAGCGCTCGGTCTTGATGTTTTTGTGATGAATGTTGGTGAAAATACTGTCGATGATGCATTTTCAATTCTTACACTAATTCGCAACTCCGGTTTCCGCGCCGACATGAATATGGATAAACGCTCGTTTAAGGCGCTTTTCAAGCGGGCTGAACGCGTGCAAGCCAAACTTGCTGTCATCATCGGCGATGATGAAGTTGCTAAATCGGTTGTGCAAATCAAAGATTTACATAAAGAAGAACAAGTGACTGTCGCTTATGAAGATATAGTTGCTAAACTCGATGAATATTTATCCGCTGATGAACACGAACATCATCATCACGAAGAGGAGTAAGATATATGCTTCGAACAATTTATAACGGCCAATTACGTTTAAGCAATGTTGGTCAAAATGTCGAATTAGTCGGCTGGGTTGCGAAAAAGCGCAATTTAGGCTCGCTATTATTTATTGATTTACGTGACCGGACCGGGATTATTCAATTATTAATTAATAGTGAACAAATAGTTGTACCCGATGTTCGTAATGAATATCTTTTGCATGTGTTTGGTGTTGTTAAACAAAAAGCCGTTGCCAATAATCTTCTTGCAACGGGCGAAGTTGAAGTTGAAGTTAGTAAACTCGAAGTAATTAATAAAGCGGAAACCACCCCACTCATTATCGCGAATGAAACTGATGCTTTAGAAGAAGTGCGACTCAAGTATCGTTATCTCGATTTACGCCGTCCAACAATGCAAGATAAATTGATTAAACGCGCGCAAATCGTGCGCAGTACGCATCAATATCTTGACCAAAATGGTTTTATTGAGATTGAAACGCCAATATTAACAAAATCGACACCGGGTGGTGCGCGCGATTTTTTGGTGGCCAGTCGCTTACATCCCGGCAGTTTTTATGCTCTACCACAGTCACCACAAATTTATAAGCAATTACTCATGATCAGTGGCCTTGAACGTTACTATCAAATTGCAAAATGTTTTCGTGATGAAGATTTACGTGCTGATCGGCAACCAGATTTTACACAAATCGACTTAGAAACCTCGTTTTTAAATCAAGATGAGATTTTGACCTTGACGGAAGGTTTATTACATAAAATTTTTCTTGAGACAGTCAATTATGATCTACCTTTACCATTACCGCGCCTGACATACGAACAAGCCTTGCACACCTATGGTAGTGATAAGCCTGATTTACGTTACGGACTGAAAATCGTCAATATTAAGGACATTTTTGAAAATAATCAAAATACCTTTTTTGTTGATAATACGCACATTATTGCGATTAAAGTCGCTAATTTTGCCGAACAGGCAACACGCAAAGTGCTTGATAACTACAATTTGACTGCGAAAAAGTTCAAATTAGCAAGTTACGCCATGTTAAAATATAGTAGTGGTGAACTTGTTGGTTCACTTGTAAAGCTATTTTCCGCGCAAGAGATTTTGGCCTTGAAGACAAAGTTAGATTTAACTGAACACGATGTTGTTTTTATCGCCGCTAGCCCATTAGAAGACGCTGCTTACTTTGGTCTTGGTGCATTACGGACGCAAGTTGCAAAAGATTTAAACCTTATTGATGATCAGATTTATTCATTACTCTGGGTAACGGATTTTCCGTTATTTGAAACAAGTGATGAAGGTCGTCTTGTCGCTGCTCATCATCCCTTTACGCGTCCGCATGATGAAGATTTAGCTTTATTGAAGACAAATCCCGCGCAAGTTCGCGCCCAAGCCTACGATATCGTAATCAACGGCTATGAAGCGGGTGGTGGTTCATTACGGATTTATGATCGCGACTTACAAAATCAGATTTTTACTTTGTTAGGGATGAGTGAAGAAGCCATACGGTTTAAATTCGGTTTCTTTGTCGATGCATTTAACTATGGAACGCCACCACATGGCGGGATTGCCCTTGGTCTTGACCGGATGACAATGATTTTGACCGGCACTGACAATATCCGTGATGTGATTGCTTTTCCGAAAAACCTGGCCGGAGTTTCGCCAATGAGCGAAGAACCGACCACCGTTGATCAGCAACAGTTAATTGATTTGCATTTAAAGATTGTTGAATAAAAAAAGAAAAATAGGAGGAATTAGTATGTTTGGTTCAAAGAAGTTTACGGAGACGGAATTACTTGCGATATCAGCCATTCGTGCGACCGTTATTGATGGGACGAACTTAGCAAAAAGCGGACACCCTGGAATGGCAATTGGTTCAGCACCTGCGCTTTATACACTTTTTAATCGTCACTTAGTCAGTGACCCCGCTAATCCGACATGGATTAATCGTGACCGTTTTGTGTTATCAGCCGGTCACGCAAGTATGCTTTTATATACGTTATTGCATTTTGGTGGCTATCAAGTTAGTCTTGATGATCTTAAAAAGTTCCGCCAGATTGATTCAATTACACCAGGCCATCCTGAGGTTGGTCTCACGCCTGGGGTTGATGCAACAACTGGTCCACTCGGTCAAGGTCTCGCCCAAGCCGTTGGCTTAGCGGTCGCTGAAGAAGCCTTACGGGCGCAATATCCAGAAGGAAATAAAATAATTGATCACTACACCTACGCGCTTATCGGTGATGGATGCTTACAAGAAGGAATTAGCCAAGAGGCAATTTCTTTTGCTGGCCATCAAAAACTGCATAAATTAATTGTTTTATATGACGCCAATAGCGTCACACTTGATGGACCTTTAAGTAATTCCTTTAGCGAAGACATTCCTGCCCGCTTCCGAGCGGCAAACTGGTTTGTCCAAGTTATTAATGATGGTAATGATGTTAAAGCGATTGATAAAGCAATCCGGAAGGCGAAACGCTCGAAAACACAACCTTCGCTCATTATGTATAAATCCGTGATTGGTCAAGGATCAGTTAATCAAGGAACATACAAAGTCCATGGTAACCCACTCGGTGTGATTGATGGAGCACATGCCAAAGGCACATATCTTTATCATCAAGCAGAATGGGAAATCCCCGCAGAAGTATATCAAGTATTCAAAGATAATTTTGTGAGTCGCGGAACAAGTGCTTATAAAGATTGGCTTAAACAAACAACAAGTTACCGCCGGCAACATCCCGATGAAGGCGAATTTTTATTCAATCACCTCGGCGTTGATGTCACTGACTGTCTAAAAAATCCTCTACCAACATTTGAACCTAATTCTAGTGCAAGTACGCGTGTGACAAGTGGCGAGTATCTCAACTCTTTAGTTGATGAAGTGCCACATTTAATCGGTGGTTCCGCAGATGTTGCCCATAGTGTGATGACAATGTTATCAAATCACAAAGATTTCACGTCGGAAAATCGCGCAGGTCGTAATATCAACTTTGGTATCCGTGAATTTGCCATGGCCGCCATCCAAAATGGGATGCTGCTTCATGGTGGTTTAAGAACTTATGTTGGAACTTTCCTTGTTTTTAGTGATTATATGAAAAATGCGCTTCGTTTAGCATCATTAAGTCACTTACCCGCTATTTATTTATTCTCCCACGACTCACTGGCGCTTGGTGAAGATGGTCCAACCCATCAACCAATTGAACAATTAACAATGCTTCGAGCGATTCCAGATATGGATGTCCTTCGTCCTGCTGATGCGAACGAAACCGTTGCTAGCTGGAAATTGGCTTTGAGCCGGACTGATGGTCCAACCGCCCTAATTCTCAGCCGGCAAAATCTTCCATTACTTGCTAATAGTGATCCCTTCCAAGTGGAAAAAGGTGGCTATGTGCTCGAATGGGAAGGCAATGAAGGTGTGATGGATGCAACGCTTGTGGCGAGTGGGTCCGAAGTTGCTCTCGCACTTGAAGCACGAAAAATTCTTGCGGAAAAACATAAGGTTGATGTTCGCCTCGTTTCAATGCCCTCACTCAATCGCTTTGTCAATTTGCCGAGTGAAGACCAAGCAAGAATTATTGGCACAAGTTATGACAAAGTCATCGCGGTGGAAATGGCGGCGACAATGCCGTGGTATCGTGTCGCCAAAACGGTGTTTGGCGTTGATCACTTTGGCGCTTCGGCACCGGCAAAAGATGTGCTGAATAAATTCAATTATACAGCTGAACATTTAGTCGAAGTCGTACTGCAAGCAATCGGGAAGTAATCATAATTTAATGAATAAAGCATGTTGGTAGCCAACATGCTTTTTATTTCATCAAGCATTGCTTTTTTTGCTATAATTACGTATAAACAAGTGTAAATTTTTAAAAATATCAACTGAATTGAATTTATATAAAAAGGAGGACAACTTCGATGAGTGAAAAGTTAACCTATAACGAAATCGCCTGCCTGCTTGATGAAGGTTTTGAAAATGAGGCCGAACGCAAAGAAAAGTGTCAATGTTTTCAAGACTTACTAGTAAAAGGCTATAGCGACTATAAAAAGCAAGCGGCGAGCGATCAAGAAATTGTCGCCTTTAGTGAATTTTCTCTTGATGTGTTTGCCCGCCATAAGCGCAATATCGGCGGACATACCTTAGATTTTAAGCGCACATATCATCGTGATAAAAATTATCTGAACGCACTCGTGAAAGATTCGGTGCAAAAACTGAATGAAAAAGCAACCGCAACATATATTTTTAAAGTGCAAAATGAAAATGTTGCCGATATTGATATCTTGATTAATAAATATGTGTTAGCGATTCGTGACCGCTTAAAAGAAGGTGAATTTAACACTGTAAGCGGTCAGTTAATGATTAAAGCGCTTAATAAATTTTCCTCTGGCATTCATTTAATTACACGTAATTTTATCGATGAAGCCTTGATTATCTGGCGGTCATTTCTTGAAGATGTAACAATTGTCAAGATTTTACGTGACAATCAAGATAAAAAACTTGAAAGTAAATTTCTAACAAATAAAGAACGGACACTTGTTGATCTTGGTTTTATTAATGAGAATACGCCGTATGCCGAAAGCGTCAGTGATCAAAGTCGCGCCCATATTGCTGATCGGCGGGCGAATTATTGGGAAATTCTTCGCTTTAGTTGGATTGGTAATTTATTAAAAGAAAACGATTATACTTCTAATGATCTACGCAAACTCGCTAAGTTGGATGAATATTCTGTTCATTATAAATTTACTTCGGTTTTTGTTCACGAACGCTTAATCAGCGATGAAGATGTGAAGGTGCTCCCTTTAAATGATTATGCTCTTTATTTATTTTGGAAACTATTCGATGAACAGTTGCGGACAATGCTCATCGCCTATTTCAAGCTTGATGATAATTTGAAAGTTGATAAGAGTGAGAAAGCAATTCGGAAGTATCTGCGGCTCGAGTTTAATGAACGTTTTAAAGAACTCGCGGGAATTATTGCCAAATAACAAAAATAACCACGTTTAATCAAGTATCAATAATTGCTTATCAAGCGATTATTCATTATAATAAAAATAGTTTTTAAGAGGTGACAATATGGCTGAATATGTTTACATTCAAAATTATACCCGCAACGGTCAAATGGGAATTTCTCACGTTGTTTTTGATCAAATTGCGGCAATTGCCACCAATAGTGTTTTAGGCGCGACTGTTGCCCGGAGTAAGAAAGGGCTATTCTTGTTACATAAACCGATTGCTTGCCAGATTCGCAATGGTCTTGTTGATGTAAAAATTTCTGTTATCATCGAAAAAAGCGCGAATGTGCAAGAAGTTTGCTTAAAAATCCAAGAAGAAGTCGCAAGCGCCCTTACAATGATGACCGAGCTCATTCCGTTTAAAATTATTGTTGAAGTTGATGGAATTAAATAAGCTCAGCTGAGCTTATTTTTATCTTTATGAAAAAAAAGTCCCCGCGTGCGCCGAAAAAGCGGCGCGCCTTAACCTATGCTGAGCAACATAACCGTTCTTTGAAAATTTATCAAAACACGGCTTCGTTTTTATCTTGGGCCGGTATTATGAACTTTCTTGGCGCGGTCTTTGCGTTGTTTAATGCGCAAGGATCGACTTTTTATTATCTTAATTTTGCTTTTAACAACTGGATTTTCCGCAGTTTTGAAGCAAGTGGTCTTGCCTTAAATAATTTTGTGCTATTTTCCGTACTTATCTTACTAATTGCCGCAGCAACTGGTGCTATTTATATTTTATTAGGACAGTTAGCGCGCCGTGGGTATAGTACTCCACTGATCATTGGCACAAGTGTTTATCTTTTGGATATGGTTTTACTTTTTTTTATTCCCCCATATCTCGAAGGACCAAATTACATACAAATTGCTTTTATCTTTCACGCCTTATTACTGGCGATGATGATTGTGAGTGTCATCTTTTATTTTCACATTTTGCATCTTGAAAAAGTGGAACGCGAAAATAAAGCCGCAGAAAATAATGTTTCTCACGAGCAATAGAGCATAAATGTGCTAGAATATCACCGATTATGAACACGAAATCACGTAACCAACTGCACGAAGACGCCTTAAAAATTCTTTATTGTGCTTTGACATATGAAAACATGAATCTCGAATATGATTTAAAGGAAATATCGGAGGATATTTTATCGACACCATACGCTGATATTGACCTTTATGTCCGCCTTGTCACAACAAAGGCGTTAATCTATCAAGCACGCTTTATCCCACTTATCACCCCCCATCTACGTAAGTGGCGTTATGAACGGCTCTCGCGACTGACACGTGCGATTATTCTTCTGGCCTGTGCGCATTTTTATGAAGTTGAAGAAGTTGATAAAGGCATTGTAATTAATAATGCTGTTCGTTTAGCAAAAACCTATCTTGATGATGGCGAATATAAATTTATTAATGGTTTGCTTGATCAGGTATTGAAACATGAGTAAAGCCGCCTATTTTACCGTTTCGCAACTCAATAACTACGTAAAGTTAGTGCTGGAATCACAAACCACCTTACGCAATATCACGCTTCGTGGTGAAGTTTCAAACCTTAAACCGCATTCCAGTGGGCTATATTTCTCTTTAAAAGATGCTGATGCCGTCATTAGTGCTGTTATGTTTACCAATAGCCTTAAAAATCTCGACTTTCCACTTAAAAACGGTGATGAAGTGCTTGTTCAAGGGCTGGTCACTTTATTTACTGGTCGTGGAAGCTATCAAATTATCATTAATAAAATTGAATTATTTGGCCAAGGGCAAAAATTACTTGAACTTGAAAAACTGAAAAAGCAACTTGCCAGTGAAGGCCTCTTCGATAGTACAAGAAAACGTCTAATCAAACGTTTTCCGCATGCTGTCGGAATTATTACTGGACAAGGAAGTGCCGCTGAAAGTGATTTATTGCGGAATATTGCCCGTCGTTATCCCTTAGTGACAATTTATTTATTTCCAGCGCTTGTGCAAGGCGAAAAAGCCCCAGAGGATTTACGTCGCGTCTTACAATTAACGCGTTCATATCCAATAGATACACTAATAATTGCCCGGGGAGGCGGTAGTAGTGAAGATTTATGGGCATTTAATGATGAACAATTAGTACGGGCACTTGCCACCTATCCAATTCCAGTCATTTCGGCAGTTGGTCATGAAATAGACACAACACTTGTTGACTATATTGCTGATCAACGCGTATCAACACCGACGGCGGCGGCTGAAATTGTTGTTCCCGATCAAAATGAACTTGTTCAAAATCTTAAAATCTATGAAGAACGAATGGAAGGTGCGTTAACAAATAAGATTGTCAATTTAAAAAAGAATCTTAACAATTTAGCGAAAAGACCCGTCATTACGAACCCGCTAGCAAGTTTCAGTTCACTTCATGAAAAACTCAAACTTTACCGTAAGCAAATTAGTTATCAGCTAGGCAATAAAATCAGACTACATCTTGATTTAATCGATCGTTATTATGAACGTTTACATAGTGCGTTGACCCGTCGTGTAACCAATATACAACATCAAATACATCTATACGAACAGAAGATGCTCGCGCTTGGACCAGATAATGTCTTAAAGCGTGGCTATGCTTATGTGACAAATGAAGATGGCAAATTAATTAGTAGTATAAATGACGTTACAAGTGGTCAAATAGTGAAAACAACATTCCAAGATGGTAAAATTACTAGTAAGGTAATAGAAAAACGAGGAAATGAGCATGAATGATAAAAAAGTGAGTTTTGAAGAACGCCTTAAACGTTTAGAAGTCATCGTACAAAAGATGGAAAGCGGTGAGTTAGCTTTAGAAGATGCGCTTAAACTTTTCGAAGAAGGCAACACACTGCTCAAGTCTTTACAAGAAGAATTGCAAAAAGCGGAAGCTGAAGTAATTCGTGTAAGTGGAGAAAATAAAAGCGAATAAGCCTAAAAGTATTATTTTAGTATTAATTTAGTTTTAATTTAGTTAAACCTCATGAAAAAGAAAACAAAAAAGACCGAACAAGTTAAAAAATTTGATCTTAAAGCAATTAGCAATCCGGATTTTGTTAAACAGCTAACATATCCCGAATTAACTGCTTTAGCGAGTGACATTCGGCAAGAAATACTCTTACAAATCGCTAAAAATGGCGGTCATCTTTCGAGTAATCTCGGAACAGTTGAAGCGACAATCGCTTTGTTCCGTAATTTTGATTTCCCGCATGATAAGTTGCTTTTTGATGTTGGTCACCAAGCGTACACACAAAAAATATTAACCGGTCGTTCACTCGCTACACTGCGTAAAAAGAATGGTGTATCAGGTTATCAAAAGTGCTTAGAATCGCCATATGACCAATATGAGGCTGGACATTCTTCGACTAGTATCGGTGCTGCGACCGGGATGGCGATTGCCCGTGATCTTAATGAAGAAAAATATGAAGTAGTTGCTTTTATTGGTGATGCCGCAATTGCTAATGGTGTGGCATTCGAAGGGCTAAATTATCTTGGCCATTCAATGCATAAAGTCATTATCGTCCTCAATGATAACGATATGTCAATTACACAACCAGTCGGCGCTTTTTCACGGCTTTTCCGGCGTTTAAAACTCTCGAGTAGTTACATCCGAACCAAAGATGCTTATCGACGGATTATGTTTAAAACACGGCTCGGATATCACATTTATCGCTTTACTTGGTGGTTTAAAAACTTTTTTGCCCGGCTTGTTTTACCACGTAATTTCTTTGAACAACTTGGCTTTGATTATATTGGCACGGTTGATGGTCATGATTTTAAAGCACTCGATAAAGCATTTAAAAAAGCTCATAGCCTCAAAGATTCGGTCATTGTTCATTTACGAACAACAAAAGGTAAAGGATACCCTTATAGCGAAAAAGATGATCAAGGTGATTGGCACGGCGTTAGTAGTTTTGATATAAAAACTGGCATCAGTAATGGTAAAAATGTAGATATCATCTCCTGGTCAAACCTTTATGCCGACTTAACCTTAGCTAAATTAAAAGCCGATGATCATACCATCGTAATCACACCCGCAACATTAAAAGGATCAGGCTTAGAAAAACCTTTTGCCCAATATCGTAGACGTACAATTGACGTTGGTATTGCTGAAGAAAACGCATTTTTGGTCGCACAAGGATTGGCGTTGAGCGGAAAGTATCCGATTGTATCAATATATTCAACTTTCATGCAACGCGGCTTTGATCAAATTATTCATGATCTCGCGCGGATGAATTTATCACTCTTAGTGCTTGTTGATCGTGCGGGTCTTGTTGGCGCTGACGGCGAAACCCATCAAGGCATTTTTGATAGCGATTTTTTACTGGGAATTCCTAATATCACAGTAGCAATGGCCGCTAATGCGCGCCAAGCGCAAGCTTTAATGAATACGGCTTTAGGGCATAAAGGTCCATTTTTTGTTCGTTATCCCCGCGATTTTATGAAGAAAATCGAACAAATACCCCCATGTGAACTTCCTTATGGAAAATGGGAAACCGTGCAAACGAGTCGGCAAGCTAAACTCGCAGTTGTGACTTATGGACCACTAATCGAAGCGCTACAGCCCTTGGTAGCATCTTTAGATGTCAGCTTAATTAACGCGATTTATCAAAAACCGCTTGATTATAATCTATTGGATACATTGTTAAAGTATCAAAAAGTAATTTTAATTGATGGCTATGCCACCAACGAAGGTTTTAATCAACAAGTTATGAGTTATTTGTACCAGCATGACTATCAAGGCAAAGTAATCACACGCGCAGTTCCAACTTCCTTTATTGAACAAGCAACAATCGCTGAACAAATGGAAGAAGCCGGTTTAGCCCCGCATCAGTTATTAGCATTAATCAAGGAGCTGCTTGATGCTTAAAAGTCTCAATATCAAAAATTTTGCCATTATTGATGATCTTGAAGTCGAGTTTTCCCATGGTTTATCTGTTTTAACCGGTGAAACTGGCGCGGGCAAATCAATCATTGTTGATGCTCTTGCTTTACTTCTTGGTGAGCGCGCACAATTTGAACAAATTCGCTTTGGTGCTGACCGCGCGTTCATTGAAGGCTGTTTTTTAATTGAAAATCCCTTTACACAACAAATAATCAGCGCTAGTTATCCAGAAATTGCTAGCGATGACAAGACGGTTATTGTGCGCCGCATGCTCGATAAAAATGGCCGGACAACGTACAAAATCAATGGTATGAATTTTACCTTGAATGAAGGTAAAAAGCTTCTTTCTACATTAGTGGACATTCATTCGCAAAATGAATTTATTGCTTTACTAGATAAAAAACGCCATCAACAACTACTTGATGCCTGGCTTGATAATAATCAAGTAAAGAAAAACTTCAATATGGCTTATCAAGAATATCTAAGACATAAAGAACAACGCTTAGCATATGAAAAAACGCAAATTAGTGCCGAACAAGCTGATTTTATTGCGTTTCAAATTGAAGAGATTATCAATGCGCGACTTGAAGTCGGTGAACTTGCTGTTTTATTACAAAAACAAAAAGATTTACAAAATCGCGCCAAGTTAATTGAAAAACGCGCCACTATCGAACAACTACTTCAAGCAGATCATGGCGCCGTTAACCAACTTTATCTCGCCTCAAAAGAAATAATTAGTGTTGATCAAGATAACTGGCAAGAAAAAATTAAAAATTTGTATTTTGAAACTCGCGCGATTGCCGATGAGATTGATCAAAAACTCAAAGCGCTAACCGAAAGCGATTTTTCACTCGAAGAGATAAGCAATCGCATCTACCAAATTAAGAAAATCGTTCATAAACACGGTGGTGATGAAGCTAGTGCTTTAGAAGCGCTAATCTTCATGCAAAAACAATTTGATGATTATCGCGATTTTCAACCGCGATTAACAAAATTAGTTGAACAAGAAGAAACCCGCAAAACATTCGCACTTGAAAAAGCTAAACTGCTAAGCCAATATCGTCAGGAAGTTGCCAAAAAATTAGCGTTCGAAGTTGATCAGCACTTACGTGATCTTGCCCTGAAAAACGCCCATTTCCAAGTACACTTTGAACGTAGTGGTTTAACAAGTGAAGGATATGATGAAATTGAATTTTATTTATCCGCCAACCTCGGGAGTCCATATTTACCGCTTAAAACAGCGATTAGCGGTGGTGAAGCATCACGCTTGATGCTTGCCCTCAAACTCGTCTTTACAAGCGGTAGCGGGCTGGAAACATTGATTTTTGATGAGGTTGATAGTGGCGTTAGTGGTCGAGTTGCTGATCAAGTTGGTAAAAAGATCAAAAAACTTGCGCAAACAACACAAGTAATTGCGATTACGCACTTACCGCAAGTCGCAAGTTATGCTGATACACATTATTATGTTGAAAAACACGTTCGTGATAACAAAACTGTCGCTGATATACGTTTATTACATAGTCACGAAATTATTGAAGCCATTGCCCGCTTAATTGCCGGTAATAAAGTGACACCAGCATCATTACAAGCGGCCGCAGAACTGCTCAAATCAGCAAATTAACAACAAAGTATTAAGATGGGCCAACCCATTTTTTTATGTTAACTAAAAGTCGAATTACGCTTATAATAAGAGTGTAAAACTATGAGTAAGATTATTATGCACATCGACTTAAATGCCTTCTTTGCCCGCGCTGAAGTCTTAAAAGACCCCAGTCTTGCTGGCAAACCTTTAGTTGTTGGCTCAGCGAGTCGACGTGGAATTGTCTCAACAGCCTCATATGAAGCACGTAAATATGGGATACATTCGGCGATGCCAATGTACATGGCAAAAAGACTATGTCCACAGTTAATTATTAAAAATGTGGATGGGCATTATTATCACCAACTTTCTAATCAATTTTTCGCCTTTCTAAGGGGTTATTCACTAATCCAAGAAGTCGCATCGATTGATGAATGCTACATGGATATGAGCAAACCGATGCGAAACATTGCTGATCCGGTCGCATATTTAAAACAATTACAAGACCATTTATTAGCAGAGACTGGTTTGCAGTGCTCGATTGGTCTTGCTCCAACAAAGTTTTTGGCAAAAATGGCGAGTGACTTTAAAAAGCCAATGGGTATAACAATTTTGCGCCGGCGGGATATTGAAAAACTCTTATGGCCATTACCGATTAAAGCGATGTATGGTGTTGGTAAGAAGACATATCCGCGGCTCGAGAAGCTCGGAATTAAAACAATTGGTGATTTAGCGAAAACTGATGATATCCGTGTGAAGAAAACGCTCGGTAAATTCTTTTTTGTGCTTCAAGACTGGGCAAATGGTCGAGGATCAGATGAAGTTAGTATTGATGATTATGAACCCAAAAGCATCGGGCATTCGACGACTTTCCTCGATGATGTCGATGATTTTGAAGAAATAGCTGGCATGCTAAAAACTTTATGTTTAGAGGTGAGCGAACGCGCTCAAAAAGAAGAACAATTCGGTACAACCATTCAATTAACCATTAAAAATGCAGATTTTTCTTCGATTACGCGTTCTATGACATTGGAAAACCCAATTAACGACCCAAACACAATCTATAATGCCGCCATGTCCCTGCTGGAGAAGAATTATCATAACCAACCAATCCGTTTAGTTGGTGTCAGCCTTCATAATCTCGAAAGTCGCGAGAATATTATCATTCAAATGTCAATCTTTGATCATGCGCAACATGAAGAACAAAGTCGAACACGTTTATTGATTGATGAACTTAATCGCAAACTGGAAAAACCGATACTAATGACAGCAGATCAACTAAAAAAGGATAAAAAGTAATTATTTAGTTAATAAATAGTTATTAAAAAGGAATAAAGTCATGGAAATCATTGATGCGATTGATCGTTATAAACAATTTCTTTTAGCGGAAAAAGGTTTATCTAAAACTACTTTAGATAATTATCTTGAAGATTTAAAACTTTTTCACCGAATCTTTGATCATCAATTGACGGAACAATATTCGCCGTATGAAATTAGTGATTTTGCTATTTTAATGGCACAAGAAGGGAAAAAACCAACTACCATTATTCGCCGCATCTCGGCGTTACGTAATTATTTTACTTTTCTCCAACGTGAGGGAATTTATACTAAAGAACTACCTTTAATTGATAAACCGAAGGTGCCGCAGCGATTACCTAATGTTTTATCACCAGAGGATGTGGAAGCATTATTAGACGCACCAAATCTTGATAAAGCTGATGAAGTAAGAGATAAAGCCATGCTTGAAGTAATGTATGCGAGTGGTCTTCGTGTTAGTGAAGTGCTTAATTTATCGATGAGCAATATTAATGCCCAAAAAGGGATCCTCCGCCTAATCGGTAAAGGGAGCAAAGAACGAATTGTCCCAATCGGTGATTTCGCATTGGAATATTTAAACAACTATATCAGTGGACCGCGGAGTAAAAATCCTGGAAGAAAAACTAAATTTGTATTCTTAAATAAATTTGGAAAACCTTTATCTCGTCAGTACTTTTTCCGTATGGTAAAAGTTTATGCTGAGCGCGCTGAGATTCACGAAACAGTGTCACCTCATACTTTACGCCACTCCTTTGCAACACATTTACTTGAAAATGGCGCTGACTTACGCGTCGTCCAAGAAATGCTTGGTCATAGTAACATTGCAACAACGCAGATTTATACTCATGTTTCAACAAAGCGCATAATTAGCGCTTATGATTTGTATACCCGGCGTACTTGATATAAAATATATAGGCAATAACGAGATTTTATGTAATAAATAGGGAGAAAATATTTATGCCAAAAGAAAACTTTAAACGTGTATTTGTGCTCGTCATGGATTCATTAGGAGTTGGGGAAATGCCTGATGCTAGTGATTTTGGTGATGTCGGCGCAAATACGCTCTTACACATTAGTGAAAATATGCCAAACGGTATTTACGCGCCAAATTTAGAAAAACTTGGTCTTGGCCAGTTAGGCAATTTTAAAGGTATCAAACCAATTCCTTCACATCCACAAAGTTATGTCATGAAATTAAAAGAAGCAAGTCTGGCTAAAGATACAATGACTGGTCACTGGGAAATGATGGGTTTACATACCACGGTTGCGCAAGTAAGTTTTACTGATACCGGTTTTCCGGATGCTTTAATCCAAGAATTGGAAAAACAAACTGGCCATAAAATAATTGGTAACTACGCCGCCAGTGGCACCGAAATTCTTAAAGAACTCGGTGAAAAGCAAATGAAAGAAAATTCATTGATTGTCTATACTTCCGCCGATTCTGTTTTACAAATTGCCGCGCATGAAGAAGTTACTGGCCTGCAAGAACTCTATCGTTGTTCAGCAATTGCCCGTGAATTATGTATGCGGCCTGAATGGCGCGTTGGGCGTGTAATCGCACGGCCGTTTATTGGCACAAATGCTGGTAATTTTAAACGGACAAGTAATCGACATGACTATGCACTTTCACCAACAGGCCGAACAGTGATGGATGTTTTAAAAGACCAGCAGTTAATGACGAGTTGTATTGGTAAAATTGGTGACATTTTTAATCAAGTAGGGGTCGTTAAAACACAACCAACAAAATCAAATGAAGATGGTATGGATAAAACAATTTCGGAAGCCATTAACGGTGATTATCAAGGATTAGTATTCATTAATCTTGTTGAGTTTGACAGTGAATATGGTCATCGGCGTAATCCTGTTGGTTATGGTGAAGCGATTGAACGTTTTGATATCCGTCTTGGCGCATTATTAAAAGAGCTAAAAGATGATGATTTACTTTTAATCACGGCTGATCATGGTAATGATCCAGTTTTTGCTGGTACTGATCATACGCGGGAAAAAGTTTTCTTGGTTGCCTATTCTCCATCGTTCTTAAAAGGCAAATTATTACCTGAACGCAATGCATTTGCCGATATTGGGGCAACAGTTCTTGCTAATTTTGAACTAGAAAAAGAACCACATATGATTGGTGAGCCAATCGTTGAATTATTAAATGATTAATTTGCTTAAACCGCGGATTTTTGCGCTACTTGCATCAACAATTGTCTTAAGTGGCTGCCAAAACCCGGCAACTGACATTTTAGATATTTTAGCGCCAGTTGGCGCACCTTCCTTAGCTTTATACTCCTATGCAACGGATTCACACTTTGTGACAAATGCTTCTGTTCCAGTGATAAAAGCGGCTTTTTTTGATGAAACAACCGATATTATTATTGTCGACCATCAGCAAGGACTTAAACAAATTACGGAACAAAATGCTGATTTTTCGCTTGCGCGTATTATTACCAAAGGAAATTTACATCTCGTCGGTCTTAATAAGGCCGCCGATGCCATTCCAACTAGTGCTGATCACATTATTAGTTTTGGAGCGGCGAGTGCTGTTGTTAATGAAGTATTGTTTCATCTTTATCCCGATATTGCCCCAATTGTCACTTTTGTCGCATCATTGAGTGACATTGCACCAATTATGACACTTGGCCAATATAATCAAACAGCTGTCGACTTTGTTCTTGTCGCTGAGCCACTATTAAGTAAGGTCGTCAGTAATAGTAACGGTGATATTATTTATCAACCACAAATTAATTTACAAACTGCTTGGCATGATGCAACCGCCCTTGATGGCTATCCGCAAGCAGGTTTATTTGTCCGCAACGCAACTTATGAGGCAAAACCTGAACTTATTGAAGAATTTCTCCTTGAAATTGATCAAAATATTACCAATCTTATTTCTAATCCAGCTGAGGTGAAGATTGATATTGATGAAAATGGCGATACGACATGGCAAACAAACAAGTTTGGCATTGAAACAACGACGATGGTCACATTGCAAGAGGTAGAAAACCGCTTGGGGATGACTGTTGGTGGCATTGATGTAAATGAATTCAACGCGTTAATTGATATCCCACTAATCCCAGATGCAGTCTTTTCTCCACTTTATAAATAAGGATCGAAGATGGTAAGCATTAAACCACACAAAAAAGTTCAAAATGCACTCCTAATTGGCGCTGGCATTATTTTTCTTTTATTGATTTGGACTTTAATTGCGGCGATTGTTAAAAGTCCTGTTGTTAGTTATCCGCATGAAGCCTTTATCCGTTTGTTTACGCTTTTGGGCGAATTCACCACCTATCAACATGTTTTTAATAGCCTTCTGCGTTTAATAAGCGCATTATTTTTCGCTGTAATCATCGGGTTTTTGCTCGGTGCGCTTGGTGGTAGTTTTGAAAGTTTTCATACATTCTTAAAACCCGTGATGATTTCAATGCGCACGTTACCAACGGCAAGTATTATTTTAATTGTTGTTTCATTAACGAAAATCAAATTTGCGCCGATTATTGTTGTCGCGTTAATCGCACTCCCAATTGCTTATGAAGCAATGGTTGCGGGTTTACACAACGTTGATGATCAAATCCGCTCAGCCCTTAAAATTGAAGGTGATAAGAACTTTTATGCCTTCCGTAAAGTTTTATTACCATCGACATGGCCTTACTTGGCTCTTGGTATTGTCCAAATGGTCGGCTTAGGGATGAAAGTGGAAATAATGAGCGAAGTGCTTGCTGGCACAACTGGAAATTTTGGACTTGGATTTGCAATTTATCAAGCTTATGCATTTGAAGTCCAATATGTTGATATATACGCGTATTCAATTCTTGCGATTAGTATCATTGCGGGTGCCGAAATACTACTAAATTATCTTAAAAAGCGTCTCCAGGTGCGTTAAAGATACTTAAACGATAAACAATCGTCCCCGTGACGATTTTTTTGATACTTTTTCGGCTTGTGATTACTATTTATCAAATTAGATAAAGTAAAAGGAGTCTAATTATGTATCCACTGGAAAGCCAAAACAAGTTTCGTCGTCTACGCCAAAACAGTAATGAGCACTCACACCTTGAAGATAAGAGCGAAAGCGAATTAATTGCTTATCAAAAATTAATGCAAAATCTTCATGATCAAGTTTCATGGACAAGGCGCCAGTTAAACTATATTGCTTTTAACTTAGAATATCGTGTCGAATATGAATTGCGGCGCGGTGAAGTTTATGAGTTCGACTGGGGGCTTAATGTTCATGCTGAGCTGAGCCAACGTCATTATGGGGTTGTATTACTAGATAGTTACGCAAATAACGATATTGTTGTCGTCGTTCCACTAAAAACTCGTCATCATGAACCAAATCCAATGAGTGATGTGAATATTGGAAAGCTCCACAATGTAACTGAGGATAAAGAAACACTTGCGGTAATTAATCAAATCCGCGGGTTAGATAAATTGCGCATCTATCAAAAAGGGCTAATTAAAGATGGAAGTCTAAACAAAGATCGCGGACCGATTACAATTCTTAATGAAAAACAAATGGACAAAATTGTCGCTGGGATTAATCAATTGTTAATTGAAGGTCGAACTGTAATTCAATGAATCTGCACTATACGCATAAATATAGAAGAAGCATAAAAGTAATAATATAGTAGTTTGTTAGTACTATACGTACCCTAATTATGTGGATAAATACCCAATGTGTCTGTTATCATTTTTGTATGTTCACATAAGTGACAACACAAAAAAATCTCTCTAATGCCTGATGCTAGTGATTTTGGTGATGTCGGCGCAAATACGCTCTTACACATTAGTGAAAATATGCCAAACGGTATTTACGCGCCAAATTTAGAAAAACTTGGTCTTGGCCAGTTAGGCAATTTTAAAGGTATCAAACCAATTCCTTCACATCCACAAAGTTATGTCATGAAATTAAAAGAAGCAAGTCTGGCTAAAGATACAATGACTGGTCACTGGGAAATGATGGGTTTACATACCACGGTTGCGCAAGTAAGTTTTACTGATACCGGTTTTCCGGATGCTTTAATCCAAGAATTGGAAAAACAAACTGGCCATAAAATAATTGGTAACTACGCCGCCAGTGGCACCGAAATTCTTAAAGAACTCGGTGAAAAGCAAATGAAAGAAAATTCATTGATTGTCTATACTTCCGCCGATTCTGTTTTACAAATTGCCGCGCATGAAGAAGTTACTGGCCTGCAAGAACTCTATCGTTGTTCAGCAATTGCCCGTGAATTATGTATGCGGCCTGAATGGCGCGTTGGGCGTGTAATCGCACGGCCGTTTATTGGCACAAATGCTGGTAATTTTAAACGGACAAGTAATCGACATGACTATGCACTTTCACCAACAGGCCGAACAGTGATGGATGTTTTAAAAGACCAGCAGTTAATGACGAGTTGTATTGGTAAAATTGGTGACATTTTTAATCAAGTAGGGGTCGTTAAAACACAACCAACAAAATCAAATGAAGATGGTATGGATAAAACAATTTCGGAAGCCATTAACGGTGATTATCAAGGATTAGTATTCATTAATCTTGTTGAGTTTGACAGTGAATATGGTCATCGGCGTAATCCTGTTGGTTATGGTGAAGCGATTGAACGTTTTGATATCCGTCTTGGCGCATTATTAAAAGAGCTAAAAGATGATGATTTACTTTTAATCACGGCTGATCATGGTAATGATCCAGTTTTTGCTGGTACTGATCATACGCGGGAAAAAGTTTTCTTGGTTGCCTATTCTCCATCGTTCTTAAAAGGCAAATTATTACCTGAACGCAATGCATTTGCCGATATTGGGGCAACAGTTCTTGCTAATTTTGAACTAGAAAAAGAACCACATATGATTGGTGAGCCAATCGTTGAATTATTAAATGATTAATTTGCTTAAACCGCGGATTTTTGCGCTACTTGCATCAACAATTGTCTTAAGTGGCTGCCAAAACCCGGCAACTGACATTTTAGATATTTTAGCGCCAGTTGGCGCACCTTCCTTAGCTTTATACTCCTATGCAACGGATTCACACTTTGTGACAAATGCTTCTGTTCCAGTGATAAAAGCGGCTTTTTTTGATGAAACAACCGATATTATTATTGTCGACCATCAGCAAGGACTTAAACAAATTACGGAACAAAATGCTGATTTTTCGCTTGCGCGTATTATTACCAAAGGAAATTTACATCTCGTCGGTCTTAATAAGGCCGCCGATGCCATTCCAACTAGTGCTGATCACATTATTAGTTTTGGAGCGGCGAGTGCTGTTGTTAATGAAGTATTGTTTCATCTTTATCCCGATATTGCCCCAATTGTCACTTTTGTCGCATCATTGAGTGACATTGCACCAATTATGACACTTGGCCAATATAATCAAACAGCTGTCGACTTTGTTCTTGTCGCTGAGCCACTATTAAGTAAGGTCGTCAGTAATAGTAACGGTGATATTATTTATCAACCACAAATTAATTTACAAACTGCTTGGCATGATGCAACCGCCCTTGATGGCTATCCGCAAGCAGGTTTATTTGTCCGCAACGCAACTTATGAGGCAAAACCTGAACTTATTGAAGAATTTCTCCTTGAAATTGATCAAAATATTACCAATCTTATTTCTAATCCAGCTGAGGTGAAGATTGATATTGATGAAAATGGCGATACGACATGGCAAACAAACAAGTTTGGCATTGAAACAACGACGATGGTCACATTGCAAGAGGTAGAAAACCGCTTGGGGATGACTGTTGGTGGCATTGATGTAAATGAATTCAACGCGTTAATTGATATCCCACTAATCCCAGATGCAGTCTTTTCTCCACTTTATAAATAAGGATCGAAGATGGTAAGCATTAAACCACACAAAAAAGTTCAAAATGCACTCCTAATTGGCGCTGGCATTATTTTTCTTTTATTGATTTGGACTTTAATTGCGGCGATTGTTAAAAGTCCTGTTGTTAGTTATCCGCATGAAGCCTTTATCCGTTTGTTTACGCTTTTGGGCGAATTCACCACCTATCAACATGTTTTTAATAGCCTTCTGCGTTTAATAAGCGCATTATTTTTCGCTGTAATCATCGGGTTTTTGCTCGGTGCGCTTGGTGGTAGTTTTGAAAGTTTTCATACATTCTTAAAACCCGTGATGATTTCAATGCGCACGTTACCAACGGCAAGTATTATTTTAATTGTTGTTTCATTAACGAAAATCAAATTTGCGCCGATTATTGTTGTCGCGTTAATCGCACTCCCAATTGCTTATGAAGCAATGGTTGCGGGTTTACACAACGTTGATGATCAAATCCGCTCAGCCCTTAAAATTGAAGGTGATAAGAACTTTTATGCCTTCCGTAAAGTTTTATTACCATCGACATGGCCTTACTTGGCTCTTGGTATTGTCCAAATGGTCGGCTTAGGGATGAAAGTGGAAATAATGAGCGAAGTGCTTGCTGGCACAACTGGAAATTTTGGACTTGGATTTGCAATTTATCAAGCTTATGCATTTGAAGTCCAATATGTTGATATATACGCGTATTCAATTCTTGCGATTAGTATCATTGCGGGTGCCGAAATACTACTAAATTATCTTAAAAAGCGTCTCCAGGTGCGTTAAAGATACTTAAACGATAAACAATCGTCCCCGTGACGATTTTTTTGATACTTTTTCGGCTTGTGATTACTATTTATCAAATTAGATAAAGTAAAAGGAGTCTAATTATGTATCCACTGGAAAGCCAAAACAAGTTTCGTCGTCTACGCCAAAACAGTAATGAGCACTCACACCTTGAAGATAAGAGCGAAAGCGAATTAATTGCTTATCAAAAATTAATGCAAAATCTTCATGATCAAGTTTCATGGACAAGGCGCCAGTTAAACTATATTGCTTTTAACTTAGAATATCGTGTCGAATATGAATTGCGGCGCGGTGAAGTTTATGAGTTCGACTGGGGGCTTAATGTTCATGCTGAGCTGAGCCAACGTCATTATGGGGTTGTATTACTAGATAGTTACGCAAATAACGATATTGTTGTCGTCGTTCCACTAAAAACTCGTCATCATGAACCAAATCCAATGAGTGATGTGAATATTGGAAAGCTCCACAATGTAACTGAGGATAAAGAAACACTTGCGGTAATTAATCAAATCCGCGGGTTAGATAAATTGCGCATCTATCAAAAAGGGCTAATTAAAGATGGAAGTCTAAACAAAGATCGCGGACCGATTACAATTCTTAATGAAAAACAAATGGACAAAATTGTCGCTGGGATTAATCAATTGTTAATTGAAGGTCGAACTGTAATTCAATGAATCTGCACTATACGCATAAATATAGAAGAAGCATAAAAGTAATAATATAGTAGTTTGTTAGTACTATACGTACCCTAATTATGTGGATAAATACCCAATGTGTCTGTTATCATTTTTGTATGTTCACATAAGTGACAACACAAAAAAATCTCTCTAATACTTGTTTATATAGTATTTAGTTAACATAATATACATTATCGGAAGTAAATACAAACCACCAAAAACGCTTAATTGTTGATAAAACGTCCTATCTTCTATTAATCATATAGATAAGCATAAAAAAGAAAACACACCGCGGCCGATGTGTTACTTATATTAATTTAAATCATCTTCCGGTGTTGGAGTTTGATAAAGTATTTTGCTTTCTTGTAATAAATCTTCTAGTTGATATGAGTGACGCGCTTGTTCGGAAAAAATATGGACAATCACATCATAGGCATCAATGAGAATCCACTCTTCGGATTTTCCTTTACCTTCAATATGATGAATTGGAAATTTATTGACTGCACAGACTTCATCAATTTGATCAGCTAGGGCATTTAGTAATCGCGGGTTCTTTGCTGTAACAATTACATAATAATCGGCAAGTGGGGTGCGATTTTTAACATCATAGACTAAAACGTTATCCCCCTTTTTATCTTCGAGGGCGGTGATAATTGTTTTTATTTTCTTATTCAATCGCATATTTACTCCTTTAAATATTGTTTGAAACAGGCGTTTGTTAATGGATTATCGAATTTTTTCTTTTTATTGATTAAAAATTGGCGGTTCGCACTTAATGTTACAAGAAAGCCATCATGGTAATCATGTAAACAGGCCTCAATTAAACTTCTTGAATCAAATCCACGGCTTGGTTCAATCTTATCTGCCGCATAAATAATCATTTGCAGTGGACGCATATTCGCTGCGCCTGTGTTATGAGTGCGAATTGCTTTTAAGACTTCTTCATCAACAATTTTAAAGTCCTCTTGCGCGAGAAATTCTCCGATGAATTGGTGGTAATTCACTTTGCTGAGCGAAAGATAATGTGGATAATGCTCTTCCATAATCTTTTCTCTTAAAGGTGGTAGCACATTTTTACCAATATCATGTAATAGACCAGCTAAATAAGCTTGTGCACCATTCATTTGGTTGCTAACTGCGATTTGGTAGGCAAGTTTTGCCACTTCAAAGCTATGATTACGCCTTAACTCATCTAAATAACGCCCAAGACGATCAACATAATATAGGTAATTATCTTGAATATAATCAAGCACGGAAAGGCTTGTATCCAGACTTTGGCATTCGCGAATCGCACTTGAACTGGCATTTGATTCCGGACCCGTAATAACGTGCATATGATAACGACTAATTGTTGCCTGATTAATGCTGCTTTTGGGGCGCGCATAAACTAATAATTGCACTAATGAAGCGATTAATTCTGGATTTTTCCACTCATGAAATTTTGTTACTTGATCGGCGCCGAGCAGCCAAAAAAGTTCGTCATTTGGATGAGTTTTTTTGAAATATTTAATCGTATCAATCGAATAATTTACTTCTTCATCACCATCGAGTTCATAACGCGAAACATCCGCCCAGTCATAAGCGTTTAGATAACGTTTTAACATCTGAAAACGATGTTCACCATTTAGTTTTGGGAGTTTCCAGCGTGGATTTTTGGCGGGAATAAAAATCACCTGCTTGGCCTCAATTTGTAAGCGGGCTTGGTCTGCCATTAAAAAATGGCCATGATGAATTGGATCAAATGAGCCACCAAATAAAATTATTTTAGCCATTCGGTAAAACGAACCTACTTCCTTTTAAGCGGGGTTTAAAAAGAATAATCACGCGGCCAATAATATCAACAACTTCTGCTTCTAGCGAGATTGAAATTTCATATGCAAGATCTTTAAGCGGAGTTTCAACCGTCTTCAAAATATGAACTTTAATTAGTTCACGCGCTTTTAAAGCATTTTGCAATAATTGGAGTTGATTTTCACTGATGATGTTTTTACCAATTTGATATTTAACGTCAATGGGATTACTAGCTTTTTTCAAAAAAGCACGTTTTTTTGCAGATAACATTAGATTTTACTTGTATTATGATAAATACTTACACCTTTCGGAACATAAGTTCGAATTACTTGTTTCTTTCCTTTAAAAGCCACCCAACCAAGACCGGCAAAAGAAATATCACAGTAGTCATCGTAATCGACGCGAATCTCATAGACATCAAGATCAAGATGGCTAGCGATTGTTTTCGAGATTGGCCGTGCTTCTTTGCGTTTAATTAGTCGATCAAGCGTTGCATCTGCTCGTCTAGTCTCAACGCGGTGAATGCTCACATCGTTAGCGACATAAACGGTGAAATTAGAGCGTGGGCCAGACATATAATCGAAACGCGCAATCGCACCGATTAGCAGTGATTGCCCGGGGCGTAAAGCAAAAATTTGTGGATGGATGGTTGAGCGGGGAACAATAGTGCGAATAACATCTTTTTCATTGGCCATTTGCCCGATTACTGAGTTAGAAATTGAAAGCCCTGGGGTATCGTAAATCGCTGAGCGATCATCAAGTGGGATTTCAATCACTTTTATAGTGGTATTCGGATAAAACGAAGTCGTGATGTAAAAATTACTTTCGTTTTTAAAATTTTTCAAAAGTGTATTAATCAAAGACGATTTCCCACTACTCACGGAACCGATAAAGTAAACAGAATGCCCATCACGTAATTCTTCTATACTCGCCATCACTTCTTCAATGTTATAGTTTTTTGTTGAGGAAGTAAGAATAATTTTAGCCGGTTTTAGTGAAGCTTGCTCACAGCGTTTAGCAACATAATCTTGGATTTTGTCACGCTTTATGTTAGCGGGCAGTAAATCAATTTTATTTGCGACTAAAATAATTCGACTATCACGAATTGCATCAGTAACTTCGGAAATAAAGCTTGTTTCAAACGTAAATAAATCAACAACATACACAATTAATGCTTGGGTTGCTTTAATCCGCGCTAAAATCGTATTGAAGTCCGCATTAAAAATCGGCTCATTTAAAGCGTCATGTCCGGCGTGGTTTTTTTCAAAACAACTTTGACAGAGGACAATTTCATGCCGCGCCATTTGAAAAGCGGTAGTAAAACCCGGTGCCTGCGGATTTTCTGTTTGTAGAATTTCCCCGCAACCATAACAACGTCGAACTTTTTTAACTTCACTCATAAAAATTCCTCCAACTAGGTAAACGGTTTTGCCGTTTCAATTTTCGCCGTAATGGACGATCAATCACGCGATTAATGCGTGTTGTCCATTGATCTTCGTCAACGAGTTTTTCCGTCAATAAGACTTTGATGTGCGCACGCTTACTCGCGAGCACATCCGTCAGCAATTGATCACCAATCAAAATAGTTTCTACCGGAATAAAATTCTCTTTTGCCATCAACTTCTTAAACTTAAAAGCAAATGGTTTTCGTGCACTGTGTAGATAAGCTACATCAAGTGCCTCAGCATACTTTTTTACTCGTGGCCCTTTATTATTCGAGACAATCACAATTTGATATCCTTGAGTCTTTAAACCGCTAATCAAATTCTGAACTCGTTGGTTTGGAAAACTCGCGCGGTAAGAGTCTAAGGTATTATCTAAATCGAGCAGCAAATTTTTTAGTCCATTTTTCTTATAAAAATCTAGAGGAACTTCATAGATGCTAGCCGCATAATAATGAGGGATGAGTTTTTTACACATAAATTACCTATTTATACTATAAGAGAAAAAGCCGATTTAATAAAGTATTTTGATTATTTTTTGCGACTTTTGTGCTTATAATAAGATATATGAACGAAACAAATAAAATAGTGATAAATAAACCTCCATATAAAGAAGATTTACGCCTTAAGTTTTATTTAAATCTCGGCGCGCTACTCGCCGCAATTGGGAGCTTTATCGGCATTATGGGAATTGCGTTTGTAATTTATGCTTTTGCAAAGTATTATCAGGATTTTCAACTAGTTCCCCACACAATTAATGCTGATGATGAAAATATGCCAGCCTATCAAGCAAGGAAAAAAGCTTATATTTATGCTTTGGTTGTTACAATCTTAATTAGTATTTACTATATCTTATTGATTCTTGTCACAATGAAAGAAACGCTCGGTGCGGCCATAAACTAAAAGTGTTATCGTCAAGATAACACTTTTTATTAATCTCCCATCACATCAAAGATGGAAATTTGTTCGAATTCTGGCGAATTATCTTCGTCAACTGGTTGATCGACAACTTTTGTTTCATCGGTAACAACTGGTGGTTCATAACTCTTCAGCGTTTCATCAACAGTGAGGAGTTTTTCATAGTAGACGCCGGCAATCGTTTCATCTTCAGTTAGTTGTTCAATGTTGCGTTTGGCATATTTTTCTACTGGGGTCACACGTAAATCGTCAATCATAACTGGGAGAATATTGCTGCTATTGAGCAAGAGATTCAGCCGAACTTCGCTTGCACGATGAACGATTTTATCGAGAAAAACAATCTTTTGTGGGTCACTCTTAAACGATTTATACACTAATTGGACGCGGCCCATACGCTCCGTTAATTGTAAGTAATTGATATCGATAATGCGCGCATGACCTTCAATCGTCACTAAAACTAATTTACCTTTTTCTTCGGGGTGATAGGCAAGTACTTCAACGAGTTTGTTTTTCTTGACGTTTTTCATCGCAAGCACGCCACCGGCTTTTAAGGAAATTGGTGATAAATCATTTTCATTAAAGTAACTAGCGCGACCATCTTCAGCGACAACAAGAATGTTGCTATTACCAGTCGTCAATGTGACATCGACTACTTGATCACCCTTTGCAAGTCGCATGCAATTAATTGGGCGGTTAAAACGCGATACATTAAATTCATTTAACGAAGTGCGTTTAATCTTGCCATCAGCGGTTAAAAACACAATATAGAGATCTTCACGGAATGTCGAAATATCAAGCGCGCGGATGACTTTTTCTTCACCACGTAATGGAATTAAGTAGTTGATATGTTTGCCTTCATCCTTCCACTTACCATCGACAATTTCAAACACCGGGATATAGAGATAATTACCCATATTTGTGAAAGCTAGGATATAGTCAGTTGTTTGTGCTTCACCGGTCGCGACGAGCAAATCGCCTTGTTTCACGCCTGGTAAAGCATTATCGCCACTGGATTTATATGATTTCAAAGAGGAACGCTTAATATATCCATCGCGAGTAATCGCGACCATCACTGTTTCTTTAGCAACTAAATCGCGTTTATCAATTTGTACAACTTCAAGATTATCTTCAATTTTTGTTCTACGCGCATCGCCATATTTCGCGGCTAAATCACGCAAGTCTTTAATGATCACGCGGTTGAGTTTATCTTCATTCGCTAAAATTGCTTCAAGCTCAAGAATATCTTTTTCCAAGCGACTCTTTTCGTTCTCGAGTGTTGTGATATCGGTATTTGTTAACTTATAAAGTTGGAGCATAACAATTGCTTCGGCCTGTTCAGGTGTGAAGGCAAATTGTTTTTGTAAATTATTTTTCGCATCATTTTTGTCGACACTTGCACGAATTGTTTTAACGACGGCGTCAACCTGCGAAATTGCAGCGATGAGCCCATCGACAATATGGAGTCGCGCGCGATTCTTTTTTAAGTCATATTGCGAACGCCGGGTAATAATTTCTTTTTGATGGACAATATAGGCATCGGCAAATGCAAGTAAATTCAGGGTCCGTGGACGTCCATCAACAATGGCGACCATATTAGCGGAATAGCCAGTCCGTAACTGCGTTTTATTAAATAAGTATTCGAGTAAAATATTTTCATCAGCATCGGCTTTAAGATCAACAACAATGCGCAAACCCTCACGGTCTGATTCATCGCGAACCTCTAATAGACCATCAATCCGTTTATTGCGGCAGAGTGAATCAATATCACGGATAATCTGCGTTTTATTTACGCCATATGGAATTTCATGAACAATAATCTGTTTTTCATCTTTGGTTACAACAAACGACGTTTTTGCCGCAACATCGACGCGCCCACGGCCAAGCAAATAGATGTCATCGAGGCCTTGAGAACGATAAATAGTCCCGCCGGTTGGGAAATCTGGTCCCAGTACAAATTGGCGAAGTTCTTCGACTGTCGCCCGTTTATGACCAATGCGGTAAATAATTGCTTCTGCTACTTCTAAAAAATTATGGGGCGGAATTTCCGTTGCCACACCGACAGCAATGCCGGATGCGCCATTGAGCAATAGATTGGGGAAGCGGCTAGGTAAAACAGTTGGTTCAAAGGAAGTGTCATCGAACGTTAACTGCATATCCACCGTCTCTTTATCAATATCGCGGACTAATTCGGCAGAAAGTTCTGCTAAGCGTGATTCTGTATAACGGTATGCTGCTGGACTATCGCCATCGATTGAGCCATTGTTACCTTGAAAATCAATTAAAGGATAACGCATCACCCAAGTTTGAGACATCCGGGCGAGCGCTTCATAAATCGATGAATCCCCATGTGGATGATATTTTCCCATGACTGATCCAACAGTATGCGCACATTTTTTTGTTGGCTTATTGAAAGTATTTCCTTCATCTGCCATGGCAAAAATAATTCTTCGTTGCACGGGTTTTAAACCATCACGGACATCGGGAATCGCCCGATTTTGAATTACTTCTTTCGCATAAATTGCATAGCGATCACCCATGATGTCATCCATGGCCGCCGGTAAAATTTTCTGTTCAATTACTGGTTGTTCTTTGATTTTGGTGATTTTTTTTGTTTTTTTTACTTTTGCCATCTTATTTCACCTCATCAATAAAGCGGTCAACTGTTTGAAAATCGACATTTTCTTCAATCCATTTCCGGCGGATACCGGCATCCTTACCCATTAAGATGGAAACGCGTTTTTCTACAAGCAGTGGATCTTCGACTCCAACGCGAATTAACGTCCGTGATGCTGGATTCATTGTTGTTTCCCAAAGTTGCTCAGCGTTCATTTCACCGAGCCCTTTGTAACGATTGATACGGTAGTTTGCCCCAATCGCTTTTTTAGCATCTTCTAAGCTTTGATTATCCCAGGCATATTGATAAGCAATTTTCTTGTTGACCTCTTTGTGCACGCGATAAAGTGGTGGCACCGCAATATAAACATGGCCTTTTTGAATCAAAGGTTTCATATAATGATAAAAGAAAGTTAATAACAAGGTCTGAATATGAGCACCATCCGTATCAGCATCGGTCATGATGATGATTTTTCCATAATGGATATCTTCAATTTCAAAGTCTTTTCCAACACCCGCACCGATTGTATTAATTAATGTTGCAAATTCTTCATTTTTTAACATTTTTTCCATTGTAACGGTATCGGTGTTAAGCGGTTTACCCCGCAAAGGTAAAATTGCTTGATATGTGCGATCACGCCCACTGCGCGCTGTGCCACCAGCGGAATCACCTTCGACAATAAAAAGCTCATTAAGCGCGTAATTTTTACTTTGCGCTGGGGTTAATTTTCCAGATAAGATATAGTCATTTTTAGGTTTTTTTGTTTTGCGGGCTTCTTCTTTTGCTTTTCGTGCTGCTTTTCGCGCGTTTTGCGCATCAATACATTTGCGAACAAGATTAACAGCAAATTCATGATTTTCACGCAAATAATAGGTTAAGCGATTATAAATAAAAGTATTGACCGCCGCCATCGCATCCGATGTACCAAGTTTACCTTTTGTTTGACCTTCAAACTCGAGAATCTCTTCCGGGATACGTAACGAGATAATCGCTGTTAAACCCTCACGAATATCAGTACCATCGAGTTTTTCTTTTCCACGCAGTAAAGAGTTTTCAAAAGCAAAGTCATTAACCGCCCGCGTAAGCCCCATCCGAAAACCAGTTTCATGGGTCCCACCATCATGCGTGCGTACATTATTAACATAGGAAAGAACCGTTTCTTGATAATCGTCATTACAATATTGCATTGCAATTTCCATTTGCAAAGGTTCAATTCCCTTATTGCCATTAATTTCATAGGTATCTTCAAAAGAAATAATCCCATTCATTGGCGTTTTATTTTGATTAACGATGGCAATATATTCGCTGAGACCGTCTTCATAATAAAACTCTGTTTCCAGTGATGATCGCTCGTCTTTAACGAGAAAATGCACTTTTTTAAGTAAAAAAGCACTTTCTTGAAGATGATTACATATCGTGTCCCATTTAAAATCGACCGTTGAAAACACTTTTGCATCTGGTTTAAAGGTGACTAACGTTCCATGCCGATTTGTATTACCCAAAATCTCCATCGGCTGCATTAATTTACCCCCATTTTCAAACCGTAGATGATGAATTTTTCCTTCGCGGAAAACAGTGACATCAAGCCATTCACTTAATGCATTAGTGACAGATGCCCCAACACCATGAAGGCCAGCGCTTGTTTTATATGCACTTTCCGTAAATTTGCCACCCGAATGTAATGTTGAAAAAATTAGTTGAACAGCAGGAACTCCAGTTTTTTTATGCAAACCAGTTGGAATCCCACGTCCTTCATCCTGAACAGATATTGAACCATCTTTATGAATCGTGACTGTAATTAAATCACCATAGCCACTCATTGCTTCATCAACAGCGTTATCAACAACTTCCCAAACAAGGTGGTGAAGACCAATTGCATTCGTCGAACCAATATACATGGCTGGTCGTTTTCTTACACCTTCAAGACCCTCTAGGAGTTCAATGCTATCTTCGTTATAATTAAGGTTGTTCACATTTTTTGCCATAGCACTATTTGCTCCTTTCGATTTTTAAAAATATTCTATATAATTATAGCAATTATCACTGTTTAATAATACCATAAATAACGTGATATTGAGTAGAAAAAAGGGAATTAAAACATGAGTATTTTATACGCGATACTAACAATCTTAATTTGTAATATCTTCGCCTATCTTCTCGGCTCTGCTTCCACATCAATCATTGTTGGAAAAGTATTTTTCCATAAAGATATTCGTGAATACGGATCAAAAAATGCTGGTGGGACAAACGCTGGGCGTGTGTTGGGCAAAAAAGCAGGAATCGCCGTCATGATTATTGACATATCAAAAGCGTTGATTGTCTTTTGGAGCTTATTTTTATTATTTTCAAATATTGATTTCACGCAATTCACTTACTCATGGGTCCCCACAATCAGTATATACTCTAGTTTATTTCTACTTTCTGTTGGTCATTGCTGGCCGATTTTCTTCAATTTCAAGGGAGGAAAGACTGTCAGTATCTTTGCCGGTATCATCTTGGCAACTAATTGGCTATTTACAATTGTTGGTCTACCTGTTTACATTCTCATTTTAAAACTTGAAAAGAAAGTATCACTGTCATCAATTATCGTATCATCTGGATTAGCGCTTGCTAGCTGGGCGTATTTGTTTCCAGCACTTAATGGATTTGGCTTCTATCCAATCTTGATTGATAATCCATTATTAGTGTATTGGATTTACGCTTTACTATTGACAATTACGGCTATTGAACTTATTGCCCGTCATCGCACAAACATTGATCGTTTAATGAAAAACACGGAAACAAAAATCAAGTGGATGAAATAGTATTTAGTAGTTATTTAGTATTATAATAGTATTGTTGAAAACTCAATTCACCGTCAATTTTACTTCATCAATTGGCGGTTTTTTATTGACTTTAAATAACAACATGATTATCTAATGACATTTTTACATGTTCTTCTTATGCTATTTATCATTTATATAAAAACAAAAAAAGCAACCTTCTAAGTTGCTTTTGATTGACATAATCAGTGTTCTACTATTTGCTTTTTTTGACGCTGTTCATGACAGAACGAATTTGCGCTTCCGATGGTTTTCTTCCCATCGACATAAACATCGCACGAATCATTTGTTCATTGATTGGCGGATTTTTCTGTAACTCGCGTTGAATAAACCAGCGACCAATAAAGAAACCACCAACAGCGCCACCAACTACTGCTAAGACAATCCAGCCAACAAAGGCAATTGGATTAAGTTCCATTAAGAAAATAAACATGTTTCTCATTCCTCCTATTTAATTTGCCCGACCATCGTACTGACCATTATCGGTTCGCACATAAATTAATTCGCCTTCTTCAATAAAAAGCGGAACACGCACTGTAATCCCCGTTTCTAAAACCGCATCCTTTGTCGCGCTTGTGACTGTGTTGCCACGCACGCCTGGGGCGCATTCGGTGATTTTTAAAGCAATCTTTGCTGGTAATGATAATCCGAGGATTTCACCATTATATATAGCTATTTCAACTTGGGCATTGGGAACCAAAAATTTCATTTCCCATTCAAGCTTCGTTTTTTCGATAGAAATTTGCTCATAGGATTCTTGATCCATAAACACTAAAAACACACCATCGTCATAAAGATAAGTCATCAGGCGTTTATCAATCGAAATCCGTTCAATTTGATAACCCGAGTTAAAACTTAATTCAATTGTCGAACCGGTCCGTACATTTTTGACCTTTAGTTTCGCCACCATTTTCCGCATTGCGGTTTTATTCAACAAAATGTCTAACACATTATATAGTTGACCGTCTTCTAAAAAAAAGTTGCCTGGGCGTAGTTCTGTAACATTTACCATAAATTTCTTCTCCTTCAATTTATCGGCTCAATTATAGCAAAAAGAGCGTGTAAATACCAATAATAGTCATCAAATAATCATAAAAAACGATTATATTTCACTTCTTGATTGATTGTTGTTTTTTCACCATGACCGGGATAGACCCGTGTATCTTGTGGTAACTGTAAAATTTGTGTCAAACTCTTTTGCATTAATCGTGGGGCACTGCCATATAAATCGGTGCGCCCGACACTTCCTTTAAATAGCGTATCACCAGAAAAAAGCATTTTTTCTTGTTCGAAATAATAACAAACACTGCCAAATGAATGAAATGGCGTTGCTAGCACAGTTAAAGTGAGCGCGCCAAATGTAAATTTCGCTTGATCATAAACAGGTTGTAAGAGATTAGTTGCCTGTACTTCTTCACTAATTTCACCCATGAACCACCGGTTATCCAAATAATCAAGTTCATTTTCACCAATTAAGCAAGGAATATGATATTCATTTATTAAAGCTAGCACTCCACGCACATGATCAAAATGTCCATGCGTAAGTAATATAGCAAGTGGTTTTAGGTTGCGTTTGTTAAGAAAATCAATAATTTGGCTGCCCGCCACACTTGGATCAACGATTACTACTTGTTGCTGTCCGGCATCAATAAAGTACATATTCGAACGTAGCAAGCGTTCAGGATAGGTAAAAGTTTCAACTTTACCGCTCATAATAATCAATCGCAAAAAAAATAAAGCCCACTGGCTTTATTTCTTTTCCTTATGAATGGTTACTTTTTTGCACCGTGAGCAATATTTTTTTAGTTCAAGCCGTTCTGGAACATTTTTCTTATTGCGGCTGGTTAAATAGTTTTCTTCACCACAAACGGTACATTTTAACATGACAGAATCACGCATCTTAATTTCCTCCAAGGTCTACATTGAAGTATTTTAGCACACAATATTGATATTCTCCACTATCACAATTGTTTTTTATTTGCTTTTTTCGCTTTTAATCTTGATACTTATAAATGAAAAGAAGGTGCTGAGTATGAAAAGAACAAAAACACGGCCGATTTTTGTTGGAGCGCAACAAATTGGTGGTCAAGATAAAGTCATCATTCAATCGATGGCAAATATCAAAACAGCAAATGTTGACGCTGTAGTTACCCAAATTAATGCGTGTGCCGCCCTTGGGTGTCAAATTATGCGGCTTTCTGTTCTTGATGAAGCAGATGCACGTGCGATTAAAGCGATTAAAAAGCAAATAAACATTCCGCTTGTTGCTGATATCCATTTTGATTATCGTCTTGCTTTATTAGCGATGGAAAGTGGCGTTGATAAATTGCGGATTAATCCCGGTAACATCGGAAGCGAAGAGAATATTCAAAAAGTTGTTTCTATGGCGAAAGAAAAGCATATTCCAATTCGCATCGGCGTTAACTCTGGCTCGCTTGATCCAGCCATTCATAATTATAAAAACATGTACCAAGCCGCTGATTTAGTAGCAAGTGCGAAAAAACACGTCGAAATTCTCGAGAAAATGGACTTTTTTGATATTGCGATTTCTTTAAAAGGTTCGGATGTTAAAACAACGATTGAAGCATATCGCCTTGCCGCGGAAACATTCCCATATCCACTGCATTTAGGAATTACTGAAGCTGGCACACCGGAAGTTGGTATTATCCGCTCAGTCGCTGGTTTAGCCCCACTGCTTCTTGAAGGAATCGGTGATACTATTCGTATTTCATTGAGTGCCAATCCACAAGAGGAAATAATTACCGCAAAACGCTTGTTACATGACTTAGGTTTATATGAAAATTATCCAACCTTGATTTCCTGTCCAACGTGTGGCCGAACACAAGTTAATCTAATCCCTTTAGCGCATCAAGTTCTCGATTATCTCGAGACAATAAATAAACCGATCACTGTTGCCGTAATGGGCTGCATTGTTAATGGACCAGGTGAGGCAAAAAACGCGGACATTGGCATCGCTGGTGGTCGCAATCAATGGGTTATCTTTAAAAAAGGCAAAATTATTCGCACAATCAAAGAAGACGAGGCGTTTTCTGCACTTGTTGAGGAAATTAGCAAGATATAAAAAATGAAAACCTGTTCACGTGGAACAGGTTTTTTTAGTCTTAAAATTTAAATTTTATTCGACATAATCGACGTAGGAATCTAAATCTGATGGATAGTCACACGTTAAGTTTTCATCATTGATGTTTGTGCGATCAATTTCAATTTTGTAAGTAATGCGATTAGTTCCATTTATAAATGAACTACCTTCTTGACCTATTTCAACATCAAAATCATAAAGTGAATGAGTTAAATAGTGATTAGCATCAAAAGTTAACAGCATTTTATATCGATGAATAACCGTTGTTTCGGTGATTTCCCCATCGGTAACAACATAACCATCAGAATAATCAGGGAACGAAGTTGGAAGTGGTTCTTCATTATCCTCAGCATCTTTAATATCCGATATTTCGCCGAAAATTTGTGTATTTAATTGAACACTGACTGTCGTATTACCGGCATTTTCGGTGGCGTTAAATACACCTTTTTGCACAAATAAATCGTATTCTTCAAGAATTTGGTCAATCATATCAAATGGGCTAGCTACAATAGTTGACATAAATAAACTATTGAAGTCATAATACATTTTTAATTTTAAATCACTTCCATCACCACCAATGTCTTCTTCGTATTGAACTGGAGCTTCAGTAAAATCAGCATAACCAATCGTATCCTTTAGATAGTAGGCAAACGTTTCCGGTGCAACGACGGTTGTACTTGATTCTTCACCATATACCTCGAGAGCTTCACCTGCCGTTGTTTGAACGTAACTTAACGACTGTTCACCGTCCGGATTTGCCCATTGGTCAAGCAATGTTAAATCAATAGATGCATCCATCTGTGAGGAAACCATCATGCTTTCACTTTCAGAAATCGCACTTGTCATCTCCATTTCAATTTTTTGGAAACTCTCAACATGCATTTTGAAATGATTCACTTCTTCTTCCTTTACAAGCGAATCTTCCATCACAGCTTTGCCTTCCGCTGGATCAATCTTAACGTCACAACCGGTCAATAGTAGTGCAACAAATGGTATTAAATACGTAATTTTTTTCATCTTTTCCTCCCTTTCTTCTATATTTAGTATAAACCTTGAATCAGTAATGAGTAAATATATACTTAATTTTTTATTAGATTTTACAATTATAAAAAAATGGTCTTACGTAAAAAACCATTTATAAAGCGAATAAAAACTAATATTTTTAAATAATTAACGGGTCATAAGTACTTAAATCGGTTGGAAAATCAATTGTAAATGCTTTATCGAAATTACCGCGTGTATAACTACCTATAACGTCAATATCAATTGTTCCTTCAAGCGCAAGATCACTTGAAATAAATTCTCCGAACTCGTCACTTTGATACGTGACATCAATTGACCCAAGCACTTCACTAGTTAAAGAGCGACCACGCAATTGACTATCAAGAATCAAAGAGAATTTTAGCGTCGAAAACTGGTAACTTGTGACACCAAAGCTTAATCCCGGCATTTCAAAATCTAATGAAACGAGACCACTTAATTCTAAGTATTCCGCTAATCTATCATCATCAAACGTAATCTCAATGTAATACTCTTTATTCAATCGATACATATTTAAGGCACCGACTTCATAAATATTGGCTAACTCTGGCAATATTTCTGTATAAAACGAAGAAAAATCCGTGAGAAAGGCCGCATTAAGAAAAGAATTAATTCGCGCTCCAACATCAAGTGTATCAACTGCTTTATCGGGAATTAATGGATTTAGTTTAGCATGTGGAGCTAATCGATAATCAATATAGCCCTCTGTGTTTTGTTCATAGTAAACAAGTGTTTCATCAGCATAATCGATGGCTTGCTCAGCACCAAATTTTGCCGACAAAGAGTCAGTTTCTTGATAATGTTTAGCATCTGCATAATATGCGTAATTCAGTGTTGCGTTTTGCTCATAATCAAAATTAACGCCAATAATTCCTTGGCCAACAAATCCATCAATTGTTGAAACAAGGGTAACTACTTCTTTAGCTTGCTCAATATTCGACTCTTGCACCTGGGCTTCATTGATTTTTGAGACTCCATCATCATAGTTAACAGTTTGCGGGCGAGTATTACAACTTGTTAGGAGGGATACAATTGCAAAAAGTGGAAATAAAAGGTTTTTTTTCATACGAATTCCTCCATTGATATTGTAGCAAAAAAATGAATGATAGTTAAAAAATTAAAGGTTTTCCCGCCAATTCGGTTCAAAACGTTGCTTTTTAACCATCGAAATCTCTTTTTTATAAGGTGGACGATCATTAAACCATGGCGTTTCCAAAATTTTTGGGATTCCTGTTAAAAGTGGATGATGAAAATATTTTACTAATGTAGCAAAACCAATCGTACCATAACCAAGATTATCATGGCGATCTTTGTGTGCACCAACATCGTTTTTTGAATCATTGATATGGATAACTTTTAGGTATTTAAGACCAATTATGCGATCAAATTCCGCTAGTACAGCATCGACTTGATGGACGTCATAACCAGCATCGTTGATGTGACAAGTATCAAGACAAACACCAATTTGTTCTTTACGCTCAATTCCAGCAATTAATTGAGCAATTTCTTCAAAGTTTCGGCCAACTTCAGTTCCTTTGCCCGCCATTGTTTCTAAAGCGATGATTGTTCCAGTTTGATCAGTGCGCAAAATTTCATTTATCCCCGTGATGATTTGTTTGCTGGCTTCTTCGACACCAGCACCAACATGGGCACCCGGATGAAGGACAAGCACTTTAGCCCCAAACTCCGCCACCCGTGTCATTTCATCACGCAAAAACTTTAGCGATACATCAAACAAATCCGGTTTTATTGTATTACCGATATTAATGATATATGGTGCATGAACAATCAAATGTTCAGGATTAATATTATGTTCATCAAGCAAGGCTTTGCCTTCATCAATTTTCATGATGTCTAAAGGCATTCTTTTTGAATTTTGTGGTGCTCCAGTATAAAACATCATTGTATTGGCACCATAGCTCAGCATATCTTTCACGGAACCAACAAAATAATCTGGTGCAGATAAAGAAACATGGGCACCGATAATTAATTGATTACTCATCACTATTTTTCGCCTTTGAGCGGTAACGTTCTTCTTGTTGCCGACGAATATCCTTGCGAATTACTTCCCGCCGATGTTTTTGCTTGGTTTTGGCGACTGCTTGCTGAACTTTCTTTTTATAATTTGGTTTAATTTTCTTGCTACGGGTCTTCGCCACTGTTTTTTGAATTTCAACATCTAGTTCAGACGTTTTTTTAAAACGCGGTTTTTCTCGTTCAACAAGACGCGGGCGTTTATCATCAGTAAAACTACCATCTTGGTAGAATAAAAATGAAAAATTTACTTTTTGTTCAATTAGTTTACGCGGTTTTGCTAAGTTATCGCTATCATAGATTGTATAGACTTCACCTTTATCTTGGTAGCGACCGGTCCGCCCTGCACGATGAAAATAATATTCAAGATTATTTGGTAAATTAACATTTAATACTTCACTCACATGGGTGAAATCGAGTCCGCGTGCCGCCATATCACTTGCGACAACAACCGGAAAATCATCATTATTGATGCGTTTCATCATTGTTTTACGTTCGCGCGTAGGTAAATCACCATGAATAATACCGACTTTGATTCCTTTTGCCAAAAGAAATTTATATAGAGTACTTACTTCTTGTTTTGTCGAGGCAAAAACTAAAAGAAAATATGGTTGTTTCCATTTAATAAAGTCATAAACTAATTGATGTGAATCTTGATGACGTGAATCGATTAAAAAATGTTCGACTTGCGTACTTGTCGCACTCGATCCTGTTTCAAGCACGCTCACATCTTTAAAATATTTGGCCATTAAGTTGATCAAACTCGCGGGTATAGTAGCAGAAAAAACCATGATTTGTGGAGCAACTAATGTTTTAAGAATTTCATCAATAACAGGGAAAAATCCACTATCTAAAAGCATATCCGCCTCATCGAGCACAATTGTTTTCGCGCTCATTAATGAAGTGACAGTATTTTCCAGCCCCAAATCCTTAAGACGACCGGGTGTCGCAATCACAATATGCGGTTTTTTGCTCAACGCGGAAATATTTCGTGACTTTTCTTCGCCCCCAGCTAATAGGAGAATGCGAATTTCTGGAAAGTCTTTAGCAATAAGGCGCGCAAAGTCAGCGGTTTGCTTCGCGAGTTCGCGCGTTGGCGAAAGAATAATTGCCTGAATTTCGCTATTATTACGATTAATCTTATTAAAAATTGGCACAAGAAAAGCGTGCGTTTTGCCACTTCCTGTTGGTGAACGTGCAATAAGAGACGTACCGCGAAGTGCCGGTGGAATCACAACTTCTTGAATTGGAGTTAAATCAATATAGCCAAGCGAAGTGATCGTGCTTAAAAGGTCAGCTTGTAAGTCAAATTGTGTAAATTTTGCCATGATAAACTCCTTTGCGTCTATTATACAAGAAAATCGATTAATTTATGTTAAAATTAGCTTGAAAGCAGGTGAAAATATGCAAGTATTTGTCGCCAACCCACATGGGTATTGTGAAGGTGTTGTGCATGCAATTGCACTCGCAGAGCAAGTTCGAAGGGAGTATCCTAACACACCAATTGATGTATTGGGCATGCTTGTTCATAATGAAAAGGTGATTCAACAACTAAAAGAAAACCAAATAACTACTATTAAAATACCAATTAGCCATTATGCTGACTTTTTGAGTAATGTTGACGCTTCGCATATCATTATTTTTACTGCGCACGGTCATGACCGTAAACTCGACCAAATTGCCACTCAACGCAAGTTACACACGATTGATGCTACTTGCAATAAGGTTTATGATAGCTTTTTATTAATCGAAAATGCTTTAAATGCTGGTCGGGAAGTAATTTATCTTGGTAAAAAAGGACACCCTGAAGCCGAAGCAGCGTTATCACGGGGAAAAGATGTCTATTTATACGACGTTGATCAAGATTTTAACTATCAGCAACTAAAGACCAATAACCCTTTGGTCATCAGCCAAACCACTCTTTCAATTCTCGAACTTAAAGGTTGTCATTTAGACATTCTTGCAATGTTACCGAATGCCGAGATTGGTAATGAAGTATGTTCGGCAACACGTTTGCGGCAAACTGCTGTCCAACAACTACCATCTTTTGTCGATGCAATCTACATTATCGGCTCAACCCAGTCGTCAAATACAACAAAACTCGCTCAAATTGCTAAAATTTCCCACCCACAAGCAAAAGTCCGGCATATTGCCGAACTTAGTGAATTAGATCAAAGTGAATTGAATCAATTTTCTGCTGTTGGCGTCGCAAGCGGAGCCTCAACACCATTATTTATAACAAACGAAATAATCGAATTTCTTAAGCATTATCAATAATAATTGGTAATGGCGGTTCTTCGTGATTAATCAGCGTGATTTTTAGTGTTGGATCAATCTCCAACAATCTTTTTTGCATTGTTGGCATGAAGATGCGTTCGATTTCATGCGGTAAGTCTAGATAATTATATTGATTAACGACGATTCCGCGCCGCACATGATGAGGGGCATCACCAGAAATATAAATATCATAGCCTTCTTCTTTGGCGATTGACCATGTGCGTGAACCGCCGCCACCAATCAACGCGACTGAATTGATTTCCTCATTACCTTCAGCAATTAGCAAACCGTATTTTACACCTAGTTTTTCAATTGCCATTTTTGAGAAATCTTCAATATTCATCGGGGAAGTTAATTCCCCACCACGTGCCATCGGATCACCGCCTAATGGGCGAATATTATTTAAGCCAAGCGCGTAGGCAAGTGCATCATTCATCCCGCCTCTTCCTTCATCAAAATTAGTATGATAGGAATAAACACAAATTCCGGCTTGTTCAAGTTTTTCCGCTAGTTCTTTACGACTAGGGTCACGTTTAAAGACTTTGCCGGGTGTACCATAAATAAACGGATGATGAGTAATAACTAAATCCGGTGATAAATCAATGATTTGATCAACATTAATCTCATCAAGATCAAGCACGAGAATGATTTTTTCAACTTCATTTGGTAACTTACCGACCATATGACCAACGTAGTCATGATTTTTCTCGGCAATTGATTTTGGAAATAGTTTGGCGAGTCTTAATAATAAGGAGCGCATTTTAATCATTTTTCGGTGCCTCGATTCTCAGTAATAAATTTATCAATTGTAATTCTTGTTCAACTTGAATTTTACGCTGTGCTGGTAAAGTGTAATCATTAAGTAAATTTTGTAATTTACGTGCTTGTTCATTCCACATTTGATACATTGCCGCGGAAGGATGTTCCAATAGACGTGGCCCAAATATAGCTTGATCAATACGCAGTTTTTCTTCACCCGGCTCCGCGATAATGAGCGAATAAAAATGGCCATCTTCTTCGACTATCTCTTCAGCCTTAATCATAAAATGCCATTGATTGAGCGCTTGTCTTACTTCTTTTGCTTGTACATGCGGTATAAGAATTATTTTTTTTATGTTTTTCAGCTTATCAGCATCGTTACTTAAAATGTCAATAATTTGTTCACCGCCCATACCAGCGATCACAAGCGTATCAATTGAGGCTGGTAAATGCTCAAGACCATCAGCTAAGTCGCAGATTATGCTATTTTCCAAGCCGGCATCTACAACATTTTTTAATAAACGTCGATAAGGACCTTTTTTGTTATCACTGGCATAAAGCCCTTTAAGCATATAATTTTTTGCTAAATAAATCGGTAAATAACCATGATCGCTTCCAATATCGGCCACACTATCATTGTTTTTCACATAGCGCGCAACCGCTAATAAGCGCTTTGGTAAAAAGTTAGTCATTGAAGTTTCGATAGTCTTGTAGACGTTTAACACGAGATGGTGCCCGCATTTTCCGAATTGCTTTTGCTTCAATCTGACGAATACGTTCACGCGTCACACCAAATTCTTTGCCAACTTCTTCTAAAGTCCGTGGACGATTATCATCAAGACCGTAACGTAAGCGGATGACGCGATCTTCGCGATCGGTCAAACAGTCGTGCATCACCTCATACATTTCATCAATCAACAAAACATTTGAAGTATAATCAGATGGCGATATTGTTTCCTTATCTTCGATAAAATCACCAATATGTGAATCTTCTTCTTCGCCAATCGGCGTTTCTAATGAAACCGGTTCGAGCGCAATTCGTTGAATTTCACGGATTCGATCAGCACTTAAAAGCCCCTCGAGTTTATCTGAAATTTCTTCACCAGTTGGTTCACGGCCTAATTCTTGTACTAGCTGACGTTGGACACGCGTGATTTTATTGATAGTTTCCACCATATGAACAGGAATGCGAATTGTCCGGGCTTGGTCAGCAATCGCCCGTGTAATCGCTTGACGAATCCACCATGTAGCGTAAGTAGAAAATTTAAAGCCTTTTGTATAATCAAATTTTTCGACAGCTTTCATCAAGCCAAGGTTGCCTTCCGAGATTAAGTCTAAAAAACTCATTCCGCGACCAAGATAATGTTTAGCAATATTAACGACCAAGCGTAAGTTGCTTTCAATTAATACGTCACGCGCTTCTTCATCGCCTTCTTCAATTAACTTCGCTAAAGCGACTTCTTCATCCGGTTTTAGTAGATCATGACTGCCAATTTCATGAAGATAGAGTTTGACAGAATCATTAATTTTCACTTCACCAGGAGCGACTTTGCCAAATGTTTTACGAATTACTTCGTCTTCATCAACTTCGTCTTCCTCGTCTTGTGAATCAAAATCAACTTCATCGATACCATCGACGACATCATCGGCTAACTCACTTTCAATTTTTGCTTCATCAATCCCTTTTTCATCAACTTCAATGTCATCGAGATCTTCATCCGCATTAACATCAATGTGGCGTTCTTCAAAGTAACTAACAAGTTCTTCTAAATCTTCATCTGCTAAATCTAAGTGCGTGCAAGCGTCAAAAATTTCGTCTTGCGTTAAGAAACCGTTGGTTTTGCCTTTTTTCTCCAAACGCTTTTTAATTGCATCAAGTGATTCAAGCTCGACAGTTTTAGAAATTTTACTAGTTCCTCTTTTTTTCTTGGGTTTAGTTTCGATGAGTTGTTCGTCGTCAAAATCTACGATATCCTCTTCTTCATCGATGATATCGACAGGTTCTAGATTCTTTTTATTCGCCTTTTTAACTGAGCGAATATTTTCCGCTTCATTTACATCAACTAAAACCTCGGTCGTATTCGTCTCTTCAACTTTTTTTCTTCTTCCCATGCTTTGTTACCTAGCCTTTCTTGCGCGGTCGCTTATGCGTTTTATAGTATTCATTTAATATCATCGCTCGTTCAATATCTGTTTTACCAATTAACTTTTTTTGTAATTCGTCTTCAGCGGATATTTGATTTTTCTCTTCGGTGATAATTTTTTGACATTCTTGCAAATGTTCCAAGGAGTATGGTGGCTTTTTTTCAAACGACAATTCCGTAATTTGATTTGTCAAGTTTTCTTTGCCACTGATCGAACTTAGTTCAAGTTCGGTAATTAGGTTAGCAATATCGATTGTTTCGTGATTTTGAAAATAATCAATTAAGAAATTAGCGATATTGCGATAGATATCATGATAGAAATAGCCAATTTCTTTTTGATAGAAATTAACGGCTTCTGGGCTCTGTAGCATTTGCATCAGTATTTCATGTTCTGCCAGCTGTAATCGCTGCATGAGTGGCCGTTCTGGGTGGAAATCATTAACTGCTACTTGTGGGTCATTTGCATTTTTATTTTTATAACGGCGGTATTCCTTGCTTAGTGAACTGAGCGGGAAGCCAGTTAAATGCGACAATTTTTTCAAATAATCTTCCGCTAATAACTCCGACGGGGCTTTAGCGATGATTGGAAGCATTTTTTGCGCTAATTTTTCGCGTTCCGTGCCTTTATCAAGTTGACTGTGATTACTGTAGTAATTAAAAGCAAAATCCACGCCAGATAATAAATTATTAAGATACGTTTTGAGTCCATTCACCCCAGAAGCTTGATAAATATCATCGGGGTCGCGCGTATCACCATCGTTGTTGACAATGCGATATTTATATTGATTTTGACTTAATGTTTCGGAAATTTTGAGCATTGCTGCTTGGCCTGGTTCATCACCATCGAGACAAATTCGGATTTCAACATTCAAGTTACGTAAGATTTTTAGATGCTCAGAGGTTAAAAATGTGCCCATCAAAGCCACCGTTGATTTAATTCCTGCCTCGACAAGAGCAAAAATATCCATAAAGCCTTCAAGAACATAAATATAGCCATCGTGGCGGGCGCTATCTTTGGCCTTATCAATGTTATAAAGCACTTCACTTTTATGGAAAATTTCTGTTTCCGGTGAATTAACATATTTTGCCTCAGCGCTTTTATCATTAAGGCGGCGGGCACTAAATCCGATTACTTGCCCATCTATATTTGTGATTGGGAATATTAAGCGACCGCGGTTACGATCGGTTGGATGTTCAATTGAACCGCCAAGAATTCCCACGCGTTCAATTGTCTTAATACTATGTCCACGCTGTTGCAGAAACATCACAGTTGCTTCACCATTTTGCAAGGCATAGCCTATCTTATATGTCTTTTGGATAGCTGAAGAAATTTTGCGTTTATTTAAATACTCAGTCGCAATTTGCCCTTCTTCGGTGGTTAAACAATATTGGTAGTATTCAGTTAAATCTGTCAAACATTTATATAGCGGGATTAAACGACTATCAATCGGCCGTTCTTCGCGATACGATTTCAATCGCTCATCGGTAAAGCCGATAATCGATGCAACTTTTTGCACAGCCTCGCCGATTGATATTTTCTCGAAATCACGAACAAAGGTAATCGCATTACCTCCCGCACCACAAACAAAGCATTTATAAATCTGCTTTTCGCTACTAATCATTAATGAAGGATTACGATCATCATGAAAAGGGCATAGAGCCACATAATTGCGACCCTTTTTTGTAACATTTATGTACGAAGAAAGGACATCTACAATGTTTGCACTCTTCAATACGTCTTCAAATAATGTATCGTGATTGTCCATTTATACCCTCGCTTATTGATAAAACACTAGATAAAACAACTTTATATCTACTAGAAAACAACTTTTGACATTAAATAAGCGGAAACCTCAGAAATTGGCAAGCGAATTTGCGCCATCGTATCGCGTTCACGAATCGTCACTTGTTGATCTTCCAAAGTTTGAAAATCAATTGTGATGCAGAAAGGTGTTCCAATCGCATCTTGGCGGCGGTAACGCTTTCCAATACTTCCGGTTTCGTCATAAACAACCATTAAATCTTTCGCTAGAGCAGCTCTAACTTCTTCCGCTTTTGGATTAAGCTTCTTCGATAAAGGCAGAATTGCTGCTTTATAAGCGGCAATGGCCGGGTGAATATGCATAACGATTCGTAAATCATCGCCAGGCAAAATCTCTTCATCATAACTATCAGTTAATACCATAAGCATTAGGCGATCGAGTCCAACTGATGGTTCAACAACATAAGGTAAATACTTTTCGTTTGTATCAGGGTCAAGATATTCCATGCTTTCTTTAGAAAATTCTTGATGCCGGCGCAAATCATAGTCCGTCCGGTCAGCAATTCCCCAAATTTCACCCCAACCAAATGGAAATTGATATTCAATATCAGTTGTTGCCTTCGAATAAAAAGCTAATTCTGCCGGATCATGATCACGATAACGCAAATTTTCCTTACGGACACCAAGTTGAGCGATAAAGTCCAAACAATATTGTTTCCAATAAGCAAACCATTCTAAATCAGTTCCTGGTGCGCAGAAAAATTCCATTTCTATTTGTTCAAATTCACGTGTACGGAATGTAAAATTCCCTGGTGTAATTTCATTACGGAATGATTTTCCCGATTGAACTACGCCAAACGGAATTTTTTTCCTTTGTGAACGTTGAATATTTTTAAAATTAACAAAAATACCTTGAGCTGTTTCTGGACGTAAATAAACTTCGCTTTTACTATCATCAGTCACACCAATGTGTGTCTTAAACATCATATTAAATTGGCGAATATCAGTAAAATCACTGGCTCCACAATTTGGACAAGTAACGGCATGTTCTTTAATAAACGCATTAAGTTGATCAAAGTTCATTGCTTGAACATTTACATCCGGAAATTGTGCTTCAATCAATGTGTCAGCCCGATGCCTTGTTCGACATTTTTTACAATCGATGAGTGGATCATTAAAACTGGCAACGTGTCCAGTCGCTTCCCAAACGCGGGGATTCATTAAAATTGCTGAATCTAAGCCAACATTAAGAGGACTCTCTTGGACAAATCTCTTCCAATAAATCTTGCGAATATTATTTTTAATTTCAACACCTAATGGACCATAATCCCATGTGTTTGAAAGACCACCATAAATTTCTGAACCCGCAAAAACAAAGCCACTTGTGACAAGATGTGTCACAATTTTATCGAATTTATATGCCGCCATTGAAGACTCCAATCTTTGTTCATTAATGAAGAACAATTGCTTATAAGAATACCAAAAAAACAGCTATTTGTCAACCTATTATGAGTGTATACGTTACTGATGAACAGCTTCAATTAATAAACGATAGCTTTTCAAAGAGATTCCGAGATTATCAAATAATAGTTGCTGAAATTCACTAATAAACGCTAGTGTTTCCATAAGGGGAAAATTAGCGCGGGATAAATCTTCAGGTTGGCATTTAAAGGCAAAGCGTGCCATTTTTAAAAACATTTCTGTTTGTGACTGGTCATGTTCTTGATCAAAACAGCTTTGACAAACAAATCCGCCATCAAGGAAATTAACGGCGACAATCGCCTTTTTACTTCCGCAGCGCACACATTGATCAACATCAAGCCCATAGCCACTTAAGCGCAAAGTAATTGCCATTAAGATAAAAACTTGTGAAAGCGGTTCTGCTTCTTGGCTAATTAAACGAATCGATGATTGTAAATAAGGATAGATATTAGCAACATCGCGATTATCCATTAATGATTTAAGAATAACCTCACCAATGATTTCTAGCGCGCTCATCCTCAGCAAACTACGCATGGCGGATGATGAACTATAAATAATAGTTGCTCGGCGTAAAGTTAGACCATGGGCTTTACCTTCGGTCAACTCTAATTCAACTTCCATAAACTTTTGCATAGCAGGAGCATTTTTTCCTTGAAGATTAAATGCGCCGCGTGCTAAAAATGATAGGTATCCTTCAGGCGTAATCGCCGTGATCATTGCATCTTTTTCTTTAAACGGAGTCACACGCAAAATGATTGCCGTTGCTACTTCCATTATTCTTCCTCGGTTAGCCCTAATTCTTTAAGTGCTTGCGCATTATTACGCCAGCCAGGATATACTTTCACATATAATTCAAGTCGCGCGGGAATTTTTAAATTATGATGAATGTCATGTTGTGCAGCGAGACGAATCTTCTTGATCATCGCACCACCTTTACCAATAATAATTCCTTTTTGTGATTGTTTATCAACATTGATACTGGCGTAAATATCCACGCCATCTTCAAAGTGTTCGACTTTATCAATCGTAATCGCAATTGCGTGGGGAATCTCTTCCTTAGTAAACATCATCGTTTTTTCGCGAATAATCTCACTAATCATGAAATAATCGCTTTGGTCTGTAATATAATCCGCTGGATAATATTGTGGTCCTTCAGGTAAGAGTTCAACAATGCTTTTTTTGAGCAAATCAATATTAAATTCCCGTGTTGCACTAATCTCTATTTGTTGAGCGGCGGGGAATAATTCTTGATATTTAGCTTTTAATTGTTCCATTAAAGCAAAATTTGTTGTATCAATTTTGTTAAAAACAATAATGACTGGGCAGTTGAATTTTAAAGTTTCAACCAAATATTGATCTCCCTCATTGTAAGGACGACCAGCATCAATTAAAAGTAATGCAATATCTGCTTCTCGTAATGAATGATAAGCCTTTTTGTTCATCGCATTGCCAAGAGAAAAATGTGGCTTATGCAATCCAGGAGTATCAATAAAAACGATTTGTGCTTCTTCCGTTGTCAAAATTGCGCGAATCAATGTCCGTGTTGTTTGTTGTTTCGGAGTAGTAATCGCCACTTTTCTTTGAACAAGAACATTTAAAAGTGTCGATTTACCGACATTGGTACGGCCTAAGACCGCGACAAATCCACTTTTCATCTTATAAATCGGATCCATCAAAGGCAAATGGCAAAAGTTCTTGTGCATTTGTTTCCTTAACATCGCCCTTGAGATTTGTTAAAAGGATAGGTTTATCCTTTGGATAAAGTTCACTGATTACCTGACGGCACATACCACAAGGAGAAACGGGTTCAGCGGTATCTGCTGCCACCGCCATCATCGCAAAATCATCACGATGGTAGCCATGCATATAGGCATTATATAGTGCGTTACGTTCAGCGCACATTGAGCACGGGTAGGATGAATTTTCAACATTTGCTCCTTCAAATACTTGCCCGTCCTTTGTTAGAATCGCCGCACCAACAGCAAAGTGCGAATAAACTGAGTAAGAATGTGTACGTGCTGCAATTGCTAATTTCAATAATTCTTCTTTAGTCATCATAAGTATTAGTCCACCTTTCGTTTGCCCAAAATGGCATTTTGTAATGAAAACATTATTACTTCATCTTTCGGCTTTTGATGATCATAACCCAAAAGATGTAATAAACCGTGCAAAAACAGAAACTTCATCTCTCGTTGGAAACTATGCCCATATTGTTTCGCTTGATTTTTGGCGCGATCAACCGAAATAATAATTGTCCCGAGGGCAACTGTTATTTCTTCATCATTAATCGGGGTTTCACCAGCAACTTTATCTAAAAAAGCAAAACTTAAGACATCAGTTGGTCGATCAATTTGCCGAAATTGCTTGTTCAATTCATGAATTTCTTGATCATCGACCAAATTGACCTCGATATAGTAGTGTTCATGAAGATGCAAATATGAAAAAGTTTTTTGTGCGAGGCGTTGATAAATGCCACGATAGTTTTTTAGATCAACAGGGTAAGAGTTAATAAAATCAAGTTCCATAATTTGCGGGAATATATTTTAACATATTTCGCGCAGTTATATGCTAGTCGTGAATAAAAACTTGATTTGGTTCTTTGTTATTAAAAGCTTCGAGATAATTATTGATTTCATCATTATGCATCAGTTGATGATTTGGCGCAGCGATCAACTTGTAGATACTAGAATATATTTGGTGATAGATAACAAAATGAAATAGCAAATAATTAAGTGACGCCACACGAGAAATACTCATAATTAAAAATGCGAGTAAAAATATAAAAATTGTTGTAATTAACTGCATAAAAACACGTTTCTCGCTAATCCGATCACTAATTGCCGATAAGACATGAAATACAGTATTTGCCTCATTAATTTCTTGATTATTCAAATGGGCAATAAACTTTGATTGTTGAGCAAGTGCTTGATATTCATTGCCGCGAATTAATTGATGAATGCTATCAGAAACTAATGTCATAATTAGTATGATTAATAAGGCAATAATATGCCAAAAACCATTAAAAACTAAAAGAAAAACAACTACAATCGAAGCAGTAATCGTTGTGAATAATTGCTGCTGTCGATAAAAGAGCCCTTTTTTAAACAAGAAAACGTTATTAAAGTTATTTAGATAAGGCATCTTTATCGCTGCAATATGCTCATCAATATAGCGTTTTTGAAAATCTTTCATGACACTTAGTAAAAATGCGCGTTCTAATAAAGCAAAGATACCAGCAATTAATATAAAAATTAAAGGGCGATAAATGCTCACTCCATCATCAACAAAATAAAAAGCGATGATTAAAGAACTAATGCTAATTAATGAAAGAAGCCAAGAAAAATAATAACGACGCGGGGGTTGCGGATAAAAAACTTTTTCTATTTGAGATTTTCCCGCTTTTTCTTCGGCAACTAAAAATTTACCAGTAAATATGTTTAAAAATGCTTTGCGTGTAAGCAAAATGATACCATGAATTGGATCATAGACACGTACGAACAGACGGCCAATATTAAAAACAAAAACAAAATGTGAATTTTCACCGATTAATAGTTGAGCAATCAGCATTTTTTGTGTTTGGAAAACCGCATTTTTTTCTTGAATACCAGTATCATATCCAGTTAGGTGAACACCATATTGATTAGCAACGTCAATAATTTCTAAAAAATTTGTTGTTGGCTGCTTAATATTTTCAAATAAATAGGCACTTTTCTTATAATAATTAGCAAGAAACATCTTCAAAGATGCTAATCCACAATTATTTTCCTCATTTTGATGAATAAATAAAGCCATATTTGATACCCTCACAAATCATAAATAGTCGGTAATCATAAAAAAGGTATCAAAAAAGGCTAGCAATTAAGCTAGCCAATCTTTTTAATTAACGACGACGACTTTTGCGACGGGCTTGTTCGGACTTTAATTTCCGTTTGAGTCCCGGCTTAACATAGAACTCGCGTTTACGTGCTTCCGTTAAGGTGCCAGCTTTATTGACTTGGCGTTTAAAGCGACGTAGAGCTTCATCTAACGATTCGTTATCACGAACGATTGTCTTTGGCATTTTCTCAACTCCTTCCGAAAGCAGGTAGCTTAAATCGTGTTAATTATAACGGCTCTAATTAATTAATGCAATGAAAATGTATAAAAAATAAATATAAGTTGATTAAAAAATGTTTCACGGCGGAAAAGCAAGATGATTACAAACTTTTTCTTTTCTAAGCCACGGACAAAAACTTTGTCTTTTTGAAATATTAAAACTATAAAACTACTATATTAATACTATTATTAAACTTAATTAAAAACCTCATCGTTCATTGATGAGGTTTTACTACTTGTTCTATCTGCTTAGATAATTGATGGTCCGCTGGATGTCCCGATACGACTTGCACCGGCTTTCACCATCGCTAAAAGGTCTTCATGTGTCTTTACACCACCACTAGCTTTCACGCCAATATTCGGTCCAACAGTCTCCCGCATTAAGCGCACATCTTCGACTGTCGCGCCACCTTTTGAAAATCCAGTTGATGTTTTAACAAAATCAGCACCCGCAGCAACTGCCAATTTGCAGGCGCGGACTTTTTCTTCGTTTGTTAACAAAGCAGTTTCGATTATGACTTTTAATAAATGGCCATCGGTCGCAACTTTGATCGCGCGAATTTCATCTTCGACTTTTTGGTTTTTCCCAGTTTTAAGATCGCCGATGTTGATCACCATATCGATTTCATCAGCACCATCTTTCACCGCATTGCGTGTTTCCTGCACTTTGCTAGTTGTTGACATTGCGCCAAGTGGAAAACCAATCACTGTGCAAACTTTTACGCTACTGCCTGCTAATTCCTGAGCAACAAGTGGGACAAAACAGCCATTAACGCAAACGCTCGCAAAATCGAGTTCACGGGCTTCCTGGCAAATCTTTTTAACATCTTGCTCAGTTGCATCAGCGCGAAGAATAGTATGATCGATTAATTTGTTGTAGTTCATATTTCTTTTACTCCTTTTTTTATGGTAATAAAATTCCCACAATCATCAAAATGATGAAGATGTACATAATAAAACCAACAATTGTACATATATTATATACTTTCCACGTGAATTGGTGCGTTTTTTTTGATACGCGACGCATCAAACTGATTCCGACGAACGGCACAAATACAATTAGAATGGCGCGCCAAATACTCGGAATGTCATTAGGATTCACACTGGATAAATTGGGATCAAGTTCAGAATCATTTTCAGCATGCATTTGTTGATACACTTCTGGAGTTAATTTATAACCACAGTTTGGGCACTTACTAGCTAAGCTACTCGTGATTTCATGATGACAATTTGGGCATTTCATATTAGCATTATACACTTTCATTCAATTAATGAATAAATAAAAAGCTCTCATATGAGAGCGATTTATTCGGATTATTCGCTAACGACTTTTTGTTTTTTAGCGGTTGGTTTTCTACTGGTGACTGGTTTTTTGACTTTTGCGGCCTTTGCAGCAGGGGCTTTTTTACCACTTGCTTTTGCAGCTTCATCGCTACCAGCAGCTTCAGTTTTGGTTTTCGCGCTCTTTTTCTTTGTCTCAACGGCTTTTTCTTCAGCTTTTAAGCCTAAGACATTTTCGCCTTGATAGAAACCACATTTTGGACATACAGTGTGGGCGGGAATTAACGCACCACAATTACTGCAGGTTACAAGACCAGTAACATGTAATTTAAAATGCGTGCGCCGCATTCTTTTTTTCGTTTTCGAAGTTCGCCTGAAAGGTACTGCCATAATTGCATCCTCCTAGATAAAAATTACTCGCTTATTATAACGAGCATTTACCGGCTTTGCAACATTTTTTATACATTTTATGAAAAAAAACTTATTTTGTTGATGAACATTAGGTTTTTTTACTATACAGTGTATAGTTATTTGTATATAATATCGACCATTTTACCGATTAAAGAGGTCTTCGATTGCGTTTTTACGTAGATATAATTTGATGAATGACCGCGATAAACATTTTCGGCTGGATCGTAATCTTCAAATATCACACTAAGTGGTTGATTAATGAATTTATTTGTATATTGGTTAACAAGTTCTTCGTTCAATGCCAAGAGATTTCTTACACGTTCTTTTTTGATCTGAGGCAAAATTTGATTAGGCATGCGACTTGCCAAAGTGCGCGTGCGCGCTGAGAAAGGGAACACATGTAGACGCGCAAATCCAATGGTCTTAATAAAATCACGAGTTTCATTAAATTCTTCTTCGCTTTCACCTGGAAAACCGACGATAACATCTGTTGTGATTGCAATATCGGGAATCGCTTGACGAATTTCAGCAATTTTATCAATAAATGATGTGACATCATACTTTCGATGCATGCGTTTTAGGACACTTGAACTACCACTTTGTAATGGAATATGTAAGTGGCGCGCAATCCGTTTGTCATCGCGAATTAATTCGATTAATTCTTTTGAAATTTCGCTTTCCTCAATTGAAGAAATGCGTAAACGCTTTATATCTGGCACTTCGATCAACATTTGTTTAATTAATGTAAATAGCGATGTTCCATCTTGAAAGTCTTGACCATAACCGCCGGTGTGAATTCCCGTTAAAATAATTTCCGGATACCCTTTTTGAATGATAATTTTCGCCTCGTTAATGATATCATTCATGGCCCGCGATCGCATTTTACCGCGCGTTAGAGGAATAATACAATATGAGCAGAAATTATCGCAGCCATCTTGGATTTTAAGATATACACGGACATTTTCTGTTGCACTGGTTAAACCGAGTTCTTCATAGGAAAAATTACGAGAATCTTTATCAACAAGCGTAATTTGTTTTTTATCTTCTTGATATTTTTTGATTAATTCAGGAATTAAATGCCGATTTGATGCCCCAATAATGATTGCAACGCCGGGAATTTCTTCAATACTCGCGAGGGCAATTTGACTATAGCAGCCCATCACGACAATAATTGCTTCGGGATGATTTTTAATTTCTTTGCGAATTTGTTGACGGCTCTTTTGGTCACTCGTGCTTGTTACTGAACATGTATTAATGATGACAACATCAATGTTTTCTTCACTAAGTCCGTGATGAAAGCCAGCATTTTCTAAAAGAGCGCCGATTGCGCCGCTTTCATAAAAATTAACCTTACAACCAAGCGTGACGAGTTTATAATTCATCATCACTACCACTTATTGGAGATTTCATTCCAAGCAGACGTGCGTATGCATGATTCGAAATGAGTTTTTGATTAAATAAAGCGGAAATCATTCCACTGCGGTCACCATTAAAAAAGGCGCGGACAACCGGTGCTAAACGATCAATCATGTGATTAGTCGAGAATTTTTTCATCCGCCGATCAAATAGGGGAATACTGACATCAAGTCGTCCTTGATCATTGATGAAATAAAGTGTCATGAAATCTAGATGATAGTATGCGCGCGCACTTCCTTGACCACCAATTTCAACTAACGAAGTAAAGTTAGATGAATATAAAGCGAAATTGTATTGTTCAAACGGATCAAGAATATCGCTGTTTTCTGCGGGATTGAGCACTTGATATGTTGTATAGAGCTCATTAACCGCCTTTTTTTGCCACAAAAGATTGAGGCTACGCGAATATAGTGGCACATAAATCCGAATACCCGCATCTTCGAAATATGGCCGATTACGAAGCGCCTCATGTAAGCGTTTAGTGCGGCTATCTTCACTAATTTGTTGTTTATTTAGTAATAGTTGATTAATTTTTTCTAATTCTTGGTTAATGATAATTTGATTCTCTAGACCAAGGATAACTATATTTGCCCGCAAATAATCAAATGGGGTACGAATCGTCGCTAAATGTTGATATAGCGGACTGGCGAGTAAAATATTTTGATGAGCAAAGAAAAAAGTGCCATCCGGTGTATCTTCGTAATGGCGGACTTTTTGTTGACTTGTTAGATATTTATAAATGTGAACCATTTACTTTAAAAATTCTCCAGTCGCATCCTTAACATCGCGGGCAATTCGATAATAAAGAGCGATACCAATATTCACTAGCCAAAGCAGGCCAAAAACAATTATCAGTGCTTGATACCATGGTATTTGCGTTGTTAGAGCAGCTAAAGTTGTGAGTCCACCAATTAAAACTAGATGGGCACTCAGCCATAACCACGCCCGTTTTTTGTAACCAAGATAAAAAAATCCCGCCCCAGAATACCCTAGCAAACAAAAGAAGATAAATGTAAGAAAACGCGATCTCTGTTGATAAAGCGCATAATCTGGCTCAACGGGATCTAAAAAACTTGTATCATTAACGGTTTGTTCTTTTTTCACCCGAATCGGGTTAATTACACCACAAACCGGACAATATTTCTCTTGGTCATCTATCAATGAACCACAATTACGACACTTGCCCATAGCTGCTTACTCCTGTTAGTTTCTATTATAGCGAAAAGCAAACAATAATTTAAGCCTAAAGGATAGCTTTTTTTCTTGCCCGGCCATAAAAAAACACCGAATTGCTTCGGTGTCAAAATTAACTGTTAAAGAAGTTGAGAAAACGCTCGATAAATGATGGATCTTTTTGATCTTCTTCTTGAAGTTTTTTCAATAAATCACGCTGTTTTTTGTTGAGGTTTGTTGGTGTCTGAACATCCACTTCCACATACTGATCACCAGATACACCCCGCAGGCCTTTAATCCCTTTGCCGCGCATCCGCAATTTGGTATGTGGTTGAATACCAGCAGGAATTTTCAGTTTGACTTTTCCATAAACCGTTGGAACATCGATTTCAGTTCCAAGAGCAGCAGAGGCAAAGTCAAGCGGAATTTTTAAATGAATATCATTACCATCGCGAACAAAATATTTATGCGTGCGAATGTTAATTTCTAAATATAAATCGCCATTGGGTCCCCCACTTTGGCCACGGGAACCTTTACCCGGAATGCGAATTTGTTGACCAGAATTAATTCCAGCGGGAATTTTAACATTAATTTTTGTTTTAACACGTTCATATCCACTGCCATTACAGACGTGGCACTTATTTTTGATTGTTTTCCCACTTCCGCCACAGGTCGGACAAGTTTGTGTTGATTGCATTGTGCCAAAAATAGTTTGGCGCGCACCAGTTACATGTCCACTACCATTACAAGTTGGACAAGTTTGTACGTCTTCTGGTGTTTCTCCGCCAGACCCATGACAGTGATGACACACTTGATCATAAGTAACGTTTAATGGATAATCAATTCCATTAATCGCATCCATAAAATCAATTGTAATCTTTGCTAATGAATCATTTCCGCGACTCGGTCCGCTCGGCCGCCGTGAGCGCGAACCGCCAAAAAACGAGCCAAAAATATCACCTAGATCAATATCATCAAACCCACTACCACTAAAACCACCACTAAACGGATTTTGTTCACCGGTGCCATCGAAGGCTGAATGACCAAATTGATCGTAAGTTTGGCGTTTTTTATCATCTTTTAATATTTCATAAGCTTCTTGAACTTCTTTAAAATTTTCTTCGGCATCTGGACTTTTATTAATATCAGGATGATATTTTTTGGCCAGTTTCCGATAGGCATTTTTAATCTCGTCGGCCGAGGCATTACGACTGACGCCGAGTACTTCATAATAATCACGTTTTTCTGCCATAGTCGGCCTCCTCACTTAGTTACAAAGCAAGATGGGAGGAATTCCCACCTTGCTCAGTTTTTTGCATCATTACTTCTTTTCTTCTGTAAAATCAGCATCGACGACATCATCAGCGCTTTTGCCGGAATCCTCGCTTGGTGTTTCTGGTGCCGCACTTGGATTCTGATTCGACATATTTTGCATCATTTCCGCAGCTTTTTCGAGTTCGCCGAGTTTATTTTTCAATGTTTCAAAATCGTTTTTCTCAATTGCGGCTTGCAGTTCTTCTTTAAGTTTTGTCACTTCTTCTTTTTGTTTTGGATCGATTTTTCCTTCTTGTTCTTTTAAGGAATCATCAATCATGTTGATATAGCTTTCGGCTTTATTTTTTAGTTCGACTTCTTCTTTGCGCTTTTCATCGGCTTCTTTATTGGCTTCCGCCTCATGCACCATGCGCTCGATTTCATCTTTGCTTAAACCGGTTGAGCCGGTAATCGTAATTTGTTGTTCTTTTTGCGTATCGAGATCTTTGGCCGAGACTTTAACAATCCCGTTAACATCGATATCGAAAGTTACTTCAATCCGCGGTGTACCACGCCGAGCGGGCTTAATTCCATCTAAACGGAAATGGCCAAGTAGTTTATTATCACGTGCCATTGGCCGTTCACCTTGGTAAACCATGATGTCAACCGATGGTTGATTATCAGCGGCAGTCGAGAAAATTTGGCTTTTAGTCGTCGGAATTGTTGTATTGCGCTTAATTAATGGCGTCATCACTTCACCCATCGTTTCGATTCCGAGCGTAAGTGGCGTAACGTCTAATAAGACGACATCTTTAACTGATCCGGCAACGATTCCACCTTGAATAGCAGCACCGATTGCAACAGCTTCATCAGGGTTAACTGAAAGGTTTGGTGATTTACCAACAAGACGTTGGACAAGGGCTTGAACCGCCGGCATCCGAATTGAGCCACCAATTAACAAAACTTCATCAATTGCCGAAGAACTAATATTGGCATCCGCTAATGCCCGCCGCACAGGTTCTTCGCAGCGTTTAAGTAAGTCTTTCGTTAAGTCTTCAAATTTGGCCCGTGTTAATTTTGTTTCAAAAGAAATTGGACCATGATTTCCCATGCCAATAAATGGCAGCGAGATTGTTGTTTCTAGTTGGCCAGAAAGTTCAATTTTAGCTTTCTCCGCGGCATCACGGAAACGTTGTTCCGCCATTTTGTCATTTAAATCAAGGCCATGTTGGGCACGAATTTCGCTCTTGATCCATTTGGCAAGAACATTATCCCAGTCATCACCACCTAAATGATTATCACCAGCGGTTGAGACAACTTCAAATGTGCCTTCACCGATATCAAGAATCGATACGTCGAATGTACCACCACCCAGATCAAACACTAAAATCTTTTCTGAACGTTTGTGGTCCATACCATAGGCTAAAGCCGCGGCGGTTGGTTCATTAATAATGCGGACAACATCAAGACCAGCGATTTTACCAGCATCTTTTGTCGCTTGCCGTTGGGCATCATTGAAATATGCTGGAACTGTAATAACTGCTTTTTCAATTTTTTGTCCAAGATTATCTTCAGCATACTTTTTCATGTACGCTAAGACTTTTGCGGAAATTTCTTGCGGGGTGAAGCTTTTATTGATTGCGTTCACTTGTAACTTCTCACTCGTCCCCATTTTCCGCTTAATACTCATAATTGTATCGGGATTTGTTAATGCTTGGCGTTTGGCCGCATCACCGATAATTTCTTCGCCACTTGCTTTAAAAGCGACGACTGATGGGGTAGTGTTATGTCCTTCCGGATTCGGAATGACTTTTGCTTTTCCGTCTGCTTGTAAGACGGCGACCACCGAGTTCGTTGTCCCGAGGTCAATTCCTAAAACTAATTCTTTTGCCATAAATATAATTCTCCTTTATCGTTATAAATTTTATTACCAATCCACCTAAGCAAGCGTGGATGATTGGCCATCATTTTGTTCATCAACATTCGTTTCTTCTTGCGTAACTGGTTCAGGGAGCTTCGAAACGATAACCATCGCGGCCCGCACCATCCGATCGTGTAGTTTATAGCCTTTAGCATACACGCGCACGACCGTATTTGGCGGATAGTCTTCATGCACTTCGGTATCTAAGGCATGCATGAACTCGCCATTAAAGGCCTCACCAATTTTAGGAGCATACTCACTAATTCCTTCGTTTTCTAATGCTTCTACAAATTGACGATAGATGTATTGGAAACCAGTTAAATAATTTTTAAGAACTGGATCCGTTGGTTCATTGGTGAGCGCGACATGGAATGAATCCAATACAGGAATTAAGCGATCAACAAATCCATAAGCACGATATTTAATTGCCAAGCGATGATCTTGATCATATTGCTTTTTCAGATTTTCTGTGTCGGCAAATGCGCGGTAATACTTATCTTTCCATGCTTGAAGTTCTTTTTCTAACTTTTCTTTTTCTTCGAGCAAACTTTGATAACGCCGTTTACTCACGCGACCTTCTTTAATATCTTTTTCGTCCTCAAGTTCAACTTTAGGATTTTTCTTATCTTCTTTCATACAATCACGACCTTTCTATTCATCGCTATTTGTTTGGAAATATTCTTCGAGCTCATGGACAACATATTCGAGTGTACTGACGACTTTGCCATAGTCCATTCTTGTCGGACCAACAACTGCAATTTGTCCACGTTTGTTGTTACCAAGATTAACAGTCGCGGAGATGACTGATAAATCTTTATCTTGTTCGGGATTACCAATCTTGATATTGATTTCTTCATCTCCTTGAGCAAGCCGAGCGAGTTCTTCAGGATTATCGAGTAGTGAGAGCAGTTTTTTTATTTTACTCGCATCATCACGATATTCCGGTTGATCAAGTAAATCTCTTTTACCAAATAATTCTAGACGTTCCCGCGCATAGCGTAGGAATGCATCGGCGAATGCTTGGAAGATAACTTGATGCTCGATAACATAATCAGTTAAAATCGGTGCTAATGCTTCCATTTTGTCCACAACTTGATCAATTGGTGTTCCAACTAGGCGCTTATTTAAGATAACAACACAATCTTTTACTTCTTTGATAGAGGTCGCCGGTGGAACAACAAATGTTTTGTTCTCGACATAGCCTTGATCAGTAACAAATATTGCCGTCGCTAGGGTGTCATTTAGCGGAATCACTTGAATGGAAACAAGGTGTTCATCACGGGCACTTGGTCCGAGGACAACAGAAGCAAGATTAGTCATATGTGCCAGAATTTGCACACTTTCATTGATGACATTCGCCATACTTTTATGTTTATCCGCTAAAATTGTCTGTAACTGCATTTTAACTTGATCATCAACGCCATGTTCACGTAAATGTTCGACGTAGTAACGATAACCAGCGCTTGATGGCACGCGTCCAGATGAAGTGTGAGTTTTTTCAATTAAGCCATCAATTTCTAGACTATTCATCTCCGCGCGAATTGTCGCGGATGAATAGGGAATCGCAAATTCGTCAATCAAGGTCTGCGAGCCAACTGGAACAGCTTTTTTGACAAAGTATTCGACAATGAGTTTTAATATTTGATCACGACGAGATAGTTCCATACTCCGACCTTTCTAGCACTCAATTATCCTAAGTGCTAATTACATTATAAGCAGATTTTTGGCACTGTCAACAATTAAGTGCTAAAAAAGTTAAATAAAATAAAAAACGCTGATGAATAGCGTGTTTTAAGATGGATTTTTTTAAATTTATACTAAATGCGTGAGTAAATAATCAAGTTTTATTAACCCTTCATCAGTCGCATAGAAGCGTTCATCTTTGCATTCATATAATTGATAAGGACGAAGCAAATCAAGACTTTTTTGATAACGCGTTAAAAAATCAATCCCAAAAAGTGTTTGATATTCTTGTAAAGAAAATCCTTCTTTTAAACGCAAATTTAACAAAAGGTATTCTTGTTCTTGTTGAATAAGGTCAATTTCTTCCTTACTCGCGATAAAAAAACCTTTAAGATAATCTTTTATTTTGCGCGTATTAATATAACGATAACTATTTAGATAACCACTTGCACCAAGACCAACAGCAAAATAATATTGATTCCGCCAATAAATCCGATTATGTTGAGACTCAAAACCGGGCTTAGCAAATGACGATATTTCATAGCGTTCATAGCCATGGCGGCGGGCTTCGTTTAATAAGTAGTCATAATATTGGCGACTTACATCTTCATCAATCTGTTTTATTCCGCGCTGCATAAATGGTGTATTGGGTTCAACGATCAAACTGTATGCTGATAAGTGTTCAATTTGAAGACTAAGAGCTGTCGCCACATCGAGTGCCCAGATATCTAATGTTTGAGCAGGTAAACCATAAATTAAGTCAATACTAATATTGTGAAAACCAACTGCACGAGCATCGGCAATAACTTTTTCAACAAGTGCACGGTCATGTTTACGCCCAGCACGGGTTAACACTTCACGATTAAAAGATTGCACACCAAATGAAAGGCGATTGACACCATGCTTTTTTGCTAGCAACAATTTCGTGTGTGTACAATTTTCAATATTCGCTTCGATACTATATTCTTTAACTCCGTGAACGTAGGGAGCAACTATATCAAGTAGATGGGCAAATTGATCTTCATCAAGCGCCGTTGGAGTCCCACCACCAATAAAAACTGTTTTTAAATCCGCTGGGTGATAAAAATCAAGTTCTTGCGCGAGTATCAATAAATAATCATCGACTAATTGGCGATGATAAAGCATCTTTGTGAAGTCACAATATGGGCATAAATGCTGACAAAATGGAATGTGGATGTAAAGAGCTTGTGGTTTATTCATCCGTTGGTTTTTGTTCAGATTCTACATCCTGTTCAGCATCTTCAGTATCTTCAGTTGATTTTTCTTCTTCAATCGGGACAAGAACGCGGTCTAATTCCTCTTGGATGCGCGTTTGTTCATCAACTTCTTGAACTTCATCTTCTTTTTTGATGCCAGGGACAAATTTGGATACAAGGAAAACGACTAAGGCAATCAAACTAAAAAAACCGACTATGAGGATTAAGATTGCCCATGATGGTAATGGATCTGCGAGGAAATTCATAAATGCTCCTTATTAACGCCGGCGCGGAACCGGTGTGTAGATGAATTTGTTTTTATATTGTTCTTTACGATAGTAGCCAGATTCGACAAGATGATCCATTGATGTCCGAGCAGTTTCATAAGCACAATTAAGCGTTTTCTTAAATTGATCAATTGTGTAGAACTTACCAAGTGTACAATGCCGGGCATAGAAATAAGCTTCACCTTTTTTCAGTGTTGGATCCATTTCACGCAGGTGAATTTCGAGTTTAGCGGCATCGGCTTCATCGAGTCCGATTGGAAGTGCATCGACCGCGAGTTTTTGTTCATAGTTAATCGCAGCACCCGCTAAACGTTGTTCACGTAATTCCGGAACTGGTTCTTTTCTTTCTTCACTTTCACTTGAAACTTCTTTAACAGGCGAAGACGGATTTTCGACTTCAACCTCTGCAGTTGGTGTAGATTTTTCTTTAATTTCTAGTTCTTGTTCAACCGCTATTTCTTTTTCTACTACCGGTTTAGAAACAGCACTAAAAAGTGGTTGTGGAGGAATATCATTCGCCGGTTTTGCTGCTTCAACTTGATAATTTTCATCAATCAAAGCTTGTTTTTCGACTGTGAGAACTTGATCGAGCAATTCATCAATCGCACTATTGAATAGAGCAAGTAAATCTAATAATAAATATGTAAAGTCCGCACTGCGTTTAACTTCATATGTAAGCATTTCCATCCGATCGGGATTGGTAATGAGTATCTTTTCTAGATTTAATAAACTAGCAATTTGTTCAAAGTCATTACGCATTAAAACAGATTTTAATGTGAGCATTGCTAATTCTTCTGAATAGAACTCAAATGGTTTTATGTAAGCAAAATAGAAATAGGCAAATAAAGCGCGGATAATGACCATGAGACCATCATTATTTACAAAACCGATTAAACTAGCCATCATGTCATCAATACGGCTCACTGGGGCAGCAATATAAACGCGATCGACAAGCGCGCGTTGTGAAGGATCACGCACTTCTTTATTCCGGTAGAATTGTGTTAATTCAGCGCCACCATTCATGATTTCATAAAGAAAGCCGATGTAATCTTCATCAAGTGGAATGTCATGTTTTGTTTCAATATATTTAAGTGCATTAAAATAGTTGACAAGCACCATTGTTTCAACCGCCGGGGCCGAAACATTACCGCGCACAACACTATGCAAAAAACTATCAGTTGGCGTCAGTTTATACCGCTTGGCTACTGATTTTAAAGTTGCTTTGTATTGATTGTCACGCACAATAATCGCCGTGATGTCGTCGGGACTAAGCCGTGATAAACGCATCAGCGCTTTTGATAATTTGCGCTCCAACTGATTAATTTTTTCACTAATTGCAGGAGTAATGACGACACGATATGGTTCGTTATCAACCGTTTTTAAGCCAACTGGACGGGCAAAACGACTCCGATACTCTAAAATTTGGTTCCAAAAGGGATCAACCATCGTTGTTTGTGTCGCTTTGACGACTTCTTGCCGGGTTGCGTATGTATCGTCGCAAAAATCGGCGATTAATCTATTCTTATCCATAGCGTGTACCTCAAAATAAATATACCATCTCTTTTAATAAATGAAAAGCAAAAAACTAAAATATAACTAATTATCTACTAGATGAAAAAACGCCTATTCATCATGGTTTTAACGGTTTCTATTCTTCTTCAATTGAAAGCACACTCATAAAGGCTTCTTGCGGAATTTCAATACTACCGACTGCTTTCATGCGCTTCTTACCAGCTTTTTGTTTTTCCAGCAGTTTGCGCTTACGCGAAATATCGCCACCATAGCATTTGGCTAAGACGTCTTTACGTAACGCCTTAACATCAGCGCGGGCAATGATTTTTTTATTAATTGCTGCTTGAATTGGTACTTCAAACATCTGCGCTGGAATAATTGCCTTTAATTTGCGTACTAAGGCGACACCACGATTATAAGCATGCGGTTGATAGACAATACTTGAAAGTGCATCAACAACTTCGCCATTGAGAAGAATATCCATTTTGATGAGTTTCCCCGGTCGATAGCAACTAAAAAGATAGTCAAACGAGGCATAGCCTTTTGTGTAACTTTTTAGTTTATCAAAGAAATTGTAAATTATTTCGGCGAGTGGAAGCTCATATTTTAATGTCATCCGTGTTTCATCAAAATAGTCTAAAGTTACGTAAATACCGCGTTTTTCTTCGCATAATTCCATCACCGAACCAACAAAGTCTTTGGGGACCATGATTGTCGCTTCGACATATGGTTCTTCGATTTGTTTGATTAATACAGGATCCATGATCTTCGCGGGATTATCGATTTTATGTAAAGCACCATCGGTCGTTATAATGTGATAAACAACCGAGGGGGCTGTTAAAATTAAGTCTAAATTATATTCGCGTTCCAAGCGTTCTTGAACGATATCCATATGGAGCAAACCTAAAAAGCCACACCGGAATCCAAAGCCTAAGGCCTGGGAGGTTTCCGCTTCATAATGTAAGGAAGCATCAGATAAAACAAGTTTTTCTAACGCATCACGTAAGTCTCCATAGCGATTACTATCAACAGGATATAGTCCACAATAGACCATTGGATTAATCTCGCGATATCCAGGTAATGGCGCGATTGCTGGATTATTTTTTGTCGTAATCGTTTCGCCACTGTGGACATTCTTAATATCCTTAATCTGCGCACACAAATAGCCAACTTCACCAGCCACTAATTGACCGGTTGAAATTTCTTGTGGGGTTCGGATTCCAATCTCATTAACAAGGTATTCTTGCCCGTTACTCATCAAGCGAATTGTATCGCCAACTTTGACAACTCCTTCTTTGATGCGAATCATTACAACAACACCGCGATAAGAATCGTAGTATGAATCAAAAATTAATGCTTTTAGTGGGCTAAATTTATCACCTTGTGGCGATGGAATTTGTTCGACAATTGCTTCTAAGATATCCTCAACGTTAGCACCGGTCTTAGCGGAAACAGCAATTGCTTTATCGCCGTTTAAGCCGATTTTTTCTGTGATTTCTTTACGGGCAAAATCTAGATCAGCACTCGGCAAATCCATTTTATTAATCACGGGAATGATAAATAAATCATTATCGACTGCTAAATATGCGTTCGCGAGCGTTTGCGCTTCTACGCCTTGTGTCGCATCAACTAAAAGCAGCGCACCTTCGCATGCTGCTAAAGAACGCGATACTTCATAAGTAAAGTCGACATGCCCAGGAGTGTCAATTAAGTTAAAAAGATAATCTTCACCATTGTTCGCATGATAGGTTAAAGAAATCGCATTGAGTTTAATCGTGATTCCGCGTTCGCGTTCAAGATCCATATTATCGAGATATTGTTGTTTCATCTCGCGTTTTGTTACCGTACCAGTTAGTTCGATAATGCGATCAGCAAGTGTCGATTTTCCGTGATCAATATGGGCAATAATTGAAAAATTGCGGATATGATCTTGTTTGAATTCCATAATCGACACCTCCTTATTTATAATTCGCTTAATTATAGCAAAAAGTGCTGTTCAAAAATAATATTATCGTAGTTCTTTTATTTAGCTCCGCCGACTAGTCCAAAATTGACCAACAAGTGTGGCAATGTCTTCAACAGATGTAACTACTTCATAGTTATCCCATTCACGTTTAAATAAGTCGCGATATTGCCGACGAAGATAACGATCATCAATCAAGAGGACTACGCCGTGATCTTGCTCAGAACGAATTACACGGCCAACCGCCTGCATTACACGGTTCATGCCCGGATTTGTGTAACTATAATCGAAACCATTTAAACCATGGTCGTCATAATAAGAGCGAATTAAATCTCGTTCAAATGATATTTGTGGTAACCCAATGCCGACAATAACCGCGCCAATCAATCGGTCATCACGCAAATCAATACCTTCAGAAAAAGCGCCACCGAGAACAGCAAGTCCAAGCATTGTTTTTGTTGGCTGGAGTCTAAAATTCATTAAAAAGGCTTCTTTTTCTTCGTTTTTCATATCAGAAGTCTGGACAATCATCGCAAAATCATGTTTTTTACTTAAATCCCAAAGATAGCTTTCCACCGCCATCAAATAACGATATGATGGGAAAAATATTAGATAATTGCCAACTGCTCCAAGAATAATGCTCTCAATATAATCGGCTACTTCACCATACGTATCATCGCGCTTTTTAAATGTTGTCGCAATTGTCGGAGCAATCATCAAAAGCCGATTTTCTACTGGAAAAGGATTCGGCAGTAAAAGAATCGGATCGTTGGACATTCCCCCAAGTAATTTAACGTAATAATCGATTGGTGAAAGCGTTGCCGAGAAGAGAATACGACTGCGAATTTTAAGTAGATTACGCCGGACATGTTGGCTGGGATCAAGATTAAAAAGGTGAATCTCAATATCTTTTTCCTGAGGATGACTTATATACGTTATGTAGGTTTCATCAACAAAATCAAGCATTTTGAGCAAACGATTTACCTTGAAGAAAAAATCAATAAATGCATCGCTAATCGACTGCGAGAAATTGCGCATTACCTCTTGGCCAGCGAGGATGAAGTCATTTAAATGACGAATCATAATCGGCAAAATACCTTCTATCACCGTTTCTTGTTCAGATGGGAAAGTTTTAAGCAATTGGGCAAAATCCTTATTTAGTAGGCGAAAAGCCTTTTTGATTTTTGGGTAATCAATGTTTCGCACATCTTTTTTTGCCGCTTGTAAAGATGATAAAGATAAACTTGCACTATACATATCGCGTGCCCGCTCGACAAGATTATGCGCCTCATCAATTAACGCTACATAATTTGCGCCATCTTCATCAAAATAGCGCCGCATATAAACAAGCGGATCAAAAAGATAGTTGTAGTCGCAAATAATAATATCGGAATAAAGTGACAAATCCAACTCAAGTTCAAAAGGACAAATTGTATATTTTTTGGCGTATTTTTGGATGATTTCCGGAGTAAACACATCTTCTTTAAGCACCATTTCTGTTAGCACATCACGGATTTTACTATAGTAATCTTTGGCAAATGGACATTCATCTGGATTACATGCTGTGCCCGGATGCGGACAAATTTTATCTTTAGCGGTAATAACAATCGGCGTAGCCTCTAATCCTTGCTCTTTTAGAAGTAAAACGGCGGAAAATGCTGCTTCTTGACCGCTTGTTTTTGCTGTTAAATAGAAAATTTTATCTGTTTGATCAACGGAAAATGTTTGAACTGCAGGATAAAGTGTTGACATCGTTTTACCAATACCCGTCGGGGCTTCAACATAAAGCGAACCACCTTGTTTTAAGGTTGCAAAAGCATAACGTGCGAGTTTTTTTTGTCCACTACGAAAACTTGAATATGGGAAATGTAGTTTTTTCACCGAAGAGTCGCGTTTAAGTTGACGTTTGTAAATAATGTTGAAAAAGTTTAAGTATAGCGCGATTAATCTGTGAATTTCGGCATCGAGTTCATCACGTGAAAAGCGATAATCTTTGACGAGTTTTTGTTGATTGCTTTGATGTAAATAAGTAAGTCGAACACCGATATCATCTAAATCTTGTTCTAAAGCGTACATTAAGGCATAACATTTCGCTTGGCCTAGATGCCATGTTTCATTTTCTTTAAAGAAATCATTTACATCAATTACTGTTGACTTTATTTCATCGATAATAAAATAATCATACGCCCCGATTATACCATCGGCTCGACCTTGTAAAGTAACGAGAAAATTATCGACTTCAAATGTGTGTTCAAGCGGATATTCACTAAGATATTGTGTTGTTTGTTTCTTTTGATATAAAGCGTGTAGGCGCGTTCCTTCGCTCATCGAAGCTTTGTTAAAAACTCTTGTATCTATGCTCCCTGTACGAAGCAAAAAATCTACAAGATTATGAACAGATAAACGCAGCTTAATTAATTCGCTCATATTACTATCTACTAGTTATATACTTTATAAAAACTATAAATATACTTTATAGCCAAATTTCACCTTCTAAGCCTTGTCTACCATTAACAAATTCTTTGCTTGTCATTGGGCGTTTACCGGCCATTTGTAAACGTTTAATTTCTAATTGTCCATCACTTACTTGGATAAATAGACCATTTTTATTCGCTTGAATAATTGTCCCAATTGGTGCTTCTACTTGATCGTTAATAGCTTCAACTTCGAGCATCTTGATGATTTGATCTTTCCAAAGTAAATACGCACCTGGTTCTTCGCTAAGCGCGCGTACCCATCCGATAATCTTGCTTTTTGGTTGACGAATATCAAGGTGTTCTTGTTCCCTTTTTATTAACCCGGCAAAAGTTACCTCATCTTCGTTTTGAGCAATTCCTGGTAATTTTTCATCAAGATATAATGGTAGCGACTCTAAAAGTAAGTGGAGCGCGGCTACTTTCATTTTTTCAGCCAGTGATGTGAAATTATCCTTATCGTCGATTGTTATTTCTTTTTTCGCATACATGAGCCCGGCATCCATTTTATCAATCATTTGCATTAATGTGATTCCCGTCACTTTATCATCGTTAATAAGCGCCATTTGCATTGGTGAAGCACCACGATACTGCGGTAAAAGAGAGCCGTGTAAGTTTAATGCGCCTAAGTGTGGTATATCAAGTAATCCTTGAGGAATGATTTGTCCGTAAGCAAAGCAAATTATTAAGTCAGGCTGAAGTTCTTGGGCAAATTGATAATCCAATCGTACTTTTGCCGGTTGAAATACAGGAATATTATGTTTAAGGGCAACTTTTTTAGTTGGAACTTCTTCTAATATGCGCTTGCGTCCAACTTCCTTGTCCGGTTGAGCTAGCACACCAACAACGTTATATCCCGCGCTTATTAAGCCTTCAAGCACAAAAGATGAGATTCCGGGAGTTCCTAAATATAGAATTCGTGGATATTCATGCATCGATTATTAGCCTCTTTTCGTAATTATTTTGCTTTAATATTATACCGCATTATCACTTAATCCGGGCTCCAAACATGAAAAAATACGTTTTCGTAACGTATTTATTATAAAAAAGTATTATTACTTCACAAAATAATCTTTAATGACATCCGCCAATAAATGATAATCACGATTGGGTATAATTGAAATCGCACCATTTTCGACTAATTCGCTTGCGTAATTACTATCACGATCAACACAAGCGATAACTGGTTGACCTGCTTGCTTAATCATCGCGGTTTTCAAAGGACAGGCTGTATAAATAACGCCCGGTAGCAAAGAAATAAAGTTGACATCGGCAGCTTTATATAAATATGCTGATTCTTCGTTTGTTGTCATTGGATAAAATTCGCAATTTTGTAAATTTAGTTCGGCAATCTTGGCTTTGATTCTAATCGCTTGAGATCCTTCACCAATAATTTTAAACGCAATATGATTCTCATCCTGTAAAATACGAGCGGCCGCTAACAGGACATCCAAATCTTGTAAATATCCAATGTTTCCCGCATATAGAATTGTTTTTTTGTCATTTTCAAAATGATATTTTTGTTTAATTAACTGCATTTTTTGATCATCATAACGCGATATTTGAAAAGTCGGTGGATTCGCTCTTACATGAATTTTCTTACTAAAATCACCTTTGTTTGCTAATGTTAAACGCATATCTTCGGAAATCGTATAGATATCATCCGCGCGTTGCATAATCTTTTTTTGATAATTATTGACGAACTTATAAATAAATGGACGATGAGAAAAGATATTATCTGGATAAATATCTTGGATATCATATATGATTTTTATCCCACGTTTTTTGGCAATTTTGCTTGCCCAATAAGCATAAAAAATAGGTGGACTTGTTTGAATAAAAATTTCATCAGACGGTATTTTTTTTAACTTTTGCGCACAGCGATAAGAGACCGATAAATAGCGGTGCAAAAGATTAAATTTATTAAAATGATAATAAGTAAAACAATTTACACGATATACATGTAGGTTTGTCCGTAGATGTTCATACTTGATATGGCGATACTTATTAATTTGCTCTTTACTGACGCCGCGGGTTGGATTTGGCGTAATGATATTAACGCGCATTCCCTTAGTCAAGCACTCATCAATATGCTTTTGATAAATAAAATTAACAGTTGGTTCTTCTGGAAGATAATACATTAGCAAAAAAGTGATTGTCTTCATGTGCGATTAAACCACCTTTCTTCTAATCGTTTTTATTTAAAAAGGTTGAGCTTTTTAAGTAGTGTTTGCATGCCGGCAACATCTAAACGTTTAGTATTGTGCGAGTGATAAGGCTCACCCTTATCAAATAAAGTCGTGCCTGTATCAATGTATTTACCATAGTTTAAGTCGCGATTATCGCTCGGAATACGGAAAAAATCATTTTCATCAATCGCTTTAACCATTTCTTCCGAAGTCACAAGCACTTCATAGAGTTTTTCTCCATGGCGCGTACCAATGTAGGCTTTACCAACTTGACTACCAGTTAATCCTAAAACGGCGTCCGCTAACGTATCAATTGTCGCGGCGGGGGCTTTTTGAACAAACAAATCACCTTGTTGACCATTAGCAAAAGCATAAAGCACAAGATCGACAGCATCTTCTAATGTCATCATAAATCTCGTCATATCAGGATTGGTAATTGTGATTGGTTTGCCCTGTTTAATTTGCTCAAGAAAGAGCGGAATCACGCTACCACGGCTCGCCATCACGTTACCATAGCGGGTTAAACATAAAACAGTATCGCCAGGAAGCATTTGCCGGGAGCGGGCGATGACATTTTTTTCCATCAAGGCTTTGGACATACCCATTGCATTAATTGGATAAGCTGCTTTATCGGTCGATAAGAAGATTGCTTTTTTTACACCATTTTGTAGACATGCTGAAATGACGTTGTCACTACCAATAATATTCGTTTTAACTGCTTCAATTGGATAAAATTCACACGATGGAACTTGTTTTAAAGCAGCGGCACTAAATACAAAATCAACACCGCGAAATGCGCCAGCCATTGAGTTATAATCCCGCACATCGCCAATGTAAAACTTTAACTTCTCATTATTATATGCTTTGCGCATGTCATCTTGCTTTTTTTCATCGCGCGATAAAATACGAATCTCTTTGATGTTTGTTTTCAAAAATCGATCCACCACAGCGTGGCCAAATGAACCAGTACCACCCGTTACTAAAAGCACTTTACCATCAAACATTTTTTCGTCAAAAGTCATAGTTGTTCTCCTACTTTTTTAACCAAACAGTTGTATTTACTATTTCGGTATAACTTTGAATAATTTTTATTACTTTTGTTGCGACATCCGGTGCATGATAATCTTTCGCCATCAGTGGTACGCCTTCTTGTTTAAACATATTTACGGCAAGCTCAAGTGCTTGCTCAACATCTTGCGTTTTTACGCCACCGATGACGATGGTGCCCGCATCAAGGGCCTCAGGGCGTTCAGTTGATGTACGGATGAGAACAGCAGGGAATCCCAATATCGCCGATTCTTCAGAAAGCGTCCCGCTATCGCTAAGCACACAATAAGCATTTTTTTGAAGTTTACAATAATCAAATAGGCCAAATGGTAGTAATGGTCGCACTAATGGGTGAAATTTGAATTTGCGCTTTTCAATCCATTTTTTTGAACGAGGATGCATCGAATAAATAATTGGCATTTGATAATGTTCAGCAATATTATTAATTGCTTGCATTAAATTCATGAATTTATCTTCTAAATCAATATTTTCTTCGCGGTGTGCACTAAGAAGAATATAGTTTTTTGCTTCGAGATTTAATTTATCCAATACTGCGCTTTTTTCAATTGCTTCAGCATTATCATGTAGCACTTCGTACATCGGTGAACCAGTCACGAAAATTGTTTTGCCATCAAGACCTTCTTCAAGTAAATAGCGGCGACTATTTTCCGTATAAGGCAGATTAACATCACTAATGTGATCGACGATCTTACGATTAATCATCTCGGATACATTCCAGTCCCAACACCGATTGCCAGCTTCCATATGGAAGATTGGGCATTTTAATCTTTTTGCACTAATTGCCGAAAGCGCGCTATTGGTATCTCCGAGAACGAGAATAGCATCCGGTTTTTCTTTTTCGATTACCGCATAACTTTTGGCAATGATGGCCCCCATCGTTTCACCAAGATCTTTGCCTACGGCGTTCAAATAATAATCTGGTGCGCGTAATCCAAGTTCTTGAAAGAATATTTCATTTAGCGTGTAATCATAATTTTGTCCCGTATGCACCAAAACATGGCGAAAATATTGATCGGCCTTTTTTATCACGGCAGATAAACGAATAATTTCCGGTCGGGTGCCGATAATTGTCATCAATTTGAGTTTTTCCATCATTGATTCCTCATGTTCATGATTATACGCTTTATTATACTTGATATTTACTAGTTATCGAAAGGTAATTTAATCGCGTTTAAATAAGTCACGCGTATAGACTTTATCGCGCACGCTTTCTAGTTCGGGATGATAGCGGTTAGCAATAATAATATCGCTATTTGTACTTAGAGTAGAAAAATCAACTAATTCGCCCTGAATGTCTCGATCAGCGGATGTAAGTAATGGTTCATAGATCAGTATGTGGACATCGTACTTGGCGAGTTGTTCAATGATATCGATAAGTGGTGATGAGCGGAAGTTATCCGCCTCGTTTTTCATAGTCAAGCGATAAATACCAATCGTTTTACCGTGATAGGTCGCATATTCTAGTTGTAATTTTTGTAAAATTTGATCGCCGATAAAAGATTTTCGTGTGGTGTTAGACTTAACGGTTGCTAGCACGAGATTTTGCGGGATACCCTCATAATTAGCGAGCAATTGTTTCGTATCCTTCGGTAAACAATAGCCCCCATAACCAAAAGAAGGATTGTTGTAATAATCGCCAATCCGGGGATCAAGACTAACACCGCGAATGATATCTTTGGCATTGAGATTCTTTTTTTCGGCATAAGTATCTAATTCATTAAAAAAAGCGATACGTAATGCTAAATATGTATTAGCGAAAAGCTTGATTGCTTCTGCTTCTCGCGCATGGGTTATCAATAAAGGTACTTCTTCATTCGTCGCTTCACGTAATATATCAATAAATGTGGAAACTTCCGCGTAGATTGATTCGTGATGATCCACACCAATAATAATGCGAGTGGGATAAAAAGTGTCAGCAAGGGCGTGTTTTTCGCGCAAAAATTCTGGACTAAAAATAATGCGGGCAGTGGCAAATTTTTCAATCATCTGGCTCGTAAAACCAACTGGCACTGTTGATTTGATGACAATTAATGCGAGTGGATTGCATTGACGAATATCGCTAATTACATGCTCGACAGTTGCGGTATCAAAAGATGCTGTTTTTTCATCATAATCAGTTGGTGTGGCAATCACAATAATGTCCGAGTTTTTGTAGGCTAATGAAAAATCGGCAGTGGCGACAAAATTTAAAGGTTTAGTGAGTAGTTTTTCTTTTTCATCTTCGACAAATCGTGGGAAAAGATGCTGATTATACGCTGATATTTTTTCCGCATTAATATCAACACCAAATACTTGGTGCCGTTGAGCAATCAATAATGACAATGAAAGCCCCACGTAGCCAAGACCAACTACTGTTACAACCGGGTCTTTATGCATACCTGCACTCCTCTTGAGTATTTTTATTATATTACTTATATCTTAGGCATTCAATTTTAGCTATTGCTGATATAAATATATCGTCATTTGCTTTTTTTTAATGTTTTAAAACAAAATAACTAGAAATAGTATATTTTAATTGCTACTCGGGGTCGATTTTGCTATAATCCATAACGTATCGAAAGAGGTGAATTTATGGCAAACATTAAATCGCAAATTAAACGTATTGGCACCAGTGAGAAAGCCCGTGTCCGTAACGCCAGTTTTAAATCGCAAGTCCGGACCGCGATGAAAAAAGTGCGGCTCGCTGTTGACGAAGGACGTAAGGAAGACGCAATCGCTTTAAACAAAGTCGCGGCTTCTTTAATTGATAAATCAGTTGTTAAAGGTATTCAACATACAAAAACAGCTGCTCGTCAAAAACGCGAATTAGCATTATTGATTAATTCCCTCGCTTAATCTGTTACTGATAATTTAAATTAAACAGCTTTATGGCTGTTTTTTTATTTATTTAGGCAATAGTCGACCATAAATAATTCAAAAGCGTAGAAACGATCAACTTTATTTGACTTGATGGCAAAATCGAGTTGGTGTAGTTGTTCTAAAATATCCAGCGCATCACTAAGTTTCATTTTATAGTGGGCGTTGAGCGCTAATTTTACACGGTATTCATGAATGCCAAGAGTTTGCGCAATACTTTGTTGGCCTTCACCTTGATCAGCAAGTACAAAAACTTGACTGTATAAGCGAAATTGATTCGCGAGCATGCCAATTAGCGTAATCGGTTCCTGACTATTTACTAAAAAATCGCGGTAATTATCTAAAACTAATGGTAAATTTTTGTCTAACAAAGCATTTGTCAACGCATAAGAGCGTTCTTCCAATGGTTTTGTGACTAATAAATCAATATCTATACGTTCAATTGGATGATCTAATAATGATAATTTGTCTGCTTCATTTAAAAATAGGGCAACATCATTATTCGTGCGGGCGATTAATTCACTAATGGCTTCATCACTAATTGCAATATTATTCTTCGCGAATGTCCGACGAACGAATTCTGGCCATTGGCGATTATCAACGTCTTGCACTTCTTTGATTTCGCCATTGGTTTTTACTAACTCGACATAACGATTTTTTGTGGCTAATTTCCCATCGTGAACACCAAAAATTAAATCAGTTGTGTCATTGGGGGCCGATAAATATTCAAGGAGTTTATCATAATCTTGTGTGCGTTCAAGACTCTCTTTACGCGAACTTTTCGCAAAATAATAGGCATCATCGACAATAATCACTCGTTTATCACTACCAAACGGCATTTGCATGGCCTCAAAGACAATATCTTGAATCGGAGTTTGCGTACCCGAGTATTCAATATAATTAAAATTATCGGGTGTGCCAACACTCGTCAGAGCAATTTTATGCATTACTTTTTGCACTAGGGCCGGTTGTGAACCAAAAACAAGGTAGATCATAACAATTTTTTACTGGTTACATTATAACAAACATTATTCCATCCTGTGAGTAGAATTGTCCCAACTTGGTCGGTGCGTAAATAGGGAATATCGAATGCATTTAACCGTTCAATCACAGTCTCATCCGGATGACCATAGTTATTACGACCAACAGAAATAATTGCGAGTTTTGGCGTTATTTGTTCAATAAAAGCATCACTTGTACTTGTTTTTGATCCATGATGACCAAGTTTTAAGACATCGACGTCTAAACTTGGATTTTCACTGATAATCTCTTCTTCGACACTAACCGAGGCATCGCCCATTAGAAGAATTTTCTGGCCAAGCATTTCTGTATAGATTACAGCGGATTGATCATTTCGATCATTATTAGTAGCTTCTATCTGCACATTGAGATTTTCTAAGTTCCAACTATTAATTGACCAAGAACTTTCATTTCGCAGAATAACATCGATGGGAAAATCCTCTAATAAACTTGCAAGCGCGCCACTATGATCATAATCTTCGTGACTAATCCATACCGCATCAAGTTTATATAGTTGAATTGAGGCAAAAAAAGGGATTAATGTTTCTTTAGCAATATCGGAGTATAAACTGCCACCAGTATCAACTAAAACAGCATGCCTTTGATTACGCAGTAATATCGCATCACCTTGTCCAACATTAATGAAATAGATTGAACTTACAATATAACTCTCGAGGTTAAAAAATGGCAAGCCGATTAAAAGCGTAAATATGACAACACTTATTTCAATTATTGGACGATGATGAATAGTCAGTGCAAACATTAAAATAAATAAAAGCGCATAAAAAAATAAAATCCATAAAATTGATGGCTTCCCTAGTGGAATTTTAATATCTATTTTGCTAAAAATATTGAGCATGGACATGTTTACGCGATAACAAAAAGAAATCACCCCAGTTAATGGTGGAATCAATATTGAAAACCAACCGATAATAAAAGTAAATGACAGCAATGGCGCTAATATAAAGATAAAAACAAATGAAAATATGTGTAGATAATAGCCTTGAAAAATAACATAGGGGAGCATTAAAGCATACGCACAAATGGCCCCCATTATTGGTCGCAAAAAAGCTTTTTTATTTTGTAAAGTCGCTCTTGATAATGTAAAAAATATTATTAAACCATAACTAAGAAAATATGTTGGCTGAAAAGCTAAATAGGGATTTATTATTAGAAATGTTAAAGCCGAGAAGATGACAACGGTTAAATAATTTACTTTATGCCTTAATTTGTATTCATTGATCATCTTGAAAACATTTGTCAAAGCAATCCGGTAAATTGCAAAGTGGCTTGGTATGAAGATGAAAAAAATAACTAAGGGAGCTAGAGAAATTATCTCGGTAATTGCTGGCGATAAACGGAAATATTTGCTGACTTTTTTATTGAGTCTAATCAGTGCGTTAATATGTAATCCCGAAGCGCCGAGAAGGTAAACAATTTGCATAGTTTCAACATGTTTAAAAATTTGTGACTCATAATCACGTTGATTAAATAATAAACTAGCTATCAGTTCTTTTTCTTGATCTGAATATTTAATTAACAGATGCTTAATTATTGCTGACGAACGTATCGGTACACGCCACACATAGCTAACATCTTTCAATAGTAGTTGTTTTGTGATCCCTAAATTTTGCAAATAGTTTCCAAAATCGAATTGTTGTTCAAGTTTATAGAACTGTAAATCTCTTCCTGTTGCGGAAAATGATAATATATCACCAACTTCATGTGCGTGCGCGTGTTCACTGATGTAAAACCGGCCACAAAGCGTTGATAAAACAAAATAATTTTCACTTCTTCTTGTAACAATACCCGACCGCGGAATAATCTCAATATGTTCGACAAATATTAATACCGCGAGTAAACCTCCGCCAATTATTAATGCAACAATCGTGATGCGCTTGGCGTTATTATCCTTTTTCCAAACAATATAGGCGAGTATTCCAATGATAAAAAGCGTAGCGAATAAAGTTTGCTTTAAATATAGAATGCTGATGATTAGTCCAAGGCCGGCTAGGAGCGTCATTGAAGTACGATACTATTTTTAATTTTCTCGAAAGTTGCGTTACCAATGCCCGTAACGTTCATAATTTCTTCTAGATAAGAAAATTCACCATCAGTTTCACGGTAAGTAACTAATGCGCTTGCAATTGTTGAGCCAATCCCATTAACAGTCATTAACAAGTCTTTATCAGCATTATTAATGTTAACTTTCGCTAATGGATAATCATTACAAATATCATTTTCATCATAAAGTGAAGCAATAAAATAACTCATCCCATCAACAACATCAGTTGTAAGAATATAGGCGCGGGCATCAGCCTTTGCTGTTGGTCCACCCGCGGCCATAATAAGTTCTTCAAACGTCGCACCTTTTTCCAAGGCAAATGTCCCTGGCCGAGTCACCTGCCCAGTTACAGTCACCGTCAAACGATTATTGTCCACGAGTGAAATTTGTGAATCTGGATTAATATTATTCACCTTAGGATCAATTTGTGTAAAAGCGAAAATCAAAATAACTGTTGCAATTAAGGCAGCAATAATGAGCTTTGTCATAAAAAAACCTCCTACTAACTAGATAGTCAATAAGAGGCAAATTCGTATTAATTAAATTGTAATTTTGATAATTTCGATTTCGTAAGGTTCAATCGCTTTGACTTTCCTTACATCGCCGACACGTGCACCGAGCATCGCTTCACCAAGCGGTGACTGAATTGAAATTGAGCCGCTAAGCGGGTTTGCTTCGATTGTACCAACCAAATGATACTCAAATTCTTCATTAAGTGATAAATCCCGAAAGACGATTGTTGTTCCTAACGCGACAAATTCGGATGAAGTCGCTTCATCAACAATAACAGCGTTCGCAATTGCGTTTTCAACTTGCTTAATTCGACCTTCGATTTCCGCTTGATGCGAGCGTGCGGCATCATAATCGGCATTTTCACTTAAGTCGCCTTGGGCGCGTGCGGTTTCGAGTTCTTGCAAAACATTGGGACGTTGGATGCCAATTAGATTTTCTAATTCGCCTTGTAGTTTAGTCATCCCTTCTTTTGTTAAATAATATCTGTGTTTTTCCATAAATTTTGGCCTGCCTTTTTGTTCTCGCTTATTATAGCAAGTCGCGAAGATTAATGCCACATTGATAAATCAAAATCTTTATGAATATAAAGAAATATAAATTTTTGATAAGCTTAAACACTAGAATGCGAGGCTAATCTTGTCTATAATAGTAAGCCGGAGTTATTATGCGTAAATTACAACAACTTTTATTGCTTTTTTGGACATTTTTTAAAATCGGATTATTCACTTTTGGTGGTGGTTATGCGATGATTCCCCTCATTGAAAGTGAGGTTACTTTAAAACATCGCTGGCTAACTGAAAAAGAAACGCTCGATTTATTTATCATTGCCGAAAGCACGCCAGGTCCTGTTTCCGTCAACTCTGCTACTTATGTAGGATACAAGGTTGCTGGTTTGCTCGGAGCATTTTTTGCGACACTTGGATTAGCGCTTCCATCTCTTTTAATCATTATTGTAATTGCCTTATTTTATGATCAATTTATGACGTTGAGTTGGGTCCAGGCTGCTTTTTATGGAATTCAAGCTGGTGTTTCAATCTTAATTATCGCCGCGGCGATTAAATTAAGTCGTCATCTTGAACGTAATTTCTATAACATCATTGCGTTATTAGTCGTTGTTGGCTTACAAATTTACTTATCAACGGTCGATTTCACGATTTCAACAATATATTTCATAATTACCGGTTTTGTGCTCGGTATTGTTTTTTATGGTTTAAATAATATTAAGAAAGGTGGATCAAGTAAATGATCGATTTCTTATTATTACTCAAACTTTTCTGGACATTCTTCAAAATCGGATTGTTCACGTTTGGCGGCGGTTATGCGATGATTCCCTTAATGCAATCAGAAGTTGTCGGCCAAAATTGGCTCGATTACGATACAATGATTAATTTTTTAGCAATATCCGAATCAACGCCCGGGCCATTTGCCATCAACATGGCAACATTTATCGGTGAAAATCAGGCGGGCTTGCTTGGTGCCTTAGTCGCCACAACCGGTGTTATCTTGCCATCGTTTATTATTATCACAATTATTGCCGCAGTTAGTGGTAAATTCATCCAAACTCGCTTTGTACAAGCAGGTCTAAAAGGTATTCGTCCGATTATTATTGGTCTAATTCTTTCCGCTGGCACACTGCTAGTTTTGCATAACCTTGTTGATCAGTATCCGCTAAAAGGTCCATTCCGGTTAGATATGCTGATCCTCACAATTAACTTAGCTATTATCTATTTTGGCTACTGGATTTGGAAAAAACGCCAATTAAGTCCAATTACATTTGTAATTATATCGGCTATTTTCGGTTTAATCATCTTTATTTAGAAGCTGTTAATTCCTCCGTTTGTAAATTTTTGAAAAAAACAAGTAAATATCAAAAAAACGGCTAAAAAGCCGCTTTTTAATTATTATTCTGTTTTATTAAAATCAAACAATAATTAAATAAGTGTTTATAAATACTTATACAATACTAATTTAATACTTTTAATCTACTAGAAAATTGCTTTTTAAAAAGAATCGCCTTCGCCTTCGCCATCTGGCTCTGCATCGCCATCATCTTCAGCATCACCATCATCTTCTGATTGATCTTCTTCTTCCTCGTGGCTTTCAAAAGCCGAAAGAACTTCTTCAACTTCGTCGTATTCTTCTTTGGTTAAATCGTCTTCAATATGGCCATCATCATAAAAACGTGCAGCAAGTACTTCATCGCGATTTGCGGGGTCAAAGAATAAAACATAGTTTACTCCCCGATCTTCGTTTTCATAAGTTAGTAGAATTTCATAGCGATAAACAACACCAGCTTCATCAGTAATTTCTAAAAAGTCATCATCTTTAATCTTGTTCATTTCCATGCTCCTTTAGCCTGTTTAAATAATTTTCTAAAATAATAATTGCCGCGAATTCATCAACGCGCTCTGGCCACTTTTTCTTTGGAATAGCAAGCATTTCCATCCGCTCATGGGCTTCAACGGTTGAAAGACGTTCATCAACAAAATTAATTTTGACTTGTGGCGCCACTTTTTGCAAGTCATTCGCGAATCTTTCAACACTTTTTACTCGTTCTCCCGCGCGTCCATCCATATGAAGTGGTTTACCAAACACAATTGTTTTTGGCTTAACTTCTTCAATTATTATAACTAATTGTTGTAAAGCCAAATGATAATTACCGGCTTTAAAGTGAATTGTTGGGCGTCCAGTAACAATACGCTGCGTTTGATCCGTAATCGCAACGCCAAGCGTGGTTGTTCCTAAGTCTAAACCAATGATTTTTGCCATTAATCAATCAATTCCTTAATAATCTTATTGATTTCGTTAATATCCGGCTTTACTTTACCAGCACCATTGGCAAAATCTACTCGTCCACCGCCAGAGCCGAGCATTTTTTTGGCGATAGTTTGTACGATTTGACCAGCTTTAATACCTTGTTTGAGTGCTTTGGGACCGACACTTGCCACGATCGGGTAACTGTCTAGGCTTTCTTGACCAATTAAAACAATCACACCATCATCATTTTTTGCTTTTAGCACATCGATTAAACCGATTAGTGCTGAGCGCGCTAATTTTGGTAGATAATTCACTAATAAATGCACGCCATCATAAACAACAAATTGTTCAGCTAGTGTTTCCGCTTCGGCAGCTGCTAATTTATCGGCAAGTGAACGATTGAGCTCTTTTAAACGTTGTTTTTCGTTTTCAAGTGTTTTTAAAGTTGTTAAGATTTCTACGTAAGATCCTGCACCAAGAATTTCTTTTGTATCAAACAAGATTTTTTCCCGTTCTTTCAACAAATTATAGGCACCCAACGATGTCTTCGCTTGAATACGCCGGATACCACTCGCAATCGAGCGTTCGAATTCAATCACAAAAACACCAATGTCTTCACTGTTAGCAACGTGCGTACCACCACAAAATTCCGACGAAAAGTTGCCAAATTCAACCACACGAACAGTGGCACCATATTTTTCATCAAATAATGACTTTGCACCCCGCTTCTTGGCTTCGGCAAGTGGGAGTAACAAAGTTGTATTTACTAGACCATTGGCGATTTGTTGATTTACGCGGCGCTCAATCTCATTAATTTGTTCAATTGTTAAGGCTTGAGCATAATTAAAGTCAAAGCGTAAGTGATCACTATCAACCGATGATCCTTGTTGATGAACTTCATCACCAAGAACATCTGCGAGCACTTGATCAAGTAAATGCGTCGCACTGTGATTGCGCATGGTCAATAAACGCGTTGGAACATCAATCTGTGATGTAATTTCATCACCAAGGCTAATTGTCCCAAAGTTTAGTGTTACCACGTGTAGATGCTGTCCATTCGGGGCTTTTTGCACATCAGTGACTTCAGCTTCACATTTTTTACTTGTAAGGAAACCTCGATCAGCTACTTGTCCACCCGATTCGGCATAAAAGTTTGTTGTCGCAAGTATAACTTCACCATAATCTTCAATCTCTTCAACTTTTTGGCCGTCGCGGAAGAGGGCGACAACCTTGCTGACTAGTGGTGCGGTTGAAGAATAATCAAACACACTTGGAATATGGCATTCCATTAAATCAACCGATTGATTTGCCATCGATTGGGCATCTTTACGGGCCGACCGTGCCCGCTCGCGTTGCTTTTCAAGTAGGGCATTAAAACCGCTGCGATCAATGGAAACACCATTTTCTTCAGCGATTTCTGCAGTTAACTCAAATGGAAACCCATAGGTATCATAAAGTTTAAATGTCGCTTCAGCACTCAGCTTGGCTGGCTGATCAACAAGCATTTTTTCAAGTTGCTTTTCACCACTCGTAAGTGTCTTTAAAAATTTTTCTTCTTCCGCTAATATTTTTTTCGCGATATTATCTTCTTTTTCATCAAGATACGGATAGAAATCATCCATGATTCTAATAACCGTGGGTACTAGTAAATATAAGAAAGGTTGATAAATACCAATTTTACGGCCGTAACGCATCGCCCGGCGCAAAAGCCGGCGTAAGACATAGCCCCGTCCTTCATTGGAGAAATTTGCTCCATCGGCAAGTGCAAACGTACAAGTACGGATGTGGTCAGCAATTACGCGATATGCCATTAAGTTAACACCTTCATAAGCGACTTTGCTAATGTCATGCGTTGCTTTAATTAGTGGATAAAATAAATCGGTTTCAAAATTTGTCGGTGTTTGTTGGAGCACACAAGCAATGCGTTCAAGTCCCGCGCCGGTATCAATGTTTTTATATGGCAATTCCGCATAATCGGCCCGCGCAACACCTTCAACCCCATTATATTGGGAAAAAACGATGCCCCAAATCTCGACGTAACGATCATTATCAAGTTCTTCTTCGAGCAAACGCAAACCGCGATTATCTGGATCAAACGCGGGACCCCGATCAAAAAACACCTCAGTGTTAGGACCACAAGGACCCGTGCCAATTTGCCAGAAATTACCTTCTAAAGGAATTAAATGATCTGCTTTTACACCACATTTTAACCACAAGTTACGTGTATCTAAATCGGTTGGTAAGTATGTAAAATACAACTTATCAACTGGCATCGCAAAATACTTTGGACTTGTTAAGATTTCAAACGCCCACGGAATCGCGCTTTCACGGAAATAATCGCCAATGGAAAAGTTGCCGAGCATTTCAAAAAATGTATGATGTCGAGCGGTTTTACCAACATTGTCGATATCGTTTGTCCGAATCGATTTTTGCACATTTGTAATGCGGCGATTTGGTGGGGTTACCGAGCCATCAAAATATTTTTTTAATGCGGCAACGCCAGAGTTAATCCATAGTAGTGTTGGATCATTATGCGGAACAAGCGATGCGCCGGGCTCGATGCTATGGCCGCGTTCGGAAAAGAAGCGTAACCAAGTAGCACGAATTTCATTTGCCGATAGTTTTTTCATAAATCCTCCAAGAAAATAAAAAAGGTACGACGCTAAGGAACGAAGATCTCGCGGTACCATCCTTATTCATTGTCATAAACAATGCCCTTTATTCACCGTTAACGCCGGAAACGGGAACGATTAATTCCACTATCGAGGGGCTTCTTTACGACAACTAAACGGTTCCATCAACCCCGTTCTTTCTATCAATTATCGGTCAAGTTTGTCTCGAATACGTTTTGCACACGTATTATAGCATTATTTTACAAATTTTGACTACTTCTTATCATTTGATTGCCTTAACGATGATGCCGCCACCAAGACAAATATCATCTTGATAAAGCACCGCAGCCTGGCCAGGTGTAATTGCTTTAACGGGATGCACAAAGCTTAATGTGATGTGCTCATCATCTAAAGCGCTCACTTGCACCAACTGATCTTCTTGGCGATAGCGAAATTTGGCTTGGTAAATTTTACCAACTTGTGGTGGTTCACTAATCCAATTTAACTGGTTAATAATTACGCCTTGCGAAGACAAATAATCATTGTCTTCACCACTAGCGACGTAGAGAACGTTTTTGCCAACGTCTTTATCCACAACAAACCATCCTTGATCGTGATGACCGGGTATTCCACCGATTCCAAGCCCTTTTCGTTGTCCAATTGTATAGTAAAGAACGCCATCATGTTGACCGAGCACTTTTTGGGTCGTAATATCGACAATTGCTCCTTGATGAGCTGGTAAATAATTTTGTAAGAACGCTTTAAAATGACGTTCCCCGATAAAACAAATTCCTGTGGAATCTTTTTTATTCATTACACTTGTTAGTTGTAATTGCTGGGCAATTGCCCGCACTTGTGCTTTATTGATGTTGCCAAGTGGAAATAAACAAGAGGCGAGTTGTTCTTGCGCGATTTGCGAAAGAAAATAGCTTTGATCTTTATTGTGATCATCCGCCTTTAATAAATAGAAAAGCCCATTTTTCTCGATTTTTTTCGCATAATGCCCCATTGCAATCAAATCAAAACCATTTTGTTTAGCATAATCAAGGAAAGCCGAAAACTTAATATATTTGTTGCAAAAAATATCCGGATTCGGCGTGCGACCCGCTCGGTATTCAGCGAGTGCATACTGAAATACATCGCGCCAATATTCTTCAACAAAATCAACACGGAGTAAAGGAATCGCTAATTTTTCCGCCACTAATTTCGCATCGTCATAATCTTTCTCTTGTGGACACTGTGGATCATCAAGTGTTGGATTACCTAAAACGTCATCATTGGCCATCGCATCCCAATTACGCATAAAACAGCCGGTTACTTCATAACCTGCTTCTTTTAATAAATAAGCACTGACCGCGGAGTCAACACCACCCGATAAGCCGAGTAATACTTTTTTAGCCATAAATTTCCTTGCTATCGAGTAATAATGTAAATGGGCCATCGTTAATTAATTCAACTTGCATAGCTTTTCCAAAAACACCGGTTGCAATTTTACCGTGTGCTTTTTCCAGCGTTCGATTAAATTCTTCAAATAATTTTAGCGCATCTTGTCCATTTAATGCTTTGGTAAAAGATGGGCGACGACCATTACTGACATCACCATATAAGGTAAATTGTGATACCGATAGAATTTCACCTTGAACATCATCAAGCGCTTTATTGGTCGCACCCTTTGCATCAGGAAATAACCTTAACGCTAAAACTTTTTGGGCCATCTTTTCAACTAATTGTTCTTCATCACCCAAGGTGAAACCGACAAAAAGCAAAAAGCCACGACCGATTTGCCCGACAACTTCTTCATTCACAATCACACGTGCTTTTTGCACGACTTGCACAAGTATCCGCATGCTATTTATATTATAATATTTATTAACCTAGTTTAAGCAATTTAATCACATGGGGGAAATTTATCATGTTAGCACCTTTAGCTTATCGTATGCGGCCCAAATCACTAGATGATGTGATTGGTCAAGTTCATCTTGTTGGCGATGATGGGTTTTTAACCAATGCGATTAAAAATCAATTATTAGTATCAATTATCTTTTATGGTCCAAGTGGCGCAGGAAAAACAACAATTGCCGAAGCATTTGCCACCGCTTTAAATGTCCATTATCGTAGTTTAAACGCGGTTACCGCTAGTAAAAAAGATTTAGAACAAGTTATTCAGGAAGCTGCAATTTTCCAACCACTTGTCTTAATTCTTGATGAAGTTCATCGTTTAACTAAAGATAAACAAGACTTTTTGCTGCCACACATTGAAGATGGCACGCTCTATTTACTCGGTGCAACAACAGCAAATCCCTATTTAGCAATTAATCCCGCCATGCGTTCACGTTGTCATCTTCTTGAAGTTGTATCGCTATCGATTGAAGAAATTTCGCTTGGCATTGAACGCGCTTTAAACGCTGCGCACGGTTTAGGTGGGAAGATGCGAATGAGCGAAAGCGCCCGTAAACTATTGGCAACAGCATCTGCCGGTGATATGCGCTTTGCTTTAAATTTTCTGGAAGTTTTATCGTTAACGAATAAAACAAATATCGATATTGATGATTTGCAAGCGATTAGTCGCGTGCCGAACTTTATCGCGGATCAAGATGAAAGTGCTCACTACGACGCGGTGAGTGCTTTGCAAAAATCGATTCGCGGATCTGATGTCGATGCAAGTCTATATTATCTTGCGCGCCTGATTGTGATTGGCGATTTAGAATCAATTGCCCGGCGTTTACTCGTAACGGCTTATGAAGATATTGGTTTGGCTAATCCTGGAGCGGTTCAGCGCGCTGCCACGGCGATTGAAAGTGCACGAAAAGTCGGTTTTCCAGAAGCGATTTATCCACTCGGGTTTACTGTTTGTGACCTCGCTTTATCACCTAAATCAAAAGCAGCGGCTAACGCTGCTAACTCTGCATTAAGTTTGGTTAAAGAAAAACCATTAGATGTACTTGATTATCTCAAACTTACACCAGTAAATGTGCGTGAGGAAGATAAATATCCATATGATCGCCCAGATTTGTGGGAAAAAATGCAATATCTACCAAACCTAATAAAAAATCTGCACTTTTATATTCCGAGTCCATATTCTCAATATGAAAAAGCACTGAATACTAATTATCAACGCTTGCAAAAACAAAAACGTTCCTCTAATTTAGATGAACTAAAGAAAAAAACCGGTTAAATAACCGGCTTTTTTGTTAATTATAAATTATTCGATTACTTCGTAAACAATCGGTTTAATCTCCACTGGTTGGTCATTGAGCACGAATGCATCATGGATTTTATTTAAAACTGGTTGATATTTTTCTAGCCCTAAATTTGTATGAACTTCAGCTAAGACATCACCAATCGCCACATGATGTCCGACTTTTTTCTTCAAGACAATGCCGGCCGTGAAATCAATCACATCTTCTTTTGTCGCCCGTCCGGCGCCAAGTTCCATCGCCGCCACACCAATCTCATACGAATCAATATGCGCAACATAACCAGCTTTTTGTGCAGTTAAAACGATGATGTGATGGGCGAGTGAAAACTTTTCTGGATGTTCGATATAACTAACATCACCACCTTGGGCGCCGACCATTTGTTTGAACTTTGCTAGCGCTTCACCATTTTGCAGTTGTTGCTCTGCTAATAAACGGCCTTCCGCGCGCGATGATGCAATTTTCGCTTGTTCAAGAATAATAGCAGCAGCCGTGACGCAAAGCTCACGGAAGTCTTCTGGTCCACGACCATTGAGTGTATCGATAGCTTCCCGCACTTCTAGAATATTACCAACAGCATATCCTAATGGTTGATCCATATCAGTCAGCATCGCCCGCGTATCGCGTTTAAGTCCTTGACCAATGTCCACCATCGTTTTTGCGAGAATACGTGCATCTTCAATCGTCTTCATAAAAGCGCCACTACCAAATTTGACATCAAGTAAAATCGTATCAGAACCAGAGGCTAATTTTTTAGACATGATTGATGAAGCAATTAGGGGCATGCTTTCGACGGTGGCCGTTACATCACGAAGTGCATAAAGCTTTTTATCCGCGGGAACAAGTGCGGCAGTTTGGCCGATAATCGCTATACCAATATCATTTACTTGTTTTTCAAAATCCGGAATGCTGATCGCAATCGAAAGTCCGGGGATTGATTCCAACTTATCAAGCGTACCACCAGTATGACCAAGCCCACGGCCACTCATTTTAGCGAGTTTGGCGCCAAGACTTGCGACAAGTGGACCAACCACCAGTGATGTTTTATCACCAACGCCACCAGTCGAATGTTTATCAACTTTGACACCGGCAATGCGACTTAAATCAACAACATCCCCCGAATACATCATCGCGCGCGTGAGTGCGACAATTTCCTCGCGTTCCATACCCTGTAAAACAATTGCCATACATAAAGCACTGGCTTGATAATCAGGAATGCTTGCATTCGTATAACCAGAAATAAAAAAATCAATTTCTTCCTGTGTTAGCATCTCCGCATGCCGCTTCTTTTCAATAATTTCGACCATTCGCATAAATATATCTCCTTTAATATTTGTGAAAAAATTTATAATGTTAAAAACTTGCGTTGGGCTTTTTTATCAACCACGACTTTCATTTGTGTTTCATAACGCGGACGAATTTCATCAAATAAATATTTAACTTGTTGATGATAGAATTCACCAGCTTTAATCGTATCTTTTTGTGCGCTTTCTGGTAATTCTGGCGCCGCGAATTTAACGTAAATTGGATATTTCTTCCATTTTACACGTTTATCTAAAACAAATTGTTGGCCGACCATCGCAAAGGCAACAATTGGTGTCTTTGTTTGCAGCGCATATTTAAATGTTCCGGCTTTAAATGGTGCAATCGGTTGATTGTACGAAGTATTCCGCGTTCCTTCCGGAAACATTGCCACACTACGCGCTTCTTGCGTTAATTGCCGGCGCACTTCAATCATTATTTTTACTTCTTGCTTTAAAGCTTCCCGGTCAAGAAATAAGCCTCCGATGCCGACGATTGTTTTGCCGACAAAAGGAAATTTCCGCGATTCTTTTTTAGCTACAAAAATAATTGGTTTACGACTAATCGCTAAAAGAATAACGGGATCCATAAATGATAGGTGATTACCAATAATAAATTGTGTTTGTCGGGTTTGAATAAAACTCAAACCTTGAACATGCAGTTCGACATTAAAACTTGCTAAAACCGCGCGCGCAAGTTTGCTATAGCGGTCCCAGCGCTCTTGCAAGGGGTAACGCTCAGGATGTTTGGCATACTTACGCATATAAGAAAAATAGGCAAAAATAATTTTAAAACCAACTTTGATGATTGCTTTGAAATATTTTACCATCGCGCTCCCTCCTAAATTTTAGTGAATCGAATTGAGAAATGATAATTGTTCGACAATGATGATTGGAAAGCCCTGATCATCATTTTCTAGACGGCCGATAATCGCCACCGGTGTTTCTTCTTTCGCCTGATAAAGAATCGCATTCGGACGATGATTCCAATTTACTGCCCGGAAAACATCTAAATGCTGTTCTTTTAGTTCAGCTTCATAAAAGCGGCGAACGTGAACCTCACGCGTTAATTCATCGATTTTTGGACCAAGGGTTCCAACAATTGTAATACTTGCAGTCATATAATTTGCTCCTTGCTTTTATACACATAGCAAAGTCAAGCGTTTTTCGTATCGCTAAGATTTGTACCTGCATCATCTTGACGTAAACCTGTCACTAAGATAGTTAGTGGCGCAATCATCAGATTTTGCACATAGGCTTCACCTTTTGCTTTTACATAGCCAGCATTATTGAAGATTACTTTTTCATAATCTTCTAATTCGTAAAAGAGCATTTGCGTTGAAATATTAATAAAAACTTTAAACTTACGGTAAGGATCTTCTGGCGTTAAACCAACATAATCAATTAATAAACCACCTTCCGGTAAATCTTCGTACTCAATAAGCTCTTCAATTATCGCGGGATCGGTCACTCTTAAAAATGGACAATCTTTGCGTAACTCAGTCAATTGCCGGAAGTAATGGACCATTTCTAAGCGATTATCGAGTAAAACATAAGCAAACTGATTAATCCGATCACCACTACGATAAGAGTTGGTATCACCAAATTTGGAAACGCCAATTTCTTGGCCTTTATGGAAAAATGGAACACCAAATGCGAGCATGACAACGGCGTTATGCATATTAATCCGCTTTAACTGAATTATTTCCGGTTCATCAGAGTTGGCAACCTGAAGTTTATCAGCGAGTGTCGCATTATCATGGCATTCAACATAGTTGATGCTTTGGGCGGCCGATAAGTAACGGCGCGGGAAAATTAAGTCAATCGCTCCGCCGACATAGGCAAATTTAAAGCCCAGCCGGTAATCAGCATTACCAAATAAATAACCGCGTTCGGCTAAGCGATCATCAGCACTTGGTCCTTTGACAATATCACGGAAACCATCATTGAAAAAACTATAACCGGGGAGTTCAAGGCTATTTTCTTGACTTGCCCGTAATTCATAAGGCAAGTTTCCCATATTCCAGCCCTCACCATAAAGCATAAAATCGGGTTTAATTTTCTTTGTCACTTTTTCAATTTCGCGCATCGTTGCAATATCGAGAATACCCATTAAATCAAAGCGGAGACCATCAATCCCATATTCTTCGAGCCAATAACGACAGGCATCAACAATAAGTTTACGCACCATTTTACGCTCACTTGCGAGCTCATTACCACAACCGGTTCCATTAGCGCGTTTACCTTCCGCGTTACGCCGAAAATAATAATTAGGAACAACTTGTTCAAATAACGAAAAACTCGCTTCATAAACGTGATTAAATACGACGTCAAGGTTGATGCGAATCCCTTTTTGATGAAATGCACTCACCAGCATTTTAAATTCTTTAATGCGGGTGTATGGATTATTCACATCGCTTGCATATGCCCCGTCTGGCACAAAGAATTGACCCGGATCATAACCCCAATTATAGGTTGCTAGTGGTTTATTCTCATCAATCGTCACAAAGTCAAGAATTGGCATTAGTTGTAAATGGGTAATGCCTAACTGTGTCAGATAATCAAAACCGGCGGGAAAACCATTTCGCGCAGTGCGATTTTTTTCAATTAATCCGAGATATTGGCCCTTGCGTTTAATATCGGTTGTTTTATCAATTGTCATGTCGCGCACGGAAGTTTCATAAATAATCGCTTCAGTGGGAGAGGAAAATTTTCCGAGATATTGGTGATTTAAATCAATCACAGTTCGTTTGGGATTATAAACAACTGAAGATTGCCCATTTGCTGTTGTCGCCCGGGCGTATGGATCTGGTGTTTCAACCATCAGACCATTATTTGTCACACCATAAAGATATTCTGCACGATCAAGATTTTGTGCAATTTTAACACGGTAAATACCCTTATCAAGTCTTTTCATCCAATGATAGGAAATATGTCCACGCTGCATGATTTTCACATAAACGCGGGAAGCGAGGGGTGCCCATAAAGTGAATGTTGTCGCTTCTTTACTATAAACAGCGCCTAAATCATCGCCATCATAAAAATATTTATCTTCAAAATCTTCAAACGTTGGTGCATTGCTCACATCTAAAGCACCCGTTCCGTAATGTTCGGTAACGATTTTATAATCACGGCCGAGTTCAATTGGAAATGGCGGAATTAAATCATAGATATTCGTGCCAAATTGGAAAGCAATTTTATCAATTTTCAATGTGTAACGATCATGGTTATCCACGAGTAAGACAAAATTTGGGTTTTCTTCTTTTACCGATTTTGCATAGATTAAAGCTTTAATTAAATTCGGCGCAAATAATTTGGTAGTCATGAGAGCGTTATTCATATAATTTTCCTTTATTTATCAACTTTAACAATGGCAATTGCATAGTCGCCATCATGCGATATCGAAACTTCATAGCGGTTGTTATCATGGATGAGAATTGGGGCGCCATGACTATCATAGATGATTGAAACGGCGGTAAATGGAATATGGCCAATCCCTTTTTTTAAGGCCTTAAAAAATGCTTCTTTCGCAGCAAATCGACCGGCAATAAATTCAACTTTATTTGACCGCTGTTGATAAATTGCTAATTCTTCTGGCGATAAAATACGCGGGGCGAGTTTTTCTTTCCCAGCGAAGCGCGCCATTCGCACAATGTCGATACCAATCCCCATTTTTTTAACCTCAATAATCGTTATTTTTTATCGCGTACTCTTCTGGCGATAGTTGATGCTGTTGGAGCACACGACAGCCGCGTGATGATGTGTTATAGTCACCACTGGATTCAATAACTTCTTCATTTTGTAGCATCGTAAACATCCGACTAGCGCGTGTGAAACCAAAGCCAAATGCTTGCATAATTTTATTAATTGAGGTGTAATCCTGGCTCATCACCCAATCTTTGACTTCTGGATACTTCTCATCATAAAGCACTTCATTTGTACCACTAGCGCCAGCGGTTGGTTTTTCTTCTAAATCAAGGAAGTTCGGATCATAGTTGCTTTGATAATTCTGGGCTAAGAAATTAACAACGCGCCGAATTTCTTTATTATCAACATATGCCCCTTGAACACGTGCTACCCCTTGGCGTGATACGTGCACACAATTGACCAACATATCGCCGTTACCAAGCAACTTTTCGGCGCCACCCATCCCAATAATTGTTCCACTATCAACGGCGGAGGCAACCATCAAGGCAACACGCGTTGGTAAATTTGCTTTAATTGTGCCAGTAATAACATTAACGGATGGCCGTTGTGTCGAAATAATTAAGTGAATGCCAGCCGCCCGTGACTTTTGGGCAATGCGCACAACAGGTGTCGCGATATCTTTTGCCCCTTCAACTAAATCGGCATATTCATCAATAATCACGATAATTGTCGGTAAAATTGGTTTTCCTTCTTCAATCATGATTTCGTTATATTGTGAAATATTACTGGCCCCAGTTTGTTCAAATAAGTCATATCGATGTTCCATCTCATCGGCTAAACGATTAAGTGCCACTTTTGCTTCTTCATTTCCGGTAATAATTGGACATAAAAGATGGGGTAATTCGCGATAACGCATCATTTCAACACGTTTTGGATCGATAATCACAAGTTTTAATTCATCGACATTATTACGCATAATTAATGTCATTAACAACGAGTGCATGAAAATCGATTTGCCAGATCCCGTTGATCCAGCAACAAGTAAATGGGGAAATTCATGGAGGGGAGCAAAAACAACTTTACCAGAAATGTTTTTACCAAATGGAATCAACATCTTGTTTTTATATTTATCCGGAGCTGGCATTTCTTTAATGCAGTCTTTGAATCCGACAGTCGAGGTTTTATAATTTGGAATTTCTAAACCGGAAGTCACTTTTCCTTCAACTAGTGCGCTAAAACGCGATTGAATTCCACCAAGGCGAACCATGATATCATCAATTGTCCGCGAAACAGTTGAGACCGACACATCACGATTAGTTTGGATATCATATTGTGTGACCGCTGGACCAATCGTATAAGAAATAACCTTGGCACCAACGCCAAAATCATCCAAAACCTCATTGATTAATTCCACTCGTTCCTGCGCAATTTGTTCATTTTTTGCATCGGTAACTTCGGTTTCATACTCTTCAAGCAAAGAAATATCTGGATAGACATATTTTGGTTTAGCAGCTTGTTTATCGATTTTTGGTTCGTCTTGCCGTTCTTTAGCTTTTGGCGTAGTGATAATTGGTTTAACTGCAATATCAATTTTTGCTGTGCTACTTTGATAAGCGCTACGTGGTTGTACTTCAACCGCTTCTTCGCTCGATGGCACCTCTAAAGTAACATTTGTTTCATCATTGTTGATATGATCGAGTAAATCATCAATTTCTAGTGGCGCGCTTTCCATGGCGGTTTGTGGAATATATGGATTGACACTTGGAGTCGTGGCAATCGGCTTGGGCGTTGTCACGGGTTCTTCAACAATGGCTGGTTGAACTTGTTGCGGAATCACACTTTCTTCTTGATAGAAAATTGCCTTTTTTAGTCCCATTGAGCGCAAAGGTTGTGAGGAAACTTGTTGATTTTCATAAGTATCACCAACTGGTGTGATTGGTCGATTAATTGGTTTTGGCGTCTCAAACTTGTCATTTTCTGCTTCTAATGATGCGGCATTCATAAAGAACTTTTTGCGGGTTTTTGCATCAAAATGCTTTGTTTTGACATTTTTGAATAATGATCCGAATAAACGCCAAAAAGTGAATAGCGTTCCAAGTAAAAAAAGTAAGCCAATCACGATATATGTGCCAATCGCGCCAATAAGACTCCGAACGCTAAGATAAGCAAAATCACCAATAACGCCACCACCTAAAAATGTTGTCTGGTCACCAAATAGTTTAACTGGACTAGTTAGTGCGTCAGCTAAAGTACCCATTACTAAATCGCGCTGGGCAGTGATTTGATTAATCGTTAAGAGTGTCTCAGTTTCAAGTCCAGTTACATAAAAATGCGATGCTAACATAAGTAAGGCGATATTAAAAATTAAAAATCCGATAAAAGTTACACTAATACGCGGTTTTTTCGTGCCGTCAACTTTTTGATGTTGATCGGTTTCAAATATAAAGTTCACTCCCCAGAGCATCAAGAGCAAATAAACGAAGACATAGAGAATACCAAAAAGATAACTGACTAAATAGGTAACGTAAGCCCCAAGCCAGCGATTAAGTAAACCAATCAGACCAAGCAGTGTGAGCATAATACCAAAAGGTATTTGGACACGATTGCCCATTGAGATACGATGTTTTTTATTGGAATAATTTTCGTTCATGAAAACCTCGCGCATATTTTGCTAATTATTATAACTAATTATACATTATATGGGGCGTGATTTTAAAGGCTCAAAAGGTGAAAACCGCGCTATTTAAGAAAAAAAAGACGCCTTTTGGCGTCTGGTTTTATTCAACTTCACTAATTAAGGGCAAAATCATCGGTTGCTTGCGCGTTACACGACGAACAAAGCGGAATGCTTGTTCTTCGACTTCTTGTGCACAAACTTCTTGGTTGAACGTGGCCATTGCTAAGTGTTTATTGACGGTATTGGTTAAGATATTTGTTAATTCATTCACAAGATTGTCATTTTCTTTCACGAAGACAAAACCGCGTGTTTGCACATCCGGTCCCGCAATTATTTTGCGGTGTTTGCGTGAAATCGCTAGCGCTAAAACAATGACACCATCATCAGATAATTTTTGGCGGTCTTCAATTACAGTGGCGGAAATATCCCCAACACCAGTTCCATCAACATAAAGATCCCCTGTCGGCAGTTTATCAAGGCTGCCAACAAGTAATTTGGCTTTGCCATCATCGAAGCGGACAATCATACCATTATCGAGCAGGAAAATATTTGAGTGATTAAGGTGAACATTCATGCTTGCAGCAAGCCGCGCATTCGCCATTAAAAACCGAAAATCACCTTTGACGGGTATGTAATATTTTGGATTGAGCATTTCAATTAAAAGTTTGAGATCTTCTTCTTGGGCATGCATATTAGATATTTGTTTACGACCAATATTCACGACTTTCACCCCAGCTCGATAAAGATTATCGACAGCGTTGGTTGCTAAAACTTCGAAACTTGGTCCAGCAGGAGCGGCGACAATAAATGTATCAGAAGAAGTTAAAATGATGCGTTTATCTTCATGTTCACTATTGGCAAGTAAATCAATTTGATTATAAATGTGATCACCTTGTCCCATCATTAAAACAACTAAATCACTTGCTTTTGTCCGGAGTAAATTATCAGATGAAATGAGATTATATGGCGGGATATTTAATTTTCCAATCGCATTAAAATCATTGAAGTATTGGGCAACATTTTGGTCATAAAACATAATCTTTTTGTTCATTTTAATCGCTAAAGCAATTATTTCTTCCAACATATATGTCGATTGATTAAAAGTTGCGATAAAGATGCGTCCTTCGGCATCCATAAACGGCCGTAATAAATGTGGGGTAATCCGGTGCGTTGGTGATGTATATCCTGGTTTATCCGCTCCTAGCGATTCAGTAAGCAAAGCAAGGATTGGTTGCTCAGCAATTTGTGCTAAGGCATTTAAGTCATGTTTGTAATTAACATTAGCGTTATATTCGATGATATAGTCACCGGAATAGACAACAACACCTTGATCTGTTGTAATACCAACACCACTTGATAACATCATTGCGTGACAAGTTTGGAAAAAATACACTGGCCGACCAGCAATTTTTACTTGATCAGACGGCTTGATTTCTTTGAAATCGTATTGGACATCAAGATGGAGACGTTGCGTTAATCGCTTAATCATCATGATTGTCGCATATGAGGCATAAATTGGCGCGGGAATATCGCGATAAATAAATGGTAGCGAACCCATTTGATCATCATGACCATGTGTGATTATGTAAGCGCGGACACGACTTTTATTCATTTTCAAGTAGTCGTAATTCGGGATGATTAAATCAATCCCTGGATGTGTTTTATCCGGATATTTTGCCCCGCATTCTAAAATAAAAATATCGGGCCCGGCTTCGAGAATATATAGGTTTTTACCATTCTCATCGAGACCACCCAACGCAAAAAATTTAACTAATTCTGCCATAAAAAAATCTCCATTCTAATTTATCAAAGCAATTTACATTGTTATGCGCGTAATTCATCAAAAACATTATAGCGATTAGATGAATTTTTACAATATAAAGACGTTTATTTGTGCTTAAGCGATGATAACTTGTACACTTGTTGTCATCACACCTTGTAATAAGTAAGCATGATTTGTCCAAAATGGGCGCATGTATTTCTGGTAGACGCCATCAACACCAATTAAGTAGTGATAAAACTCCGGTTGAAGATCAAGAAATACCATTGCTAGCAAAAATGTCGTTTCCCGATAAATAATCGTTGCACTTTGATTTGGGGCAAGCGCTTGGGGATAAATATATTGGTCTTGGTAGGGACCAAATTTTTCTATAAAACTATTATCTTTTTTAAGCGTTGACCAAAATAAATCTGCGGCTTGCGCATTGAGTGTAGCATTTAAGTATGGACGTTGAATTATTGTATCAAGCCCATCAAATGGCGCTTTAGTGATATTTAAGTTAATATCAAGTAGATTATTAGTGGTATTTTGAATAATTTCCTCGCGATTAACGGAATTTTGATTAATATAGAAATATGCTCCATAGACAGGCGGATGAAAGCCATTATGTGTATTCATTGTCGCTGCGCCAACAAAATAAGCACGCGGATTTATTAGTAAAAGTTCTTCTTCATTTGTTAATTTAAGTGTATAACTTTCGCAGGCATAAAGTTTTCTTTGATTGCTGCCACTTACACGAAACCCTTCATTATTAAGCGGAACATCCAAGTTTGAACGATGGACACCTAAGGTAATATCGTCATTATATATAATAGAAAAATCGCCAATTTTACTTACTTCTTCTGTTACGTTTTGATCACAACTTGTGAGCAAAAGTGCACCAACTAACAACCATAAAGGCGTAAAGTGATGATTTGACATATTATTCTAAGATAGTTTTGGTAGCAACTATATCAACACCACTATCCAAAACATTGTGAACAATCGTGTCGCCAACATGAACCGGCACCTCAACTTTAACAGTTTTTAATAAATCCATTAAAGGGAAGATTAACGCTTTGGAAATTGGTGTTTTTGTTGCGACTGACAACCGGCGGATATGTGTTGAGTTAATCATTACAGTGGTGGCAATATAGCGTCGCGGATTGGTAATTTCATCACGGGCATACGCAATTCCGCGTGGACAATGATTACCGGTAACATTGAGATTTTCATCAACTTGCAAATGGCAACCACGTGGACAGCTAGTACAAATTAATTTGATTTTACTCATGGCTATTCACCTCGACAGTTAATAATGACCCCGCACGCAAGTCTTGTTTACGAAGTTTGATCATTTCCATTTCCGAGGGAATCGCAAACGGACGAAATGCTTTTTTAATCTCGACACCATCAATTTGTACACTGATACGGGCTTTTTCGATTGGTTTCTTCACTCGATACTTAAGAATAATTTCTTCCGCATTGGAATTAATATCAATGCGTTGTGGCACAACATAACCGATTAAATTACCGGGCAAAACACGAATTTGCGCACCATTTTCGAAATGAGGATTAAGCAAATATTGCGCAGCGGAAATTCCCGCGAGTTTACCTTCATCCGAGACGTAATCGACGATATCATGAACATGCAAAGCATTACCACAACTGAAAATTCCCGGAATTGTTGTTTCGAGTTTTTCATCGACAATGGGGCCTTTTGTCGAACTAAGTTCGGCACCCGCTTGCATTAATAGATCATTGTTAGGGACTAAACCGACCGAAAGTAATAAAGTGTCGACTACAAAGTCTTTTTCGCTACCTGCAATGAAGTTAAATTGGTCATCAACTTCGGTAATTGTAATTTTTTCGACGCGTTGGCGTCCATAAACATTGCTAATCGTATGACTTAAGAATAGCGGGATGTCAAAGTCATTTAAGCATTGGACAATATTACGCGGTAATCCATTGCTATACGGCATAATTTCCGCAACACCTAAAACATTGGCTCCTTCTAATGCCATCCGGCGCGCCATTATTAAGCCAATATCACCTGATCCTAAAATAAAAACATTCCGGCCCACCATATAGCCATCGATATTTACATATTCTTGTGCTTGACCAGCGGTCATAACACCAGCTAAACGCGCGCCTGGGAGCATGATTTGACCAGCACTACGTTCATAGCAACCCGTTGCCATAATTAACGCCCCCGCCTCAATAACTTGATATCCTTCGCAGTCATTGGAATAAGCTAAATCTTTGTTAGCATTTAAACTAACAACCATTGTGTTGAGTTTATAAGCAATGTGGCGCTTATCAACTTCATCAATAAAGCGTTCGGCATATTCAGGTCCAGTTAACTGTTCATTAAAAGTTTCAATACCAAAGCCATTATGAATACATTGATTTAAAATTCCGCCAAGGGTTGGTCCTTTTTCAATAATGAGAATATCTTTAATTCCTTGATCATAGGCACTAATGGCGGCCGCAAGTCCTGCACTACCACCGCCGACAATCACTAAATCAACGTGTTTCATGCCTGGTCACCACGTGAAGAAGCGATTAAAACTTCCGAACCTTCTTCGTCATAATTAACCTTTGTGACCGGTATTTGATAGTGTTTTGCTAATAAATGAATTACATGAATTTGACAGAAACCACCCTGACATTTACCAAAGCCAGCCCGCGTTCTTTTTTTCACCGCTTTAATCGAGTGTGGCGGACAATTTCTTTGTAAGTATTCATTAATCTCACCAGCGCTAATTTGTTCGCAACGACAGATGATTTGCCCATATTCAGGGTTTTTCTCAATTAGAGCATCACGCTCTTCGCTACTAAGATTTTTTAGCCGCGTATAGGGGCGAATGCGCGGATTATAATTTGCACGTTTTATTAAAGGTAGACGCTTCATAACTAATGTATCAACAACATAATCACTAATGGCTGGGCTTGCAACTAAACCTGGTGATTCAATACCAGCAACATGAATAAACCCCGGATTTTGGCGGCTTTCTTCAATAATAAAGTCTTCGCCAATTGGGGTTGCCCGTAAGCCGGAAAAAGTTCGGATAACCTGAGAAAAAGGAATATTTGGAATTAAACGCTGCGCGTTTTCTTTTACATAATTTAATGTGATTGAATCGGTGGTTACGCGCTCTTTTTCACTGACAAATTGCGAGCTCGGACCAATCAGGTAGTTGCCCGCCGTTGTCGGCGTTATTAAAATTCCTTTACCCGCTTTGGAAGGTAGTGGAAAAATTACGTGATTAACGAAACCCGCTTTGAAGTGATCAAGCACAAAATATTCGCCTTTTCGTGGCGTAATTGTAAAATACTCATCGCCGACTAAACGCGCAATATCATCACTATGAACACCAGCGGCATTAATCACTACTTTTGCTTGATATTGATGTTCTTTACGTGTGAACAACGTATAAATACCATTTTCTTTGCTAATTTGTGTGACTTTTTCATTTAAAAAGAGTTCGGTTCCATGATCAATTGCATTTTCGACTGCATGAATTGTTAATAAAAATGGATCAACAATGCCAGCGGTTGGTGCAAATAAAGCTTGAATTGCGCTTGGCGTAATGTTCGGCTCAATTTGGCGCAGTTCTTCTTGTGAAATAATGCGCACCGGTACACCATTTTCTTGTGCTCGCTTCGTTAATGCTTCTAATTGTGGAAGTTGTTCTTTTTCAGTGGCAACAGTTAAAGAACCAATGCGCTGAAAAGGAACATCAAGCTCTTGACATATTTGCTCAAAACGCGGATTGCTCGCCACATTAAACTTTGCTTTGAGCGTGCCGGGTACCGGATCGTATCCGCTATGAACAATCGCGGAATTAGCCATTGTCGAACCTGAGCAAACATCATTGCCTTTTTCCAAAATTGCAACCTTTAACTCATAAGCAGCAAGTTTACGTGCCACAAGAGCACCAATAACACCAGCACCAATAATGATAATATCGTACATATATTTACCTATTAACAATTCTAGACTATTTCAATAAAAAGATTAACACGCTATTTCGGAAATATCGGCATATTTACAAAGTTTTGTGTCAATTAATAAATAGTGTCTAGCCTTTCGCTGAACTTTTAGCGTTTCATCATTATGATGAATATTATAACTAGTTATAATTTTGCTTTCATTGTTGATTATAGGCGTGGTTTTACCTGATGTCAAAAAAGATCAGCGGCATTAAAGCGACTTTTTTTCAAAAGAAAAAACATTCTCCCATTGTTTAAAATCAGTAGTGATAAAAAAGCGAAGGAATTAACTCCTTCGCTCTTATAAAATAATCAAATATTAATTAGTGACGTTTGAATGGTGGACGGCCATCACGCCGGGGACCAGAACCACGATTTGGCCGTGGTTTTTCTTCTGGTTCAATCCAACCCTCAGGTTTTTCCAAAAATTCGCGGTGGCTCACTTTGACTTTTCCACCATCATCGATACCGATGACGCGTACTTTTAATTTTTCGCCAAGTTTGACGACATCACTTGGATGATTTGTCCGCGTGTAAGCAAGGCGCGATACATGGCATAAACCATCAGTCGTACCAAATAAATTCACAAAGCAACCATAATCTTCAATCCGCGTGACTGTACCTTCGTAATCTTCGCCGACTTTTGCAACTTTAACGATGTTATCAATCATTTCTTTTGCCTTATCAATTGTCGCGCGACTAAGGTGATAAATTGTCACTTGACCGGAATCTTCAATATCAATTTTGCAATTATCGCATTGAGCAATAATTTCATTAATCACTTTACCACCAGTTCCAATGACTTCCCGAATCTTATCGGGATCAATGAAGAAAGTATCCATTTTTGGTGCGTATTCACCAACATCGGCGCGTGGTTGAGAAATTGCTGTTATTTGAACAGCGCGAATTTCTTCACGGGCTTTATGGGCTTGTTTTAAGGCTTCACGGAGAATTTCCTTGGTGACACCTTTAATTTTAATATCCATTTGTAAGGCGGTAATACCTTGTGAAGTACCGGCAACTTTAAAGTCCATATCACCAAAGTGATCTTCAAGACCTTGAATATCGGTTAAAATCGAATAAGGATGGTTGCCGTCTAATGGACCCGAGGTAATGAGCCCCATTGCAATCCCGGTTACCATATCTTTAATCGGAACACCGGCTGCCATTAATGCCATTGAGGAGGCACAAATACTAGCTTGTGAGGATGAGCCATTACTTTCTAAAACTTCCGAGACAACACGAATTGTGTAAGGGAAGCTCTCTTCGGTGGGTATCACATAACTCAAAGCTATTTCGCCTAAGTGACCATGACCAATTTCGCGCCGGCCCACAGCCCCTAGCCGTTTAATATCGTTCACAGAGAATGGTGGGAAGTTATATTGATGCATAAAACGCCGTTCGGTTTCATCAGACAAATCATCGATGATCTGGGCATCAGATTTCGCCCCAAGCGTGACAATCGAAAGTACTTGCGTTTGCCCACGCGTAAATAAAGCTGAACCGTGAACACGTGGAAGAATATCAGTTGAAGCAGCAAGTGGACGCACTTCATCGAGCCGCCGACCATCCGGGCGGATTTTTTCTTCCGTAATTAAACGACGCACTTCTTCAGCGACAAACACTTCTAATAGATCTTTGACTTGACCAATTGTTTTATTTTTAAGTGCGTCACTTTCATATGTCCGGCTAGCAAATGCTTCAACAACAGCATTTTCGGCCGCGCTGATCGCTTCTTGACGTTCAAGTTTATCAAAAATCGAGATTGCTGCCTTTAAAGGCGCTTTCGCTAAAGCTGCGACTTCATCGACTAATTCTGGTTTTGGTAGAACTAATGTGACTTCGCGTTTGGCTTTACCAACTTCAGCAATGATTTCCTTTTGGAATTGACATAACTTTTTAATTGCCTCATGACCAAACATTAAGGCATCAAGCATATCTTCTTCATTAACTTCGCGGGCACCGGCTTCAACCATGTTGATTGCTTCTTCGGTTCCAGCGACAGTTAAATCTAAGTCTGATAATAATTTTTCTTCAACAGTCGGATTAATTACTAATTGACCATTGACACGACCAACAAAAACACCAGCGATTGGTCCATCAAATGGGATATCGCTAATACCAATTGCTAATGATGAGCCAAACATTGCGCCCATTTCGGCGGGAGCGTCTGGATCAACGCTTAAAACGGTATTAATTACTTGGACTTCATTACGGAAGCCTTCCGCAAACATTGGACGTAATGTCCGGTCAATCATGCGACCACTTAAGACCGCGTGCTCACTAGAACGTCCTTCACGCCGTAAGAATCCGCCAGGAATCCGGCCGGCTGCATATATTTTCTCAACAAATTCCACTGTTAGTGGAAAGTAATCTAGGGTGCTTGGGGTATCAGAACCCACCACTGTACTTAGAATCACGCTATCGTTTAAGCGGACTAAGACGGCACCATCGGCTTGTTTAGCTAATTCGCCAACTTCAACTTGAAGTTTCTTCCCGGCAAAGTCTAAACGGAATACTCTTTTTTCCATGTCTAATTTTTTTCCTCTTTTTCCTTTTTTATACAGGTGTATTATATCATAAGTTACTATTCCAATAGCGATATTTCACTCGGAAAGGCAAAAAAACAACCGAAAAATTATCGAAAACGTTCTTAAAATTAATGACAATTGATGTGGTTTATTTTTGTGCACTACTAAGTGTCACTAAACACAGCAAAATCTGCACCATTTTTTGCATTTGTGTGAGCGAAACAAATTCATACGGACCATGGGCATAATAGCCACCCGTCCCGAGGTTCGGTGTTAATAAACCATTAAACGCGAGTCGTGCCCCATCAGTACCACCACGAATTGGTAAATATATTAACTCTTGCTCATTTTGTTTAAAAGCTTCTTCAACAAGTTTTAACGCGCGGCGATCATGACTAAATAATGGCCCCATATTGTAATAAGTATCTTTTAATTCAACACTCACGACTACTTGCTGGTATAGAGTATTCATTTTTTGTTCTGCTATAAGAAAATCTTGCTTCATGCGGGCAAATATGGCCTGATCGTGATTACGAATAATGTAATGGCTCAGCGCTTTTTCGACGGCACCCTCCATTGCTACTAAATGATGGAAGCCTTGATAATCATCAGTTAATTCTGGTAATTCGGCGCTTGGTAAGTAACTATCAAATTCCATAGCTAAACGGCTAGCGTTGATTAAACGACCTTTCGCTGAACCCGGATGGATTGCTCTACCTGTAAATGAAACAATCGCACTCGCGGCATTGAAATTCTCATAATTTACCGCGGCAATATCACCGCCATCAATTGTATAGGCAAAATCCGCCGGAAAGTGGGCGAAGTCAAAATGATCAACGCCACGGCCGATTTCTTCATCGCTCGTAAAAGCAAAATATAAGTCCCCATGAACAATTTCTGGATGATTAATCAGATGCGTGATCAATTCGATAATAATTGCAATCCCCGCTTTATCATCAGCACCGAGCAAGGTATTGCCATTTGTTGTGATGATGTCTTCACCGATTACGCGTTTTAATAACGGAAAATCTTTTTGTTGAAGCGCTTTGCCCGAAGTTCCAAGCGCAATGTCTTCGCCTTGATAGTTACGAATAAGCTGTGGTTGGACATTTTTTCCACTGGCTTCCAAAGCGGTATCAACGTGGGCGACAAAACCAATTTTATCGGTCTTTATTTTGCTATTACTTGCAAGGTGGGCATATAAAATACCATCTAGGCTCAAATAAAGGGGGATAGCGAGTTCATCAAGCTCTCCTTTAAGTAAGTTAAGGAGGTCCCATTGTTTAGCACTGCTTGGTGCCGTGATGCTATTATCATCGGCTTGAGTGTCTATTTGGCAGTAACGTAGAAAACGTTCTTCAATGTTTAACATATTGTTCTCCTAGTAAAAATACCGCCGAAGCGGTATTTATTTTTGTTATTTCCGTAAGCCTAATTCTTCTAACAACGCAAGATAGCGATCACGATTAGTCCGTGCGAGATAATCAAGCAATGAACGGCGAGCACCAACTTTAGCGAGTAAACCACGTTGACTATGGAAGTCATGTGGATTTTGCTTCATGTGTTCGGTGAGCGCGAGAATTTCGGCAGTTAATAAGGCGATTTGGACCGGTGCGGAACCTGTGTCTTTAGGACCTTTAGCGTATTTTGCAACGATTTCTGCAGTTTTTTCTTTACTTAACATTTTAGTTTCCTCCTTCTTCAATTCTTTACTTAATCAACGAATAACGTCGGAGTGTCGTTAATCAGCGACTAAGTTGCTCAATTAATATAGCGAATATTCATAAAAATAGCAAGAAATAAAAACTTTTTTTAGCCAATTAAGACAGTTGCCAGATTATTTGCATACTCGCGCACTTTTTCTAAGTCGGCTTCCGAAGGATTAAGACGAATTTTTAAACCTTCATCTAATGGAAGCATCCGTAATTGTTTGGCGCGAACAAGTAAATTGGGCACGGCTTCCCCACTCCAACCATACGAGCCAAATGCTGATACCTTTTTGCCTTGCATTTGAAATGGCGTTAAAAGATTTAATAAATCATAAACTGGATGTATCGCATCAGCGACAATTGTTGGTGAACCAATAATCACGAGGTCAGCTTGAATTAACTTTTCCAGCATTAAGGTTTGTTTGCTTTCAATGATATCGAATAAATAGACATCAAACGGATAATTTTTTAAGGCTTCATTAAGCGTCAGCGCCATCTTACGCGTATAACCATAATTTGAGCAGTAAACAATTGTAACTTGCTTATTAACAAACGTCAGCGGTGTTGTCCATTGATCATAAAGTTTGATGCTCTTTTGAATTTGTTGAGGCTCATCAATAATCGGACCATGGGAATTTAAAATCAACTTGATATCTAAATCCCGGACGCGGTCTAGCGCTTTACGGGCGAATGGTTTGAGTGGTTCCATAATTGTGTGGTAATAATAAGAAAATGCCGCTTCATAATCTTTGAACTCAGCGGCGAGTTCGCTTACGAGCATTGCTTGTGGGCTAATATGTGCACCAAAGAAATCACAAGTAAATAAATAACCGCGTTCTGGAACATATGTCATAATCGTGTCCGGCCAGTGAATATTTGGTGTCACAAAAAAATGTAATGTCAAACCACCAATATCGAGTATTTGGCCTTCTTTGATAATATTTTTATGAAATGGACGATTGACAATTTCGCTGAGAATACTCATTGCTAACATTGAACCATAAATTTCAATTTCCGGATTAATCTCGAGTAAATCGTTAATGGCGGATGAATGATCGGGTTCGGTGTGTTGAACAATCAGAATATCGATAGCTTTTGGATCAACAACAGCATTAATCCGTGTTAACCATTCTGCGGCAAAGCCTTTTTTTGAACCATCGATTAAAATCGTTTTATCGTGACCTTTTAACACATATGAATTGTAAGTTGAACCCTTTTTTGTTTCCATAACAATATCAAACCGACGTAAATTTGGATCATAAACTCCGGTCCAAAATAAATCGTCGCGAATTTTGATTGCTTCCATAAAAATGCCTCCTATTTGTTGAGTGGGTGATCTTTTGCCCAAGTCAACGTTTGAATTTTATCTTCTTGCATTTGCTTGGTCAGATCGCTTAACTGCGGAAAATAAATTTCATCCCGTAGGCGATAAAGAAAATAAACGCTTACTTGATGTCCATAGATGGACTGATGGAAATCAAATAGATGAACTTCGAGGATTGGCGTATCAAGCCGGTTAAGTGAGGGGTGAATTCCAATGTTGGCAATTCCAAGATAATCTTGTTCATCAACCGTCATATATGCAACATAAATGCCGTTTTTCGGTAATAGGTAGGCGCCATCAAGATGGATATTCGCTGTTGGAAAACCTAATGATTTACCACGCCCAAACCCGGGTTGCACCCGTCCTTGCAGTTGATAGTGGCGGCCGAGTTGTGCGTGCACGGCAAGCATATCACCCGCTAGTATTAGTTTACGAGTTAAAGTTGAAGAAATCACTTGATGTGCTTGATTATAGACTGGCGGCACGATTGTTGTTTTAAAGTTTGCTAGGGGAGAATTTGCTAAGTATAATCCATCACCTGTAGCTTGAATACCAAAGCGATAATCGGCGCCAACAATGACGTTATGTGGACCTAAAGCATTAAGGACAGTCGTAATAAATTCATCTGGTGTTAAGCTTTTAAGTTCAGCAGTGAAATCTATCACATACAAATAATCAACACCATAACGCTTAAACAATTTTTGTTTAATGTTAAACGGAGTAATCAATGTTTGGCGGCTCCCATTTTTCGATAAGGCCGCAGTATGATCGCTAAATGTTAATACGGCGAGCGGTAATCGTAATTTTTTACCCGCTTCAAGTAATGCTTGATGCCCTTGATGCACACCATCAAAAAAACCTAAACAAAGCGTAAATGGCCGCGGATTAAGCGGAATTTGTCCAAGTTTAAGATTAATAATTTTCATTATTGGAGACCCCTTTTACAATGAAATAATTGTTGATCTTCGCGTTCGTAGATGGCGATGACTTCATCTTCTTGATTAAGAATTAGAACTAAATCGCTTGGCATCGCATCTAAGACAATCTTACGTCCATTGATCGCCGCGTTATAAAAATCTTCTTGATAGGGAAGTGCTGGCAGATAACTCAAAGCATGGCGAATGCTAAAGATATCCTTTTCACTAATCGCCAGCACGTCTTTGGCATCGTCGACTAATAAATGTCCAATCATCGTCCGCCGGAGGGCTAAAAGATAACCAACCGTGCCAAGCGCCTTGGCAAGATCAGCTGCTAATGTGCGTACATATGTCCCCGATGAGCATTGAACAGAAAACTGTAAAATGTGATTATTTTCATCATAGTGAATAATCTCCAGCGCATAGATGTTAATTGAGCGCGCCTTTACTTCATACGTTTCACCCGCATGTGCTTTGCGGTAAAGTGGCTGACCATCAACCTTTAAAGCACTCGTTAACGGTGGGATTTGTTGATTAACACCAATAAATGTTTGAAATACTTTGTTAATCTCATTAATTGTTAAAGGCGGAACTGGTGCGCGTTGGTCAACAGTGGTTTCAATATCGCCCGTTGGTGTTTTCTCGCCAAGCTTAAGTGTGGCAATATAGGTTTTCGGTAAGTCGTTTAAAAACGCCATAATTTTAGTAGCGGGACCAGCCGTCACAACTAAAAGTCCGGTCGCAAATGGATCGAGTGTCCCCGTATGTCCAAGTTTTTTAAAATGCAAGGTGTGATTGAGTTTATTAACAACATCGCGTGATGTCCAATCAGCTGCTTTATCGACGAGAAAAATACCTACCATTTGTCTATATAAACTCCTTGCTTTATATTATAATAGAAAACCAGAAAGAGAGATACTGAATGAAGGAAATTCGTCGGATTTTAGCAAATGTGCGGCGCGCTGATGAAACATATGATTTAATCAATGAAAATGATAAAATTGTCCTCGGAATTTCTGGTGGCAAAGATTCATTAGTGCTTTTATATGCCCTTCATCTCTACTCAAAATTTTCTCATAAGAAGTTTACCTTGATTCCGGTGATTCTCGATCTTGGCTTTTCTGGTTTTGATGCCCGGGAACTGGCTGCTTACTGCACCTCTATCGGCTATGAGTTAATCGTGAGTGATGCGAAAACAGTTTACCCGATTCTCGAAATTCAAAAAGAAAAACAAGGTTTTACACATCTTCCATGTTCGATTTGTTCACGGATGAAAAAAGCCGCAATTAATCGCGTCGCCAATGATCTTGGCGCTAATAAAGTCGCTTTTGCCCATCACGCTGATGATGCAATTGAAACACTTGTACTTAATGCCGTCCATGGCGGGCGATTAGCAACCTTTGCGCCAAAAATGCATTTATCAAAAGCAAATATAACTTTTATCCGCCCATTAATTCTTGTGCGCGAACAAGAAATTGAAAAATGTGTGCGCGAATTACTTTTACCAGTGATGCCTTCACCTTGTCCCGCCGACCAATCAACTAAACGCGAAGACATAAAACAACTGCTAAAAAAGCTTTATCACGATTTCCCAGCTGCGAAGACTAATTTTTTAACGCTCCTTGATAATGAAGAAAAACGCGATCTCTGGGGTGATAAAATTGAATATCAAACAAGGATCCCCGAACTTGTCATTAAACCTGTTTATTCGCCCGAAGATAAAACTTCGGTGATTTACATCCGAATGAAAGTGTTTGTTGAAGAACAAAAAGTTCCGCTCGATGAAGAACTCACAGCCGATGAATTTTCCGCCCACTACTTTTTAATGTTCTATAAAAATCAACCAATTGCGACGATTCGTTATTATGGCGCCGGTCATGATTATCATCTTGGACGTTACGCTGTATTGAAAGAATATCGTGGACGAGGTTTTGGTAGCATTCTTTTCCAATTCGTCGAGAATTATCTTAGTGCACGCATCGATCCACTCACATTAAGTTTTGGTGGACAAGCTTATCTTGATCAGTATTATCAAAATCTTGGATATAAGCGAATCGGCGATGAGTTTCTCGATGCGGGAATTAAACATTATCGCTACGAAAAAATGATCAATAAACAAAAGTAGATGCACAAGCATCTACTTTTTATGAGCATTCTATTTACTCTTCTTCTTTTTTATTTTGCTGGAAGATTGCTTCTAAGCGTTCGGCTTTTTCGGCGATTTCATCAACTTCAAAATGTAGTTCCGGTGTTTTGCGAATGTTGAGCCGCTTAGCGAGCAACGTGCGAATATAACCTTTAGCCTTATTGAGTGTAATTAAGCCTTGTTCGGTTTCTTTTTTATCAAAAAATGAAACATAAATCCAGGCGTGACCATAATCATTACTCACGCGGGCATCACTGATGGTTAAAAATCCAAGTTCAAGATGTCCAAGCTCAAATTGAATAATTTCCGAGATATCACGGATTATTTGCGCTTTAATTCGTTCATTACGAATATTGCTCATTGCGCTTTTCCTTTTTTGCCTTCAACCATTTCATAACCTTCGATAATATCGAATTCATGAATATCATTGAAGTTATCGAGTGTAATTCCGCATTCAAAACCATCGCGTGTTTCTTTAACGTCTTCTTTTTGATGTTTCATTGTTTTGATTTTGCCTTCATAAATGATGACGCCATCGCGCAGTAAACGGCAAAGCGATTCCCGTTTAATCACCCCACTAATAACCCGACAACCAGCAATTGTACCGATTTTCGAGACATTCCAAATTTGTCGCACTTCAGCCTGACCGGTGACGCTTTCGATCATTTCAATTTTCAGCATTCCACGCATGGCTGCTTCCATTTCTTCAATCAAGGCATAAATAATCCGGTGTAGACGAATGTCAACTTTGGCGTTTTCTGCCATGGTGCGCACATTGGCGTTGGGCCGCACATTAAAGCCATAAATAATCGCCCCCGTTGTTTGTGCTAATGTGACATCACTTTCAGTAATACCACCCGCTGCCGAGCGAATAATATTGATCGCGACGTTATCAACTTTAATTTTTTGTAATGAGGCTGCCACTGCTTCAGCTGAGCCAGAAACATCGGCTTTAATAATCACGTTAATTTGTTTGACTTCACCTTCATGAATGCGGTTATAAAGATCATCTAGTGATAAAGCACTAGAAGCTTTTAATTCTTTTTGCTCTTTAATCATCCGCCGTTTATCAGCAATTGAACGCGCTTCTTTTTCGGTTGCAAACGCCATAAATGAATCACCAGCTTCTGGTACTTCTGATAGACCAATAATCGCAACTGGCGTTGCTGGAGAAGCCATTTTTAAGATTTTTTGATATTCATTCGTCATCCGCCGAATCTTTCCATAAGCCGTTCCGACAACAACATAATCAGCACTATGTAGAGTACCGTTTTGGACAAGCAACGTCGCTTTTGGACCTTCGCCGCGATCAAGGCGTGCTTCGAGCACAGTGCCTAAGGCATAACGATTTGGATTTGCTTTTAATTCTAAAACTTCAGAAAGAATCAGGACGGATTCTAATAAATTATCAATCCCAATATTTTTCTTGGCGGAAATTTCACAAAACATCGTATCGCCACCGTATTCTTCACCAATCACGTTATACGCTAAAAGTTCATCTTTCACCCGTTGAATATTAGCCCCCGGGGCATCAATTTTATTAATGGCGACAATCATCGGAACATTAGCGGCGCGGGCGTGGTCAATCGCTTCTTTGGTTTGTGGCATAACACCATCATCGGCGGCCACAATTAAGATAACAATATCAGTAACCGCGGCACCGCGCGCCCGCATTGCGGTAAACGCTTCGTGCCCTGGTGTATCGATAAAAGTAATTTTTCGATTATTAAAAGCTTTTTGATAGGCACCAATTGCCTGTGTAATTGAACCGGCTTCGCCGCTGGCAATACTTGAGGAGCGGATTGTATCAATTAGCGTGGTTTTGCCATGATCAACGTGTCCCATCACGGTGACAACTGGTGGCCGTTCTTTGAGGTCTTTTGGATCATCAACAATTTGCAGGTTTTCAAAATTTTCAACTTCTACGATCTCTTCTTTTTGAAAATCATAGCCGAATTGTAGGCAAATTTCGCCAATTACTTCATCTGAGATATTCGTATTAATGTTGACGATTTGTCCTTTCATGAATAGATGTTTAATAATTTCGCTAACGGGAATGTTCAATTCATTAGCTAATTCTCCAACCGTTAAAACACCGGAGTAAACAAAAACACCACCATTAACTTTTTTAGTTTCTTTTTTCTGCGTTTTTGGCGCAAGCGGAATATTGGTAATCCGAGTCGGCCGATCATTCTTTTTCGGGGGATAAAATTTCTTCTTTTTGGCCATAGGGGTCACCTTCTTTCATTTTTTCTTCGATTTGAGCAGCAAGTCGCCGATCAGTTATGGCAAGCACACCTACATGGTGCGCACTTAATATCATGCTGAGTTCACTAATCGGTAAAGTAACAATCAACTTCTTGTGATACTTTTCACAATATGTGGTCACGATATTTTTTGTCCGTGGACTAACGTCATTTGCCACAAGTACAAGGGCGATTTTCAGTGCGTTTTGGGGAATCAAGGCTTGACTACCAAAAACGATATGTCCCGCGCGGCGGGCAAGACCAAGTAAGCCCACGACTTTTTTATTCATGTAGATAAGACGCAATCTCCACATAGAGACTATCCGGAACGTCAACGCCAAAAGCCGCTTTAAACACATGTTTTTTCTTCGCGATTTCCAGCGCTTCAGCTGTTTTTTTCAAATACGCTCCGCGGCCATTTATCTTTCCTGTGAGGTCAACTTGAAATAGACCTTCCGGTGTGTGCACAATCCGTAGTAAGTCTTTTTTTGCTAAGCGCTCACCGGTTGCTAGGCAGCGCCGAAGTGGAATCTTTTTCGTCATAATTAGCGAATAAGTTTATCGACTTCCTCATCCCAGAATTCATCATCTTCGTTGTAATCAAAATCGACATCATCTTGTTCTTGTGAATCAAGTTCTGCCAACTCTTCTTCGGTATAGATATCCATCCGGTCGGATTCTTGATAAAGCGCTTCTTCTTCACTTTCTTCTGCGACTTTAGTTGGTTTCTTATAATATTTTTTGCGCGGTTCGTCTTTCGCCTTTTTCTTTTCAGCTTCAAGTTCTGCTTCAAGTTCTTCAAGTGTCTTTGTTGTTTTAACTTTTTGAATTGTTGGCTCGACGGTCACTGGTTTAACTGGCGCTGGCGCAACTTTTATTGATTCTTCGACTGGTTTTTCCATGTTCACAGTCGGTTTAACTTCTTCCGCAACTTTTTCTTCAACAACAATAGTTTCGCTTGCAACATGGGGAATATCATCAACTGGTGTTGGCGCGATTGCAGCGATTTGGGCATCAAGTAAGGCTTGTTCTTTTGCTTCTTGATCAGCAAATAATAATTCTTCTTGTGTCACAGGGCGTAAACCGGCAGCTAACGCTTCATCATTTTCTTTAATATCAATCTGCCAACCAGTGATTTTCACGGCTAAGCGCACGTTGACACCACGACGACCAATCGCGACCGAAAGATTACCGTTTTCAACAACAGCGGTGACTTTACGATCAGCATCACCAAATACGACACCGCGTACATTGGCTGGACGTAAGGCCTCCATGATGAATAAACCGGCATTGTCGTTATAAGTAATCACATCAATTTTTTCTTTTTCTGGTCCATTACCAAGTTGGGAAACAACTTTTTGAATTCGGGAACCATTTGGTCCAATACAGGCGCCAGTGGGGTCAACGTTGGGATCAGTTGTATATACGGCAACTTTCGAACGGGAACCCGCTTCACGGGCAATTTTCTTGATCACAACTGTGCCATCATATAATTCTTGGATTTCTTCTTCCATCAGGCGTTTAAGAAAGCCTTCATGTGTACGAGAAATTTTTATTTGTGCACCTTTTGATGTCGATTCAACATCGACAACATAAACTTTAACTGGTTTGTTCATTTCCAAATGTTCACCTGGAATCATTTGTGTTTTTGATAAATAGATGACGTTATTTGGACCAAATTTAATACTCGCACCATTTTCATCAATTGTTTCAACGACACCAGTAATGAGTTCACCAATCTTGTCAGCATATTCTTCATATAAGGCGGCTTTTTCTAACCGCGAAATTAATTGTTGAAAATACGAGATGAGTACATTGATCGCACTCTTAGAAAGATCGGGAATCGAATAAGCAATATTAAATAAGTCACCAACATGTAAATTTGGATCAACTTTTTGTGCTTCTTCAACTTCAATTTCTAAAAAGTCGTCTTGGACATCTTCCACGACGTATTTTTGATGAAAAAGGTCAATTTTACCAGCGGCTAAATCAACATCAACTTTCACTAATGCATCATCACCGCTATTGAGTTCTTTTATTAAAGCTTTGCGCAAAGATTCTTGAAGTGCACTCACTAATGATGCTTCATCAAGGCCTTTTTCTTTCGCGAGTTCTTGAAAAGCTTCGAGAAAGAGTTTGTTTTGATCGACATTTTTTTGTTTACGGGTTGCCATAATCGTAATTTCCTTTTTTATTTCCTTTATTTTTACCTTTAAATTTTAACAGCAAGTCGACTAGATGAGATTTGCGTAAGCGCGACAATTGTTTTTTTTGGTCGACCTTTAACAAAGTAGCTAAGCTGCACTTTGTCTTGATCTGCTTCAATCAGTGTTCCCGTGATCGCGTTTTGTCCATCGATCGTTTCACTAAGTGTGAGGTGGACATAATGCCCCAGATAGTGCGCGAGTGCACTGACATCGATGCGTTTCTCAGCGCCGGCGGTTCCCACATCAAGTGTGTAGGCATGGGGAATGACATCGGCTTGATCGAGTGCTGGACTAATTAATTCTGTTAATAAGACGATTTGATCAAGCGTAATAGGTAGATCGGCATCGACTAAGATTTCGATGACGAGCATTCCACTTTCACTGCGTTCGTTTAATTCATATAAACGATAGTGCTGCTGATTGATTATCGGTTCGATAATCTGACGAATTGCCTCAAGATATTGTGCCATAATTGCTCCCTTGAAATAGAAAGAGTGGGATGAACCCACTCTAATTTTGAGTTATGAATCAAGACCGAAATCTTGTGCGTATATATAATAGCAAATATACGAAAATATGCAAACAATTTGCGAAATTTTTATTGATCTATTAATTTCCAAAGTAATTGCAATTTAATATGCATTAACCTCGCAAAGATTATCGCGTGGGTAATTTTTGACTCGTAAACTTTTCAAACTTAATGCAATAAATCGTGCGATTTTAATAACCTAGCAACAATTGAAAAGCGCAATTAACCCGACAATAAGACAAGAAAAGGGAAAGACCTCTAAATTTTTGCATTAACTATGAAATCTGACGAATTTTTATTGATCACTTTGCCGCTCGCCTTGAAGCCACGATTCTAAAAGTGAAATCCAACTAGCAACATGCGGATTAATTTGTTGACCATCTTCTGCTGTTGCGGCTGTGGCGAGTGAGAGTCCATGAACACCATGACCATAAAGATGAAACTCAACAGGAATTTTTGTCTGATGAAGTCGACGAATATAATCAAATGCCCCCTGTGGATTGACGTTTGTATCATCAGCGGTGCCCCAAACAAATGTCGGAGGTGTGAATTTTGAAACATAATCAACCGCATCGGTTTGCCAAATTGCTTTAATTGAAGTTAAATCCAAATTCGGATTTTCTTGTTGAAAGCGTTCTAAAACATCCGGGGCTGAATATTTGTGCGTGAGTGCTGGATAGGCTAAAACAACGCGTTTGATATAACGATAAAACAAAGAACCGGCAATGGCGGCAAGATGGCCGCCGGCACTAAAGCCCATTACATAAATTTCATCGGGATTAACCCGTAACATATTTGCATTTTCGATAATATATTCCAGTGATTTTTTCACTTCTTCAAGTAACGTTTGTAAACTAAAATGGTTGTCGCGTTCATAACACGAATAATCAAGCACAAACGCTTGATAGCCAAGCGCATTCAGTTGACTGGCAACTGGAGCACCTTCCCGCAACGATGTATAAACATAACCGCCACCAGGTAATATCAAAAAAGCGGGATGCATAATTTTTTTTCGATATACCGGTAAAAGGTAGGGACTTAAGACCGCTGTTTTGGTTATCTGCATGTATAATCTCCTCGTAAACTATATATATTATAGCGGATTTGCACTGATATTTAACATTTATATTATTTGTTTTGAAATCAAATCGTCAATATTCAAGCACAATTTATTTATTTATTGGCCGATTTTCCAAAAATATTTCTAGTTTGTGGGCAACATAAAAGACGAGCGCGATGCCAATCAATGAGATTAAAATAAATTGATACCACTCCAGTACATTAAAAGTATAAAAATCGAAAATTTGACCAACAAATGTATAAGCCGCAATGCCGATTGAACGCGTAATAAATGTAACTGGCATAAAATAGCGATACTTCATTTTTGTTAGACCGGCAATAAGCGTTATCTCATCATCAGGAAAAAAAGGAAATAACATCATAATCGGATAATAGATCATCGCTTTTTTCTCGAGCTTATCTTGGTATTTTTGCAGCGTTTCAACGCCGACTATACGTTTAACGACAATTTTACCGAAGAGTTTTCCAAGCGAAAAATTAATCGTTGAAGCGATTAAAGTATTGATTGCAACGATAAAAAAAGCTTCGATTGGATTAAATAATGCGAGCGCGAGAAAAATAAATGCTGTGGTTTGCGCCGGAATCACAAACAAAACCACAGTCGTAAATATTTCAATTATAGAAAAAATTAACCATGCCCAAGCTCCGGCGTTATCAATATACACGCGAATATCATCTAAAGTACGATAGCCATTAAGATAAAAAATTAAATAGATTAAACTAGCGACAGCAGCGTATAAAAGGAAAAAACCAATTATTTTTAGAATATTGATAATAAGTTCTTTAATTTGCTTTTTCATTTTTTGTTCTTTTTTTCTTCTAGAATCAATTATAACGAAAATATCTAAATGAGCGTTTAAAAATGATAGGAAAAAAAATATTATTTCCCCTATTTTTCAATTTTCGTACGATTTTTTCGGTTTTTGAAGAAATCACGCACCAATAAACAGTCTACCTGCTCCGTATTTATAGTGAGGTTACTATTGTGACTTCAGAAAGGATTACGATGATGAAAAAGAAATTATTATGGAAGATGACAAGTATTGTACCAGCACTTATTCTATTTTCTGCTTGTGATATTGGCATTAGTCAAACATCGGAGCCTGTTATTGAGACCTTGGCCTATGCTAGCGTGAGCATTAACCCATCTATTGCCGTCATGGTCAATGAGCAAAATACGATTCGCACTGCTCATGCGCTGAATGGTGATGGCGAAATGATTATGCTTCAACTTCAGCTAGAAGGTAAATCACTAGAAGAGGGTATTGAAGAAATTGTTGATGAATCGGTGGCATTAGATTTTATTGATGAAGAAACGCCCGATCCAACTATTGAAACGGATGTTTTGAGTGATAAGACTATGCTCAAAACGCAAACTGAAACAAATCTAGCTACGCATCTACAAAATGCTTTTGCGGCGAAAAACATCCAAGTACAAACGCAAACACGGACTTATCTTCAAAGTGAAATTGATGAGGCCGCTATGCTTGAAGTAACTCCACTTCAATTACAATTGATGAAAAAAGCGATGATTGGCAATGCTGATCTCCTCGAGGAAGAAGCGTTGGAATTAGATGTGATTGGACTATTAAATAAAGTTAAAAATGGGGCAAATAACCTCAACAAAATTGCGGCGACCCTTGGTCAAGATTTCCTTGATGAACGTAAACTCATTCAAGATCAATATCGCGAACAAATTCTTGATCTAAAAGAACAAATTAAAGTAGCGATTGAAAATGGTTCTCCAACTGATGATTTAGAAGCATCACTTAGCCAACTTCGTAGCGAAATGGTCGATGCTTTACAAGCGTTAATCGCTGAATATCGTCAACAAACCACGAACGCACGTGAACAGTGGCGGCAAGAAGCTGATAACCGTCGCCAAAACAATTCTTCGACAAGTTCTACTTCTGAAGAATCATCTGCTATCTAAGACAAATATTTTATACGTTTTGTCATAAGTAACATTTTCAAATTTAAATATTGTTTAGTGGTTGTTAACTTCTATCGATGCTTAATTTGATTAAAAGCCCTTTATAATGACGAGATTTTGAATCTTACCCCAAATCCTGGACAACTAGGAGGAGGGGTTTTTTTATATAAATTAGTACTGTATTTGATTTAATAAAACGGATACTCACTCGGACAGTACTGAAATAGACAATTAAATGTAGCGATTTTTATATTCTAATCGAGCAATTTTAGTCCACTTATTTACAAAACTTGTTTTGGCATCGGTATAAGCATCGCGATTATGTTCATATTTTTTCCAAAGCACAAGCTTCAATGTCTCGTATTCTTTTGCAATATTATTGTGTTGATTAAGGTAATCTCTAAAATATAGTTCATCATTATCACCGGCACACCGTAAATGAATATGAAAAACATTTTTAGCAAATCCTTCTTTAGTATATCCGATGTTAAAAGAGATTCTATTTTGCGATTCTGACATTTTAATAAATCCGTTATTAGATAAAATTTCACTTATTTCACTCACTGCGTAGTTAGAATTAATTTCAACTAGTACGTCCACAATATCTTTTGCCCATATTCCATTAATAGCGGTACTTCCAATATGACTCACCCTTTTTAGTGCATATTCCGGGATATGATTTTTCAATGAAGTTAATATCGTATTATATTGACAATTCCATTTATTTGGATTGGGTTTCACAAGAAAAATTGGAAATAATTCCCATAATTCTTCCAATGTCATCATAGATAAATCTTTGCCCATTATTGTTAATCACTTTCGTTATCGTAATTGGCATAATTGATTTTAAAGATAATTTTCTACCAATAACATTAACAGTAAAAACTTTTTTTAACAAATCATAAATCAATCCCGAATTTGCTGAATCAAACATTATTGACACCAAATATTTTTTCTTATGAATTTT